>VFSW01007343.1_pt1 | contig 16005 bp, 11 predicted proteins | sample 5358111 | NCBI WGS metagenome assembly VFSW01 (sample SAMN11554181, study PRJNA540505) | mine drainage metagenome | isolation source: sediment from site ElyBrook_90M | place: USA: Ely Copper Mine, Vershire, VT | collected 2017 | reverse complement strand
ATCGAATCTAAAACACCTCTCCACCAGAACGATGGTGAAACCGTCACAAATCTATCCCCACACGCTCCTAGGAAGGTCCTCGTTTTTTGTTGTTGTCGTTGTCCTTCACCGCTGCTGATCAGGCCGCCATCGACAGCTTGCCGGCCGGTGACCAGCATCACACGATCCCCCCTCCAATTTCTTCAATAATTATGAGGTCTGGTTGTGGATTTTCCCCGATCCTGGGTGGCTTTCGTCTGTGCGGACAATCTCTCCTTATGATCGGGAGGGTAAACTGCTGATAGCGATTGTCCTGTCGGAGACCTGTCTTCATGTACAAAATTGTGGAAGCCCGCACTGTTGGCCTCAATATCAAGCAGTTTATGATTGAGGCTCCGCGCATTGCCCGCAAGCAGAAGCCGGGCCAGTTTCTCATCCTCCGCCTCCATGAAAAGGGCGAGCGCATTCCCCTCACCATCAAGTCCTCTGACCCGGCGGCGGGCACGGTCACCATAGCAGTCCAGGCTATTGGCAAGACCACCTCGCTGCTCAATAGCCTGGAGACAGGCGACTCGATTCTCGACATCGTGGGCCCACTGGGAAGGCCCTCCGAGATCGAGAACTACGGCACCGCCGTCATTCTTGCCGGCAGTGTGGGCACGGCCATGGCGCTGCCAACTGCAAATGCTCTCAAACAGGCGGGCAACCACGTTGTCTTCATTGAGGGAGCGCGCAATACGGAGATGGTCGTCTTTGAAGACGAAGTACGCCAGGCCAGCAATGAAACCTACATCATGACCGACGACGGAAGCTACGGCGAACAAGGCCTCGTCACCAAAAAGCTGAATGAACTGCTCGACGCCGGGCGCAAGATCGACTTTGTGCTGGCCGTTGGACCGGTACCCATGATGCGCGCTGTCTCCCAAGTCACCGCCCCTAAAGGCATAAAGACCATGGTGAGCTTGAACTCCATCATGGTGGATGGAACCGGAATGTGCGGAGGCTGCCGCGTGCTGCTGGGCACAAAGAGCAAATTCGCCTGCGTGGATGGACCGGAATTCGACTCCTCGCGGGGCAACTTCGAGGTGCTGATGCAGCGCAACACCATGTACCGCACCAAGGAGTGCCAGTCGCTCAAGCATTTTCAAGAACACAAGGAAGAAGAAGTGGCAGAGCTTCGTGCGGAACTTGCCTCAGGGGAAACGCACTATGTCTGAAAAAAACACGCTCCCTCTCAAAGACCGTATGAAGATTTTGCGCACCTATATGCCGGAGTTGGACCCGCAGGTGCGCAGCCGCAATTTTGAAGAAGTGAACCAGGGCCTGCCCATGGCCGATGCTCTTACTGAGGCCACGCGCTGCATTGAATGCGCCAAGCCCGGCTGCGTGCTTGAATGCCCAGTGGGCGTAAAAATCAAGGAAGTTGTGGCGCTGATCCATGCCGGCGACTATCTGGCAGCGGCGGCCAAGCTGCGCGAAGACAATTCGCTGCCCGCCATCACCGGCCGTGTCTGCCCGCAGGAGAACCAGTGCGAGGGCGGATGCGTGCTGGGCAAAAAGGGCGCGCCCGTGGCCATCGGCAATCTGGAGCGGTTTGTGGCCGACTTCGAGCGCACCAGCGGCCAGCTCGGTCTACCCGCAAACGCGCCTTCTACCGGTAAAAGCGTAGCCATTGTGGGCAGCGGCCCGGCTGGGCTCTCGGCCGCGGGAGACCTCATCCAGAAGGGCCACCGCGTGCGCGTCTTTGAGGCCCTCCACGAGCTGGGCGGCGTGCTGGTCTATGGCATTCCTGAGTTTCGCCTGCCCAAATCGATTGTGAAAGGCGAAGTGGACAACCTGCGCCGCATGGGCGTCGAGTTTGAAACCAACGTCGTGGTCGGCAAGAGCGTCACCATCGACGAGCTCATGCACGACGAGCAATATGACGCGGTCTTCGTCGCTACTGGCGCAGGCCTCCCCGTCTTCCTCAACGTCCCCGGCGAGCACCTCAACGGCGTCTACTCCGCCAACGAGTTTCTAACCCGCGTGAACCTGATGCGTGCCTATCAAATCGAGGAGTACGACGAGCCGGTCTATGACTGCCGCGACCGCGACGTAATTGTTGTGGGCGGCGGCAACACCGCCATGGACGCGGTCCGCACCGCACGCCGCCTGGGCGCGAAGACGGCAACGCTGGTCTATCGCCGATCTGAAGCTGAGATGCCGGCCCGCCTTGAAGAGGTGAAACACGCCCGCCAGGAAGGCATCGAATTCCGCATGTTGACCAGCCCGGTCGAGATGGTTGGAGACGAAAAAGGCTGGCTGACCGGGATGCGCTGCATAAAGATGGAATTAGGTGAGCCAGACGAAAGCGGTCGCCGCCGTCCTGTCGAGATCAAGGGATCTGAGTTCGTTCTTCCAGCGAACGTGGTCATTATTGGCGTTGGCACCACGGCCAATCCACTCATCCAGAGCACCACGCCAGACCTCGCCACCAATAAATGGAATTACATCGTAGCCGATGAAGAGTCGATGCGCACTTCCAAGCGCGGCGTCTTCGCCGGTGGCGACATCGTAACTGGCGGCGCCACCGTCATCCTCGCCATGGGCGCGGGCCGCAAAGCCGCCGCCTCCATCCACGAGTACCTGACCTCGGGCCAGTGGTAGTCAAGAACAAGGGTTAAGAGGCAGCAGTCAGGAATTACGAAGAGCGTTTGTTCCGATTTGCGCCTTCTCCGGCAAAGGCTTGCCCCGGTCCCCAACTCCCAACAATAAAATGGGCGGCAAGGGGTATGCCCCTGCCGCCGCCCGTCCCTGGGTTGTCTTGAAGTTGTTACAGGTCTGCTTTTACTGCAAAAGCTTGGTTACTTCCTGCTGCACACTATTAGCTTGGGCCAGGGCTGCAATGCCGGTCTGGCTCAAAATCTCGTACTTCGACATATTCGATGTTGCCGAAGCATAATCAGTTGCCTGAATCGCGTTCTGCGCGGCCACCACGTTCTGCTGCTGCGTGCTCAGAACCTGGCTGATCGAGTTGAGCATGTTGATTTGAGCGCCGATGTAGCCATCCTGCCCCGCCACATCCGTTATGGCCGTGTTCAGTGCGGTCAATGCGGTCTGGGCGTCTTTCTGGTTTAGCAAATCCGTGCCCTTCAGTGACACTCCGGCCGCATCCGAGTAACTGGTCGTCGCAATGCCTGTTTCCCCATTCAGATCGGTTGTAATACCCACGTTCGCGGTACCGCCATAGGTCGTCACCCCATTCACAGTCACCGCTGTGCTCGTATCCTGAATGGTGCCTGAGATTCCTAGGCTGTAATACTGGGATGTCGTCACGAGTGTCCCGCTCAGCGATCCAACTGCTACGGGCGTGCCGCTGCCAAGTGCCTCGTTAAGCGAACTTGAATCGACCGACATGGAAGAGTTCGCCGAAGTAAACGTCATCGTGTTGTTGGTGGAGTCGTAGTTGGCCGTGACTCCGTAAGAGCCCTTGTTGATCGCTGCGGCCAGGGTGGCACCCGTGTTGTTGGTAGTGCCAATCGCGATGGTGCTTGCGCCTATCGTCAAGCTGCCGCTCAGTGTGTCGCCACTCGGGATTGAAAGCGATCCCAGTGTGGTCGTGTTCGCCGAACCGGTACTTGGCCTATTGGTCAAGCTGGTGGATGTCTGCACTGGGATGGTCGTATCTGTCAGACTGCCATCGTTGCCGATCGTCGCATGGTCCGCGCCGCCAGTCGAGGTAAACTGCAACACATTGTTGCCGCTACCGCTGATGGCTGCTGTAATGCCGAGGCCCGCGTTCGCGCCGCCTGCCGTGAAGGAAGCCTGTAGTTGCGCCAGCGTCATTCCGCTCAGGTCGATGCTGAACGTAGTCGTACCATCCGCCTTCACGCCGGTTAGCGTTCCAGAAAGAGTATCCGTACTCTTGCCCACCGTCAGAGTCCCCAAAGCTGTCGCGGAGGCAACCGCGGGAGTGGTCGTGTTGGTGTCGGTAATGCTTGTGCCGGCCGCGCCCACAACCCCGCTTCCGGTGCCGCCCGTGTCGGTAAACGTCAGAACATTGCTACCTGCGCCTCCAACGGTCGCTGTAAGCCCATAGCTGGCGTAAATGCCACCCGCGGCAAAGTCTGTGGAAAGCTGCGCAATCGTCTTGCCGGCGAGGTCGATGGAGAAGCTTGTTCCATCGTCCTTGCTGCCTTTGAGGGTTCCAGTCAAGGTATCGCTTTGGCCTGTCACCGTCAGGACGCCGATTTGCGTGCCTACGTTGCCGCTCGTGTCGATCGATGGGGTAGTTACGTTGGCGTCGCTGATGGTTGACCCGCTGATGCTGACGCTCGGCGTGCTCGTGTCTCCGCTCGTCTTGGAGAATGTCAGAATCGTGTTCGGCGTGCCGCCCGTGTTCAGTGTAGCCGTGATCCCCAGCCCAGCATTGGCTCCGCCAGCCGCGAAGGACTGCTGCAATTGAGAAAGCGTCATGCCGTTGAGGTTGATCGAGAATGGCGTAGTGCCATCGCCTTCCACGCCGGTCAGCGTCCCAGTCAGCGTGTCATTGGCTGCCGTAACCGTCAGCGATCCCAGATTGGATGCGGTGATGGTGGTCGAGGCTGGCATCGAGGCGGTCGTATCGGTCACGCTTGCTCCTGCTACGGTCACATTGGAGTCGGCAGAGCTAAACGTCAGCATTGTTCCCGCTGCGTGGCCATTCACTGTGGTCGTGTTAAGCGAGGCGGTTACGCCGTATCCGGCCGCGTTGATGGTTGCCGCCAAGTTGGCAAGCGTGTCGGTAGAGTTGGCTGTGCCCAGGTTCACGGTGTGTGTGAGCCCGTCTGAGCCCATAATGCTCAGCGTGCCGCCCAGTGTGTCGGCGCTGCTGCCAACCGTAAGTGTGCCAACCACTCCCACGCCATCCGTGCCAGTGCCGATTCCAGAGCCGGAAATTTCAATGCCGGTGTCTGTGGCGCCGCCGGCGCCGTGGTTTGCCGATGTCGCGTTGGCAACCGCCGCGGTGCCCGCCTGTGCCGCCGTGGTAAAGGTTGCGTTCAACCCCAGGCCGGAGTTGTTGATGGCGCTGATCAAACCCTGGGCGGTATTAGCGTAGCTGGTGCCCGCGCCCACGCTGATGGCCGCGGTGGACGAGACGGCTGCCCCATTCGCACCTTTGCTCATGTAGGACACGTTGATGGTTGTCGTCGCTGTCGATGCACCAAGGCTATCGGTAATCGACGCATTCTGGCCGGCATTCGAGAGGTCGATGAAGACATTGTCCTGGCCATTGCTGTACGACATCACTCCGCCCGTGTCGCCCACACTGGACTCTGAAAGCGTGCGAATATTCAGATTGTCGATCGAAGAGCCTGTCGTCGAGGAGTCGCCGGTATAGATCGCGATGGTGTTGCCGGAAAATACCGCCTGCTGGTTGTAGGTGGTCGTCGATCCAATGTTATTGATCTCCGCCAGTATCGACTGGTATTCCTGGTTCGCTGCGGATTCCTGAGAGCTGTTCAGCGTGCCGTTCGAGGCTTCTGTAGCCAGCGTGATGGCGCGGTTCAGCAGGTTCGTCACCTGCGACAAGGCGCCGTCGGCCACCTTCAGCAGCCCCACGCCCTCAGTCGCGTTGGTCGCAGACTGCGTCAGGGCCGACGAGTTGGCCTGAAGACCGTTCACCAGGGAGAGCCCGGCGGCGTCGTCCGCACCGGAGTTGATGCGAGAACCCGAAGACAACTGCTGCAGAACCGTCTGCAGGCTGTTGCTCGTGTTGTTCAGGTTGTTCTCTGCGTAGATCGCTGAAAGGTTGTTCAAAACACCGAGGGCCATGGAGGTTACTCCTTTTGGATGCCTTGATACTCGCCCTTGCCCGCCGGGGTTTTTCCCCTATACCAGGCCTTCCGCTGTTCCGGTTGGACGTTTCTGCATCCACCACCTTCATCGGTCACCCCCAAAATAACTTTAGTTATAAATTTATGGAGCGGCTCAATACAGCTTGTCGCGCTTCGACTCACCTGTGTACAACTTTCATCCACCCACTGTCCCATTGCGCTTCAGCTACTGTCTTAATGTGCCTCACATAGCTGTTCGGTTTCGATACAACTCGCTCTGCACTAAATCGCCGGAATACACCCTACAGCACATGGTTTCGCTGCCGCCCTCTTCTGTTCGCCACCCAGTCTGTCCACAAAAAAATCGGCGGCAAAAGGGCTTGCCCCCTTGCCGCCATCGGTCTCGACTGCAACCGCTTCTGTTTTCTGCCTGTAACACCTTTCCGCAATCGCTACTGCACCGCTACCTCCTGCAGAGCTTCAGACCCTGCCGGGCCGCCGCCTTGCTCTATCATGCCCTGCGGTCCCGGCGGAGGAGCTAGCAGTTGCCGGGACCGCAGGGACGATCTGCGTCACCGGCCCACCTTCCGCGCTGCCCACGCCAGTTCTCCCGGTCTGCCCGCAACTGTTTCCACTGCTCCGGACTCAGTTGGCCGCGTATCGCCAGCAAGAATCGCGCATTTGCCTTTTCTAGCTCTGCGCGCGCCTGAGCTACCTTGTCGATCTGCGCCAGGATATTAGCCTCATTGGGCTGGTCGTCCCGCATCAGCGGCTCCATCGCCAATTCGGTCTTCTCCACATTGCCCCGCAGATCCACCAGTTTTTCGCGGTGCTCCAGCAGTATGTTGTCCATCGACTTGCGCTGCGCATCGGTCAGTTTCAGCTTCTCAACCATCACCGGATTGTTCCACCACCGGCCGTGCATTCCGTGGTTGCCAAACGCCCTCTCCATAGGCGGGCGATGCTCTGCAAAACCCGGTCCAGCTCCGCGTCCGCCCGGCCCCATCTGCGCCAAAGCAGATCCTGTCAAAATAAGTCCCACTACCGCCAATCCAAACCGTATCGCCATTCCTGCTCTCATCCTCGTCTCCTCTCCCTCGTTTCTGTGAGGGGGTTCATACAGGTTTCGTAATTTCTCTCCGCTTGTCTTAATTCCCTTCCATCAGTTGAGCCAGCGGTTCCATCGCGCTTGGTACTTCGCGCGACACATCGCTATCAACCCCAGCCAGCAACTCTTCTTCCTCACGCGCTTGTATGCGGGCACGCTGCGCTGCAAGCTGGCGCTGCTGCTCGGCCGCTCGCGCCGCAATCCTTTCCATCTGCTCCCTATGGTGGAACTCGTACACTCCACCGGAGACAGTCGCCGCCAGCAGCGCGCATCCCAGCGCCCAACCTGCCACGAGTCGCCATGCCTTTTGCCGCAGTACGGCCGCCTGCATGCTCCGCGGCTGGCTATACGCGGCCTCGCTCCACGCATGAATGCTCGATCGAAATTCCACCAGCGCCAGTTCTAGTTCCTCATCGCGCGCTCCCGGCTCGGCAACTTGGCTGTTCTCCTCCTGCCGATCAGCGAATCCCTTAGTCAATCTCATCTCTTTCCTCCCAACTCCGCGCGCACTTTGGCCACTGCACGCGACAGGTGCGCCTTTACCGTGCCCTCGCTCAGCCCGGTCGCGCTTGCAATCTCGCTCAACTCCTGCTCTTCCACATAGCGAAGCAGAAACACCGTCCGCTGGCGGCCGCTCAAGCTCTCCACTGCCTTCCATACCTGCCCCACCCGCTCCTTCGCCAGCAACCGCTGCTCAGCCGAGCTATCGCCGCTCGGCAGCCATTCGCTGATCTCGTCCAGATCCACTGACTTGGTGCGTGTCTGCCGCCAGAACTGTAGCCGTCGGCTGCGCCATTGGTCCTTTTGCAGGTTGATGGCGATGCGCATCAACCACGTCATGGCGCTGGACTCCCCGCGAAAGCTTTCCCAGTTCCGATACGCCTTCAGAAAACATTCCTGCGTCAACGTCTCGGCCAGGTCCACATCGCGCGTGGAGGCAAGCAGAAACCGGAATATCTGCGGACGGTGTGTCGTGACGACAGTCGAAAACTCTTGCGCTGCAATTTCTTGCGCAGTGGCCATGGTCATCTTTTCCAATACTGTGCCGGCTGCCATCACTCAGGTAGACGACCGCACAGGATGCAAGTTTACAGGGAGGTTCGCAATTCTCATGGAATTGCCGCGGCGCGGTGGTAGTCGTGACGCGCTTATCGGGCTGAGAAGACAGACGCGCTGGCTTTACGCGGCAATCCCATCAGCCACTCACATTGTCGCGATTGGTGCTCGGCGTTTGATTCGACATGAGTCAACTCCGCCAATCGCCAATGCCATCCCACTTGTACTCCAGATCCTGGACCGCTCCTCCGCCCAGAACCCGTCGGCACTTCCTCGCAGACCACAACCATGCCTTCATTGCCGTGCCTGGCATTGATTTCTTCTCCCAAGATGTGCGACTACGCCGATGTGAAACTTCCCGCCCTGGCATGGACCTTGCACAGCCGGGTCTAATATGGCTTGAGTTCCGAGTTGAGAGATGGCTGCGGCGCCCTGCGGACGGACTGCCCTTGTGAAGCGATGAACCGCAGTTCGCTCAGTTCCGTCTCCTCGCTCCGAGGTTTCCCTGACTTGAATCTCGACCGCAGCATGACGAAAACCGCTACCGCGATCAATACATACCAGTACCATTGCATCTCAACCTCCCCAAGCACCGCATGCAGAGTCACTACAGGATTACGACCTCAAAGCGTAACTTCCCGGCTCCATTGCACCACCCATTTTGCCCAGGTCCAACATTCTAAGCTGGATCGGCTGCGCTCCAGAGCTGATTTTTTGGCCTGAATTGTATGAAAATGCATTATGATTGAGTTGTCAGTATCCTTCTATTGATTTCAATAGAAGGATACCGTTTAACGTATGCCATATACTATAAGTTGCATTTTCCACAGAAACTCTGCTCTTTGCGGTTGACCTTTGATGGAACCGGACGTCTCTATCTTGCGTATTCTCAACTGATTGCCGATATAGCCACTGTAGCCTAAATACTGCCGAAACATGGCAATTGACGTGCTTAACCAAATGTGGATGTAAGAACAAGGAAGCGTTCTCCCCATGGAGACAAGTCTTTTCAACCGTTTGCAGGCGACAATGCTGGCCGTGGCTACAGCCGGCCTGTTCCTACTGGCCGTGTTGAATTTTCGCCAGGAGAGCCAGTTCCAGCAGCCCGATGATGGGGTCTGGTGGAGCGAGGCGGCGAACGGGGCTGGGCTGGTAGCAGATAAGGTTCTGCCAAATAGTCCAGGACAGCGCGCTGGCATCCAGGCGCACGACTTGCTCACCGGAGCTCAGGTGCTTCCTGACGCCGCGGCACAGCCCGTGGAGACGGAAGCGCAAACCCAGTCCTCAGAAAAGCCGTCGCAGAGTCTGCTCAATGTCAAGCAGTTGCCAGACAACTCCGGCCAGCGGGTAGCCATCCAGACAAAAGACCTGCTCCCCAAAGTCAACTACGTACGTATTCAGCATGTGGCCGACCTGGAGCGGGTTCTTTACCGCACCGGCATCTACGGCAATTCCAGCTATGCAATTACCCGAGATGGCATCCCGCTGGACACCCAGGTCATCCCTGTTCCATCCGACCGAAGCCTGGCGCTGGGTCTGCGCATCATCGGACTCATCTATCTGGCCATCGGCATCTACGTTCTCTTCCGCCGCTGGACGGCGCCGCGCGCCACGCATTTTTATCTCTTCTGCCTGGTTTCGTTCGCACTCTACGCCCTCAAGTTCACCACCAAGCTGGACGGGCTCGATTGGACCGTCTACTGGTGCAACGTGATCGCCGAGTCGTTGCAACCGGCTCTTTTTCTGCACTTTGCCCTCAGCTTCCCTCTTGAGCGGTTAGCCAACATCCGCCGCCGCTGGCTCTTGCCCCTGGTTTACGCCCCCGGAGCCGCGCTGCTCGGTCTGCGTCTCTGGGCCATGGCCTACTGGCAGGCCACCGGACTGCTAAATCACCGCATGAACCAGGCCAGCACCGCCTACGACGCCGCTTTCTACGTGCTGGCAACAGCGCTTTTCCTGCGCAGCTACAGCAAGGCGGATACGCCTCTTCTCCGCCAGCAGTTGAAGTGGCTCACCCGCGGCACTCTACTCGCCGTCCTGCCTTTCACGCTGTTTTACGCCGTTCCCTTCCTCTTTGACCTCAGCATGCCCAGGCTGCTGACCAATCTTGCTGGTCTCTCGCTGGTTTTCCTCCCCCTCACTTTCAGTTGGGCCATCGTCCGTTACCGGCTGATGGACACCGACCTGATCTTCAAGCGTGGCGTGGCCTACACACTTGCCACCGGTCTGCTGCTAGGTGCCTACTTCGGCATCATCGCGCTCATCGCCGAGCTGGTTCACAACGGAATGCCCGTGGCAGTGCGCGAGTGGGGACTAGTACTCACCATCTTGGGCACAGCCGCCATCTTCGATCCGCTCAAGCGCAAGATCCAGGGGTGGGTGGACCGCGTCTTCGACCGTCATCGCTACGATTACCGCAAGGCGCTGGTCGAGTTTGGCCGTGGCCTCAGTTCTGAGAAGAATCTCGAAACCCTGCTGGAATCCATCGTCGAGCGGCTGCCGCGTACCCTGCTGGTAGCTCGCGTGGCGGTCTTCATGGCCCAGGAACCAGCAGGCCTCAAACTGGCTGCGGCTCACGGTTTGCCCGCCGAGGTTGGGGTAGCAAAGGAGCGGCGCGCACCGGCTTCTCTCGCCCTGGGCTTCCTGGACTTCGATCAGGCAAACGACCACTCCCATATCTTCTTTGAGAATGCGCAGCAGGTTCTGCATCTTCCCGCTGCCGAACAGCGCACCGCCGCTCTGCTCGACCTGAACTACTACCTGCCCTGCCGCGTGCAGGATGGCGCCGTCACCCGCACCATCGCCGTCATCGGCCTTGGCCGCACCATCGGCGGCGACTTCCTCTCCAGCGAGGATGTCGAGCTGCTCGAGTCCCTGGCCAGCTACATCGGCATCGCACTGCAAAACGCCAGCCTCTACTCCCGTCTTGAAGCCAAAATCCGTGAATTCGAGCGGCTCAAGGAGTTCAACGAGAACATCGTCGAGTCCATTAACGTCGGTATTCTGGCCCTCGATCTCGACGACCGCATCGAAAGCTGGAATGCGCAGATGGAGGCCATGTACGCCCTCAGCCGCGCCGAGGCCATCGGGCTGCCGCTGAGCGAGGTCTTCCCGGCCGAGTTCATTGAGGCGCTCGAGGGCTTCCGCAACGAACAGGGAGTGCATCATCTCTACAAGTTTCGTCTCACCACCCGCGCCGGCGAGCAGCGCACCGCCAACATCGCCATCGCCCCCCTGCTTTCGCGCGATTTCGTTTCCGTGGGCCGTATCGTCCTGGTCGACGACATCACCGAGCGGGTTTCACTGGAGACCCAGCTAGCACAGGCTGACAAGCTCAGTTCCATCGGCCTCCTGGCGGCCGGCGTCGCGCATGAAATCAACACCCCACTGGCCGTCATCTCCTCGTACGCGCAAATGCTCTCCAAGCAGCTGCATGGCGATGCCCGCCTCGGTCCGGTGCTCGACAAGATCACGCAGCAGAGCTTTCGCGCGGCCGAAATCGCCAACGGCCTGCTCAATTTCTCCCGCACCTCCACCACCGAGTTCCGCGAGACCAATCTGAACCAGGTCATCCATGACACACTTTCGCTCTTGGAGCACCAGTTCAAAACAGCGCAGGTTCTCGTCGATCTCGAACTGGCAGAGGAATTGCCGCCCATCCACGGCAACCCCGGCAAGCTTCAGCAGGTCTTCCTCAACCTGCTGCTCAACGCCAAAGAAGCCATGCCCGGAGGCGGCCGGTTGCGCGTAACCACACTGGCCAATGGACACGTCGAGGCGCAGATCTCCGACTCCGGCTCCGGCATCGCGCCCGAGCATCTCAAGCGCATCTATGATCCATTCTTTACTACCAAGACCACGCCCAAGCCTGGAGACAGGCGCGGCACCGGCCTCGGGCTCTCCGTATCCTACGGCATCATTCAGGAACATGCCGGCAAGATTCATGCCGAAAGCGCCGTGGGCGCCGGCACAACCTTTCATCTTGAATTTCCCCTTCTAAGGAAGTCTGTCAATGCCTGAGGTCGATCTGCCTTTGAATCTACCCATTTCCATTTCCGATGCGCCTGGCAACTCCACCGGCGCCTGCATCCTGATCATTGACGACGAAGCCAGTATCCGCGAGTCGCTCGAGGTGCTGCTCACGCTGGAGGGGTATTCAGTACACATGGCCGTAGACGGCGAGGAGGGGCTGAAGACTCTGGAGCAGGATAACTTCGATCTGGTGCTGCTTGACCTGGCCCTGCCCGGCCAGAGCGGTATCGAGCTGTTGCCCCAAATCAAGGAGCGCCAGCCCGAACTGCCCGTCATCATGCTCACCGCATACGGCACGGTAGACAACGTCGTCGAGGCCATCCGCGCCGGAGCGGAAAACTTCGTCCAGAAGCCCTGGGATAACGAAAAGCTGCTCGCCGATATCCGCTCAGCCGTGGCCCGCCATCGCGCAGAAGAAGAGAACCTTCAGCTCAAGCGCACCCTCAAGCAGCGCTACAACTTCTCCAACATCGTGGGCAAAAGCGAGATCATGCTCAAGGTCTTCGACCTGGTCGCTCAGGTCGCGCCAAGCCGCTCCACGGTCCTCATCCAGGGCGAGAGCGGAACCGGCAAGGAACTCATCGCCAAGGCCATCCATGCCAACTCGCCCCGCAAAGACAAGCCTTTCGTCCCCATCAACACCGGCGCCATGCCCTCTGAGCTGCTGGAGTCCACGCTCTTCGGCCACGTCAAGGGCGCTTTCACTTCGGCCATCGCTTCCAAGAAGGGCCTCTTTGAAGTAGCCAACGGCGGCACCCTCTTCATGGACGAAATCGCCACCATGGGCATGGACACCCAGGCCAAAATCCTCCGTGTCCTCCAGGACCGCCGATTTATGCACCTGGGCGGCATTCAGGAGATTCAGGTGGACGTGCGCATCATCGCCGCCACCAATGTCGATCTCCGCCAGGAGGTCCGCGAGGGCCGCTTCCGCGAAGATCTCTTCTACCGTCTCAACGTCATCAGCGTCGATCTACCGCCCCTGCGCGCCCGCCGCGAAGACATTCCCCTGCTCGTCAACCACTTTCTCGATTTCTATGCCAACGAGAACGGCCTCGAGCCGCGCCGCCTCTCCGCCGACGCCCTCCGCGCCCTGGTCGATTACGAGTGGCCCGGCAATGTCCGCGAGCTGGAGAACTCCATCGAGCGCGGCGTCGTACTTTCCTCCGGTCCAGTCATCGGCTCCGATCTGCTCCCTGGCCACATCACCGGCCGCAGCTTTCAGGACGCCATGCTGGAACACAACCCCAACGCCTCGCTCTTTGACATCCTTGAAGACATTGAGCGCCGAATCATCATCGAGAAGCTTGAGCGCTGCAACTGGAACCAGACCGAGGCCGCCGAGCAGTTCCACATCCCGCTCTCGACTCTGAACCAGAAGATCAAGCGCCTCAACATCGAAATCCGCAAAAAAGGTAGAGAATAAACCGGCAGAATCGATATTTTCCTGACATCCACTCCTGCAAAAAACCTACCGTCTATTGAGCGGCAATTATCTCTGTCAGCCTGGAGTTACCTGTTCTTTGGTCTAAGCCAGCACGTTGTTGTACCAACGATGCGTGCCCCACCCTTGAATCGCCCTTTGATTCAAGGGTGGAAAACCACAAGCCCAAACCAGCCGTTCTTAACTCCAACACCCAAGTTGGGTGCCCCATGTCCCGATTTTGGGACATGGGAAGGCAAGAACTCAAAGTACAAAATCATTCTGTCCGCAACCAATCACTACTCCCCATCTTTCCACGGATCTTTCAGTAGCGAGCACAGCCCCAGATCGTTCCCATACCGCTCCACCTCAACCTGCGCCAGCTGATTCGCATTCGCCATGCCGCGAAATGCTGGCACCGCGTCCGATCCCATAATCTGCGGCGAAACAAACAGGTGGATGCGGTCCACCATTCCAGCAGCCAGTAGGGCCGTATTCAACCTTGTCCCGGTCTCGGTCAGCAGCGTCAGCACGCCTTCCTCGCCCAGCTTGGTCAGCATCTTGCCCAGCGGCACGCGCCCCGCCTCGGCGGGCAGCACCTCCACGCGCACGCCGCGCTCAGTAAGCTGCCGCGCCCGCGCCTCATCGTTTGAAACGGTAAAGACCACCACATCGTTCTGCGCCGACTCCACCAGCTTCGAGTCCAGCGGCATTCGTAGCGCCGAGTCCAGCACCACCCGCAGCAAGGGCCGCCGCCTCCGCAACCCGCTCCGGTCGGTCAGCATGGGATCGTCGGCCAGCACCGTGTCCACGCCAACCATGGCTGCGTCAGCCTGCCAGCGTAGCGGTTGCACGGCGGCGCGCGCGGCTTCGCTGGTAATCCAATACGGCTCGCGTGCCTGGTGCTGCCCTGGCGGCGGAGCGATTCGGCCATCCAGCGTCATCGCCACCTTCATCAGCACCAGCGGCCTGCGGTGCTGGCTCCAGCGCGCGAAGCCCTCGTTCAGCCGCCGCGCCTCCGCCTCACACGGGCCCACCACTGCTTCAAGGCCCGCTGCACGCAGTGCCTCCATGCCGTGCCCAGCCACTGCGGGATTGGGATCAATCGTCGCCGCCACCACGCGCCTGATTCCCGCCGCAATCAGCGCTTCCGTACATGGCCCAGTGCGGCCGGTATGGTTGCATGGTTCCAGCGTTACGTAGGCCGTGCCGCCGCGCAGCCGTTCGCCCGCGTGCTGAGACGCAATCTTCAGCGCAGCCACTTCGGCATGGTCCATCAGGTCGTACTCGTGCCATCCCTCGCCGGCCACCTGCCCTGCGCAATCCAGAATCACGCAGCCCACCGCCGGGTTGGGCGAGGTGACCCCAATGCCCCGCCGCGCCAGCTCCAGCGCCCGCCGCATCCAGTATTCGTCTTGTTCCAAAGCGTTCATACCTATCCCAGCAGCGAATCCACAAACTCCGCAGGCGCAAACTCCAGCAGGTCGCCCATATGCTCGCCCACACCTACAAACCGCACCGGCAGCTTCAGTTCGCGGGCAATGGCCACCGCAATGCCGCCCTTGGCCGTGCCGTCCAGCTTGGTCAGCACGATCCCCGTCACTCCGGCGGCCTGGGTAAACAGCCGCGCTTGCTGCAATCCATTCTGCCCCGTCGTCGCGTCCATCACCAGCAGCACCTCGTGCGGAGCCCCGTCAATCAGCTTGGCCGCCGTCCGGCGCATCTTGTCCAGCTCGTCCATCAGCCCGGCCTTGGTGTGCAGCCGCCCCGCCGTATCCACAATCAACTCTTGTGTGCTGTGCGCCTTGGCCGACGAAGCCGCGTCGTAAAGCACGGCTGCAGGATCGCCCCCTTGCCGAGTTTTGATCATCTCCACACCGGAGCGCGAGGCCCACACTTCCAGTTGCTCAATCGCGGCGGCGCGAAACGTATCCGCCGCGCACAGTAGAACCGTCTTCTCCTGCGCGCGATACCATGCCGCCAGCTTGCCTGCCGTGGTGGTTTTGCCGGTGCCATTTACGCCAACCAGAAACGTCACCCTCGGCGGCGCTTCAGGCGCAATCATCGCCGCTTGTGGAGCCTCCAGAATCGCCCTCAACTCGTTCTTCAACAGCTCCCGCAGCTAATCGCCACTTGAAATCGCCTTATGCCGCGCCCGGTCGCGCAATGCATCCAGAATCGTGGTCGTAGTCTCCACGCCCAGGTCGCTGGTCAGCAGCGCCGCCTCAAGATTCTCCAGCGCTGATTCGTCCACCGTCCGCGTCAGCGCGACAATGTCTTCAATTTTGGTCGAGAGCGACTCCCGCGTCCGCGCAACCGCCTGCTTCATCCGGCCAAAAAAGCCGTAGCTTTCCTGCTCCGTCTCGTCTGCCGCGGCCTCCGGGGCCGGCGCGTCTTTTTTGCCGCCAAAAAACTTCATCATGGATTGATCCAGTTTTGAGTCTATAGCGGTTCTCCAATGGGTGTACACCGAACCCGCAACTCCTATGGTTTATTCACCTCAGTCTGCATACACGCCCCCCGCCCGGGCGCGGGGGGGGGCCGGGCGGGGGGGCGTTGGGCGGGGGGGGGGGGGGGGGGTGGGGGGAAGGGGGCGGGCCGGTCGGGGCGGG
>VFSW01007342.1_pt1 | contig 16007 bp, 14 predicted proteins | sample 5358111 | NCBI WGS metagenome assembly VFSW01 (sample SAMN11554181, study PRJNA540505) | mine drainage metagenome | isolation source: sediment from site ElyBrook_90M | place: USA: Ely Copper Mine, Vershire, VT | collected 2017 | reverse complement strand
TCCTCCTGCCTGCTTCTCCAAGTGGGTAGCTTTTCTTCTTATTCGAATGGCATTGTTGAACTGGGTACGCGGCAAGCTCCATATCCGCGCGATACAGGTTCCGGCGCGTCTTGACCGTGTACTACGCTATGGACGCTATGTGTTACTGACGCTCATCCTTTTCCAGACGATTGCATCAGTGCAGCTCTGGTTTGGCAATTACGACCCCTATAAGACCATCTTTGGCCTGGACTGGCTGTTTAATTTCAATCTTGCAACGAGTTGGATTACGTACCTGCTGGCACTTATTGTCCTCACCGCGTCCCTCTTTGTAGAGCGTGCATGGTGTCGTTACGCCTGTCCGCTTGGTGGTGCGATCAGTCTGCTTGGCAAGGCAAGTTTGTTGCGCATTCGCCGTACCGAGGATGCCTGTAAAAGCTGCGCAATATGCGACAAACCCTGTCCAGTGAAATTGAATGTTTCGACGGCCAAGACCATCAGTAGCGACTGTATTGGCTGTCTGGCGTGTGTCGATTCCTGTCCTCGCCCGGGTGCATTAGAGGCCACGCTTGCTCCTGTCTGGCTTGACAGTCTACGCTCGCGCCTGCATCGTACACACACTACCGCACAGGAGGTGTCCCATGCGCGTTAATCGCTTTCTGCTGCCTCTCGTCGCCCTCGTCGCCTTGCTAGGGACAATTTTGCTCGCGCAAGCGACGGGACTGTGGCTGACCAATGGACGCACAGCTATAAGCACTACCCACATGACAGTTGATGACATCAAAGGGTGGATGACATTGCAACAAGTAATCGATGGTATCCCAATGGCGCACGATGAATTGTATGCATTGGCTGGAATACCCGCTGACGTTCCGCCTACGACAGCCCTAAAGGACCTTGAGAGCTTTATATCAGTCACAACATTGCGCGCACGACTGGCAGAACACATGGGAACACCCGTGACTTCGACTAACGCGGGACAGAGTAGTCCAACAGTTTCGGGCACGCCTGGAGCATCCATCACGCCGACGGGAAGTAGCAACGGACAAGTTCTCCCTGCCGATCAAATCAAGGGGCGGATGACGCTCCGTGAAGTCAGCGACCAGTGCGCAGTGCCTTTTGAGCAACTGCTCGCCAGTCTCAAGCTGCCAGCCACCACCAATGAAGGGACTGCCATCAAAGACCTGGTTAGCGCAGGCACACTGACAGATGTAACTGAGGTTCAGAAGGCCGTTGCAGCACTTCAATAGCGACAATAGTTGCGTATAGCTACGCATACAATGCATAATGACTATCAATACGGACAGACGACTGACAACCAAAGCACACCTCTTCATCAAGAAGCAGTGTAACAGGAGAACGGGCTATGAGCCAACGTATTCTCATCGTCGATGACGATAAACAGATCGTTCGTTTGCTAAAAGCCTATCTCGAGCAAGCGGGCTTGCTAACGCTGACAGCATTTGATGGTAACGAGGCGCAACAGGTGATTCGCCGTGAGCATCCTGACCTGATTATCCTGGACCTGATGTTACCGGGGCGCGATGGCTGGGATATCACGCGCTGGCTGCGCGGCGATCCGCACCTTGCGGCGACTCCGATCCTGATGCTGACAGCACGGATTGAGGATATCGACAAGATTCTCGGCCTGGAACTGGGCGCGGACGATTACCTGACAAAACCGTTTAATCCACGCGAAGTAGTTGCGCGTGTGCGAGCCATTCTGCGGCGCACAAGTGGTGGAGCGCACACCTCCTCTATTTTACAGATAGGTGAGCTACGTCTGGACATAGATCAGCACACACTCAACGTCTCTGGCATATTCGTCGAGGTTACACCAACCGAATTTGCCTTGCTTAAAGCTCTGATGGAGCATCCCAATCATGCCTTTACACGCGCCGAACTACTCGAAAAAGCTCTTGGATACTCCTACGAAGGCGTAGATCGGACACTCGATAGCCATATCAAAAACGTGCGCAAGAAAATCGAGCCGGACGCCAGCCACCCACGCTATCTCGAAACGGTTTTCGGCGTCGGCTACCGCATGCGTGATGAAGGGGAGCAGATGACATGAACAGGCTTTGGGTACGTCTCACGCTGGCATTTGTGGCGATCACGCTCGTTGGTGTCATCTCTGTATCCGTGTTGGTTGATATCACGGCCAGTCAGGCTTTTCGGCAGTATGTAGCGCGGCAAGGCATCGGTGTACAAAGTGGGATGCTCGACACCCTTGCCATTTTCTATCAGCAGCATAACAGTTGGAATGGCGTTGCAACCATCCTTGCCAATTCCGCTGGTAACGGGGCGGGCCGAGGAGGACGTGGACGCCCCGCGTTGCTGCTGGCAGATAGCCAGGGACAGATTCTCTATGATGACCATGCCACGCGCACCGGAGGAACATTGACCACTGATGAGCGCGCGAACGCAGAACCAGTGATCGTCAACGGGCAACGTGTTGGTTATCTGCTGATAAGTACCAGTGCCAATGGAAGCTTACCGCCAGCCGCCCAAACATTTCTTGACCAACTCCGTACTATACTGCTCATCGTCGCCTTTGTAGGAGGTGGCCTGGCTATCCTGCTGGGTGTCATCATCAGTCGCACGCTCTCCGCGCCACTGGCAGCACTCGCGCAGGCCGCACGTGCCTTTGCTACCCACGATTGGAAATTTCGCGTCAAGATCGGTGGGACAAAAGAGATTGCCGCTGTCGGCTCTGCCTTTAATGCAATGGCGGCCGAAATCCAGCGCACCGAAACCCTACGGCGCAATCTCGTCGCGGACATTGCGCATGAGTTGCGCACGCCGCTGACGGTCATGCAAGGAAGCTTACAAGCCCTGCTTGACGAGGTGTACCCGCTTGAACGCAGCGAGATTGCCATGCTCTACGACGAAGCCCGCCTGCTGACACGCCTGGTTGACGATCTGCGCGAACTCTCGCTGGCAGACGCGGGACAGTTGCCGTTACAGATACAGTCGGTTACACTCGCGCCTCTCCTCCAGGCGGTTGCCACGCAATTCGCCATCGTAGCCGAAATACAGCACGTTCAGCTCGATGTGGAGATAGACGAACACATGCCCAATGCGCGTGCTGACCCTGATCGGCTTAGCCAGGTTGTGCGCAACCTGCTCTCTAATGCGCTGCGCCATACACCAGAAGGCGGGAAAGTGCAGATCACAGCAACGGCCCATCCGATGATACGCGTGTGTGTGCGCGACACGGGCGAGGGCATTGCCGTAGAAGACCAGCCTCATGTTTTTGAACGCTTCTATCGCGCAGACCCATCGCGGACACGCTCACATGGCAGTACGGGCTTGGGTTTAGCCATCTGCAAAGCATGGCTTGAAGCCATGGGAGGAAGCATTAGTGTAGAGAGCGTACAAGGCCAGGGTAGCCTGTTTTGCTTCACTTTGCCCCTTGAAAACGCAACACAGACACAGTAGTCTTCAAAACTTGAAACAGTGGGTTGCTGATAGCGGTGCGAAGCCACTTGACAAGCACGATCACGGCACATATACTCTTTGACATGGAAACACAGTTCCGACTGACAAAAGATTTAAGACCGATTTTTCTCCCTATCTGCACGACATAAGATGTCAGCTACCTTTACACGCCTATTTTCCTTTACTACACCCTATTTTTATGCTCACCACCACGAGGAAAGCGTATGCCAACAAAATCTGTAACCCTGCAAACCATCAATCAATTCGATCAGCAGCACTTTGTCGAGGCACTCAGCTCACTTTTCGAGGGGCCACCCTGGATGGTAGAACAGGCATGGCAGGCACGGCCATTCCAGGGCCAGACACAATTGCATCAGGCATTGTGCGAGGTTATGTATAAGGCTCCCGTCGCACAGCAGGTTGCGCTCATTCAAGCTCACCCTGATCTGGTCGGACGGGCCGCCCTTGCGGGAACGCTCACCCCTGCTTCCAGCAGTGAACAGGCAGCAGCAGGCTTAGATCGCCTCTCAGCCGAGGAAATTTCAACGTTTACGCAGTATAATCAAAGATATCAGGAATGCTTCGGCTTCCCATTTGTGATTTGCGCGCGTGAGAACAAGAAAGAAAGCATCCTGGCAGGCTTCGCGACGCGCATGGACAACACACGCGAGCAGGAAATCGAGACTGCCCTCGGTGAAATCGCCAAAATCTGCTGGTTCCGCTTGCAAGACTTGCTGGTAGACGCAGATAATAAATGAGGATTGGAAGGTTTTATGGAATACACCATTAGTTATGGCAAACTGTACGTGCCCGTATACCGTGTCTATGCACAACCACTGACAGGCATCACACCCATTCCCGAATCAGCGTTCACGGGCCGCTCAAACACGCTTTTTGCGCTGGAAGTTGATGTCGAGGTCTTTGGCACCAATTTCTTGCCTGCCTATACAGAGGGCGATAATTCAAATGTGATTGCGACCGATAGCATGAAGAATTTTATTTTGCGCCAGGCTCTTGCCTTTGAGGGAGCCACGCTCGAAGCCTTCATCGACCATCTGGGCCGTCAATTCCTGACTACCTATCCTCAAATGCAACGCCTGCGCCTCACAGGTCGCGAACTGCCATTCATGCCCGCTCATGTTCCCAATGCAAGCACGGGAACATTCGGCGAAAGTGCAGTACTCTTTCAGCGCACACATCAAGACTTCGCGCAAGTTGTGATGGATTTCGCGCACGAGAACAATCAACCAGTCTTAACGTCGCATCGCTGCGGGCGTGTCAATCTCGAACTCTTCAAGGTCTCAGGCAGTTCGTTTACCCATTTTGTACGCGATGACTATACCACACTGCCAGAGCGCGTAGATCGCCCCTTATTTATTTATCTCGATGTCTACTGGCAATACACGAATAGCGCGGATATGCTGGCTAACGATCACGCGCACTACATCGCCGCTGAGCAGATACGCGATGCTGTACAGAGCATTTTCCACGAATTTGTCAGCGAGTCCATCCAACATCTGGTTCACGAAATTGGACAACGCCTGCTGGCACGCTTTCCACAGATGGCGGAAATCTCCTTCGAGTCCCAGAATCGCACACGCGACCCAATGGGCACATCGCCAACGAACGAGAAGGTCAGAGTCTACAGCGATCCTTTCCCTGCCTATGGCTCGATTAAACTGACGATGACGAGGTAAGCGTATCATTGTAGAGGCGATCCTCGCGGTCGCCCTGCATCATTACGCTACACAGAAAAGAGTGAAACTATGGGTGGTTATCTTACCACGCATGTGCTGGATACCATGCATGGGCGTCCAGCAGCCAATGTCGCCATCCAACTGTGGCGTATTGATGAGCAACAGCATACTCTGCTCAAAATGGTTGAAACCAATACCGATGGACGCACCTCTGCTCCGCTGCTGACAGAGAGCGAGATGCAGGCCGGTCTGTATGAACTGGTCTTTGCCGTTGGCGCGTATTTTGCAGCACAAGAAGTAACAACGCCAAAACCACCATTTCTGGATGAAGTGCCTGTACGCTTCGGTATCGCAGATACTGAGGCCCATTATCATGTGCCGCTGCTCGTCTCACCCTGGGCCTATAGTACCTATCGAGGGAGTTGAAGTATGACAACACCATATTCCGCCGCTTCTAGCATCTTGCAGCACTGCGAACAGCTTGGCAGCTATAGCGAGGAGACAGAATGTCTGACGCGCCGTTTCGCCACACCACCAATGCGACAGGTTAACGCTGCGGTTACGCAATGGATGCAGGAAGCTGGCATGAGCGTGCGCCAGGATGCCATCGGCAATATCATCGGTCGCTACGAGGCCGATCACGCTGGTGCAAAGACCTTCTTGCTCGGCTCGCATCTCGATAGCGTGCGTGACGCAGGTAAGTATGATGGTCCATTGGGCGTGCTGACCGCTATCGCCTGCGTGCGCCTGCTACACGAGCGTCAACAGCGGCTACCATTCGCTATTGAGGTCTTTGGTTTTGCGGACGAAGAGGGGCTGCGTTACCATGTGCCCTATCTGGGCAGCCAGGCCGTCGCGGGTGTGCTTGACCCACGCCATCTCGACCAGCCAGATGTAGATGGTATCACAATGCGCGCGGCCATTCGCACATTTGGCGGCGACCCCGGCGCGCTCTCTACCTGCGTGCGTGACAAGAGCGATCTACTTGGCTATTGCGAGGTACATATCGAGCAGGGGCCAGTGCTTGAGAAAAGCAATATCCCCGTTGGCGTCGTGACCGCCATCATCGGGCAACGGCGCATGAATATCACCTTTACAGGCGAGGCGGGACACGCGGGCACAGTGCCAATGAACCTGCGCCACGATGCCCTGACCGCTGCGAGCATATTTATCGTCCTTGTTGAGCAAAAAGCACAACAACACGCGGGTCTGGTCGCTACAGTCGGTCAAGTCTCTGTTTATCCAGGCGCAAGCAACGTCATTCCTGGACAGGTCACAATCAGCTTGGACGTGCGCCATGCCGACGACGATCAGCTTGAAATGGTCTGTCAGCAATTCGAGCAAATGGCGCGTGAGATGGCAGAAAAGAGACAGATAGCTGTCACGTGGCAACAGGTGCAGCAGCATGGTAGTATTCGCTGCGATCATCACCTGCTGGACCTGCTACAGCGCGCAATCGAGCAACAAGGACAACGAGTCATGGCGTTAGCAAGTGGCGCGGGTCACGATGCCGCGATGATGTCACATTTGACGCCCATGGCAATGCTCTTTGTGCGCTGCTATAAAGGCATCAGCCACAACCCACTGGAGTCGGTCACAGCCGAGGATGTTGCCGTTGCGCTCTCTGTACTGGAACGGTTTTTGCTCTCACTCGCGCAAGAACAGGGGACAGCATGAGCAGTTACGATCTCCTTATTCGCAACGGCACGCTGGTCACATCAACAGGCGAGTTGCAAGCAGATATCGCGATTACAGGCGAGCATATTGCCGCTATCGCCCCCTCGCTCTCTGATGATGCGCAGATAGAGCTTGATGCCAGCAATCTGCATATCTTCCCAGGTCTGATTGATGCGCATGTGCATTTCAATGAGCCAGGACGTAGCGAGTGGGAGGGCTTTGCTAGCGGAACACGCGCATTAGCGGCAGGTGGAACCTGTACGTTTTTTGACATGCCGCTCAATGCGCACCCACCAACAACCGATGGCGCGAGCTTTGACCTGAAATACGCGGCGGCCCTCGCATCCTCTCTCGTTGATTTTGCCTTCTGGGGCGGTCTCGTGCCAGGCAATCTGTCTGAACTGGACGAACTGGCGGAGCGTGGCGTCATCGGTCTGAAAGCTTTTATGTCCAATAGCGGCATTGATGATTTCTCATCCGTTGACGATCTGACGCTCTACGAGGGCATGGCAAAAGCTGCACACTTGGGCCTGCTCGTGGCCGTTCACGCGGAAAACGACCAGATCACCAGCGCGCTCGCCAAACGCGCACAAGCCGAGGGACGCACGGGCATCCGCGACTATCTGGCCTCACGCCCAGTCATCGCAGAGCTAGAAGCAATCGAACGCGCTATCCTTTTCGCGCAAGAGACGGGATGCCGGCTACATATCGTGCATGTCAGCACTGGACGCGGCGTCAGTCTGGTTGCTGAAGCACGTCAGCGCGGGATAGATGTCAGTTGCGAAACCTGCCCACACTATCTGGTCCTGACCGAAGAAGATGTAGAACGCCTGGGGGCCGTGGCAAAATGCGCTCCACCGCTGCGTTCGGCCCACGAGCAAGAGGCGTTGTGGCACCATATCGCCGCTGGCACGTTGCCGATTGTAGCAACCGACCACTCGCCATCTCCTGGCTATATGAAGGATCATGCCAATTTCTTTCAGGTCTGGGGTGGTATTTCTGGTTGCCAGCATCTCTTACAACTTCTCCTGACCAATGGCTGGCAAGATCGTCACCTCTCGCTCAGCACGATAGCCGCCCTGACCGCTGAACATGTTGCACAACGTTTTCAGCTAACGGCACGTAAAGGGCGTATCGCCCCTGGCCTGGATGCCGATCTCGTGCTTGTTGACCTGAAAGAGAGTATCACAGTGCGGCCAGATGATTTATTTTATCGCCATCAACACAGTCCCTACGTCGGAAAAAGGCTACGCGGACGCATTATACGCACATTAGTACGCGGTCACACGGTGTTCGCTGATGGCGTATGCGCAACGGAACCCGTTGGACAGCTTGTCAAAGCAACACGTTAATTACCCACTCATTTATTAAGAGGAACCTATGTGGCAAACGTATTTACAACCCACCAGTTTGGCGGAAACGCTGGACCTGCTGCACCGTCACGCTGGTAAAGCGCGTCTGATCGCGGGCGGAACGGATGTGCTAGTCGAGCTACAGCGCGGCGTGCGCCCCACCAGCACACTGATCGATATCAGTATGCTCTCTGATCTCAAATATATAAAGGAAGAACAGGGCAACATCCTCGTTGGCGCGCTCGCGACGCATAACGACATTATTGCATCGTCGGCCTGTGTCACGCGCGCACTCCCGCTAGCGCAGGCATGTTGGGAGGTCGGCGCACCCCAGATTCGCACACGCGCTACCGTCGCGGGCAACCTTGTCACTGCCTCGCCCGCGAACGATACTATTTCCGCATTGACTGCATTAGACGCGCAACTTGTGCTGAGCAGTCAGAGTAGTGAGCGCGTCGTCTCGCTTGACAACTTCTATCCAGACTTTCGCCGTACCGTTCTCGCGCCTGACGAGCTGATTCGTGAGCTGCGCATTCCCGCCATGCAAGCCAATCAGCGCGGACTTTTCTTGAAACTGGGTCTGCGGCGCGCGCAAGCTATTTCGGTCATCAATATCGCCCTTGTGCTGACCTTCGAGAACAAGATAGTCACACAGGCGCGTATCGCGCTTGGTTGCCTTGCACCGACTATCGTTCACGCACGCACAGTAGAAACCTATCTTACAGGCAAACAACTGAGCGCGGAGGTCTGTCAGCAGGCCGGACAACTCGCCCTACAAGATGCCACACCAATTGACGATGTGCGAGGCTCCGCCAGTTATCGTCAGGCCACACTGAGCAATCTTGTCACACACGCCCTGCAACGCATCGCGCAGGGGCAGCAGGCCGAGGGTTGGATGGAGCAACCCATCTTGCTCGAAACGCCTGAACAGCCTATCACGCCACACATGCCCTTTGAGCAGACTATTTCGACAAAGATCAATGACAAGCCCTATCAACTCACGGGCGCGTCCCGTAAGACGTTGCTCAATGCGCTGCGCGAGGATGCGGGACTGACAGGCACGAAAGAAGGTTGCGCCGAGGGTGAATGCGGAGCCTGTACCGTCTGGCTCAATGGCAAAGCGGTCATGTCCTGCCTGGTTGCCGCTCCCCAAGCCCATAACGGCGAGATTGTCACGATTGAAGGGTTGGCACAACAGGTTCCTCAAGCAGAACACGTGGAAGAGTCGCTCCATCCGCTGCAACAGGCCTTTATTGACTGTGCCGCTGTACAATGCGGCTATTGCATTCCAGGCATGTTAATGGCAGGAGCCAAACTTTTGCAGGAGCAGCCCGCACCGCAGATGGAACAGATACGCACGGCAATTAGCGGTAATATCTGTCGCTGCACGGGCTATCGCAAAATTCTGGATGCCGTTACGCAGGCGTCAACGAGCATGAAAGGAGGCATGGCATGACTTCACTGATTGGCGCATCGCTGCCACGCCCAGACGCTGCTGGCAAGGTCACGGGCGCAACAGCCTATCCAGCCGACCTGATACGCCCTGGTATGCTACATCTCCAGGTTGTCTTCGCGCATCGGCCCCATGCTCGTATTACTGCACTCGATATTGAGCCAGCACTGGCAATCCCCGGCGTAGTTGCCGTGCTGACCGCCAAAGATGTCCCGCATAACGCTTTTGGCTTGATTGACGAAGACCAGCCCGTCTTGTGTGCGGACAAAGTGCGTTTCGAGGGCGATAAAGTAGCCTTGGTTGTCGCGGAAAGCAAAGAGGCGGCGACAATAGGAGCCAGACAGGTGCGCGTGGAATACGAAAATTTACCAGCAGTCACCGACCCGCGTGCCGCCCTTGCCGCTGATGCACCGCTTGTTCACTCTCATCTTGGCACCAATCTGCTCAAGCATATCCCCATTCGCAAAGGCAACACACAACAAGCGTTCGCGGAGGCCGATGTCGTGCTGACGGGCAAGTTCTCGACCTCGTGGCAGGAACATGCCTATCTGCAACCGGAAGCAGGTATCGCCTACTATGACGATCAAGACCATCTAGTGATTGAAACTGCCGGACAATGGCTCCATGAAGATCGCCGCCAGATTGCCGCGATCCTCCAATTGCCAGAAGAGCAGGTTATCATTCGTTATGCCGCGATTGGCGGAGCTTTTGGTGGACGTGAAGACCTCTCGCTACAACATTTGCTGGCCCTGGCAACCTGGAAACTCAAACGCCCAACGGCGATTGTTTGGAGTCGTGAAGAGTCGATCATCGCCCATCACAAACGTCATCCCGTCAGTATTCGCTGTCGTTGGGGCGCAAAGCACGATGGGCGCATCACAGCGGTTGAGGCCGAAGCGATTGCTGATGGTGGGGCATACGCCTCTACCAGCGTCGAGGTCATGAAGGTCATCACGCTCTTCGCCAGCGGGTGCTACGAAATACCCAATATCTGCGTTGATGGCTATGCCGTCTACACCAACAATGTTCCCAGCGGGGCATTTCGCGGTTTCGGTGCGCCCCAGGCCCAGTTCGCCAGTGAGATCATGGTGACACGCCTCGCGCACGCGCTGGGCATGGACCCAACAGAACTGCGCCGCCGCAATATCTATCACGAAGGCAGCATTGAACCAACACAGCAAGCTTTGCCAGTGGGTGTGAGTGCGCCACTCGTGTTGGAACGCTGTATTACAGAAGCGCAAGAACGTCTCGGTTATGGCAAGCCACAGCAACAAGCAGCCGCCACTCCATATCTGCGGCGCGGCATTGGTATCGCCTGTGGGATTAAGAATGTTGGCTACTCTTTCGGCTTCCCAGAGCAATCGACCGCAACGGTTGAACTCTATGGCGAGGCCGAACTGGAACGCGCCGTCATCCGTAGCGGTGCAGCTGACGTGGGACAGGGTTCGCATCTCGTTTTGCGTCAGGTCGCTGCATCTGCCCTCGGTCTCACGCTCGATCAGGTGACGTTGATACCTAACGATAGCAGTATTACCCCGAACGCGGGCAGTGCCTCAGCTTCACGTATGACACTGATGGCGGGACGCGCCGTCCTTGAAGCTGCACGGGCGGCACGCGACAAATGGAGCGAGAGCGAGCAATACTATGCTGAGGCAACCGTGCAGTATCGTCCACCAGCGACGACGCCGCTTGACCCTGAGACGGGCGTGGGCTATCCCAACTACTGCTACGGCTATGTGGCGCAAGCCGTCGAGGTCGAGGTCAACACGCTCACGGGACAGGTGCGCGTTGTGCGTATTATCAGCGTGCATGACGTAGGGCAGGCCATCAACCGTCAGCAAGTTGAAGGCCAGATAGAGGGCTGTCTGGCGCAGGCCCTTGGCTACACCCTGCTCGAACACCTCCAGGTGCGCGATGGCCGTATTCTCACACCGTACCTGAGTACCTACCTATTACCGACCGTGTTGGACATGCCCGAAGAAATCGTGCCGATTATTCTGGAAGAAGCGGACCCCAACGGTCCCTATGGGGCACGTGGCATGTCGGAAATGCCGCTCGTGCCGCTTGCGCCAGCGATAGCCAGCGCGATACACGACGCAGTTGGCGTATGGGTCACGCAACTCCCGCTCATTCCAGAGCGCGTGTTGGCAGCAATTAACATAGGAAAGACACACGAATTGACGTAAGTAACCGTAGAGACCGATTTGTCGCATTGAAAGTTTAAAGCGAACATGAGGCGTAGGGGCGTGATTTATCGCGCCCTGATCGTACATCGATCCGCCTGGGGAGCCGTGTGACGCGGTACAGGGCGTGATAAATCACGCCCCTACGCAATTTGTTAAACATGATAAACCGGTTTCTACAGTTACAAAGCAATATTTTCAGACAATTTGAAAGGATACGTTCATGACAAAACTTCGCATCACGGTCGGAAAGTGGCAATTCGTTGCGCGGATGGAGGAGGAGAACGCTCCCAAAACGTGCGAGGCCTTCAAGCAGTTGTTGCCATTTCATAGCAAGCTCATTCATGCGCGTTGGAGTGGAGAGGCGAACTGGATTCCGCTCGGCGATTTTCAGCTTGGCGTGTCGTTCGAGAACGCGACCAGCTATCCCGCTCCTGGCGAAATTCTCTTCTATCCAGGTGGCTATAGCGAGACCGAAATCCTCTTTCCCTATGGTGCAGCGCGTTTTGCCAGCAAGCTCGGACAACTAGCAGGCAATCATTTCTTGACTATCGAAGAGGGACGCGAGCATCTGCGCGACTTGGGTCATACGACCCTCTGGGGTGGCGCGCAGGATATCGTCTTTGAAGCGATTTAGGCGAGGAGCTTTTTCGATGTCATCACTACTCATTCAGCACGCGACGCTGCTCGTCTCGATGGACGATCATGATACCCGCTGGCAAGATGGCGCGATCTCTGTCGTAGATAACGTCATTCAGCAGATTGGCTCAACTGAACAATTGCCACAGCAGGCCGATCAGATCATCAACGCGCGTAACATGCTTATCCTGCCAGGTCTGGTCAACACGCATCACCATTTCTATCAGACACTCACGCGCAACGTCCCAGGCACGCAAGACGCCAATCTCTTTCAATGGCTGCGCACGCTCTACCCAATCTGGGCAGGTCTCACGCCAGAAGCGATTGCTGTCAGCACAAAAGTCGCGATTGCTGAACTGATGCTCTCCGGCTGCACGACATCCAGCGATCATACCTACATCTGGCCCAATGGTGCGCGCCTGGACGATCAGATTCAGTCCGCACAGGAGATGGGTTTCCGTTTCCATGCCGCACGTGGCTCAATGTCCGTTGGTGAGAGTCAAGGCGGATTACCACCCGATAGCGTGGTCGAGGACGAAAAGGCTATTTTACGCGATTCGCAGCGCGTGATTGAACAATATCATGATGCAAAGCCCTATGCCATGCTGCGTATCGTGCTGGCTCCCTGCTCGCCATTCTCCGTCTCGCCCGATCTCATGCGCCAGAGTATTGAGATGGCGCGTAGTTATGGCGTGCATTCACACACCCATCTGGCAGAGACACGCGACGAGGCCGATTACTGCGCCGCGACCTTCAAACGCACGCCTGTCGAACTAGCGGAAGAGCTGGCATGGGTCGGCACAGATGTCTGGCATGCCCACATGGTACATCCCAGCACGGACGAGGTGACGCGCCTGGGACAGACACAAACGGGCGTGGCGCACTGTCCCAGTTCAAACATGCGCCTCGCCTCTGGTATCGCTCCGCTACGTGCCATGCGTCAGGCAGGCGTGCGCGTGGGACTGGGTGTTGATGGCTCAGCTTCAAATGATGGTTCGCATATGCTGGCGGAGGCACGACAGGCCATGCTTTTACAGCGCGTGCAGGGCGACCCCGCTGCATTGACCGCTAAAGATGCTCTCTGGCTGGCAACGCGCGGTGGAGCTTCTGTGCTTGGGCGCGACGATATTGGCTATCTCGCTCCTGGCATGGCGGCAGACTTCATCGGCTATCGCCTGGATACACTCGAACTGGCAGGCGGGGCCATTCATGACCCACTCGCCTCCATCGTCTTCTGTCAGCCTCCCCATGTAGATCTGTCCATCATTAATGGTCAGGTGCGCGTGCAAGAGGGACAACTTCTCAATGTTGAACTGCCCACGCTAATACAGCGGCATAACGCGATTGCACGGGCATTAGTGCGCGGCGAATAGTGATATGCGAGAGGAAGGCGCAAAAGCATGAGCGAAACATCCGTTGAGGTTCTGGTCATTGGCGGCGGCGTGATTGGCAGTTCGCTGGCCTATCATATCGCCCGTCAGGGGCGCACGGTCCTGGTTGTCGAGCAAGCGGAAGGGGCAACCGCGCCAGCAGCATCGTGGGCCAGTGCGGGCGGCGTGCGTCGTCAGGGTCGCCATCCCGCCGAGGCCATGCTTGCCAGCGAAGCGATTGCGCGCTGGCCCACGCTGGAAGCCGAACTGGAGGCTGATATGCACTATCGACAAGGCGGCAATCTGCTCGTCGCTGAAACAGAGGCCGAAGCCGAACAGCTTGCAAGTTTCGTGCATGAGCAACAAGCCAACGGATTCACTGATGTAACACTACTCACCGCTGCGGAAGTACGCAATCTCGTACCTGAGATTGCCATGCAGGTAACCGCCGCTAGCTATAGCCCCATCGATGGTCAGGCTGACCCAATACGCACTACACGTGCATTCGCGGCAGCAGCACAGCGTCATGGTGCGGCATATTGGAATGCAACCGCCGCGCTTGCCTTGCACGTTCAAGGACGCCGTGTCGTGGGAGTACAGACAGCACGTGGACTGGTGTTAGCAGAGCAGGTCGTGTTGGCAGCAGGCGCATGGAGCAATCAACTTACTGACACACTCGGCATCCACCTACCGATGCATTTGAAAGCGTTTCAAATGCTGCGCTCTTCCTCGGCAACGGGGCAGACGCTTCGCCCCGTCGTCAGTGCGGTCAACCGTCTGCTGTCGCTCAAGCAACTACCCGATGGAGCTTTTCTGCTCGGTGGCGGCTGGCTTGGTGAACCCACAGCAGATCACCGCTCCTATCAGCTAAAGCAACAGGCGATTGACGGTAACTGGGCGGCGGCATGCGCGATCTATCCGCCCGTCGCACAGCAGCAGATTGCCCGTGCATGGTGTGGTCTGGAGGCTGAAAGCATTGATGAGATCCCCTTCGTTGGTCCGCTTAGCGGTTGGGAGGGTCTCTTCCTCGCAGTTGGCTTCTCTGGACATGGCTTCGCAATTGCCCCAGCTATCGGGCACAATCTCGCAGAGTTACTGATTGGCAATCCTACCCCTGAACTGGCTGGCCTTTCACCAGCACGCATAGCAACGCTACACCGGCATTGAGCATCTATTGACCCTAAAAGGAGCATACAGCACATGAGATACCGCGCTATTCCACAGACTGACCTTTCACCTTCCGTAGTGTGTCTGGGCACAGCACCCTTCGGCACAGGTATAGACGAAGTGACAGCACATACACTTCTTGACACGTTTTTCGAACATGGTGGCAATTTTCTTGATACCGCGCACGCCTATGGCGAGTGGGTTCCCGGCGGCATTGGCCTCAGCGAACGGGTGATTGGCAAATGGCTCAAAGCGCGTGGCGTGCGCGAGAAGATTGTTCTCGCCACAAAAGGCGCACAACCGCTAGCCGATGCACCACATATCTCGCGTCTGAGTCGCGCCGACATCGTGAGCGATCTCGACGGTAGCCTGCGCGATTTACAGGTAGACAATGTTGATCTCTACTGGCTACACCGCGATGATCCCAAACGTCCAGTCGCCGATATTTTGGAGACGTTGAACGATCAGGTCACACAGGGCAAAATTCGCTATTTTGGTTGCTCCAACTGGCATCTTGCGCGCATTATAGAGGCCAAAACGTATGCAGAGGAGCACCATATTGCGGGTTTTGTCGGCAACCAATTACTGTGGAGCTACGCCGTTGCGAACCCGGATGCGATAGAAGACCGCACGCTGGTCTTGATGGATGCCGCAACACAGGAGTTTCATCGCACAAGCCAGATGGCAGTGATGGCTTACACCTCACAGGGACGCGGTTTCTTCTCAAAATTGCTACAAGGGCGAGACACGCTACCGGAGCGTTTGCGCAATACCTATGATAGTGAAGAGAACGCGACTCGTTTGCAGCGATTACAGCACGTCGCGCAAGAGACTTCACTGAGCATACCCACACTGGTCCTGGCCTATATTACCAACCAGCCCTTCCCGGCCTTCCCGATCACCGCCAGCCAGCAAACAGCGCAACTGCTCGAAAATGTGCAAGCCGCGGACGCCGTTTTGAGTGCCGACACCATCAGTTATCTCGAAAAATAAGGTAGGGACCGATTCATCGCGTCCGTGGCCTGTGCACTCACAATGCGCGTTTCCCT
>VFSW01007341.1_pt1 | contig 16008 bp, 13 predicted proteins | sample 5358111 | NCBI WGS metagenome assembly VFSW01 (sample SAMN11554181, study PRJNA540505) | mine drainage metagenome | isolation source: sediment from site ElyBrook_90M | place: USA: Ely Copper Mine, Vershire, VT | collected 2017 | reverse complement strand
CCACAACCGGAAACCGGCGCGTTGGTCGACATGACAATCGGCGGAGCCGGCGTCGGGGTGGGGGTCGGCGATGGCGTCGGCGATGGCGAAGGTGTCGGCGAGGGCGAGGGTGTCGGCGAGGGTGAGGGGACCGGGCCAATCAGTCTCGTATTGCGCTGGTTGTCTGGTCCGCAACCACCGATCAAAAACGTCAACGCTAACAATAACGGCAGGAACCATTTATCGATCTTGTATCCACGCGGGGTGTTCGACTGCTTGGGTGACATGCGGGCTCCTCGCTGAATCAGTCACTGCGACGCTTGACGGCAACCGCAAAAAGACGCTGAGGACCAAATCGCCAAGTCCAAAAGTTTCCGAGCGACCAATCCCGAAGATACTAATTGTTTGCTCAAACCAACACTTCGTCGCATTGTATGCAACAAATTGTAGAGTGTGCAACTGATAAGGGGGTGGGCCCTCCGCTCGCCCAAGTGCGGCCAGTCCTTCGGTACAATTCGAAGGCGCAACACGAAGATCCGGTACCGTTCAGGCTGTCTCAGGAAACCGTCTGAGCCGAAAAGCAAGTTAGGGCGGCACTTGAGAGTGTGCTCACCCCGAGTGAGCTGCCGCTCGGCCCGGGATAGATGACCGAAACATCGCGCACACGGGTGCGCAACTCGCTCGCGCAGGGATGCCGTTTGGGCGCTTTGCAGGTGGAGGGGCTTTGCTCCTGCCGCTTATAGGAGGCCGGCGGCGCGCGCCCACTTGTATTTCGCGCCCAGCACCGCCACCGGCTTCTCGGTGGTGTACGCATACGCCGGGATGCCGTGATCGAACAGGTACGTGCAGGCCTGCTCGACCTCGACGTCGCCGACCAGCGACGCCACCACCGGCTTGTCGATGCCGCGGGCGCGCGCCTCTTCGATCGCCTCGCTCGCCAGCCGCGCGAAGACCATCGGCGGCGTGATGATGGTGTGCCAGTAGCCGAGAATCAGCGCGTGAATGCGCGGATCTTCGAGTCCTAGTTTGATGGTGTTCTGATAGGTAGTGGGCGGCTCGCCGCCGGTGATATCGACGGGATTGCCGGCCGCGCCGAACGGCGGGATGAATTTGCGAAAGGCCGCGTCGAGATCTGGCGGCATCGCCATCAGCTTGAGCCCATTGTCAACGCATGCGTCGGACAGCAATACCCCGGAACCGCCGGCTCCCGTGATGATCAGGACGTTTTCGCCCTTGGGCGTAGGCAATATCGGCAGGCAGCGCGCGAACTCGAGCATGTCGTTGAGGCTCATCGCGCGCACCACGCCGCTCTGGCGCAGGACGTCGTCGTAAATGCGATCGTTGCCGGCGAGCGCCGCGGTATGCGATTGCGCCGCCCGCGCGCCCATCGCGGTGCGTCCCGCCTTGAGCACGATCACCGGCTTCTTGCGTGAGACCCGCTTCGCCACCTCGGCGAACGAACGCCCGTCCTTCAGATCCTCGACGTGCATCGCGACCACCTGCGTATTCGGGTCCTGCTCGAAGAACGTCAGCAGGTCGTCCTCGTCGATATCGGACTTGTTGCCCAAGCCGACGATCGCCGACACGCCCATCTTGGCTGATCGGCTGAAGCCAATTATCGCCATCCCGACGCCGCCACTCTGCGAGGACAGCGCCGCCTTGCCCTTGACGTCGTAGGGCGTACAGAAGGTCGCGCACAGGTTTTTGGGCGTGTAGTAGAAGCCGTAGATGTTCGGACCCATCAGGCGGACGTTGTACTCGCGCGCCACGGCGACAATCTGGTCCTGCAATTCGACGTTGCCGGTCTCGGCGAAACCCGACGGGATCAGCACCGCGCCGGGGATCCTTTTCTCGCCGCATTCTTTGAGCGCGCCCGCGACCAGCGGCGCCGGGATCGCGAACACCGCCACATCCACGTCGCCGGGGATATCCTTGACGCTTTTGTAGGCGCGCTTGCCGAGGACCTCGGGAACCTTCGGATGGATCGGATAAATCGCGCCCTGGTAGCCGCCGTTGATGAGATTCTTCATCACCGAATTGCCGATCTTGCCGTCCTCCGGCGACGCGCCAATCACCGCGACCGCGTTGGGCTGCATGATGCGGTTCATCGCGCGCAGAATCTCCTCCTGGGTCGGCCGGTAGCGCTCCTTGGGCGGTGCGAAATCGACCATGATACGGACGTCGGCGGCAATCGCGCCGTCGGGGCGGGCAAAGACGGGATTGAGGTCGAGTTCCTGAATTTCGGGAAAATCGGCCGCAAGGTTCGATACGGCGATGATGATGCGGGCGATCGCGGCGCGGTCGGCCGGTGGAGCGCCACGCACCCCGCGGAGAATTTCGGCGGCCGCGATACCGTCGATCATCGAGAGCGCATCGGCCTCGCTGGCCGGCGCAAGTCGAAACGTCACATCCTTGAGCACCTCGACCAGCACTCCGCCGAGGCCGAACGCGACGACTTTGCCAAAGCTTGGGTCGGTCAACGCACCGACGATCACTTCCTGCCCACTGGTGAGCATCTGCTGAATCTGGACGCCGGAGATTTTCGCGTCGCGCTTATAAGCCGAGGCGTTGCGAATAATCGAGTCGTAGGCCTGTGCTGCCTCGGTGGCGCTCTTCACCCCGACGACCACGCCGCCGGCGTCGGTCTTGTGCAGGATATCGGGCGAGACGATTTTCATCACGACCGGAAAGCCGATTTCGGCGGCAAGTCGCGCCGCCGCTTCAGCCGAACCGGCGGTCGCCTCCTGCGGCACCGGAATCCCGTAGGCGTCGCAAAGGATTTTGCTCTCAGCCGGAGTCAGCGACGAACGTTTTTCAGCCTGAACCCGGTTGAGGACTTGACGTACCGACGCCCGATCGTAACTCATGCTATCCTCCGCAAAAGCTGCATACTCCAAATTGCCGTCGCTTCAGGCGGGATCGACTCTGCGTGCGCATCTGCGATCCTCGATCCATGCACGCGATCGCCGTTGAGTTGCCTTGAGTTTGAGTCCGCCCTGTGCGCAAATTGTTTGCAGCGTACAACCCTAACGCCGGGCGCGCGATAACGTCAAACGGCTTGGGCGCTACTTTCTTGGCTTAGGAGCGGTTGCTATGGTTGAGAAAATCATTGATTTGGTGGGGATTTCGTCAAACTCAATCGAGGACGCGGTCCAAATCGCCCTCGCACGTGCAGGCGTCACCATCAAGGGCATCCATTACGCGCATATTGAAGACGTCTCGGCGATTGTCGAGAACAATCAGGTTGCAAAGTGGCGCGTAGCGATAAAGGTATAATTCCAGGTCAAGGATCAATTGCACGAATAAGCATCGGATGCACAATTAACGCGTACTCAATCGCGCCGGACCACGCGACCGCCGTTTTGCGGCGCGGAATCGGCCGGCCGGGATCGAGTCGAAGGCGCGGACCGCAAGGCGGATCGACGAAGCGCGCGATCACACCGTAATAGCCGGTCCGGAGAGTCCACTGTTATGCCAGCAAAAGTAGCCGAGGTCGCTCCCGGAATTTACGAACTCTTTCTGCCGCTGCCGATGCGGCCGACGATCGTCAACGTTTATCTCATCGATTGTCACGGCGCGTGGGCGCTGGTAGATACGGGGATGAATACCGCCGACAGCTTCGCCACGCTCAACGAAGCTTTCGAAGAGGTCGGGCTGAAGATGAAAGACCTCGACGTGGTGATCGGCACGCATCATCACGTTGACCATTTCGGCACGTCGGCGACGATCAAAAAGCACAGCAACGCGACGACCCTGCTGCACAAGCTCGAGCAGGAGCGTGTCAACCGGATGCTCACGCTGGGGCCGCCGTCGGCAAATCCGGATGCGATGGCGTTTTTTCTGACGCACGGATTCCCGGTTGACAAATATCCGATCGAAGGGATGCGGCCGGTCTGGATGGGCACCGATCAGTACAATCCATTGCCGGAGCCCGACAAATATTTGTCAGATGGCGACATTATTCCGGTCGGAGATCGCAAGCTCGAAGTAATCTGGACGCCCGGTCATGCCCCCGGCCATTGCGTGATTTATCTGCGCGAAGAGAAGGTGCTGATCGTCGGCGACCATCTGTTGCCGAAAATCACGCCTCACGTCGGGATCTATCCCAGCAGCCCGGTCAACCCACTCGGCGATTTTATCGCTTCGCAGCTCAAGGTGCAGAAGTTCGACGTCAACCTCGTATTGCCGGCGCATGGCGGCGTGTACAGCGACCATCGCCATCGCGCGAATCAATTGATCGAGCACCATCGCTATCGTGAAGCCGAGATGCTCGACATCATCAAACGCAAACCGCATTGCGCGTTCGAGGTTGCCGATGAAATCTTCGGGAGCGAGGAACGGCCGATGTTCCATGTGATGGCGGCGACGTTCGAAACGCTCGCGCACCTGGAACTCGCTTGTATTGAAGGACGCGCACGCCGTTCGTTGAGCGACGACGGCGCTCGCACGCTGTATCAGGCCGTTTGAAGAGCCTACAGGGATCGCGCCGCTGGTGCTCGGAGGACTAACCCTTGAGTCTTGAGTTTCAGCGACGGCTCTGGCGGGATTCGCAAATTGATAAGAGCGGCACATCGACCGACGGCGATCAGCATGTGGGCCACGCTACCAATGCTTCGTATCGATAGATGAATTCCGGTGCAAAGGGCGGCACGTGACTCCAAGGTAGTCATCGTACCGCCCTGATTATGTGCTCAAAAAACCGGCAAGCGGTCGCGTAACTGGCAGACCTCAAGCAGATTTCGAGACCCGTTTGCTGCGTCGGGTCGGCGCGCTAATACGCCCACTGCGCACGACCGGTGAACGCCGCGCCAACCGCCGAGTAGAGACCCCGGCAAGCTGCTGATCGCGCCAATCCCGCAGGCCATTACGCAGAAAACCCGGTTCGATTCCGAGCGTTTCGCAGACCGTCTCGAAGGAAAAGGGACCGTCGCCCTCTTGGCCGCAGAGCCATTGCTCAGCCTCGGCAAACAAGCGCTTTCGCTGCCCACTCTTGGCATCGGCGTTGTTCTGAAAACACCGCAGGGCATCCTCCAGCACCGCCATCATCAGGCGCTTTACCGGAGCGATGCGGCTGTCGTCGCGCCGCGAGTCGTAATACTGCTCAGGCGTCAGGACGTCGGGAACAAAGATTGATCCGAGTACGCCGTTTTCCCATTCCATGATAGTCGAATTAACTCCCTTGCTCAGGTTCGAAACCCGACTCGTTCACCAGTCGGTGACTCCCCAATCAGGCTTCGTTCAAGTTGCTTTGAGTGGAAGCAACATACGTGCCCAGTTTTCCAGCTTCGATAATATCATAATCCTCGTTGGTTACGGGCATATGAATGCACCGTTTACTTATGCAATTTGTTCCGAAGAGCACGTTCCTGACGCACCTACGCATTTTGCGAAGAATTCCGGCGAATCTTCGCATCGCCCAAAATTTACAAAGTCACTATTCTGGATGTCCGGATTGCAGGGTAGTGCCCGATATCGGAGGTGGCGCCTTAATGGAAATGTCTGTGGCTAGCCGCTCGAAAAAGCGCCACGCTTATCGAGTGGCGCGCGAAATACCGCGGCTCGGAGGTTTACTGGAGGGGGCCGGAGGAGCCGGCGGAGCCACCGGGGCCAAGCTTGCGCTCTTCGAGCTTGAAGGTGAGCACGTCGATCAGACAGGCGGCGCGCTCGGCGCGCGCTTCGAGCAGGGTCTGCTTTTCGATCGGGGCTACATCTAAATGGAAGCAGATGAAGTTGATCAGTTCGGCGCCGCGCAGGCCACGCTGTTCGACGATCGATTTCCAGACTTCGCGCGCCGGTTCGCCGAGGTAGGTCACGAGCAAATCGCGCAGCCCGGTCATTGCGCTGTCGTCGAGCGCCAATTTATCGTTCGGCGTCGCGCACCATTGGACCTGCGCCTGCCGGTACGACCGCTCGCGGACCTCGCGCATCAGGCGAAACTCGGCGAGCCCGTTGAGAACCAGATTGTAGCGCCCGTCGGGGAGCCTGGAGAGGTTGCTGATCTTGCCGGCGCAACCGATCTCGAAGAGGTCTGGAAAGGCGTGATAATCGCGCTCCCATTCGCCCTTGAGCATCATCATGCCGATAATTCCGTGGCCCTCTGCGACATCGGCGACCATTTCGCGATAGCGCGGCTCGAAGATGTGCAATGGTACCTGCACACCGGGAAACAGGACGAAGTTAGGAAGCGGAAATACAGGAATTATGTCTGGGAGATCGGGCACAACAAATCACACACTAGGGACATCGACAAAACACGTCAAGCCATCGCCACGCGCGTCGTGTTATCATTTTAATTGTTCTGCCCTCCGTTGGTAGAGGAATTCGTGTCAGGGCATTTGAATCGCTACAGTTCACAGTGGAACTACGTAACCGAGTAAGCGCTGAGGGAAATTCACCGATGGGTGCGCGGTCGGGCAACAACTATCTGAGCGCGATGCGCAAGCTTAAGGCCGACGTGTGGATCGGCGGGCAGCGCGTCGAGGACGTCACGATCCATCCGGCGTTCGTGCATTGCGCGCGATCGCTCGCGTCGCTCTACGACATGCAGGGGGAGCATCCGGAGGCGATGACCTTTCGCACCGAGGAGGGCGATCGCGCCGGGATGTCGCTTATCCAGCCGAAAAGCATCGAGGAGCTGCGCAAGCGAACCGCGATGTTCCGGCGGTGGGCGGAGTACAGCCACGGGATGATGGGGCGCACGCCCGACTACCTCAACGCGAGTATCGCGGCGATGGCCGCGGCGCACGATTTTTTCGCCGCGAGCGACCCGCGCTTCGGCGACAATATCGCGAGCTACTATCAGGAAGCGCGCAAACACGATTGGTGCGCGACGCATACGCTGCTCAATCCGCGGGCGAGCCGCGCGGCTGGATGGGCGGGCCATACCGACGCCGACCTCGCGCTGAAACTGGTGGACAAAACGAACGAGGGCGTCGTGGTTAATGGCTGCCGCATGCTCGCGACGTTGGGGCCGATGTCCGAGGAATTGCTCGTATTTCCTTCGACCATATTGCGCGAAGAGCCGGCGGACGAACCGTTCGCGCTGGCCTTTGCGCTTAATTGCAACGCCAAGGGACTCAAGTTTATTTGCCGCGATTCATTTGACGCAGGCCGATCGCATTTCGATGCGCCGCTGGCCTCGCGCTTCGAGGAGAGGGATTGCGTCGTGATCTTCGACCAGGTGCTAGTGCCGTGGGAGCGCATGTTTCTGTGCGGCGACGTCGCGCGCTGCAACCGGCTCTTCGGCGAGACCAATGCGCTCGTGAACATGATGCATCAGGTGGTGGTCAAGGACGTCGTCAAGAGCGAGTTCATGCTTGGGCTGGCGGCAAAAATCGCCGAGGTCAGCGACGCGATGAGCCTGCCGCACGTGCGCGAGCGGTTGGCCGAGATGATCATGACGACCGAAGTGATGCGCGCGTGCCTGCGCGCGAGTGAGGCCGATGCGGCGCCGGATCGATGGGGCTACTACATGCCGGCGCGCGCGCCGCTCGACACCGCACGCAATCTTTTCCCGCGGCTGTATCCGCGGCTGGTCGAGATAATCCAGCTCAATTCGTCGTCCAGCCTGATGGCCGCGCCGTCGGAGGCCGACTTCGCCGGCGCGCTCCTGCCGGAGCTCGAGCGCTACTTCGCCAGCGCAGGAGCGTCGGCGCGCGATCGCGTGGCGCTCTACCGGCTCGCCTGGGACGTCGCGGGCAGCGCCTTCGGCGGACGCCAGACGCTTTACGAGCGCTTCTTTTTCGGCGATCCGGTGCGGATGGCGAGCGCGCTGGTGGACCACACGGACCTGAAACCGCTGGTCGCACGCATCGACGATTTCCTCAAACGTATCGATTGAAAGATGTGAACGATGTGAAGCTCGCCGGCGCATAAGGCGACGACGATGGATTAGGCCGCGCCTCCCGTTAGTGTAGAATCAACGCGTCGCGAGTGAGGCGCACACGCCTGTCGAACGAATCGCCACGGCACGGCGAGCGCAGCCAATTTCGACGGCCAGTTAATCGCATAAAGATGTCACGATTGCGCAAGGGATCGCGCGTATGGCGCGATGAGGAGATGACCGCAGCCGCGCGGGTGCAGGTCGCATGCTCGGGGGCGATCTTTTCGATCGAACCCCGCGAGCTGTTCAAGCGCGCGGCGCCGCTTGAAATCGAGATCGGCGCCGGCCGCGGCGACTTTATCCTTGCGCGCGCGGCAGCGATGCCGGAGCGGAATTTTCTGGCGGTCGAACTGGCGGGGACGATCGCCCAGTTGATGGCGGTACGGGCGGGCCGCAGCGGCCTCGAAAATCTCCAAGTCGTGCGGATGGATGCGCGTACGCTCGTCAACCTGATGTTGCCGGTGGCTAGCGTGGATGCATTTCACATTTACTTTCCCGACCCGTGGCCGAAGGAACGCCATATCAAGCATCGCCTGTTCACGCCGTGGTTGGTCGCGAGCCTCAAGCGCAAGTTGCGGGCGGATGCGCCGCTGTTCGTCGCCACCGACGTCGCGGAATATGCGCAGGACATTTTCGCGATGCTCGACGAGTGCGGCTTTGTGCGCATGGAGATGGCGGTGCCGGGGGCGGAGGAGACCGGCTTTGCGCGGCGCTTTCGCGCGATGGGCAAGCCGATCTATGCAGGCGCATTCGTCGGTCGTCACAGCAGAAGTTCTGAGTCGTTTACATGCCAGCAGATCGCGTGATCGTTGTGGGGCGCGGAGGCCTCGCTTGCGTTGGCGCCATGCAATGTCTAACCTTCCAGAAATCCATGATTAAGCGCGGCGCTGCGGTAGCGGTGGCGTGCGCATTGCTGACAGTGGTCGGATGCAGCACGCGCAAAGCCCCAACGGGCGAGAATTATTACGTCAAGGCCACCCAGGAATACTCGCAACATTTTTATCAGCCGGCGATCGACGACTATCAGAAGCTGATCGACGAATATCCCTTCAGTCCGTTCGCCGAAGAGTCCGAACTTAATATCGGACTCGCCTATTACAAATCGCACGACTACGCCGAAGCGATCGGCGCCTTCAACGATTTCCTGCGGATGCATCCGACCAGCAAGCATCTCGATATCGCGTCGTATTACCTGGCAATGTCGCATTACGATCAGATTGGGCGGCCCGATCAGGACCAGACGCATACGCAACTCGCGCTCGAGCAGTTCCAGAGCATCGCGACGCGTTTTCCGGAGAGCGACTTCGCCTCGCTGTCACGTGACCAGATTATAATTTGCCGCGAAATCCTCGCGCGGCATGACTACTTGATCGGCGAGTTTTACGAGGGTCGCGCGAACTTCAGGGCGGCCGAGTCGCGGTTGGCGGAAGTGCTGGCGCTCTATCCCGACACGCCGATCGCGCCCGAGGGCCTGTATCAACTGGGCCTGACGCTCGAAAGAGAGGGCAAGAAATATTCGGCGGCGCAGGCCTTCACCGCGCTCAAGATACATTTCCCGCACACCCTTTACGCGGCAGACGCGGATCACGAACTGAAAAAACTCCATCAGCCGATCGACACCGAAGAAGATCCGTTGAAGTTGGTACTGGCGGAAAGTGGCTATAGCGACGACGCGCACAACCAGCAGGTCTCGGTGCACGAGAGCCTGGAAAATCTGGCTGCGGCCAACGGCGGCGGCGCGAGCGCGTTCGGTCAGGACGGCCTGCCGATTATGCCGGACTCGATGAAGCCGGTCGCGAAAAACACCGGCGGCCTCGGTGCGGAGCATAAGCAGGCGAATCCCGGTCCCGCGACGCTGCGAACGGTGCGCTTATCGTCGTCGGATCCGCCGCTCTCGGTGATCTTCGATCTGAGCGGGCCGGTCAGCTTCGACCAGCATCTGGACAATGGTAGCTCGTCGTCAACGCTGACGCTGTTCCTGAAGCAAGTGACGCCGGACTCGTCACTGGCGCGCCATGTGGTGTTCGACCGATCGATTTTTCACGACTGCGATATCGACAGCGACGCGAGCGGGACCAAGGTCGTGCTTAACACGATGCCGGTGACGCGCTATGCCGTCGTGCCGCTCGAGCAACCGTCGCGGCTGTTGGTGCCGTTTACTCCGCAGATCGGTGCGCCGGCCGTCAATTCGACCATCGGATCCAATCCGCTGCCGAGCGATACCCCGCCCGCCACCGATTCGCCCGCGAACTAACGCGACCGTTCTGCGCAACGCCGTCAGGCGAAGACATCTTCGGTGCGCAGGCCGAGGAAACTCAGCACGACATCGGCATAGAGGCGCAGACCCCAGAGGAAGCCTTCGATCGGCATGCGCTCGTCGTTGCCATGATAGAGCGAGCCGAAGGGCATCCGCGGTTCGAGCCGCACCGGCGCGAAGCCATAGCAGGTGGCGCCGAGTTGCGCGTAAAACTTGCTGTCGGTGGCGCCCGGCAGCATCCACGGAATTGCGCGTGAGCCGGGGTCGGCGGCCTCGGTGCGCGACTTGATCAGATCGAACAGCGGCGTGTCGGAACTTGCCTCCACCGGCGGCGCGGTCTTGACGACTTCGAGCACCGGCTCCGGCCCGACGATCTCGCGCAATTCGCGGATGAAGCTGCGCTCGTCCTCGCCCGGCAGCGTCCGCCCGTCGAGAATCACCCACGCCTCACCGGGAATGACGTTGTCCTTGTAACCCGCGCGCAGGATCGTAGGCGTGACCGTATTCGCCAGCATCGGGCGAAACAGCGGAGGCGCCTTGTCGGGCGCGATACCGAGATCGGCCAGCGTGCGGCGCATCAGGGGCGTGACGCGGCGCGGCATCGGCGTGCGCGTGATGCGGCCGATCAAGTCCGCCATCCACGCGATCGCGGTGTCGGCGCGCGGCATCGAGCCGTGGCCGGGCGTACCGCTGACCGTCATCTTGATCGTCACGAAGCCCTTCTCTGCGACCTGGATCGGATAGAAGCGCCGCTCGCCCAGATGCAGCGTGAAGCCGCCGGTCTCGTTGAGGACGTAGCCGGCGCGAATGAGGTCCGGATGATGCTCGACGAGATAGCGCGCGCCGAGTTCGGAGCCGGCTTCCTCGTCGGCCACCGCGGCGAGAATCAAATCGCGGTAGGGCACCGCACCCGCGCGCTTGATCGCGAGTGCGAGTCCGAGGTCCATCGCGCATTTCGACTTCATGTCGATACTGCCGCGACCCCACACGCAGCCCTGCTCGACTTCGGCGCCGAACGGTTCGTGCGTCCAACGGCTCGCCTCGACCGGGACGACGTCGGTATGCGAGGAGAGCATCAGCGACGGCCGCGAGCGATCGCGGCCCGCCATACGCGCGATGAGGTTGGTGCGCGTCGGCTGCGGCTCGATCGTAACGCACTCGATCGCCTCGCGGCTGAGCGCCGCCCCAAGATAGTCGGCGGCGAGCCGTTCATTGCCAGGCGGATTGGTGGTATCGAGGCGGACGAGCGTGCGCAGATGATCGATCGTCTCGCGCTCGAAGTTGTCCCAAGAATTTCTCACTGATTGACGCTCGCGATGCTCGGGTCGTGGCTAAGTCCCGCGGAAATGATGAAGGCGAGCGACCTAAGAAACGGCATGATTGACGCTCGCGATGCTTGGTCCAACGGGAAAACCCTCGCGCATACTAGCGACTACGCGAGGGCCAGTGTAGGGGCAAAATGGCAGTGGGCGGTTTTGAAGCTTGGCCTAAGACTTCAGCCAATCGATGAACTCACCCCAAGTCTTTTGGCCAGCGGGTTTTTTGCCACCTTTAGGTGTGAATTTCAGCGTTGCCTTTCCAATGTGAACATAACCTACGAACTCATCATCGACGTAATATTCAAGACTCACCCCCGTCGTTGCGAGCTTCGTGTTAACTTGTAGGCTGGCTTGAACCTCTTGCTTGGCCATTTGCTCCCTCCGCTAGCGCTCATACTATAGATATGCTTACCGGAGAACACCAAAGGGCGGAAAACGAGCTGACGGGGCGCAGACCGCTCTCCGCGCAGCCGAAGAAGCCATTGGAAATGTGCGCGTATCCATCAGACCTCGCGCGTAACGCCAGCGATGGAAGCGGGCTTGAGCGATCGTGTTTGGACGCTCGAAGAGATTGCGGCCTTAGTTCCGTGAAAACCGCCCACAACCGTAGAGGACGCAAACCCGCCGCGCGGGATCGATCCGCGCAGCGGTATGCGAAACGTGATTGCGAACGCCGCGATCGATTACGCGGGCGCATTGCCCTCGGGCCATCCGGGGAGCGTCCGATCAATCGAATCGAGGGGAAGTTTCGCGGTCTTCAGAAACCCCGCCATCATGTGCCAGAAGCCCGCGACGAGTATCAATTCGACCAGCTCCGGCGTCGAGAACGACTTCTCCAGCGCCGCCCACGTTTTCGGCGAGACCTCGGAGTTGTCGTGCAACTCGTCGGCCATCGTGATCACCGCGCGATCGGCGTCGCTATAGGCCTTGCATTGCGCCGGATTGCGCACGCCCAGAATCTCCTCGTCGTTCATCCCGAGGCGGCGCGAGACGCCGACGTGCTGCACGAACTCATATTCCGATTTCGTGCGCCATCCGGTGCGCAGAATCACCAGCTCGCGGATGCGCGGGTTGAGGATCTTGCTGCTCATCAGGGCGCCGGCCAGTCCGCTCTGCGCGTGCGTAATCGTGGGATTATTGAGCAGCGCGCGAAAAACATTCAGCTGCGACATCGATTTCGCCAGCGCCGGATCCTTAACTGCGTCGGCAATGTGCGCTTCGTTGAAACGTTTGAGCGCCTCTTCGGGCGAGAGCAGCGGAATCATATTGCGCCTCCGTGATGATTTGATAGTGTGCGCGGTTTATACGGTGATTCGCCGCGCGCTTGCAAGCTCCTTTCGGTAGCGTGACGCCGGCATCGAATGAACCCGCGACGATCGGCATCGCGATGAGGCGAACGCTGAATGGAACTCAACACGGTCGCTGATACAGCCGCCGCCGGCCCGCGGGCAGCCTCGCGATATCTTCCCGACCGGCGCTTCGGTTTCTTTCTCGTATTCTTTTTGTTTCTCGCCTTTTACGGGCTGACATCCGGCGAAAAGACTCACTTCGACGAGCATGTGCGCCTCGCCGACGCCCTCCTTCATGGGCATGCGTGGATCGAACCGCCGCCGTCCTACATGGAACGCGCGAACTATGGCGGGCACGCCTATATCGTCCATCCGCCGCTGCCGGCACTAATCATGGTTCCGCCGGTTGCGATATTCGGTCCCTCGCTCAACCAGACTTGGGTCTCGGTGGCGGTCGGGGCGTTTTCGGTCGCGCTGGTTTGGCGGCTATGCGGCTTGATCGCGAGCGATGCGCAAGTCTGGCTTACGTTCTTTTTCGGCATCGGCACGACGTTCTGGTACGAAGCGACGCTCGGCGACAGTTGGAACTTCGCCGTCGTGATGAGCGTGCCGGTAACTCTGCTCGCGCTCAACGAGTTGTTCGGCAAAGCGCGGCCCTTCGTGGTAGGACTTTGCGCCGGACTCGCCGCACTCGCGCGCTATGATTTGCTCCTCGCGTGGCCCTTTTATCTGGCGCTGCTATGGGCTCGCGGGAAGTCCTGGCGCACCTTGTGGGCGCTTGGCGGTTTTGCAATCGCCGCCGCGATTTCGGTCTGGTTCAATGAAATCCGCTTCGGCACAGTGACCGACATCTCGCTGTGGCTGTTCACCAACCACGACGGCTGGCTGCAAAATCGGATGGGTGGGGGCTCGCCGCTCCAGCTTCGTTTTCTGCCGATGAACCTGTACGCCTTGCTGTTTATGGCGCCGGTGCTGAATGAGACTTTTCCGTACATCCATCCGCAGATCCAGGGACAAGCTCTGCTACTTACCAGTCCCGCCTTCCTGCTCGCCTTGAGGCCGGATTTTCGCCGCCCGATTCCGTTGTTGTTGTTGCTCGCCGCCGGATTTTGCATGGGACCGGTCCTGCTGTGGTACGGCAACGGCTTCACCCAATTTGGCATGCGCTTTTACGTCCAGGTATTTCCCTTTCTGATGGTTTTGATGGCGCTCGGTGCGCAGGAACTTCGCATTGACCAGATGGGGAGAATTCTCATCGTGATCTCGATGATCCTGGTTGCCTATGGCACCTGGCACATCAGAACGCTGGGGTTCGCGTAGCTTGATTCGGCACTGAAACAATCGACGGGAGCCGGCGGGCTGGCAAAATCCGCCGCGTTTCGCGACAATCCGGCTTGCGTCAATGAAATCGCGCTTGCGCCAAGGACCGCGCGACCCTGCGTCGCAGGCCCATCGGCGCATAATCGTTAGCCTGGAGGAACCGCCGTGAGCTGGGACTTTGAAACCGAACCCGAATTTCAAAAGCAACTCGACTGGATCGAAAAGTTCGTGCGCGAAGAGGTCGAGCCGCTCGACTATATTCTCGGATCGCCCTACGACGTCCGCGACGCCAATCGCAACAAGCTGGTGCGTCCGCTGCAGGCCGAGGTGCGCAAGCACAAGCTCTGGGCGTGTCATCTCGAACCGGAGCTGGGCGGCCAGGGTTACGGTCAAGTCAAGCTCGCCCTGATGAACGAAATCCTGGGCCCGTCGCGTTTCGCGCCGACCGTCTTCGGCTGCCAGGCGCCCGACACCGGCAACAGCGAAATTCTCGCCAAGTACGGCACGCCCGATCAAAAGAAAAAGTATCTCGAGCCGCTGCTCAACAACGAGATCGTCTCGTGCTTCTCGATGACCGAGCCGCAGGGCGGCGCCGATCCGAAAGTCTTCGAGACGCGCGCCGAATTGAAGGGCGACAACTGGGTAATCAACGGCGAGAAGTGGTTCTCCTCCAATGCGCGATGGTCGTCGTTCCTCATTACGATGGCCGTGACGGATCCCGAAGCACCGCCCTACAAGCGCCTTTCGACGTTCGTCGTGCCGATGGACGCGCCGGGTATCAACGTCGTGCGCAACGTCGGCGTCGGCCATGAAGAGGAAAGCCTGCGCGGCCATGCCTACATCCGCTACCAGGACGTGCAAGTGCCGAAGGACCATCTGCTCGGTGTGCGTGGCGGCGGCTTCGTCGTCGCGCAGACGCGGCTCGGAGGCGGCCGCATCCATCATGCGATGCGCACGATTGGCCAAGTCCGCCGCGCCTTCGATCTGATGTGCGAGCGCGTGCTTTCGCGCAGCACGCAGGGGTCGCGCCTCGCCGACAAGCAGATGGTGCAGGAGAAGATCGCCGATTCGTGGATCGATCTCGAACAGTTCCGCCTGCTGGTTCTCCGAACCGCGTGGCGTATCGACAAGTACAAGGACTATCTGAAGGTGCGTAAGGACATCGCGGCGGTGAAGGCGCAGATGCCCAAGGTCTTCCACGACGTCGTGACGCGCGCGCTGCAAATCCATGGATCGCTCGGTGTAACGTCCGAAATGCCGTTCGTTGACCAGGTGCTCGAGAGCTTCGTGATGGGCCTTGCCGATGGTCCGACCGAGGTCCACAAGATTACCTTGGCGAAGCAGATTCTGCGCGAATACAAAGGCACCGAGGGGCTATTCCCGAGCGGGCATATTCCGGCGCTGCGCGAAGCCGCGATCAAGAAATACGGCGACCGCATCGAGATGGCGGTGAGCGCACAATGACGAAAATCGCGGCGCAATACGATTTCAGCGGCAAGATCGTGCTGATCACCGGCGGCAGCCGCGGCCTCGGCCATGCGATGGCGCTCGGGTTCGCCGACGCCGGCGCAAAACTCGCCATCGCGAGCCGCAAGCTCGATTCGTGCGAGGCGACCGTCGCCGAGATTCGCGCGCTCGGCAGCGACGGCTCCGCGCATGCGGCGCACGTCGGCAAATGGGACGATTGCAATCGGCTCGTCGATGAGGTTTACGCCCGTTGGGGCCGCATCGATGTGCTCGTCAACAACGCCGGCCTCTCGCCGGTTGTGCCCTCTTCATTCGAAACCACCGAGGACCTGTTCGACAAGGTCATCGGCGTCAACCTCAAGGGGCCGTTCCGGCTGACCTCGCTGATCGGTCCCCGCATGATGGCCGGCGACGGCGGCGCGATCATCAATATCTCGGCCCCTTCTTCGATCCGCCCCGCGCCCGATACCGCGCCTTATTCTGCCGCCAAGGCCG
>VFSW01007340.1_pt1 | contig 16008 bp, 14 predicted proteins | sample 5358111 | NCBI WGS metagenome assembly VFSW01 (sample SAMN11554181, study PRJNA540505) | mine drainage metagenome | isolation source: sediment from site ElyBrook_90M | place: USA: Ely Copper Mine, Vershire, VT | collected 2017 | reverse complement strand
CCGGCCGTTTTCATCCTGGCCAACGGAGAGCGGCTGGAAGCCCGGCGCTTTGTGCTCTCGGCGAGCCTTTTGTCGGTCAGCATCGATCGTCAGCAACGCAACGTACCGTTTGCTATGCTCGACATCCACGCGACCATCAGCGCTAATCACGAACGCGGAATTGATTTACGCATTCCCGACGACCGGAATGAGATTTCCTTGAGCTTTTGAAAAAGTCCTTCTGAATAAAGATCTCTGAAAAAGATCTCCTGAAAACGACCATCTGAAAATTCCCACCGCCTGCCGGATCCCTTCACTTCAGGCAAAACGCAACCACCGTTTGCCCGCGCCGACTCCCAGTCTTCTCCAGTTTCCGCAGCAGCCTCGATTCCAGATCTTCCGGATCGGCAACCATCTCGCACGCGGCAATCTCTTCGTCGCTCGCGCCGTGATAGCACAATTCGCAAATTCCCAGCCCGCTCTCCGCTCGCACCGGAGGACCAAACGTGCGGCACGTCATGGGGCGCGCCTCGTAAAGGTCGCACAATCCGGTCTCTGGATCGAGCACGGGACAAGGCTCGTCGTTGGCAAATTCCGCAAAGCGCTCTTCCGCCCCGGGACCTTCGTCGAGCACGCCCGTCTTCGCGTTCCCGGGAAACTCCGCGGACAACCGCCGGACCGAATCTCGCGCTCGCTCGCGAATGCGGCGCGCCCGTTGCGGGTCCGCCCTTTCCAGGTCGGCCAGACCCTGTTGCAACCGCATCGCGTCCAGCTGATGGATGGCAAACACTCCCACGCAGCACTGCGCGCATCCCGGACGGCAAACAAGCCATTCGCCGCTGCGCCGCGAGACATCTGCCAGAGCAGCATCCACGATCTGGACCAGTTCCCGGGCGCCAGCCGGTAATCGCCGCGAAGACATGCCGAAAGCATACCGCATCGTCATCGGCGCCAGCGGCGCATTGAAACATGGCGGAAGCGAGTGGGGGTCGAACCCACCGGTGACAGGAAAACCTGCCGCCCGCCGGTTTTGAAGACCGGGACGATCACCGGACCGCATGCGCCTCCGCGAGACAGGGTAGCACTATCGGTAGCATATTAACCGCGCTGTCCGGTCGCGGTATAGGGCCCGGAGGGTTGCAAAATCGACGAAGTGTTCCTGCAGGAACATTTTGTACTGGCGGAATTGTACGTACAGTTCTATACATATATCCAAATGAAGGGAGTACAAGGGGTTACCAAGGCCGGAGCGGCGAAGGTCAGGCGAACGACCCGTCGGAAAACGATCACTTTAATGGCTTCGGTGGAGGAGCCGAAGAACGCCCCTGCCATGATTGAGCAGTTCCAGAGGATGTACAAGGCGCGCAAGAAGGCGGTCACGCTACGTCTGGACGCCGATGTGCTGGCCTGGTTCAAGAAAGAGGGACGCGGCTACCAGACCAGGATCAATCGGGCGCTGCGTGGGCTGATGTGGGAAGAGGAGAGGAAGTCGTGGAAGTAAGGATCGATGCTTTCTGGGTCTGTGGCGGCCCGGTAGCCGCGCTTTCGGTTCGCTGCATAGGGGCGTTGTGTCGTTGCTTGGGGCATCCGTCGCCCGGCCGTTGCTTCGGGCAGTTGCCCGGACGCTACCAGGCCAGGATCAATGAGCGCCACGAGGAGTCATGTGGGAAGAGGAAGGAATCCGGCAATGTGGCACCCCGCTAAGAGCTTAAGAGCTGATGGCTAGCCGCTGAAGGCCGAAATCCCGTTTGACCCGCACTCTCCGGTCCAACTAAACTCGGTTCTCAGCGGGGTTCTCATGAAACGTTTTGCGTGGATACTGCCTCTTTCTCTCCTGTTCGCTTTGCCAGCCTTTACCGATGACGATCACGGTCATCAACATCACGAAGATCTGAACGAAACGCAGTTGGGAACCGTTCATTTTCCGGTTTCGTGCGCGGCGTCAGAACAGAAGCCGTTTCAGCGCGGAGTCGCGTTGCTGCATTCGTTCTGGTACGAAGAGGCGGAGAAGGAGTTTCTCCAGATCGTCAAGGACGATCCGCATTGCGCCATGGCGCATTGGGGTGTCGCCATGAGCCTGTGGCATCAACTCTGGAACCAGCCGGATGAGAAGGTGATTGCCCATGGCCTCGACGAAGTCCACAGGGCGCAGGCGGAGAGCCAGAGGATCACGGCGCGCGAACGCGGCTACATCGCCGCCATCGCCGCGTTCTATGAAAACTCGGCCAAGCTCGATCACGACGCCCGCGCGCGAGCTTATTCCGATGCCATGCAGAAGGTGTATAAAAGCTATCCCGACGACCACGAAGCCGCGGTGTTCTACGCGCTTTCGCTGCTGGCTTCCGATCCGCACGAGGACGCCACTTTCGCCCGGCGCCGGCAAGCCGCCGCAATCCTGGAGAAGCTGTTCGCGACTGAACCCGATCACCCCGGAGTGGCGCACTATCTGATTCACAGCTATGACAAGCCGCAGTTGGCGGAGTTGGGCATTCCCGCGGCGCGCCGCTACGCGCAGGTCGCGCCGGCTGCTCCGCATGCCCTGCACATGCCGTCGCATATTTTCGCGCGCGTGGGATTGTGGCAGGACGACATCAAGTCGAACCTGGCGTCCATTGCCGCGACCCGCGAAACCGCCGCCATGCACATGGGCGGCGAAGGCCACCAGTTCCACGCCATGGACTTTCTCTTTTATGCCTACCTGCAGAGCGGCCGCGAGGCTGACGCGCGTGCCCTGATGGAGGAAGTGAGAAACATGCCCGCGATGCACGATATGTATGGCCTGGGCTTCGATCCGCACGAGGCCACGCTGGCTCATTTCACGGCGCTCTATCCCATCGAGATGCACGACTGGGCTACGGCGGCCGCGATCACGCCAATGGAGGTGCCGGGCACCGCGGAAGGCGCCATGGGTTATTGGGCGAAAGCCATTGGGTCGGCTCATCTCGGCAAGGTGGAGGAGGTGCGAAAGGATATTGCCGCGATCGAGCGCATTCATCAGGGTCTGGTGGACACGAAGAAAAAAGATTTTGCCGAAGCCGCGGAAGACGACCTGAAACAGGCGCAGGCGTGGTTAGCTTTTGCCGAGGGCAGATATGACGATGCAGTAGAAGCGCTGCGTCCCCTCGCCGACAAGGAAGATTCGCTGGGCGACGAACCGCAGGGTATCCCTACGCGCGAAATGATGGCCGACATGCTGCTGGAGGCGAAGCGTCCGCAGCAGGCGCTGGCGGAATATCAGACTGACCTGAAGTTGAATCCCAATCGCTTCAACGGTCTCTATGGCGCTGCCCGGGCGGCGGAACAGGCCGGCAAACCGAGCGACGCGACCGAGTATTACGCGCTGTTGTTGAAAGTTTGCGAGGGATCCAATTCCACGCGTCCGGAGTTGAGCCGGGCGAGGGAATTGGTGGCGCAGAAGTAGGTTCCTAGAAGCGGCCGCGAAGCCACGTTAGTTTGACGATCAGCACGGCCAACACTGCCAGTGCTCCCAGCAGCGCGTTGTACTCGCGATGCTGCAGATACAGGGCTAGGGAGAATGCTGATGCTTCACTTTCAGCGGCTGAATGGGGCGTGAGACGCGGGAACATTCGCGGGACGCGCCGAGCGTAATCGTCGAACTCGGGGAATTTCTCTCGCAGGAATGATTCTTCGCCGCGGATCACGGGAAGGTAGATGGCGAAGAACATCACGACCAGCAGAATACCTACCCAGCAACTGCGCGCGGCAAGTGCGAACCCTATGCCGATCAGCAGCGAGCCCAGATACAGCGGATTGCGCGTATAGGCATAGGGTCCTGACGTGGCTAACGCCTCGTTCTTGCGCACGTGGCCCGAAGCCAGGGCGCGAATCAGCAGACCCGGCACGATCAACAACAGACTTGACAGCAGGAATCGCCGTGACGGTCTGGCCAGCCAGAGATAGAGCAGCGCGAACACGAATCCCATCGGCACTCGGATGCGGCGGGCGACGCGCGACCAGTCAGTCATAGGATTCCATTTTCATGGTGCGTCCGTTGGAGACCGTTTCATCGTGATCCCAAGAAAGAAAAAGCTACCCTCAGGGGCTGAGGCCCGTGCCCTCATTGGCACTGTAACGGGAAGGCTAAAGCCTTGGCCATCCCAACCTTCACGGAACCAAGAATTCATCCAGCAGACTCTTCTCAAACTGTTTCTGCAAACGATGGAGCGTCCAGCAAACTCCGGGCGGCGGCGACTACCGAGTCGGCGCTGATTTCGAGCAATCCTGCGTCCGGCTGCGAGCGGCGAGCGTGCGTGGTGGCGCTCGACGGATTGCGCAGCACGATGCTGCGTGCGCCGTAAGGGCCGTTGCGCGCGGGATCTGTGGGGCCGAACATCGCCACGACAGGAATTTTCAACGCCGCCGCCAGATGCATCGGGCCTGTATCGCCGCCAATGAATAGCTGTGCCTGGCGCGTGAGGGCGATCAACTCGCTGATGGTGCAGTTCATGATTTCAGCCTTCATGTTTTCAGCTGTGCCGCTGGCGGACTGGGCGGCTTGCGCGAGTTCCTGTTCTCCCGGCCCGTAATTGAGGATTGTACGCAGTCCTGCTTTCGCCAGTTCGCGCGCGACTTGCCCATAACGCTCCGCCGGCCAGCGTTTCGCGCCCCATCCTGCGCCGGGATTCATAATGGCGAAGTCGGCGATATTCTTCTCAGCGAGGCGGCGGCCGATTCGTGCTTCGGCTGCCAGGTCGCGCGGAAATTCGACGCGCGGACCGGTGACCTTCTTATGCGCGACCGCTTCAGCCACGGAAATATTCTGCTCGATGACGTGCACGCCGTGTGCAATCGTCTTGCGTGTGTACCACAAGCTGGCGGGAGATTCGCGCGGTTCGGCGGCGCCGTAGACTACGCGCGCACCTGACCAACGCGCCAGTATCGCCGAGCGGATTGCTCCCTGCAGGTCTAGTGCGACATGGTAATGCGCGGTGCGGATGTCGTTCCATACTCGCGCAATCTTCTGTACGGTTGGGACAGAAAACAACGACTTGCGCCAGCCCACCAGATTGACGGTATGCACCCAATCGACCAGCGGGCGCTGGGCGGAGCGCGGGCCTCGCATCGGCGCGCCGGGCGCGCACAAGAGTTCGGCCCAGCGTTCTTCGATCAACCAGCCAATCATCGCCTGCGGAAATGCCGCGCGCAGTGCGTGGGCGGCGGGCAGCGTGTGGATCACGTCGCCCATGGAGCTGAGGCGCCCGATGAGTAGGCGTGCGATGCTGTCGCGGTCTCGCGGATCGGGCTTCAAGACTTCTCCGGCGACGGGCGCGAGGGGCTGATCTGCGAGCGGTTGATCTGCGAGCGGATGATCTCGCTGGTGGAGTGGTCTTTCGGGTCGCCGACGATCGCGACGCGTCCGCCATACTCGGTAACCGCGTCGCGTTCGGGCACGGATTCGGCGGTGTAGTCGGTGCCTTTGGCCAGAATATCGGGGCGAATCTCGCGAATGATGGCCCGCACATTCAGTTCGGAAAAAATCACGACTGCGTCTACATCGGCGAGCGCGGCGACAATCTCGGCGCGTTCGTTCTCGGGCATGATAGGCCGTCCTTCGCCCTTCAGCGTTCGCACCGATGCATCGGAATTGATGGCGACCACCAGCTTGCCGCCCAGCGCTTTTGCTCCGCGCAGATAACGGACGTGGCCCACGTGGAGAAGATCGAAATTTCCGTTGGCCAGCGTGATGCCTTCTCCGGCGTGCCGCCACTGCTCGACGCGCTGGCGGAGTTCGTCGCGGCTCAGAATTTTAATTTGCGCGGACATTGAGTCTATGTCTAATGTGCGGGTCGTATTCGGAAGTCTGTGCCGTGCTTCTCTTTCGCCCTTCCGGGGCTTGCACGTGTCCCACTCTTGGTGCCCGGGGCTTGCGCCTCGGGCTATAATGTTTTGCCGCTTCGCGGCTACAGCCTACACATTCCATTGTCTGCCTCTCACAGCGTGCTGCTCTCACCTACCCTCTCAGTGAGGTCGCGTGGCGGGCGGCCACAGCTCCAGCGCGTGCAGAAGTTCCTGCTGTGAGACCGTGGCCGTGCCGCGCTTCATCACGACGATTCCACCCGCGTAGTTGGCCAGTTGCGCAGCCTCTTCGGTGGTGGCCCCGGCGGCCAGAGCCGCGGTGAAGGCGGCGATCACGGTGTCGCCCGCGCCGGTCACATCGACCACCTGATCGGAGCCGAAAATCGGAATGTCCACGGGCTTGTGCCGGTGGTTGAAGGCAACCATACCGTCGCGGCCGCGGGTGATGAGCAAAGATTGCAGTTTCATGCGGCTGAGCAGTTGATCGCCCGCTGCGATCAGTTTCTCCCAATCCTGCCCGATGTGAACGCCGAGCGCGTCCTCGACTTCAGGTTCGTTCGGCGTCGCGGCAGTGACGCCCGAGTATTGCAGCAGGCGATAACGCGAATCGAGGATCACGGGCAGCGTGATCTTACCTTTCTCACGCAGCGCGTCGAGGATCGCCGGGGTCGCGGCTCCGTAGCCGTAATCGGAGAACAGCAGGGCATCGGAGACGTGGGCATAGTTGCGCGCCGCGAGATAGAGTTCGCGGGTCAGGTGAACGTTCGGCGGTTCGTGCGGCTCGCGGTCAATGCGCACCACTTGCTGGCGCGCCGTGTGCGTCATGCCGGCGAGAATGCGGGTCTTGGTGATGGTGGCGTAGGCTTTGTCTTTGAGCACGCCGCTTACGGGAATGCGCTTGTGGCGGAAATGCTTGACCAGCGAGCGACCCGGTTCATCGTCTCCGACCACGCCAACTGGGAGAACATTGACTCCAAGGTCGGCGAGATTGTTGGCCGCGTTGGCGCCGCCGCCCGGGACGACCGTGCGCTCGCGGTGCTTGAGGATCAAGACGGGAGCTTCGCGCGAGACGCGCGAAATCTCGCCAAAAACAAATTCGTCGGCTACCAGGTCGCCGAGTACCGTGACCGTGACCTTGGGGAAACCTTCCACGATCTTCTTCAGCCGATCGGCTTCTTTGGGATGTTTGGTCATGGGTGCGACCGGTCTGAACCCGCAGCGTCGTTTACTCGTCCCGATGTATGGGCGGGACACCCTTCGTCAAGCTCAGGGCAAGCTCCCACGACAGCCGCCGGGACTGCGGCGCTACAAAGACCGATTCTCTCATGCCGGGTGCTTTCGTTCGGCAATCACTCGCAGCATGGTATCTACGGCGTTAGCGGCATCCTGCAACTCCATTTTGACGGGAACGACCGAGAGCGGATTAAGCGCGTAGAGATGGCTGCCCAAGTTGATGGCGTCTTTCTCGGTAGTGAGAAAGCCGCCAGCTTCGCTTTGCTGTTTGAGCAGGAGCAGTTCGCGGACGTCCTTTTCGCGGTAAGCATAGTGGTCGCGGTAAAAGGCTTCGGCTGCGGGCTCGATGTTTGCAGCGCGCAATTGCTGAACGAAATTCTGGGGCCTGGCGATTCCGCAGAAAACGACTGGGCGCGGCGGAACATGTTGGGGAACGATTCCGCGGCGCACCCGCCATACCAGCTCGTTTTGCAATAGGAAGCTTTCGGGCGCGGCGCCGCCGGCCAGGACGACTGCATCGGCGCGGCGCAGGGAACGCAAGGGCTCGCGCAACCGGCCGGCCGGGAGGAGGCCGTCTTCGGCATCTTGTGGGGTGACGAGGACGATATCGAAATCGCGGGCCAGGGCGCGGTGCTGGAAGCCGTCATCGAGCAGATGAAGTTGCGGCCCGAATTTAGCCTCGGCCATGCGTCCAGCTTCGAAACGATCTTCGCCCACGAACACTGGAACCTGCAGGCGACGCGCGATGAGCAGAGGCTCGTCGCCGAAATCGTGGGGGGTGCCGGTGGGATCGACGGGCAGAGCTCCGCGAGTCTGGCGTCCGTAGCCGCGGGAAAGCACGTCAAACTGGATCCCGCGGGCTTTCAATAATTCGCCCAGCAGGAGTACGAAGGGAGTTTTGCCCGATCCGCCCGTGGAAAGATTGCCGACGCTTACGACGGCTCCTGCCAGCTGTTTGGCGCGAAACATGCCGCGGTCGTAGAGCGAATTTCGTGCTCCGACCACGCCGCCGTAAATGCTTGCGAGGGGATTCAATCTGTTTTTCTTGGTGCTGTGGATCGCGCTGAGTCCGGTGGTTCTGGCTGAAGCGCGGCCAGAAGATTTTCCAGCGCTTCCACCGTGCGCACCGTCGCCCCAGTCTGGGAGCGCACGGTTTCTGCCGCGCGCTGGCCCAGGGCGGCACGCTCGGTGGGGTTCGCTAGAAGTTCCATCAGCGCAAGAGGCAGCTCTGCCATGCCTACGATTCTTACCGCATCCCGGCTCTGGAACAAGCTCACAATGTCGCGAAAATTTTCGGTGTGGTTTCCCACGGCGATGGCCACACCGTACTGCGCCGGTTCGATGATGTTGTGTCCACCGTGCGGCACCAGGCTGCCGCCGACGAAAGCAACGTCGGCCAGAGCGTAGAGAGCGGCCAGTTCTCCGATGGTATCGACCAGCAGAACTCCGCCGATGAGGCGATCGGGAGCATTCATGCTCTCGCTCTTATTCCATAGCGTGCGACGTTGGAACGGAAGCTCCATCTGGGTCAGCAAAGCGGCGACGGTGTCGAAGCGTTCGGGGTGTCGCGGTGCAAGAATCATGAGCGCGCGCGGATGCGCCACCAGCACGTTCTCGAAGGCTTTGAGCAGAAGCGGTTCCTCGCCTTCGACGGTGCTGCCACAGACCAGTACGGGGCCGGCGCCGGATTCGGCTAATGATTTGCGCAGGTCGGCGACAATCGGCGACGTTTTGGGCAGGTTCATGTCAAACTTGAGATTACCGGTGACTCGCACCCGACCCGGCAGAGCGCCGATGGATTGCAGGCGGGCGCTGTCTTCGTTGGTCTGGGCGAGGAACAAGTCGATGTCTTCCAATTCTTTTTGCAGGAGCGTGCGGAATCGGCGGTAGCTTGGCCACGAACGGTCGGAGATGCGGGCGTTCACTACGGCGATGCGTGCGCCGCTGGCGTGGGCCATGCGCAGAAAGTTTGGCCAGAACTCCGTTTCCGCGATGACCACCAGTTCCGGGTGCAGGGCGCGCAAATAGGGGCGAATGGCGAATGCGAAATCCAACGGGAAGTAGAAGACGTTTTCTTCCCCGAAGCGTTTGCGCGCTAGATCCTGGCCGGTGTCGGTAGTGGTGGTGAGGAATATTCGGTGCTGCGGGAAGCGGCGTCGCATTGCTTCGATCAAGGCGCTTAAGGCAAGCACTTCCCCGACGGAGACGGCATGGACCCAGATCGTGGGTGAGGATTTGTTTTCCAGCGAGGTCTGGCCGAGCCGGGACGGCACCGATCCCAGGCGCTCTGAAAAGCCGCGGCGGTACTTACCGTTGCGCAGCATCTGATAGAGCCAGTAGGGCAGGCTCAGCAGCATGGCCGCGGCCAGCAGAAGGCTGTAGAGGAAGTAGATCAAGTGCTGCCATTCTAAATGGCAGGCGTCTAACCCGGGCAACCATGCTGGGCAACCAACAGGCCTAGGCGCAGCCTCTATAATCGAAGCCATGCCGCGCAAGAAGAATCCGATGCCCCGTTCGACCGCTCTTCTCCTGATCGCGCTGGGTGTTTCGACCTTGGGCTGGGCGGGAAAGAATTTCGTCAAGCCGGTGGCGCAGGCGGCGAAGACGTATCCGGCGCACGATGAACATCCCACGGAGACGGTGACCATTGCCGCCGATCCTTACGACACGCCGGGAAAGGCCAGTATTTTTTCGGTGAACTTTCGGGAACACGGCTTGCTGCCGGTTTTCTTTGTGGTGACCAATGATGGGAACCAGCCCGTCTCCATCGCCCACATCGACGTCCCGCTGATCACGGCGAACAATTCCAAGCTGACGCCGACTTCGCCCGAGGACATTTACCGGCGGCTTTCGAATCCGCAGGCCAACACGAACCCGACGCCGCTGCCTTTTCCCGTTCCGCATAAGAAGGTGAAGGGGACGATCAGCAAGAAAGAAATGGACGAGATCGAATCGTCGCAGTTCGCCGCCAAAGCGGTTGAGCCGCGCACGACACAATCGGGATTTCTGTTCTTCGATGTGGGCGGGATCACCGATCCTCTGGCAGGCGCGCACATCGACATCACCGGCGTGGCGGATGCCAAGGGCGTAGAGCTGATGTACTTCGAGATTTCGATGGATAAGTACTTGGGTGGGGCCGTGAAATAGAAGTGGACGTAGAGGGCGATCGCCTATCTCGGAGCGCTTGCCACGCAATTCAAATTAATCATGGCGGCTCAAGTGCGTCACGCCGAGAAAATGCTCAAGCGCTGCGGGTCGCAGGGGGAACGATGGCATTTTCAAAGTCTTTCGAAGGTGAGTTGAACAAACTGTTTCGTCAGCGAACAGACTGGTTGAGCCGAAAGATTTGGCCCAGCAAAGCGGGCAAGCCTCCCGCGTTCAGCCGAAAAGAAGGTTAGCGCGGGAATTCGCAAGCTCCAGAGCATCGCCTCGGACGCACTTGCGCACAAACTGACCGTATCGGAGTTCGAGGAGCACGTTGCTTACGAAAAGAATTACCACGTTAAGGGACGTGGCTCGGATGAAAAAAAGACGCGGTTCGAGAAATCGTTCACTGCCAATTTTGGCCAGAGGAAAGGATTTATTTATTCGTTTTGGGGGAATAAAAAGTGTATCTATGTCGGACGGACCGGATCGCGCGGCAGCCGACCCTCATCACATATGGATAAGTTTTGGTTCTCAGGTGTCAGACGGGTCAAGATCTTTGCCGTAAACGGACGCAGTCAGATCCCAAAACTGGAATGTTTGGCAATCCACGATTTCCAGCCGACGAGCAATAAGAACAAGGCCGCCAAGAAAAAGTGGACCAAGGCTTGCCCGCTCTGCAAGGTGAATAAGCACATCAAGGATGAGCTGCGGAGTATTTTCCGACTCAAGTGAACCGCGTCTGGCTGGGAGCCGCACTTTCACTCTAGCGTGCCGATCGGTTTCGTTCTGGGCAGCCCCGCCTGCGGTCCTGCCTTGCTCGCCCTTATAATCACATGTCATGGTCAGCAGGGCGGAAACTTCCGTAGTCAGCCAAACTCGATTTGAGCCGGTCATTGGGCTGGAGGTCCACGTTCAGCTGCTGACGGCCACGAAAATTTTCTGTTCGTGCTCTACGCGCTTTGGGGCTGCGCCGAATAGCAATGTCTGCCCGGTTTGCCTGGGGATGCCGGGAGCGCTCCCGGTGCTGAACAAGCAAGTCGTGGAGTTCGCTACGCTCGCGGCGATGGCGCTGAATTGCCGGGTGAATGAGACCTCGCTTTTCGCGCGAAAGAATTATTTTTATCCGGACTTGCCCAAGGGGTACCAGATTTCGCAGTACGACAAGCCGCGGGCTGAGCATGGGTTCATCGAGGTTCCGGCCGAGGGAGGCAGCAAGAAGAAGATCGGGATCACGCGCGTCCATCTGGAAGAAGATGCGGGCAAGAGCCTGCACGAAGGCTTTCCGGACGCCGACGAGAAAACTGCCATCGACCTGAACCGCACCGGCGTGCCACTGATCGAAATTGTCAGCAAGCCGGACATTGCCACTCCCGACGAAGCTTACGAATATCTGACGAGGCTGAAGGAGATCATCCTTTATACCGGGGTGAGCGATTGCAACATGGAAGAAGGCTCACTGCGCTGCGACGCCAACGTGAGCGTGCGTCCGCGCGGGCAAAAAGAACTTGGCACTAAGACGGAAATCAAGAACGTGAATTCGTTCCGCTTCATCCGTGAAGCTTTGATCTACGAGATTGGGCGGCAAGTTGAGGTAATCGAATCGGGCGGCAAGATTACGCAGGAAACCCGTCTCTACAATTCGAACGAAGGCAAGACTTACGGGATGCGCTCGAAAGAACAGGCGCACGATTATCGCTATTTTCCGGAGCCGGACTTGCTGCCGCTGGTGGTCGATGCGAAGTGGAATGCCGAGATTGCCAAGACCCTGCCCGAATTGCCGGAAGCGCGGCGGCAACGCTTGGTGAAGGAATATGGCATCACCGAGTACGATGCGCAGGTGCTGACGTTTTCGAGAGCCCTGGCGGATCAGTTCGAGTCGGCGGCCAAGGCTGCGAAGAATCCGAAGCGGGTCGCGAACCTGGTGCAGAGCGAATTGATGGGCCGGCTCAAGGCCAAGGGGCTGCACATTGAACACTCGCCGATTTCGATGGCGGGCGTGGCCGCGTCGGCGGACCTGGTTGAGTCGGGAGCGATTTCGGGGAAGATGCTTAAGGATCTCTACGATCTTTGCTTTGAACGCGGGAAGGATTTCTCTGTGGTGTATGAAGAAGAAGGCCGGCCACGGCAATCCAGCGACACCTCGGCTCTGGAGAAGGCGATCGACGAAGTGCTGGCTGCGAATCCCAAGCAGCTTGAGCAGTATCGCGCGGGCAAGACAACCATGATCGGATTCTTTGTAGGGCAGGTGATGAAGACGTCGAAAGGGCAGGCGAATCCGCAGCTGGTGAATGAGTTACTGAAGAGAAAACTGGGATGAGTGGAAGCCGAAGTACCATCGCAAGATGTGACTTCGGTCATCTGAACCTGCCCTTTGGTTCGTCTACCATGAGTATTGGGAACTAGCCATGAATCTGAAGCTGGACCGGATCATCAGTGTTGCGACGCTGGCAGCGTCGCTGGTTGCGGTCATTCTGGTCTTGAAGAAGCCGGCGCCGGTGGCACAACCGCAGGCTCCGGCGGCGGTGGCGGCGCATGCGCAATCGTTCGATCAGAAGATCTCTCAGTTTGAGCAGCCCGCGCAACCATCAGCAGTGAACGGCGGCTCGCAGGCGGCAAGCGCGCAGACTAGTCCGTCTACGTCTTCACCTTCGACCTTGCCTTCGCCTGGCAGGACGCAGGCCTCCAAGTCCGATGGGCGCTTCAACTCCGATGAGATTGGCGCTGCGCTGACGCAGGCATTGGGAGCGGCTGCGGGCGGAAGTCTCTCGCCTGACATGAACGTCGGATCCGCGGCTCCCAACATCAAGGATCAGCAAGTCAGCATGGAGGGAGACATTGTGCACGGGAAATTCCTGACCGAGATCGCGGGCAAAGATGTGTGGATTACGGTATCCGGCCATCTCGGACAAAAGGACGGCTACGCCACCTTTGATCCCACAGAGTTTAAAGTGGGCGATCTGGACGTCCCGGTGTCACTGGTGAAGCCCGCGCTGGAGAAGAAAATGCAAGAGGAGCGCGACCGCTTCAAGCTGCCGAACTAAGTTGGCGATGTGAAGGTGAAAGACAGCGAGAGAAGTGAGAGTAGATGATCAGCGACCATGATAATTGCGCAAGAACTCACGAGTGTTCCTTCGGGGGCTAAAGCCCAGCCCAGGAAGGACGCTCTTTACGCAGCGCTGGAAGCGCTGCGCCCACCCCAAGTCAAAGGCTTGAGCAGACGCTAAGTGGCCGGCAGCGCATTCTTCGCAGCAACTTTCGCATACCAACTTCCTGATCCCTTGATGGTCCTCTTCTGTGTCTTGAAATCCACGTAGGCCAGGCCGAAGCGCTGGCTGAAACCTTCCGCCCATTCAAAATTGTCGATCAGGCTCCAGGCGTGATATCCGCGAACGTCCGCGCCGTCGGTGATCGCGCGGGCCAGGGCCGCGAGATACTGGCGGTGATATTCGATGCGGTGACTGTCGGTTATTTTGCCACTCGCATCGGGACCATCGTTATAGGCGCAGCCGCTCTCGGTAATTTCGATGACGGGTCGGTTGTAATCGCGCGTTATGCGCATTACCACATCGTAGAGCGCTTGCGGCCACACTTCCCAGCCAATATCGGTTTTGGGGCCCTGCTCGCCGCCGCCTGTAGTCATCCTTACTGGAAACAGCCATTCCTGCGCGTGCGCAACTCGTTCCATGGCGCCCGGCGAAGAAGCGATGGTGCGGTAATAGAGATTGATGCCGACAAAATCCAGCGGTGCGCGCACCTTATCCATGTCGTCGGGCTTGATGGCCATGACGGTTTCGGGAAGATAGGTGAACGCGTCGGGGTAGCGTCCCTTGAGCGCCGGCTCTAGAAACCAGAGATTGGTAATGGCGTGGGTGCGCTGCGCCGCTAGTTTGTCGGCCTCGGAGTCGGAGGCCGGCTCACAGGCAGACATATTGAACGCGGTTCCCACCCGCGCCTGCGGGCGCGCCGACTTCAGAGCTCGAAAACCCGCGCCCTGCGCCAGGTTCACCACGTGCGTGGCGCGTAGAAAATCCCACAGGCTCTTCCGTCCGGGCGCATGTTCCCCGATGAGGTAGCCGCTGTAGGTAAACACGGAGGGCTCGTTGAATAGCATCCAGTCGGTGACGCGGTCGCCGAGAACGCGGGCCATGAGTTCAACGTAGTCGCTGAAGCGAGAGGCAGTGTCGCGGTTGGGCCAACCTCCTGCAACTTCGAGAGCCTGGGGCAAGTCCCAGTGATAGAGCGTGACGAAGGGGCGGATTCTCGCTTCTAGCAGCGCATCGACCAGACGGCTGTAATAGTCGATGCCTTTTGAATTCGCGGAGCCCGATCCCGAAGCCTGAATGCGCGGCCACGAGATCGAAAAGCGATAGCTGTTCAAATTCATGGCGCGCATCAGTGCGATGTCGTCGCGCCAGCGATGATAGGAGTCGCAGGCCGTGTCGCCGGTGTCGCCGTTCTTGATGTTTCCGGGAATTTGCGAAAAGCGGTCCCAAACGGATTCGCCCTTGCCGTCTTCGTTCCAGGCGCCTTCGATCTGGTAAGCGGCAGTAGCCGTGCCCCAGAAGAAGTTCTTGGGAAATGCGATTTCTGACGAAGCGGCAAACTGCCGCGCCACGCTCGATGCACCGAAGGCAGAAGGTACCGCACCGGTTTTGGACGAGACGCTGCACGCTGAAAAAAAGCCCACGGGTAGCGTGGCGGCAAAGCCGGCGCCGAGGGCCGATTGCACAAACTCGCGACGTGTCAGACGCAAAATAAAACGAGGCTCCTTTTTGACTTCGTATTTCGTTCTGAGCTACTCCCGACTCACGCTGTCGAACATCTTCCACAAGGTGTCGGCTGTGGCCTTATAAATTGCGTAGCCGCTTCCTGCGTCGCTGGTCTTGCGAAACAAGAGTTCGCCGCGGCCGTCGCCGTCGGCATCGACCGCGTCAATCAAGTCCAATTGCGGAGTCACGTCGAGGTGGAAGCGATCGGTCACGCCGGAATACAACTTGTGCAGGTTGCCGTAAATGTCCGTGCGCGTAACCAGCATGATTTTGTACTGCAATGGGGCTGCCGGAAGGTCGGTTGCGCCTGGCCCAGGGGGCGGAGGCAGGTGGCCGTCCGCACTCAGAACCAGCACTGGCTGGTTGCTGCCCCACAGATCGAAGGTGTGCATCTGCACGTTTTCAATGATCGGCGCGACGGGCTTGGGAGCGGCTTTTCGTGCTCCAGTTCGAGGGGCGGGCTTTGCCGGAATTTGTCCTTTGGCACGCGCGTCGATGTAGGCGCGTAGTTGCTGCTTTGCCAGTTCCACCATCTGCTTGCGGCGCTCGGCCTCGTCGCCCTGGCCCCATTCATAGGCGTAGGAGCGCAGCTCCGGGCCGTCGGCATCGGAGATTGCGACGATGAGTTCGACCGGTTCCATTGCAGCTGCGCTGCCGGCCGTCTTGGCCCCAGCATCGCCGCCGCCGCTCGCGCTGGAATCTTTCGCGGCCTTTGGCTTGCCGTAGCCGGGGACGTCGTAATCGGGCATGGGTCCAGTCGGCTTGCCGCGGCGCAATCTTGGCCGATTGGTGTCGTCAGAGGAACTGGTCGACTGGGTGCTCGCGGACGCATCCTGCTTCTCGACCGGCTTTTGATCCGGCTTGCTCTGATCTGGTTTTTTCTCGTCCTTCTTCTCTTCCGGTTTGGAAGCGCTCGGTACCGCCGCCGGTGGAGTCGTCGAACCTGAGGCCGGGGCCGTCGCTGGAGTCGACGCAGCAGGCGGCGTCGCCTTGGATGGCGTTCGGTTGGAGGACGCACCGCCCTTACTCAGGCGCGGCGGCGCGGCGGTATTCTCACTCCCCA
>VFSW01007339.1_pt1 | contig 16010 bp, 13 predicted proteins | sample 5358111 | NCBI WGS metagenome assembly VFSW01 (sample SAMN11554181, study PRJNA540505) | mine drainage metagenome | isolation source: sediment from site ElyBrook_90M | place: USA: Ely Copper Mine, Vershire, VT | collected 2017 | reverse complement strand
GCAGCCGTTTGTTCCTCCTGGGCGATCGAGTCGGGCGAGGGTGCGCCACGGCCCTGGAGCGACGCGCGGAGATCGGCGATGAGGGCGGCCTTGGCGGATTCGCGGGCGGCTTCTTCGTCGCCGGGGACGCCGCGGGTGGAGGAATCGAGATCGGCGGGAGGAGCGGTGAGCAGAGCGGGATCGTCCTTGCGTACACCGGTTGCGAGCAGGTCGTTCATGGCGGCGATGACGGCGGGAAATTGGGGCAGGGATTGGTGATCCGTAGCGGTGAAATAGCTGGTGACGGAGGGCAGGAGACCGAGGGCGTGCGTCACGGTTCCGTCACCGTACTTCGTGAAGGAATAACTGGAGTTAGCCGCCATTTGTGACGCATCGACGATTTTCGCGGCGGTGGCTCGATCATAGCCGGCGACGTAGACCATGCGGGTTGGGTCGGCGGTGGCGAGTTCAGATTGGAAGGCGACGGCGTCGTCGAGATGATGTTGGGCGACGGGGACGCGGGTGTAGGAGGCGGCGCGATAGAGCGGGTCGAGGCCCGGGAGGTGGCCGAGGGCGGGGAGCATTTGAAAGACACCGGGGAAGGACGCGGCAACGGGGAGCAGATCGTCGAGGCCGTGACAAAGGTCGATTTTCGAGATGAGGGAGAGGACGTCGTTGAGGCCGTAGAGGAGCCTGGGGGTGGCGAAGGAGCCGTAGTTGGGCGTTCCAAGCATGACGAGGCGGCCGCCTTGGCGGAGGTTATCCGGGTCGGCCATGGAGGCCCAGCGGCCGGGATTCTTGGCGATGAAGCAGCGGGCGACGAGGCCGCCCATGGAGTGGGCGACGAGGTGGACGGGAGCGGCGGGGCCGAACGAGGAGTCGATCAGTTGGCGAAGGGCGGCGGCGGAGACCCGCATGTCGCGGCGCCAGTCGAAGAAGAACGGGCGGACGTTCCAGTTTTGGGCGAGCGAGACGAGTTGATGGGCGTAGTAGCGAAGGTAGAAGCCGGAGGCGCGAACGTCCTGGAGGCTGAGGCCGGTGTCGTTGTCGAGGGCGAGCCGGGTGAATTGGCCCTCGATGAGATGCCAGATATTGACCCAGATGAGTTCCGATTCGGTGGACGTGAATTGGGTGAGTTCGCCGCCCATGATGCCGTGGAGGACGACGACATTGCCCATGAGCGCGCCGCGCGGACCGGCGCCGAGAGCGGCGATGGAATCGAATTGAGCTTCGCCAAGCGCGATGCGGAGGATGCGGCGTTCGTCGGAATCGGCCTGGCGGACGGCTTCGAGAAGCTTGTCCGGAGTGGCGGCGGAAAGGCGGGCGAGAAAGGCGCGGTCGTTGTCCATGGGCGGCTGAGATCCCTCACTGAGCGCTCGGATTAACATTTCGTTTTAGCATTTGTTACGAGGATAGAGGGAAGCGGAGGGGCGGCGAAGCGGTTGAGCCGTTAAGAGATTGATTCGATTGGAGAAAAAAATGTGGTCCGAGGCGTTACCGTGTTAATGAGCGACGGCGGCGAAAACGGAGCGCGCGCGGCGGGGCGAATCCGGCGGTGACGTGCAGTTGGAAAATTATTTCTCTACCGCTTGCTTGTACTTAGGGCGAAAATTCATTTGCCGGTGAAAACCGGGTATGATATTCTCATAGCAGCTTTCATGGAATCCCTCCAAGAAGCCAGTCCCGCAAATCCGCAACGGAGTTAACAACACCCTAGAATGAGTTTCACCGTATTTCTCGGAAATCTGCCTGTCTGGGTAACCGCCGACGACATTCGCTCGTGGCTCGCCCCGGAAAACCTCGTAGCCGACTCAATCAAAGTCATCCGTAACCCAGAAACCCAGGAATCCAAAGGTTTCGCCTTCATCGACGCGCCGAATTCGGAGGAGATGAACTCCATAATTCGACGGTTCGACCGGGCGCCGCTTGAAGACCGCTTGCTGCGCGCGAATCCCGCTCAGCCACCGAAGGCGAGAGCGAGCGCACCGCCGGCGGTTTATAGCAGACCGGCTGTGGCGCCCCCGGCGGCCAGCGCGAGTATTTCCGTTGCAAGTCCCGCAGTGGGGGCGAATGCGGAAGTGGCGAAGGCTCCGACGAACGGCGCGGCGATGCGTCCGGAGCGCGGCGGGCGGAAGCACAAGCGTCCGCGGAGTTCGCCGTCCGACGGGCCGCACAGCGCCTTCGCCGAAGAACTGGCGAAAGCTCTTTAACGGCTGTGGCGCGGGGTCGATCCCTGCGCCGCGGCCGGATGTTTTTTCCTTCCTTTTGAATCCCACCTCCTGAGGCGCGCGGCGGGCCACCGCTCCGGGGTCGCGCCGAATTCAACTTGTTCGCATCTTCTTTTCTGGTTCGTTGGCCGGTTGGCGCGGTTGACGGATATGGATTTGACATCGTGGCGATTCGGGCCGAGATCGGGCGACCTCGGGTTGACACGGACGAGGGATCTCACCGAGCGAATAGAGAGGAACCTCAGTTCAGCGCGGCTCGTTTCTGCGGTCAGGGACTTCATTTCTCCCCCGGAGGGGTTCGTCATCTTGTTCCACGAGGCGACCACGGCCCGTTTGTTCCTCCGTCGGGCGTCCACGAGGTTCGGAAACAATGCGCGCTATCGGGATGAGATCAGTTTCTTTATCTCGGCACAGGTATCTAAGAAGAGTCGGCAAACGGTCGCATGGAGAATGGGATCTTCCCCGCGGTATCGGATTCCGAGAAGTTCATCCTCTGACACATTTCGTTCGGAGAAAGGGACCGGAGCTCCCAAAATTCTGCTCACGTAACGCGCGAAAAAGCGGTGAAGGAGAGTCCCGTCCTTGCATCGTACGTAAGATGCGAATGCCTCGGAGTCTATCTCGTTGACGATTTTCTTTAGTTTGGCGGAGATTGCGCCATTCGGTGACAGGTTCCAATGCTCCAGGAGCTTTGGCCTACAGCAGTCGAGAACCGGCGCCGTCCTGGCGTTGTTCGCGTACACAGACCACGCAGCTATCACAAGGGCAAAGTGCCCTAGCGAATACCATGCAGCGACCGCGTCGTTCCAGGTCCATCCTTCCGCCATCTCCCTCTCGCCGAAAAGATCGCGGAATGTGTCGGTCGAGAACGACGACCCAATAACCAGCGCGATGGCTTCCGAGAATCGGTCCAAATCTGCCTCGGCTCGCTGCCCGAATTCGTCTCCTTGGGAGCTGCGCTCGGAATCGCGGAGCTTCCGAATACTCTCCTGGGCATCTTTTACAACGCTGGCCACAAAGTCCGGCGGGCTTCCGGTGGTATTTTTCCCATTATCCACATAGCTCGGAAAGAGGAGCACCGCCTCCAGGGCCTTACGAGCTTCCCGCTTGCAGCCCACACGGGACAGCAGCTCAGCCATCCGCAGTAGCGCCGAGGGATCCAGGTCTGAGAGCCATGCCTTAAGGTAGGTTGACGCGCATTGCTTCCAGATTCGTCGCAATTCGGCATCGGATCGCTGCATCCAATTTTCGTCGGCCAAACGCACCAATGCCCCGGATGTGAGGTGTCGTCGGAGCTGCGGCAAAGCTTCGGGGTGAAAACCCATCGTTGCACCGGGCCCCCCTTCCTCCTCAGCCATGCCGTCGGCTGATCTTTGGAAGCTCGACAATTCCAGGTCGATCGCTCCGGCCTCCTCTGAGCTGTAGACTGGGAAGCGGCCATCGGGCCATCCCTCGAGTCCGAAGCGCTGGATTAGCTCGTAGGTAAGGCGGCTCCCGGCATCCGCATAACCCTTCTCCACTCCAAAGAGCTTGGCGAATAGCGCCATGTTCGGTCCTCTCTATCGACTCTAGCAGCCTCGCGGTTCCATGTGTTCGCGCGCTGCCATGTCGCCGTTTGGACCCCCGATCGCCTCATATTGCGATGGAACCGCTCCCTCAAAAGCTGTGAAACGATCGATCCTTTTCAGTTAAAGCCCGTTACCCGGGAAGTGTTTTTGCTGGTGAGCGAGGTATGGAACGTGACGGCCGGCCGATGTTGCCGCAAGTGCGCGAGCAGTCGGACGATGGCGTCGGCGGCGTGGGAGCGGCGCGAACGGCTGGGCGAGGCCTTGCGGGCGGAGCGCTCGCGGCGCGCGGCCGAAAAGAACAGGAAGGAGTGAAAGTAAGCGTGACGGAGTCGAATGCGCGCCGGATGGAGTGTGGCGACGAGGCGATCGCACCGAGCTATAAGGCGAAGATCCCGACGGCGGTGGGAAACGAGACCGTCGTGGGGCCGGTCTGAGTGCCGCAGTTCAGGGTTGGCTAACCGATGCGGACAGGGCCCGCACTCCCACGGCAATCGAGGCCACGGCTAGGTCGTCATGCGTCCGAGCGATTTGTCTCCGAGTGCCCACGGTGCGGCCCAAGGCACATGACGCGGCTCGCCGTACTACAATGCCAGCAGCGGCTATGGGCGCGAAAAATTACGGGTTGGGGCATGTGCGCGATGCTAATACGCGCGATGTGGAAGACAAGTTAGCCCTGTCCGAATATTGGGCCAAGAGGGAAGAATGGTTGCGGTGGTACAGCCTCAACGAACAAGAGCCTAATAGCATTCAGCAGCAGATTTTCTCGATGATCTTCCTCGATATCGTATACCGCGTCCTGGCGGAGCCGCGCCGGGACGGAACCGAGGGCCTGAAGATCGCGGCGAAGAACGGCTTATTGGCGCGTTTCCTTGATCAGGGTTACGTCGCGTTGCAGGTTCTCGCAATCCGCAGGCTCCTCGAACAGAGTAGTGACAAGAGGAGTAAAGGTGTCATCTCGGTCCGCCGCCTCCTCGATGATATTAGCGCGAATAGGCGCCTTCTGACTCGTGAAATCTATGTCTGCCACGACGGCTTGCCGTACGAGCCTCGGTTGGAGAGCTTACATGAGAATCCGTCGACCACCTTAGGCCTGCCCTCTCCAGAGCATGGCGATCCGATCAGAGCGGATGCTCGCCATAAAACATTCGACCGTCTTTCCGGAGTTTCTGCCGGGAGGAGGAGCCGCTCCGACCTGATTAAGGAAAGCGTATTTTGCAGGCTGAGACAATGGCTCGAGAACGAGCCCGCGCAACGGCTCATCGAGCTTAGCCACAAGTTCTTCGCACATGCGGCTGACATGGACTCTCGTGGGTCGTTGGGATACTCTGGCATCTCACCTGATGCGGTCGCAGAAGCTCATCGTGCGATTATCCAAGTCGAGAGAGCGATTACTGATCAGATCCTTGGTATAGGATACGCGGGGGACGTCGTTCCCATGTGGCCCCTAGATCTTCTGGTGGAGCTCGATAGCCCGTACGCTTCTACCGACTTGGTTAAGGACATGGATCACAGGTTGCGTGAGCTCAGCAGGGAGCGAAATGAATGGTCTAAGGGGATCCTGGATGAGCTTCTGGCCGATGAGCTGTAGCCAGAAGCCAGTGCCGTGATGTCCTGGATGCTGGCTCTTCAGGAAGGCGGACATGCCATTGATTCCTCGAACGGGGCGTCCTGAATCAGATCCAGTTTCTTAGCGGCGGAAACTCGCCAAAGCTTCATCGCGGTGGCCATATCTTCTCCGAAGGTCAAATAGTAGCATCACTTTGCGCGTTTCAGAACAAAAGGGTCCTCGCGATGTCTATCGAAACGGGTGGGCATCGCGGCCACCGTCAATTTTTGCCTGGGGTGTCGGCGAAAGCCCGAAGCGGAGATGACCACCTGATGGCGCAGAAAAGTAACTGGCATTGCCGCCAACGCCATGGTAAAGGTAGAACATAAAGACGATCCACGCAGTCTATGAACGCGGCGTGTTCCGACCGCTGGAGGCGGTCGAATTGCCGGAACGCACCGAAGTGGAGTTTGAGCCACGCCCGGTCGCTCAACCGGAAGATCGTAACGGTCGTTTGGACGGCATTTACGCCATTTTGGGCGAACGCTATCAATCAGGCGAACGCGATGTGGCCGCCCGTCATAACGAACACCAGCCATGACCGTTTTCCTGGACACGGTTGGTCTATTGGCCGTCTGGGATGAAAGCGACCAATGGCATCGTGCGGCGAAGGCATGTTTTCAGAATTGCTGGCTCATCGGGCGGATTTGGTTACGAGCGCTTTCGTTCTTCTCGAATGCGGCAACGCGGCCGCCCGCAAGCCATACCGTTCCGCAGTGAGCCGATAGCGTAAGCAGATGGAACCGGGGCATCGTCTGATCGTGCCGACCGTCGAGGATTGGCAGGCCGCGTGGCTGGCGTACGAGCGTGGCGAGGCCGATAGGGCGGGTACTGTGGACCACGTCTCGTTCACGATCATGCGGCGGTTGGGAATATCCAAGGCGTTTACCAACGACGGGCACTTCCGGGCGGCTGGATTTGAGACGCTGTTTTGAGGCTGATTGGGTTGAAACGATTGCCCCAAGCGTTCTCGCGGCGCGTCGTTCCAGCCGCGTGTCACGATCGCCAAGCCCAGGCGCCGGCTATAAGGACCGCCGTCGCCGCACCAATTCTACTCCCAGCGAAACACCTTCGCCGAGAGTGCGGTGCAGACCGCGAACACAACCACGAGCGCCGCAACATCGCCAATGTGCGCAGACCATGCCTCGTGTTTCCAGATCCCTTCCAGCAGCGAGACCGCATAGGTCAGCGGCAGTAGGTGCGCCACGACCCGCAGCGCCGGCGGCAGCGCGGCCAACGGAAAGAACAAACCGGAGAGGGCGAGCATCGGGTACAGGATGGCTGCTCCGATCGGTTGCGCGAAGCGCGCCGCCGGCACAATGCTGGCGATCAGAAACCCGATCGAGAGAATGCTCCACGTGGCGATCAGCAGCGCCATCGCAAAGCCGAGGACGGGAACGTCGACATTGTTCGAGTAATAGCGTTTTCCCGCGAGCACCAATAGGGCAAAACTGACCACCGTCAGCGCAAGTTTGACAAGTACGTGGGCGGTGAGAATCGTCTGCGGGCGGAGGGGGGTTGCGCGCAGCCGTCTGAGAATGCCGCCTTCGCGGTAAATCGAGACGATCGTAACAAGCGACAAGACTCCGCTGAGCGCGATCAACACCGCCGCGAGGACTGGAAGCCCAACCTGAACGAACCCCATGGGAGCGACCGGGCGCGGTCCGAATCTGCCGCCGAGTATCCGGCCGCCGACGATGAACACCAGAACGGGGAAGAGGATCGACCCGAATGCGCCGAGCGGCTCACGCAGGAAGATCTTGATCTCGAGCCAGGTCAGTTTCCAAAGTCCGCGGAACATTTTTTGGCGCCTCCTGTGTTTGCTTTCCTAATCTCGAATGGTGTGGCCGGTTAGCTTTAGAAACACGTCCTCCAGACTCGGCGCCACCGTACGAAAATCGATGACGGTGATCCGGTTCTCCGACAAGCATTGGATCACCTCGGTCACGAAGTCGTCGCCGCGCCCGTGGATCGTGAAGTGGGAATCCTGCCTCGTCACCAGATCGACCGACGGGATCTGGTTCAGACGCTCCTCGGCGAGCGTGCTGCCGGTGGCCAGCAGGACCGTTCGTGTCGGGAAGTGCCGCCCAACCAATTCCGCCGGACTACCAATGTCTATGATCTTTCCGTGCTCGATGATGGCCACCCGGTCGCACAATCGCTCGGCCTCTTCCATCAGATGAGTGGTCATAAGGACCGTCTTTCCGCGATCGCGGATGCCGCGCACCAGCTCCCAGATGGCGCGGCGAGCCTGCGGATCGAGCCCCGTGGTCAGCTCATCGAGGAACACCACCTCCGGATCGTTAATCAGCGCCAGTGCGATGAACAGCCGCTGCTTCTGTCCGCCGGAGAGCGTCATGAACCAGGCGTTCCGCTTGCTTATGAGGCCGAGCCGTTCGAGCAGCCCGTCGCCGTCCACCGGATTCGAATACAGCGAGGCCCAGAGATCCACCGCTTCCCATACTTTGATCCTCTTCTGGAGCTCTGCCTGTTGGAGCTGCACCCCAATCCTGTTTTGCAGCCGATACACGTCGCGGAACGGATCCAGGCCCAAAATCGAGATAGCGCCCCGATCCGGCCGCCGCACTCCTTCGACGCATTCCATCGTGGTCGTCTTCCCCGCGCCATTGGGGCCGATCAACCCGAATATTTCGCCTTCACCGACTTCAAACGAAACGTCGGAGACGGCCACTGTCGTCCCGTACGTCTTGCGGATGCCGGAAACCTGGATGACTTTACGCGCGCCGGAAATGCCCATTCGTTGCCCGCTGGCATTGCGATCGTTCGATTACTTTCTTCTTGGGGTACACAGAAGAATAACATAGCGTTCAGCCGTTGCTCCTTGGGTGACGCGCCTTGCAAACGATGCTCTCATGCTCCCGCTTGGAACGCAGGGAGCCCAGCGTTGCATGGGCGCTTTCGGGCCTGGCCCTCTCGAATCTCACGTTTCGGGCGGCTAAACCGGTGGACCGGAGTTACAATCCAGGGATGCGGATTCCGGGGTCTCGCGTCGGTTTATGCGCTGGAAATTGTCTGGCGTTCTGGTTGCTCTGCCCGTTGTCCGGGCAATCGCCGGCGCCGCCGCTCAGTCCGGGACAAATCGTCGAACGAGCGTACCCGTCGGTTGCCCTTGTGCTCGCCGGAATGGCTCCGGGCGGAGGTGGCGGAGCGTCGGGCGCGGCCGTTGTCGTTCGTGAAAACGGGGTCCTTCTCACGGCATATCATGTCGTAAAGAACGCCTACTCCGTGCAGGTCCGCTTCAAAAATGGAGAGGTGTTTGACCGCGTGCAGTTGCTGGGTGTAGATACGCGGAGAGACGTCGCGGCTCTCAAGATTACCGGAACTGGGTTGCCCGTGCTTCCTACAGCCGAGGCGAGCCAGCTAAAGCCGGGAGACCAGGTGGTGGTGGTTTCTCATCCGGCGGCGCTACCGTGGTCGGCTTCGGCCGGCGTGATTGCCGCGTACCGGCTCGCCGACGAGGTGCCCGGCGCGGGCAACGGATATCGTCTGGTGCAGTTTACGGCTCCCACGTCGGCCGGCTCCAGCGGCGGAGTTCTTATGGACTCCCGCGGCTACGCTCTGGGCTTGATCGTGGGTACCCTTGCTGGCGGACAGAACCTGAACTTCGCCGTACCGATGGAGAATGTGCTGGGATTGGCGGACGCGGCGGTCGTGAAGACCTTCGCGGATGGATCCGAACTGAGCCCGCCAGGCGCTCCGCCGGGAGTTCCGGAAGGAACCGTGGCGAAGGGTCGGGGATCCCAGGGTGCGACGCCGGAGGCAGCCGAAAAATCGGACCTGCTGAGCGCCTCGAACGATCGGGACGTCATCCTCCGAAATTTCAGAACTATGTACGTCGAAGCCCGGCGGGCGCAATATTTCGGCAGCGATCAGCTCAAGGCGGCGCTTGGCAGAAACAAGGACTTTATCAAGCTGAATATCCGGATCGTGGACGATCCGAAGGTGGCCGATACGGTGCTGGAGGTGGGCTACACGTTTGCCTGGGACTATCCATTTGAGCTGAAGCACCAAAACACGACGATCGTGCTGTTGTCCGGAAAGGGATCCGGGCCCTTCTCCGGCCCGGCCGGCGCCGCCAGCGTTGCGAGCGAATTCGTAAAGTTGGCCAAGCCATACCGAATTGCGCAGCCGCGCCGGAAGAAATGACGGCGGATCGCCGGCCGTTCAAAGCTGAACATCGAAGCGCGCGAGGATTTCGCGGCGTCCGAGGGTGGTGATCTCTAGCGCGCGGCTGTCGAGATCCTGGTTCATCCATCTTCTTTTCAGAGCGGTTTGAAGAAAGGCCGCGGCGAGCGCGCCGCCGAGGTGCGGGCGGCGCTCGCTCCAATCGAGGCACGGGAAAGCGAAGCGGCGGCGGAGGGCGCGGGCCGCTTCGACGTCGATGCCTAGGACTTCGAATGCCTTGCTCCCTTGCGCCGTGAGTAGATACCCGCCGGGGCTGGGCGAAAGCCATCCGAGGGCTTGGAACTTTTCGTGGAGCGACACACCCACGGTTCCGGCGAGGTGATCGTAACAGGTGCGCGCGGCACGGAGACGGTTGGGCGTGGAGGGTTCGAATTTCCTGCGAGGGCCGGCGGCGAGGACGCTCAAACGCTCCAGCGCGGCGGCGACGTTGGGACCTTCAAGGCTATAGTAGCGGTGCTTGCCTTGAGCGTGAACTCGGACCAGGTGCCGCGATTTCAGTTTGTCCAGATGGACGCTGGCGGTGGAGGGGCCGACACCGGCGACGATGGCGAGTTCGGTGCTCGTGCGGGCCCGGCCGTCCATGAGGCAGTACAGCATGCGGGCGCGGGCGGGTTCGCCGATGGCGGCGGCGATCTTTGAAACCGCGGCGCCGGAGTGGCTTTCGACATCCATCATTTGATGATAGACGAAGTGTTATGGCGGAGCAAGCGGCATACTACGGTAGACGCACTCGATGGAGGGTTCGATCGGGCGCGGCGGCCGAAGACAAGTGGGAGGAGGGCAGTTATGGCGATCGCGTGCGTGATCCGCTACCGGATCGATCCGTTCCAGCGGGAGGGCTTTGAGAGATACGCCGGGAATTGGGGGCGGATCATTCCGCGGTGCGGCGGCCATCTGGTGGGATATTTTCTTCCGCACGAGGGGACGAACGACGTAGCCTGGGGCTTGATCGCGTTCGAGAGCCTCGCCGCTTATGAGGATTACCGGGCGCGCCTGAAGGCGGATCCGGAAGCGCGCGAGAATTTCGCGATGGCGCAGAGGAGGCGCCTGATTCTCCGCGAGGAGAGGAATTTCGTGGAAGTGGTGGAGGGGACGTTGGGCGTTCCTTCCACCCGGAAGGGAACGCGGTGACCGGTTCATGCTGACGCAGGCAGAGAAGGGACAGGCGTTTCGAGCGCTGCATGAGCGCAGCGGAGCGTTTCTCATTCCGAATCCTTGGGACGCGGGGACGGCGCGACTGCTGGCGGGGCTGGGTTTCGAGGCGCTGGCGACCACGAGCGCGGGTTACGCGTTTTCGGCGGGGCGGCCGGACAATACGGTGGAGCGGGGCGAAGCGATGTTGCACGTGGCGGCGATCGCCGCAGCCGTCGATTTGCCGGTGAGCGCCGATCTGGAGAATGGGTATGGAGACTCGCCGGAAACGGTCGCGGAGACGATCCGGATGGCGGCGGGCGCGGGAGTTGCCGGCGGATCGATCGAAGACCAATCGCGGGGGCCGGGGCATTCTATCTATGAGCGCGAACATGCGGTGGAGCGAATCCGCGCGGCGGCGGAGGCGGTGCGCGCGCTTCCTTTTGAATTTACGCTGACGGCGCGGGCGGAGAACTACCTGGCGGGGCGGCGCGACCTTGCGGACACGATCGGGCGGCTGCAGGCATATCAGGAAGCGGGCGCGGACGTGCTTTATGCGCCGGGGCTTGCCGGGGCGGACGAGGTCGCAGCGGTTGTGAAGTCGGTGGACCGGCCGGTGAACGTGGTGATGGGGCTGCAGGGCGCGAGACTGAGCCTGGCGGAACTTGCCGAGATGGGAGTGAAGCGCGTGAGCGTTGGCAGCGCCCTTTCGCGGGCGGCGCTGGGCGCGTTTCTGCGGGCCGCGCGGGAGATGCGGGAGCGCGGGACGTTTTCATTCGCCGAGGAGGCCGTGAGTTATCGGGAGATCAGCGCCCTGTTCGATCTTTGACCGCGGATATTTAACTCAGTTGCCGCGGGATTTCCGGTATCTGGCCTCATGGGCGTACTCGTCGACGGCTTTCACGCTTCGTCTCTTGGTCCTTCCTTTTTGAAAGGAGCGCTCAGGTGGCCGTTAGAGCGCGTGCGTGGCGAAGAGTGGCGCGTTCGCTACACGCCGAAGTGCAAGGGGCGATCTTCGCGGGCGCATTCGATGGCCTAATTGGCGCGAAGAGCGATCATCGGATCGATGCGGGAGGCGCGGCGCGCCGGAATGTAGCCGGCCAGGAGCGCGACGAGGCCCAGCAGCAGGATCATGCCGAGGAATGTCGGCGGGTCCGTGGGCGCGGTTCCGAACAGGAGCGATGCAATTACGTTGGCGGCTCCGAAAGAAGCCACGATACCCACGGCGATTCCGATAAGCGCTAATCGCAGGGTCTTGCCGATAACGCCAAGCTGGACGCGCGCCCGCGATGCGCCGAGCGCCATGCGGATTCCGATCTCCTGCGTCTGGCGCGTGACGGAGTACGAGATGACTCCGTAGATTCCGAGCGAGGCGAGGATCAAGCCGAGCGCGGCGAAGATGGTGACGAGCATCACGAAGAAGCGGCGCGGCGAGACAGCGTGATCCACGATCTGTTGGATGGTCCGGAATTCCGTCGCGGGCTGTCCGGGATTAAGTGAACGCAGAGTGGCCATCACGCTCGGGCGGAGCGCATCGGGCCGAAGCCGGGTGCGGACGACCAGCGAGGCGCCTTCGGGACCCGCCTGCGTTATCGGGAGATACATCTCGGGACTGGAGGCGTCTTCGAGGGTGCTCTCGCGAACGTCGGCGATAACGCCGATCACGCGGGTGTCGCGGCCATTGACCTGCGCGACCCGGCCCACGGGGTCTTCTCCCGGCCAATGAAAACGCGCGGCGGCTCGATTGATGATGACGACCGGTTGGCTATCGGGTTGATCGCGCCAGCTAAAATCGCGGCCTTCGCGCAAACGCATGCCCATGGCGCCGAGGTAGCCCGGCGTGACGACATAGACGAGTGTTCCGCGAAGTTCTCCCTTGCGGTACAACCTCCCCTTAGCCTGGAAGCCCCAGCTTCGATTACGGTCCAAAGGAAGCATGTCGGCGATTCCTGCCGCTTCGATGCCGGGGAGGGCGCTCACACGGCGCAACACCTCTTGCAGAATGGCTCCACGGCGCTCCGGGCTGCCCTGGTCGTCGTAATCGATTTCGATGGCGGCGGCGCGGCTGGGCCGAAATCCGAGATCCACGTCGAGAACGCGGAGGAAGCTGCGCAGCATCAGGCCGGCCCCGATCAGCAACACGCAGGCCAGCGCGACTTCGGAGACCACCATCGTCGCGCGCAGGCGCTCGTGCTTTTTGCCCTGGCTCATGCCGGCGCCGGAGTCCTTGAGGGTTTCGTGCAAATTCGCGCTGGAGATTTTGAACGCCGGCACGAGGCCGAACAGAACGGCGGCGGCGCCGGCGATGAGCAGCGTCCAGGCCAACGCCGTTCCGTCCACTCGCACGCTCGCGAGCAACGGCAGAGCGATCGATTCCTGATGCGAGAGGTACGACGTGATGGCGAAGGCGAAACATAACCCGAGCGCCGCGCCTCCGAGGGACAGAATCAGGCTCTCCGTGAGAAGCTGGCGAACGATTCGGCCTCGCCCGGCTCCCAGCGCGCTGCGCACGGCGAATTCCTTGCTTCGCGCGGAGGCGCGAGCCAGCAGCAGGTTCGAAAGATTCACGCAGACGATCAGCAGGATGAGACCCACGGCGCTCCATAGGACGATCAGCGAGCGGCGGAGCGTACCGCTGACATGATCTTTCAGTCCGGTGATTGTCGCCAGGTAGTCCTCATACCATTCCGGATGCGCGGCTTTGAGCTGAGGAAAGAGGATGTTCGATTCCGCCTGCGCCTGGGCCACGGTGACGCCGGGTTTGAGGCGGCCAACGAGGGCGAGCGTGTTCCCCCAGGTGCGCCAGAAGTCCATAATGGCCGGGACGAAAAAATCCACTTTCAGCCCAGGAGAGAAGACGGATCCGAAATCGAAGGAGGCGGGGAGTACGCCAACGACCGTGACCGATTGGTCGTTCAGCGTGATCGCCCGGCCGGCGATGGCGGGGTTCGCGCCGAATTGGCGCTGCCAGAACGGATAGCTCAACAAGACGGCCGGCCGGCCACCCTTCTGGCATTCTTCCCTGGTGAAGAGCCGTCCAAGGATCGGCTGGACGCCGAGCGTGGGAAAGAAATTTCCGGCCACCTGAACGCCGAAGACCGGCTGTGGCTGGCCGTATCCGGTGAGCTTGTACTGGATGGAGTTGTAGAACGTTTGAAAGCTGGTTACGTCCTGGAAGGATTTGTTGTGGCGCTGAAACTCCTCGTACGCATCGACCGTGTAGGTGGTGCCGGACAGGCCGCCTTTCCCTTCGTTGGCCGCAAGCCACTTAAGCCGCTGCGGATTCCGGAAAGGCAGCGGGCGCAGTAGAACGGTATTCACGACGCTGAATACGGCGGTATTGGCGGCGATGCCCAGCGCCAGAATCATGACGGTGACGAGGGTAAAGGCGCGGTCGCGGCGCAGCGTGCGGAAGGCGTAGCGAATGTCTTGCGCCCAACCGCTCCAATAGTCTCTTCGTTGCGAGCCTCGCTCTTTTTCCATGCCGATGCGTTCTCCCTCCCGGCGGACTTCGGCGATGTCGCCGAACTGGCGCTCGGCCTCGCGCCGGCCGGCGTCCGGTTCCCAGCCTTGCTCGATCAGATCCCCGATTTTGGCCTCCAGATGGAAGCGCAGTTCGTCGATCACGTCCGCGGCGGGATCGGCGCCGCGAAGACGCGCAAAGCGGCGCCAGAATGGGATTCGCTCCATTACCTTTCCTCCGCCAACGGGGGCTGCGTAGCGCCGAGCACTTTACCCACCGCCGCCGCGTAGGCGTCCCATGTCCTGGTTTCCTGCCGCAGTTGGCGCCGGCCGGCGGAAGTCAGCCGGTAGAACTTGGCCTTGCGATTGTTTTCCGAAAGGCCCCATTCGGCTTCAACGAGACCCTTGCTCTCCAGGCGCCATAAGGCCGGGTAGAGCGTGCCTTCTTCGACCAATAGCGCATCGTCGCTTTGGCGGCGGATCAGGCTCGTGATGGCGTAACCGTGCAGGCGGCCCCAGACGAGAGCCTTGAGGATTAAAACGTCCAACGTGCCGCGAACGAGTTCCAGTTGCGTCTTTTCCATGCGTCTCCCCTGTGCTTCCAAGGGGAAGTATCGCATGGTTCCCCTGTGAACGCAAGGGGGAGAGCGGGAAACGCCGCTCGAAAGCGATTGGACCGCGGAGCCGGCGGAGGCTTCGAAGAGAACCCCCTCCGCCGGTGCTATACTCTATGGCACTAGAAAGACGGACGTTTGGAGACCCGGGAATTTCACCGGGCGTGGTAGGGGATGTGGACTATGAACAGTCTTCTCGCTCTGCGTGTTTTGTTTGTGCTGGTGATGGCCGCTACCGGATTCTGGCTGCGGCCGTTCGGTCTGTCGGTGTGGCCGGCCGCGTTGACCGGCGCGGCGGCGGGGGCGGCGGTAGTGTTCTTCGAGATCGAGATGCGCGGAGTCAGCCTCAAGCGGCTGATTGGCGCGGCGGTGGGATCGACTCTCGGCATTTTGGGGGCGTATCTGATCTCGCTGGTCCTTGGACACGCCGTTCCCGGCAACGCCGGCACGGTGCCGTTCCTGCAAGTGGGGCTGCTGATGTTTATGGCTTACGTCGGGCTGATCGTCGGCGGTAGCAAGGGCGATACGCTCAACTTGGCGGCGCTCGGCGGGCTGTTCGGGGTCGAAGAGACGGCGCAGCACGCTTTGAAAGTTCTCGACACCAGCGTGATTATCGACGGCCGTATCGCCGACATCGGCGAGACGGGGTTTCTGGAAGGCACACTGGCGATCCCGCAGTTCGTGCTGAGCGAACTGCAGCTTGTCGCCGATTCCTCCGACTCGATGAAGCGCAATCGCGGCCGGCGCGGACTGGACGTGCTGCAGCGCATCCAGAAAATGCCCGGCCTGAACATACGCATCGTCGAGGACGACTTCCCCCATGTGCGCGAAGTGGACATGAAGCTGATCGAATTCGCCAAGGTGTACTCATGCAAGATCGTGACCAACGATTTCAACCTCAATAAAGTGGCGCAACTTCACGGCGTGGAGGTGTTGAACATCAACGAACTGGCCAACGCGCTAAAGCCCATCGTTCTGCCCGGCGAGACGATGCGGGTATTTATATTGAAGGAAGGCAAGGAGCACAGCCAGGGCGTGGCGTATCTGGATGACGGTACGATGGTGGTAGTGGACAATGCGAGAAAGATGATCTCGCGGACGATCGACGTCTCGGTCACCAGCGTGTTGCAAACAACGGCCGGTAAAATGATCTTCGGACGCTACGACGAACGGCAGCATCCGGTCCACGAGAAGCCGCGCGAAGAGCGGCCGCCGG
>VFSW01007338.1_pt1 | contig 16011 bp, 8 predicted proteins | sample 5358111 | NCBI WGS metagenome assembly VFSW01 (sample SAMN11554181, study PRJNA540505) | mine drainage metagenome | isolation source: sediment from site ElyBrook_90M | place: USA: Ely Copper Mine, Vershire, VT | collected 2017 | reverse complement strand
ACTGCATGGTTTCGTAGTATTTCACTACTCCGGTTGTGCCAAATATCGCAAAGAACAAATCTGAAAGCAAATCACAAATTTTCAGAAGTCTTCGACTTCTGAAAATTTGTGATTTGCTTTGAAATAGCGCTCAGGCTGTCTTTAAAAGATAGAAGATCAGCACGGCGCCGGCTGCGACCACAAAACCGACGATAATATATAGCAGCAGCGGCGAGTTGCGATAGCCGTTCTGGTCCAGTTGCAGGGCTGTTTGCCGGTAGCGCAACAGCGCCAGCAGCAAACTTAGCGCGCCCGAGGCCACCAGCGCAATGCCGATTGGCCCGGAGTAACCAAATTGCGGCAGACGCGTTTTAGCGCCAAGCACCAGGGTAAACTCCCGCACAAAAAGCGAAAATTTTACCACCACAAAACCGAAAGCCATAATGCCGATGCCGGTGCGCACCCAGGCCAGCAGGGTGCGCTCGTTGGCCAGGTGGTCGCTTGCGCTTCCTTTTTTCATTTCTTCCGGGGGCAATTTTTTTTCCATGGGTTTAACAAACAATGGCAATGGCTGTTTAAAAACGCCACGTAAAAGTAGGACAAATAGCCGGAAAAGGCTGCTTTATTTCCGTGTGCATTCAAATTATGGTTTCGGCTGGCGGCCTGATGGGGCGTATCCCGGGATTTTTTTTAACCTAATGATACCAGGTGCGCAGAGGCGATTTTTGGGCGAAAGTGGTGACAGGATTTTGTCACTTACAAAATATTGTCAGTAGTTAAATACCTAATAATCAGGCGTTTATCGCTTTGTAGCAGGGTGTAGCACGTGTAGCGCTACGCTACAAAAATGTATGGTTGACATTTAATATATTGATTTTTAGAGCAGCTGTTTGTTGATGCGTTTAATTAATCCCGGGCCTTCATAAATAAATCCCGTATACAACTGCACCAGCGATGCCCCGGCATTTATTTTGTCAATAGCATCCTGTGGCGAATGTATGCCGCCCGCGCCGATGATTGGAAAGGCGCCGTTTGATTTTTTATGCAGGTAGGCGATCACCTCTGTCGAGCGCAGCCTTAGCGGTTTGCCGCTCAGGCCGCCGGCTTCCGATTTTAGCGCATCGCCGGACACGAGGCCCTCGCGGCCGATGGTAGTATTGGTGGCGATAAGGCCGGCAATACCGGTTTGCTGTACAATTTCAACAATGTCATCCAGTTGTTCGTTAGCCAGGTCGGGCGCAATCTTAAGCAGGATGGGCTTGCTGACGCCGTTTTTTGAATTGTGTTGTTGCAGGGTGTTAAGGATGTCGGTTAAGGGTCCTTTTTCCTGCAGGGCGCGTAAGCCGGGCGTATTGGGCGAGCTTACGTTTACCACAAAATAGTCGACCACATCAAACAACCGGTCGAAACATTTAATATAGTCGCTCACAGCGTCTTCGTTTGGCGTATTCTTATTTTTGCCAATATTACCGCCAATGATTAAGCCTTGCTGATGTTTGCCTGGGTTACGGCGATAAGCGGCAATGCGTTCAGCAACCACATCGGCCCCTAAATTGTTAAAACCCATGCGATTGATCAGGCCGTCATCGGCAGGGAGCCTGAACATGCGCGGTTTGGGATTGCCCGGCTGTGGCAGGGGCGTTACCGTGCCCACTTCTATAAACCCAAAGCCCAGGTTGGCCATTTCGCCAATCAGCTCCGCGTTCTTATCAAAACCTGCGGCAAGGCCCACCGGGTTTCGGAATTTCAGGCCGAAGACCTCCTTTTCAAGCCTGGAGTCCTCAAAATCCCATAAGGCCCGGCTTATTGCCGCCCCGCCCGGCACACGGTTAAATCCCTTTAGCGCGGCAGTAACCGCGTGGTGTATTTTTTCAGGATCGAACTTAAAAAGAATGGGCTTGATGAGTTGGTACATGGGCGCGAAGTTAGTTGTTTTGATTCATGGTTCATATTTCCGGTTCATGGTTCTTAGTTAATATTCGATAGACAATAGTCGATAGAAAATGGACAAAGCCTTTCGCCTTTCACCTCAAAACGGTATCTTTGCGGCCGAAATGATCGCTATAAATAACCTCACGTTCGAGATCGGTGCCAGGGCATTGTATGATGAAGCAAACTGGCATATTAAGCCGGGGGAGAAGATCGGCCTGATCGGCGCTAACGGAACCGGGAAAACCACGCTTTTAAAAATAATTGTGGGCGAGTATAAACCGACGTCGGGCACCGTGTCGATGTCGAAAGATATCGCTATAGGCTACCTGAACCAGGACTTGCTTTCCTATTCGTCCGACAAAAATATCCTGCATGTGGCTATGGAAGCTTTTGAGCGCCAGAACCAATTGCACGATGAAATTGAAATATTGCTGCAAAAACTGGAAACCGATTACAGCGAAGACCTGCTGCACAAACTGAGCGATAAACAGCACGAATTTGAGGTACTGGACGGTTATAACATCGAATACAAAGCGCATGAGATTTTAGCGGGCCTTGGTTTCAGCGAGTCGGATACGCACCGCAAGCTCAGCGAGTTTTCGGGCGGCTGGCGCATGCGGGTAATGCTGGCCAAAATATTGTTGCAGGCGCCCGATATTTTATTGCTCTACGAGCCAACCAACCACCTCGACCTACCCTCTATCCAATGGCTGGAAGAATATTTAAGGGCATTTGACGGAGCGATAGTGATCGTATCGCATGACAGGTGGTTCCTTGACCGGGTGATTAACCGCACTGTCGAGTCGCGCAAAGGCAAGCTAACTGTTTACGCCGGCAACTACTCGTTTTATTTAGAGGAAAAAGCCTTGCGGGAGGAAGTGCAACGCGGCGAGTTTAAAAACCAGCAATCAAAAATAAAGCAGGAAGAACGGTTGATCGAACGTTTCCGCGCGAAGGCATCCAAAGCAAAGATGGCCCAGTCGCGCATTAAAGCGCTTGACCGGATGGAAAGAGTGGAGGATGTGGACGATGATAACCCGACGGTAAATTTTAGTTTCCGTTTTTCGAAGCAGTCGGGCCGGCACGTGGTAACGCTGGAAGATATCAGCAAATCCTATCCCGGCATTGAAATACTATCCCATACGGAAGCACTCATAGAAAAAGGGGATAAAATTGCATTGATCGGCGCCAACGGCAAAGGTAAATCCACCCTGCTGCGCATCATTGCCGGCGCAGATCATGATTTTACCGGCAAACGCGAAACCGGGCATAATGTAACCCAAACTTTTTTTGCACAGCACCAGTTGGAAGCGCTTCATTTGGAAAATACGGCCTTGCAGGAATTGCAATCCTTCGCCCCAAAACATACCGAAACCGAGTTGCGCACTATTTTAGGCTCATTTTTATTTACAGGGGATGATGTATTTAAAAAGATAAAAGTTTTATCGGGAGGGGAAAAATCACGCGTGGCACTAGCCAAAGCGCTTACCGCCGATGCCAACTTTTTGGTGCTTGACGAACCTACCAACCACCTGGACATGCAGTCGGTTAATATATTGATACAGGCATTGCAGCAATATGAGGGGACGCTGATCGTGGTATCGCACGACCGATATTTTTTGGACAACGTAGCCAACAAAATATGGTTTATCGAGGACCATAAAATAAAAGAATACCCTGGCAATTACCAGGAATACGACGAATGGAATGCCCGGCGCAAGGTGCAGCAAAAAAGCGGCGCGTCTGTTTTACCGCCCGCGCCAAAAAAGGAAGAAAAAAAAGAACCGGTCCCCGCGAAGCCTAACGAAAATAAAAATCAGCAATTAAAAAAACTGAACCAGGATTTGGCAAAACTGGAAGAGCAGATTGCGGAGCTGGAAAAGGCGGTTAAGACGCTCGAAGAGCAGCTTGCCGACGAAAAGATATACAATGACCTGCCTAAAATGAAGGCGATAAGCAATAATTACGATTTAAAAAAGTTGGAGTTAGGTCACGTGCAGTTGAAGTGGGAAGCATTGGCAGAGCAGATTATGGAACTGGAAGCGTGATTTGATTTCGGATTTTTCGCGAGTGTTTGTTTTTAGTGGCGCTCAAGAGGGCTTCGCCGTTTCGGATTTTCGAGTTCGGAATTATTACTTTCGCTTATGAAAATTGTAAACGAGCGTTTTCAAATCGGCGAGGCTACGCCGGACGAATTACCACGATGTCATTGCGGGAAGCAGTACGGGAGGTGTGAAGGGTGCGACGAAGCAACCTCGCCGGTGCTCCCGATAGCTATCGGGAATCGCTTTCCTGTCAGTGACGAGGTTGCTTCGTCCCTCGCAATGACATGGTTTATTAATTTCAGTGCACTTGCCGAATTTCCAAAATATAAACCGCGCAAGTACCTATGGCTTAAAGGTTTAATCACCGGCATTCTTATTTTCGTTTTAGCCATTCCTTCCTTCGCCCAAACGCCCTATGACGATGCCGTCTACCGCCCGGAAATAAAGAGCGTTGAGTTTTATAACACCAAAAAACAGGATTCATTTCCCTTGATTACGCTTGGTTCAGGCGAGAAGCTTTTATTGGCATTTGATAATTTACTCGGCGGTTCCAGGGATTATTCCTACACAATAGAACATTGCGATGCAGACTGGAACTCGTCCAACCTGTCGACTACCTGGTACTTGCAAAGCTATTCGGACGATAAGATCACCAATTTTACGTACTCGCTGGGTACTCTTCAAAAATATACGCATTATGAACTCACGCTGCCGAATGAAAATATCGCCCCAAAAATTCCCGGAAATTATGTGCTGAAGGTGTATGAAGACGGCGACCCGTCAAAACTGGTGCTTACCCGAAAGATGTATGTGCTTAGCCCGAAAATTGGCATAACGGCTGAAATAGTGCCGCCAACCGATAATTCGTTAAGAGAGACCGATCAAAAGATCAACTTTACGCTTAACTATGGGAATTTGCGTGTGCAAAACCCGTCGGCTGAGCTGCGCACCTTCATTATGCAAAATGCGCGCGGCGAAACAGGAATAATGAATACCGAACCCACTTACATCAACGGTACGCAACTGATTTTTAACGATCCCACTCAAAATAATTTCCCCGGCGGAAACGAATTCAGGCATTTTGACACCCGCAGCCTCAAGTTGAACTCCGAACGTATTTTGCGAATTGTAACCGACACAGCCAACGCCATTGTGATGCTCACCGATCCGGACCTTGGCAACCAGGCGTACAATTTTCAGTACGACCTTGACGGCGCATTTTATATTTTAAACCAGGATGGCACCGACCCGCGCACGGATGCCGACTATGCCCACATGTTCTTTACGCTCAGTACAAAGCGGTCACCGGATGAGGGCGTTCCATACCTGGTTGGCCGGTTCAACGATTACCGGCTTGACGACAACAGCAAAATGCGGTACGATGCCCGGAACGGCAAGTTTGCAATAGCCTTGTTTTTAAAGCAGGGGGTTTACGATTACACCTATGTTTGGGTGGATAAGGCAAGCGGCAAGCAAGACGATACCGCACTTGAGGGCAGCCATTTTGAAACGGAGAATAAATACCAGTTATTGGTTTACTACCGCCCCGCCGGTGCGCTATGGGAAGAACTGATCGGGTACAGAGAGTTGAGCACCGCGCCTGCGGGAAATTAAGCGCATTTACTATTTCGCGGCGGCGGCTTTTGCCAGGGCAGCATTGTTTTTATCTAACTGGCTGTGTTTTGGCTCGGCGGAACGGCTGCCATACTCCAAATTAGTGGCCAGCTTTAAAAATTGCACTTCCAACCTCGAAGTAGTCTTGTTTTTCCTGTCTTTTCTTTTTAAACGGGTAACGCCCATGATGTTATAATTTTAATGTTTTTAATGCTTGAGGTCGGGAGCGGATTCGAACCGCTGTAGGAGGTTTTGCAGACCTCTGCCTAGCCACTCGGCCACCCGACCATTTTTCAAGGTTGCAAAAATAGGAAATTATTTCGCGGCGGGCAAATTATTATTTCTGTTTCTGGCGATCTCCGAACAAAAAATTGCTGTGGCAATGCCTGCGTTGAGCGACTCTGCGTTCCCAATTCGTGGAATAGTCACCGCTTTGGTTATATGCCGCTCAACTTCGGGCCTTACGCCGCTTCCCTCGTTGCCCACCAGTATCAAACCCTCGGCGCCGAATTCGGCGCGATAGATGCTTTCGCCCTGCAGCATGGCCCCAAAAACCGGAACGCCAAGTTGCGGCAGCAGTGAAGGCAAATCAGCATAAAATACTTTCACACGTGCAAGCGACCCCATACTTGCCTGCACCGCCTTGGGGTTATAAACGTCGACAGTATCCATCGAACCGATAATTTGCCCGATGCCAAACCAATCGGCTGTGCGCACAATAGTACCCATATTGCCCGGATCCTGCAATCCGTCTAAAACAATGGCGAACTTTTGCCTGAGTTCGGCGTTATCAATTGCGGGCCATGAAGGGATCTTTACGAGCGCAGCAACACCCTGCGGCGTTTTTAAGCTGCTGATCTTTTCCATCTCCATAGCTGATATTTCAGTTAAGTTTATTTTCCGGGATAATTTCAGCATTTTTGAGGCGAATGAAGATGTATGATAAATAACATCTATCTGGTACGGGGAATTTGTAAATTCGATAACTGATTTATATCCTTCAACCAAAAACAAGCCGTGTTCGAACCGGTCTTTTTTATGTTGCAATGATTTTAATAAACTGATTTGAGATTTTGAAAGCATATACCAGGCGCGGCAGTTGCCGTTTTACAATATTAAGCATTCTTCTGCTCTTTCTGATTTCAGGCTGTAGTTTAACCCGGCGTTTAAAAGATAACCAGGCGCTTATTCGCAAAATAACCATAAAAGGCGTCAGCAACGAAGATTTTGCGGAAGCCGCGGTAAATTATGTAGACAAGGAGCAACAGCCAAATAACGTCGTCAACCTCGAGTTTTATTACTGGTTCAGCAAAAACGGCAAAAAAGATATCGGCGAACCGCCAGCCATTGTGGATAGTAACCTGGTCGATTTCTCGCGCACGCAGATACAGCGATTTCTGCAGGCCAAAGGTTATTTAAAGGCAAGGGTTAGCGATACCATCAAAGTAAAAAATAAAAAGGCCGAACTCGTATTCGCGGCAGTGGAAGGGCCGTTGTTCAGGATCAGAAAGATACAGGACAGCATAGCCGATAAAAAAGTGCGCGACCTGTACCGGGTTAACCGCCCCAGGTTTTCGCATGTGGAGCCCGGAGGCCGGTTTGACACCGATAGCCTGGGTTACGACCGCGACGAGTTTTTTTTGGTGATGAAACGAAACGGCTATTTCGATTTCTACAGGCAATATATTAATTATGTATGCGATACCAATTTTAAAAGCAGCGTTGTTGATATCAAAATGGTGATAAGCAACCCCGCGGGAAAATCAGCTCACCCGGTTTACCGAATCAATAATACATTGATAACTGTTGCTACAAGCGATGGCCGCACCGAAGGTAAGGCCGATACTTTACAGGTCGACTCCCAATTCAGGTATGTTGATTACACCCATAAATTTGAACCGCGCACCGTTATCGACTACGTTTTTCAGCGTAAGGGACAGTTATATGATATTGACCGGCAAACGCTCACTACTTCGCGCCTGTCGGAGTTAAATATATTCCGAAACGTGCCTAACCCCGTATATACCAAGCTGCCTGACAGTACTAACCGGCTTGACTCGAAGATCGATATTATACCGCTGAAACAGATGTCGGACCGCGTGGAAGGGGAATATTTATTTAATTCGGGGCAGTATGGCTATAACCTGGGCAATACTTTTACCGACCGCGATGTGTTTAAAAATGCGGCGATATTGCAGGTAAAACTTAACTGGAGTGTGTTATTTGACAAAGGTGGCACCCTGGCCAATCAAAACGGCATTCAAAACCAAGACCTTACGGTGGGAGCCAGCCTGAGCTACCCGCGCATCATATCTCCCTGGCGCTTCCCCATATTGGGCAAGTACGGTGTACCGCATACTACGTTTTCAACTAACTATCAATTATTTTATGAGCAGGGTTTAGTGCAGCGCACAAGTTTTGTCAATAATATCACCTATGATTTTTCGGAAACTGCCGAAAAAACCCATACCGTTACACCCATCGATATAGAATTTTCGCGAGGTGTAATAGACCCGATTGCGCAAGCCGAACTGGCCTCTAAAAATCTTTTTGCATACAGCTACCTCATCGGGCGCACCGTTTACGTTACCGGCAGCCAATACACGTACCAGTTTAACGCGAACAAACTCAACAGCTATTCAGATTTTCTTTACCTGCGCGGCAGCATCGATGTAGGCGGCAACACCATGTCCATTTTAACAAATATTTTAAAAACTCCGAAAGATACGCTCGGAAACCGCACCATTTTTGGCCATCCTTTTGCTCAATATGCCAAAATTGACGCAGATTTTAGGGTATACCGCAGCCTGGGCGGCGAACGACAACTCGTGTTTCGCTTAAATCCGGGTATCGGCGTTCCGTATGGCAACAGTCAGCAGTTAAAATTTAAAGACACCACCTACATTGGCGGATTGGTTTTTGAAAAGAACTTTTATGCTGGCGGCGCTAATGACATGCGCGCGTGGCTTCCGCGAACGCTCGGCCCCGGTCAGTTTAACCGGGCCTTGTTTTATGGCCCGCCCGGAACAAAGACCGCGCCATCGCAGGGCGACGATTTGCGTACCAGGTTAAAATACCTCGACCAGTTTGGCGAGGTGAGGATAGTATCCAACCTGGAATATCGCTATAAGCTGGCCAGTGACTTCTTCGGTTCCGTTTTGAGGGGCGCCGTGTTTGCCGACGCCGGGAATATATGGCGCCTGCAGCCGCAGGCCGGCGCGCCCAATGTGGACTTCAGACTGAATAACATTTTACCGTCAACAGCCATTGATATTGGTACAGGATTGCGTTTCGATATGGCTTTTTTTTTTTTCATGTTTGACGCGGCATTTAAATTTAAAGATCCTCAGTTCAGCGGAACAGACCAGTGGGTGCTAATCGATCATTTTAACGAGTTGTTTTATAACGGGCCGTTCAAAAGAGCCTACCAAATTGCCAACAGCGGCGATACCTACAACTTTATGCAGCTTAATTTTGGCATAGGGATGCCGTTTTAAGTTGGGAAAGTCCGGAAAGTCCGGAAAGTCCGAAAGACTGGAAGAAAAGAGAAAGAATTATAACTGTTATGTTGACATTTTTGTATCGTTCGATACAAGAGATACAGCGCGATACAAAGCGCTACAAAACTGATTATTAATAACTTAACTACTGACAAGATTTTGTCAGTGACAAAATCTTGTCACCATTTTTTGCCTTCGCAGGATAACTTCATGATCGTCTAAAATAAACGTGTCTTATGTCCGCCTTTGGCGGATAACGGTAAAAAAAAATTTAAACACAGAGACAAGGCCAACGCATCTAAATTACGGGGGGGTTAGGGGGCCCCGATGGGGCCAAAATGTTTTTTTGATTTTTCTATAACCACGGGACACCTCTGGAGTCTAAAAAAATGTGGCAAAGTTAGCGTGACGGCTCCAGCGGGGCCGCGTGTTTATAGAAAATACACCCACAGCAAAATAAAGGCTCCAGCGGGGCCTCCAGAGAGCGCTAAGGCGTGCCTGCCCCCGGCTGGAGGCGCAGAAAAAAATAAATTGACAAAAATTAAGGCTTTGCGACCTCCGTGTCTTCCCCTTTGCGCTCTCTGTGGTAAAAATTCTTCATTTTCGTTATTTAGAAGAAAGTGTCCTTTTGAAAGCCTTCATCATAAATTGTTTTGGTTTAACGTCTATACGGTTTGAATGATTAATATGTAACCGGCCTTTTATTAAAAAATGTTGCTCAAAAAAAACTTTTATCCCTGTTTTTTGATTATCCTTAAAAAACATTTCAACACGAAAAACTATACCCTTGACACGCCTCGGCCGCATAGCACTCAAGACCATCCTGTGGATAGCAGCCAGTGTTATCTTCCTGATACTGCTTATTATCGTATTGATACAGGTACCTGCTGTTCAAGATTTTGCTAAAAACAAAGCGGTATCTTTTTTGCAAAATAAAATTCACACCAAGGTGCAAATAAATCATATCAGCCTCGGTTTGCCCAAGCTGATCGTTTTGGAAGGGGTTTATTTCGAAGATCAAAAAAAAGACACCCTTATTGCCGGCGATAAATTGAAAGTCGACATCAGCCTGCTCAAGCTGTTAAGCCACCAGGTGGAGGTTAACGAGGTCGATCTGGAAGGTGTTACCACCAATATCAGCCGCGGGCCCGACAGTGTTTTCAATTTTCAGTACATCTTGGATGCTTTCGCAGGCGAGCAGAAAAAGCCGGTAAAACCGACGGATACATCGTCCACAATGAAGTTCTCGATCGGAACAATCAACCTCGACCGGATCAACGTTTCCTATAAAGATGCCGTTACCGGCAATAACATCAAGTTTTTACTGGGTCATTTTGATACCCGGATTAAGAATTTCGACCTTGATAAAATGAAATTCACCATCCCCAAGATCACCATCTCCGGTATCGATACGCGAATTATTCAAAGCCCGGCGGCAACTGCGGCCTCGCCTATGGATACAGCCGTAAAACCGCTGAACATGACTTTAAAGCTGGGTGTAATTGATATTTCGAAAATCAAGGTCGATTATCGCAGCAACACCATGGCCACCAGGGTTAACCTGGGCCGGTTGCTGATTGATGTGGACAAGATCGACCTGAAGAATCAAAAAGTCGCTATTAACAGCATCGAACTGAATGATACCCGTGCCGGTTTGGCGCTGGCCAAACCGCAAACGGTAAAAAAAGAAGTGGCGAAAGCCATTAAAAAACTGGATACCATTGTCGCCTCGCCACAAACGCAAAAGGGATGGGCGGCAACGCTGGGCAAAATCAGTTTGAGCAACGACAATATTAAGTTTGATAACAACGCCCAAAACCCGCTGCCGAAGGGCCTGGATTTTGGTCATTTGGACATACGGAACCTGAATGCGGATATTGGAAATTTAAGCTATAACCCAAGTACCATTTCAGGCAGCGTAAATTCCTTTTCCTTCGGCGAAAAAAGTGGGCTTGTGATCAACAAGTTCCATACTAAATTTTCGTACGGGCAGAAAAAGGCCAGCTTAAATGACCTGCTGGTTGAAACGCCGCAAACGCTCATTCAAAAACAACTGCAAATCAGCTATCCGTCTATCTCGGCATTAAGCGCTAACCCCGGCGCGCTGTTCATCAACGCAAATCTCGACGGCAGCCATGTATGCTTGCGCGATGTACTGCTTTTGATGCCTGCAATGGCCAATATGGACCCCTTCAAACACGCGCCGAACGCAGTTTTCAGGATAGACGGGCGGGTTGTTGGCAAGGTGAATGATCTGCGGATACCAAACCTTGAGATCAGCGGGCTGAGCAATACCCACATCAAAGCCTCCGCACCCCTAAAAGGCCTGCCCGACATAAAAAAGGCTTATTTTGATGTAAAACTCGATGATTTTAACACCGGCAGCGCGGATATTGCGAAGCTGGTTTCGCCGGGGATGATCCCGTCATCGGTAAGCATCCCGTCGTATCTGCACCTCAAAGGCGCCTTTAAAGGCGGCATGTACAATTTCGACACTAAATTAAGCCTGCGCACCAGTTATGGCGCGGTTGACCTGAACGCCGGAATGCGCAACGGCGGCAGCAAAACGGCGGCGAGCTATATCGCCAGCATCAAAACCAATAACCTCAATATCGGCGCCCTCAGCAAACAGCCGCAAACAGTAGGGAATGTCAGTTTATTGGCTCATGTAAAAGGACGCGGCCTCGACCCAAAAAAGGCCAGCCTTCAATTTAATGGCGATATTATAAATGCTTATGTAAAAGGATATAACTATCAAAACCTGGCGCTATCGGGCACGGCTCAAAACGGCAGCTATACTGCTAAAGCGCAAATGAAAGACCCTAACATCGCCTTTAGGCTCGACGGAAAAGCAGATATGAACAAAAAATACCCCTCGCTGAGCGCAACTTTGCTTATTGACTCCGTTAATTTACAGAAACTGAATTTCTCGAAAACCGAAATGCGCTTTCACGGCAAACTGGTGGCCGATGTGCCTACCGCCGATCCCAATTACCTTAATGCCAGCATCAAGCTTACTGATTTATTGCTCGACCAAAACGGGCAGGCTATTAAGCTGGATACTGTAAGCCTGGTTTCTACGGCCACTGCCGACAGCAGTACCATCAGGTTAAAAGCGCCGATGCTTTATGCCCATGCGGATGGCAAATACAAACTAACTGAAATTGGGCCGGCAATGCAGGATGTAATTCACAGGTATTTTAACACGGTAAAAGCGAAGCCGGCAACATCAGCAAAACCGGCTTATTCGCCGCAGCAATTTAAGTTTGATATTCATCTCGTCAAAACACCGATTGCCAAAACGCTGATCCCTGATTTGAAGACGCTTGACCCGGCACTCATCACCGGCCGGTTTAATAGCCAAACGGGTACGCTAACGGTGAATGGATCGATTCCGAAAGTAGTGTACGGTGCAGACGTAATCAATAACATGAAGCTGGCCGTTAACACCGGCAATAACGCCCTCAACTACAGCCTCACTGCTGATGATATCAAAATAGGGCAGTCGGTTAACCTGTTGTATGCCAGCATTGCCGGGGGCGCGCAAAACGATAAGTTAAACATGGCGTTGCAGGTTAGGGATGCATCAAAAAAAGCAAGGTATCGCATCGCGGGGACATTTAACATTTTGCCTGATGAATACCAATTCAGCTTTCTGCCAAACGGTTTGTTGCTCGACTATAATAACTGGGCGGTGGCCGCTGATAACGCTTTGCAGTTTGGCGCTAAGGGCTTACTGGCTAAAGATTTTTCGATAAGCAACGGAGGGCAGGTTTTAAGCATCAACAGCGATGCCCAAACAATGAATGCCCCTATGACGGTCAAATTCGCCAACTTTAAAATTGAAACGCTAACCCGGGCGGCCGAACAGGACTCGCTGCAGTTGGGTGGCCTTATAAACGGCGAAGCTCATTTGAGCGATCTGCAAACCGCGATGAAATTTACCGCCGATCTCAAAATCAGCAATTTCAACTTTAAACAGGATACCGTAGGAAACATCGCGCTAAAGGTAAATAACCAAACCGCTAACGCTTACGCGGCTGATGTGCGCATCACCGGGCGTGGTAACCAGGTAAACCTGACAGGCATGTATTATACGGCGCCGGCAAGCAGGTTTGATCTCGACCTGAATATGGTAAGCCTGAATATGAAGGGGCTTGAAGGTTTTAGCTTCGGCGCCATCCGCCGTACCAGCGGTGTTATCAGTGGCGAACTGAAAATTTCGGGCACAGCTTCGGCGCCGGTGATAAGGGGAAATGTGAATTTTAACAAGGTCGGGTTCAATGTTTCCACGCTCAACTCCTATTTCACCATGCCAAATGAAAGTCTGACTTTTAATAACGACGGCATCCGGTTTAACGATTTTACTTTGGTCGACTCGCTGGGCAATAAGGCCATCGTAGCCGGCACAATTTACACCAGCAACTTTAGCGACTTTAAATTCGGACTGGATATAACCGCCAACAACTTCAGGGTAATCAATTCCACATCCGAAAACAACAAATTATATTACGGCAAGTTGTTTGCAGATATGCGCATACACATACGCGGCGACATGAAGAAGCCCGTTGCAGATGCAGTGCTGGCAGTAAATGAGAAAACCGACCTTACCATTGTGTTGCCGCAGGAGGACCCTGCCATTGAAGACCGGAAAGGCGTGGTGGAAGTAATTAACCCAAAAGGAGTAAAAGAAGATTCTCTGTTTTTAGCCCGGCAGGTGGATTCGCTCCGAAAGTCCGGGCTTACCGGCCTTGATGTGTCGGCTACCATAAAAGTGAGCAAAGCGGCCAACTTCATTGTAGTGATTGATGAACGCAACGGCGATAAGGTTCAGCTAAAAGGCGATGCTCAATTAAATATGACCATCGACCCCAGCGGGAAAGTAAGCCTTACCGGCGCCTACACCGTTGCGCAGGGCTCGTACAACCTAGCTTATGCTACCGTAAAACGCAAGTTTATTTTCAAGCCCGGCAGCACCATCACCTGGCAGGGCGACCCCACGAAAGCCCGCATCGATATGACGGCTGTTTACATAGCCAACGTGCCGCCGATAGATTTGGTGAGCGATCAGTTGGGCAGCTCGCAAAATACAACCATGTACAAGCAAAAGCTCCCTTTTAACGTTGACCTGAGCCTGAAAAATGATTTGCTGAAACCGCAGATCAGCTTTGACATCGTTTTACCCGACAGCACCTACATGGTAGGCCCCCAGGTGATTGCAACTGTAAACGCCAGGCTTGAGCAGGTGCGGCAGGATACCAACGAAATGAATAAACAGGTATTGGGTGTTCTGGTGCTCGGGCATTTCATCGGCGACAACCCGCTGCAAAGCCAGGGAGGCGGCACGGGGCTTAACGGCATGATACGCAACAGCGTAAGCAGCCTGCTGTCGGATCAGTTGAATAAGCTTGCCGGCAACCTTATCGGCGGCATACAATTGAGTTTCAACCTGACGTCCGGCGCTGATTACTCAACAGGCGTAGAGCAAAACCGAACGGACCTGAATGTCGGTCTTTCAAAACAGTTTCTCAATGATCGGGTAACGGTAACGGTAGGTAACAATTTTAACCTGGAAGGGCAAAACCAGCCCGGGCAAAAAACAACGGATATTGCCGGCAACGTATCGGTAAATTATAAGCTGACGAAAGATGGCCGGTACATGGTGAGGGTTTACCGGCGCGACCAATATATTGTGGTGGAAGGCGAAGTGATTGAAACAGGCGTAGGTTTTACGATTACCTACGATTTTAACACATTTAAAGAACTTTTTGCCGGAAGGACGCCAGAAGATAAGGCCCTTGAAAAAAAGTACAGACAAGAGCAAAAAGAGAAAAAAGAAGAACAAAAGGCGGCTGATAAAAAAGCCGATTCGACAGCTACTGAAACAAAGCCGGTAAACCAGCCGGTAAAATCAACAACTATATAAAATGGCCGGATATCGATATTTAGCTGTAATTATTATCGTGCTGATCAGTAGTTGCAGCACCACAAAGTATTTAAAGCCGGGTCAGAAACTGTACACCGGGGCGACGGTAAAGATTACGGATAAAAATATTAAAAAAAGTGTTTCCGGCGATATCCAGGACGAAATGGAGGCGCTTTTACGGCCGCTTCCAAACGCAAAAACACTGGGCCTGCGCGTTAAACTGTGGTTGTATGAAAGATATAAAACGCCAAAGAAAAAGGGCTTAAAACATTTCCTGATGTCGAAAGGCGAACCGCCGGTATTGATCAGCTCGGTAGATTTAATGCAAAACGCCAATATCCTGCAAAACAGGCTGCAAAACGAGGGTTATTTTTTGGCCCAGGTAACGGTTGACACTGTCGGGAAACCTAAAACCGCCCGGGCCATTTATACCATTCAGGCCGGGCCTCAATATAAATACAGAACGATTACTTTCCCTAAAGGCGATGACGACCTGGATACCGCCGTGGCGGGGACCGCGAACCAAACGCTGTTAAAGGCGGGCGACAGCTATAATTTGGATAAAATAAAAGCCGAGCGGGTGCGCATTGACGCCAGGCTTAAAGAAGAAGGCTTTTTTTACTTCGCGCCGGAAGACCTGATCATGCAGTATGATAGCACCGTTAAGGACCACCGCGTAGATATGTGGGTGAAAATAAAAAACGAAACCCCGGAGGAGGCCAGTTGGATATACAGCGTACGCAATATTTATGTGTACCCCGATTACAAATTAACAGATACAGCCTTTAAAATAGATTCGGCGCAAAAGTATCTGTGGTATAATGTGATCGACCCAAAACACGATTTTCGGCCTTTTACATTTAAAAACACCGTGCTGCTGCACCCCGGCGATATTTATAATCGCACCGAGCATACCAATTCGTTAAGCAGGTTTATTGAGCTGGGGTCGTTTAAGTTTGTAAAGAACAGGTTTGAAGACGTGACGCCCGACTCAGCCAAGCTGGATATTTATTAC
>VFSW01007337.1_pt1 | contig 16011 bp, 21 predicted proteins | sample 5358111 | NCBI WGS metagenome assembly VFSW01 (sample SAMN11554181, study PRJNA540505) | mine drainage metagenome | isolation source: sediment from site ElyBrook_90M | place: USA: Ely Copper Mine, Vershire, VT | collected 2017 | reverse complement strand
CCAGGTTGCCGTTCTCGTCGAAGACGGCCTGCATGGTGACCTTGGCCCCGTCGTCGCCGTCCGCCTTGATGACGGTGCCGAGCCTCGCCGGGTCGATGAGGTGCGGGACGCGGTGCTGGTCGTAGACGGCGACCTTCAGCGCGGACTTGACTACCATGCGGCCGGGCACGTCACCGGGGAGCACGGCCTGCGGGCCGTCAGCGGGCAGTGCCGCGTCCGGGCCGGTCTTGCGCGGCTCGCCCATCCCGGTCGTGCCGCCGGCGCTCACAGGCCCCGTGTCAGCGGCCTGCGCCTCCGGGGACGCGGTTTCCTTGGCGACCTGCGCCGCCCTGACCTTGGTTGCAGGCACGGGGGCCTCCTTTGCTTTGGCGACGCCCTCGGGCGCCTGCGGCAGCGAGGAGAGGACCTCGCCGATCGCCTGGGCGGCGGAGCGGAGCTTCGCCTCGTTCGCGGACGACAGGACACGGCCCGCCTTGCGGACGGCAACGGACGCCGGGGCGAGGCTCTCGAGAACGCCGAGCGGCGCCAGGTCGAGCCCGGCCAGGGCCTTGCACATCTCGGCCATCTCGGCGCCGAGCTCAGCCTCCGCCTGCTCGCCCGTGGCGTACACCGCGAGCTGCCCGATCGCGTAGTCGACGGCGGCTGCGGCGTCCTGGAGGTCGAAGGCGTTCTCCGCGTCATCCGGGTCGGCGCTGGCGGCCTCGAGCATTTCCCGCTCCGCGAGGACGCCGAGGGCGTTCTTCAGGCGGGCGGCGATCGACAGCCACTTGGCGGCGCTCGCCGCGTCGATTCCCTCCCACGCGGGGGAACCCGGGTCGGCGGGGTCGCCGGGCAGGTCCGTCTCGTCATCCGGGGCGGCGAGGGGCACCGTGGGGTCCAGGCCGTCTATCCCGTCATCGAGGGGCATTGAGTCCCCGGCGTTGTCCATCAGGTCCTTGGCGACGTTGCCCACGCCGGCCTCCTTCGATACGCCGGACTTGAGGGAGCCGTCCGCGTTCCAGTTGTCGGGGATCTTCGAGGAAGCGCCGAGCGAGCGAGCCCGGGTAATGATGTGCTTGCGGATCGCGTTGTGCGACGCCCCGCCGCGGCCTACCGCGTGGATCGCCTTGTCGAGATCGGCCACGCTGGCGATCGGATAGGAACCGTCCGGCATGGCTGCGCCTGAGGCGGCCATGCGCTTGCGGTCGGCGGCGTCGTTCTTCGCCTTCTCGACATCGGCCGGGCGCTCGCTTGAGGCGTGGATGAACGCCGCCATCGCCGCCGGGCTGCCCTTGATCACGATCCCGTTAGGCAGGACGGCTTCCCCCGCCTCGGTCGGTGCGGGCACGGGCTCCTCCTGGGGTGACTTGGCGATCAGGTCGCGGATCGTGGCGGCGTCGACCAGGCCGGCCCCGTCCCCGTCCTTGGTGATGAGGAAGCGGGGTATCCCGTTGGCTCCTGAGCCGACCAGCGCGACCTTGCGGAAATTTGCGTCCGTCAATTCCGTCAACTCGTCGTCGTCGTCATCCGCAATGGCGGAGTCCTTGGCGATTGCCACCGCGCCCTCCTTCGCGACCCTGCGGCGGCGAGCGGTGCCCTCAGGGGACAGCCCGTTCACCTTGCCGGCCTTGTAAAGGCCCCACATGCGGGGGCTCAAGATCGCACCTAGGCACCAGTCGCCGTCCTTGACGACAACCCCGTCCCCGGTGTCCCAGTCGGGCCAGCGCCAGATGAACGACTCGACGGGCTCCGCGCAGTCCTCGGTCCCGTCGACGTGGAACGCGTTCATCTGCGGGGCACCGGAGCGCATGTAGGACCAGCAGGCCTTTTCGAGCTCGGCCTTGGTGAAGTAGTCCCGGCCGCCGTCAACGCCCCGCTGAATGCGCGGGTCCGGCCCGGCCTGGTACGCGATGCCCAGGACGAAGCGCTGCGGCTCAGCGTCCGCCTTGGCGATCACCTGCTCGGCCTCGGCAACCTCGTCGTCGTCGTCCGGTGCCCCGTCCCAGGCGCTTTTCGCCGCGGCGGTGACGTGCGCCTCGTGGGCGAGGTGCGCCTCGTGGGCGGCGTGCAGGGCGGCTGCCTGCCGGGCGGTCAGGTGCTTGCCTGCCTGCGCGTCCTTCTCCCACTGCTGGAGCTCCGCGAACGTGGGCGCCTTCGCCGATACCTTCGGCGCGTGCGCCTTGGGAGTGTGCGCCTTGGGAGTGTGCGGTGCCTTCGGGGCGTGCGCCTTCGGGACGTGGGGCGCCTTGGGGGCGTGGACCTTCGGCTGGTGCGGGGAGAACTCGGGCGCGACCGACAGGGGCGGGGGCGCGGCGGGGGCTCCGTCCGCGGAGATGAACTGGCCGCCGCCCGGCCCGGGCGGGGCGTGCTCGTCCGGCATCAGTTACCTCCCGCCTCCGCGACAATGAGCGGGTGAGCGAAACGACAGACCTGGCAGCCCATGGCACGTTCACCTGCGAGGCGTGCGGCGGGACCTTCGGCAAGGGCACCAGCGACGAGGAAGCCGAGGCTGAGCGGCGGGCGCTGACACCGGACGGGATGCTCGAAGACGAGACCGGCGTCACCTGCGACGACTGCTTCCGGAAGATCATGGGCCGGGTGCAGCTTGAGGCCCCGGAACTGCTCAGGCCCGGCGCGCCGCTCGTGCCGGGTGCCTGCTACCGGACTCCCGGCGGGCTGCCGGTGCACTACACGGGGTGCTGGTGCCCGCGGTGAGGATCGCTCAGCGCCACTTCCGGCTACTGGGCCACGACCAGCATCACCCGCGGGGCAGCTTCGAGGCGTGCGCGGCCGTTGAGGTGCTCGGCCGGTGGGTCCGGGCCGGCGTGTTCTACGGCGAGGCGCCCGGGTCGCACATGATGGACGGCCACGTGGCGTTCTGGTGGACGGATACCGGCGGCCCTGGCGGCGTGAAGGGCCCGAACCTGCGGTTTGGCTGGTGGCCGAGGCCGTGCGTGACCATGCTGCTGCACACGAGGCCGGTGAGGCCGTGAGCGAAGAGCAGGAGCCGTCCCTGCGGCCCACGGTCCCCGGGTGGTCGTTCACGGGTGGCCCGATCTACTTCTCGCCGTTCCGTAACTCGCTGGTCATCCGGGAGGGCTTCGAGGTGGAGAAGCGCGCGGCGGAAGAACGGGACCGCCGCGAGTGGCTTGAGGGGATCAGGCGTCGGCTCGGCCTGGTGGCCGAGGTGCACCGCTGCCAGGTCCACAGGGGCAACCCGGAGTGGATCTGGTCGTGCCTGCGGGACGGCTGCCATGCGGCCGGGTACTTCTGCCCGTCACAGGCGGACGCTTTCGGGAGAGCATCCGCGCACGCGCTCTCGTTCGCGCCGGAGCCTCCGGAAGGGGAACCGTTCGGCGGGCTGGACTGGGCGGCTTACGAGGCGCTGGCCGTGGTCGCGGAAGTGGCGAGGCCATTCGAGTGGAGGTCAGAGGCGTGAATGAAGACGAACCACAGGCGCAGATCCTCCGCGCGTTCGGCCTGAAGCCGTGGGACATCACATCCGCGATCCGGCCGCCGCTCCGGGTCCGCTTCTGGCGGGCGGTCACGTTCGCCCGGCGGCGCGGGAAGGTCATCGACTGGAGCTCGTACGAGGCGGCCGAGGCGGAGCACCTGGTGGTAGAGACGGAGTACCGCGTGGCGCTTCCCGCCCGCGCGCAGGAGATCGCGGACCTGATCAACGAGCAGTTCGCTGGCCTGCTGCCGGACGGGATGCGGTTCGAGTGGGCACCGACGGATGACGAGTCATGAGCGGCGGCTCGTACAACTACCTCTACTGCCACGTCAGCGGCCTCGAAGCGCAGCGCGAGGACATCGAGAAGATGGAACGCAGGCTCCAGTCGTCCGGTTACTTCGCGGCGGCCCGGGCCACGCGCGAGGTACTGCTGATGCTGGACTGCGCCGAGAGGATCGCGCAGAGTCTGGAGGACGTCTGGGTTGCCGTCGAGTGGGCCGACTCAGGCAACAGCAGCGAGGACGGCGTGCGGAAGGCGGTGGAGGCATTCGAGCCGTGGCCGCCTTGACGCACCCCGGCACCCCGCCGCCCTGCACCGTCCTGATCCGCACGGGCGGCGAGCAGTCACTCATGGACACCACCAGCGCGGGCCTGATGCGCACCCCGGAGTTCGCCGAGGACCTCCGGTCGCTCCGGGAGTCGCTGCCGTTCATGATCCGCATCGACGCCCCGGAGGGACCTGTCGCCTGCGAGTGCTGCGGTGCCGCCGTCTTCGCGGTCCCGGAATCCGGGTACGTCACTCCGCGCCGGTGGCGGCGGGCGATCTGGGAGCCGGAAACGGGGCGCAAGCACACCTTGAGGAGGTGCGAGTGGAAGCGGGCCAGTCAGTGAGCGAGGGCAGCTCGCCGGCCGGGGACATCGTCCAGGCGGTCCTCGACTTCATGGAGGAGATCCGCCCGAAAGGCGGCGTCATCGGGCCGCCGTACGTGCACAGGCTGGGCGCCACCCGCGGGCCCGCGCTCACCGTCCGGTGCACGTTCCCGTCATGGGATCCGCCCCGGTCCCCGTGGCCTGGCCCGTTGCGGGTACAGCCGGCAGGGGCGGCAGGGCCGCAGAAGGTACCCGAGGCGTTCCGCAGGCGCTAGCTCAGGTACGGGTGCGGACCGTAGGCGTCGGGCTCGTCCCCGGCTTTGCGCCACCCTAGTTCCGGCGCCCGCTGCTGTGACGGCGGCGGCGGGGTGAGCAGGAACGACTCGGTGAACGTGCCGACGTGGACAACGTGGCGCCAGGCGTGCGGTTCCTCGCGCAGGTGGGCGACCACCTGGCGCTCAACCTCCGCCCGCGCGTACGCCGGATCGCAGTAGAACACGAGGTTCGCCGCGCCGCCCGTGCCGCACTTGCACGCCCACAGGAGTTTCTGCTTCTCCGCCTCGCGCTCTTCCTCGGTCGCCGGACCGACAGGCCGCGCGTGGAAAGCCTCGCGCATGCGCTCGTCGGCCCATTTGTACATCGGGATCATCGTGCAGCCCTGCGGGCATGACGCCTCGCTGCCGGCCTCAACCTGGAGGTGCTCGCACCACCAGCCCGTGTGCTCCTGGCCGGGAACCTCCGGAGGCGGTTGCCGCTCAGGGAGCGGCCCGCCCTCGTCGTCAAGGCACTCCGGGCCGCCCTCGCAGCCGGTGCCCTCGTAACCGCCACGGCAGGAGCACATCAGGCGACACCTCCTGCCGTTTGCGCCACGCCGAACTCCTCACCCGGGATGAACGCCACCTTGACGCCCGTCTCCCGCTCGACCTGCCGGGCGTACTCGCGGGCGCGATCCATGTCATCGGACTGGAAGTTCATCGGCAGGCGGACTGCGAGCACCTCGCCGGGCTTGACGATCGTCACGTACTCCCGTGCGAGAGCCTTGGCGGTTTCCGGGGTGAGGACCGGGGACGCCGGCAGCAGGCGGACCGGCTCGTACTTGCGGAGCTCGAACGGCTCGCCGCCGTTTACGATCACGGTGATGTCTTCCGGCGTCACTCGCCTTTGCCTTTCACTCGCCTTTGCCTTTCACTCGCATCTCGGCCACCACGAACGCGAACACGCCCGTCCGGAACCCCTCGCCGTCCGGTACCGGGTCGCCTTCAAGGATCGGCTCCCCGTCGGCGTCAGCGAACATGAGCGACTTCGCGTGCCCGCACGGCGGCACCCGCCTGACCTGGCCAGTGCGGCCGGCTGACGACGACTTTGTTGACCCGTGGCTGCCTGACGACCCGCATGAGCGCCCGGCCGCGCCGGCGCTTCTCGCGTACTGGAAGGCGGTGAACGGCGACCCGGTGAGCAGGGGGGCGCTCATGGGCAGCAAGTCCAGGCTCTGGCGGCTTGCCCGTGACATGGCGGATGCGATGGAGCGGGAGACGAAAAAGATCAGCGGCTAGGCGCGCAACTGGCGGCGGCCGGCGCCAGTCTCGCGCGTCCGCCATAATCAGGCGCATGACCGACACCCCCGCCAAGATCCCCGCCGCCTTCAACGGCCAGCCCGTCCCCGCTAAGCAGACCGCGGAAGGCGTTGCCGCCATCGCCGGGATGCTCGCCCGGTTCCCGCAGACCCTCGCCATGGTCCTGCAGCAGGTACCCGTCCAGACCCGCCAGCACCTGTGCGCGCCCTGCGTCATCACCCGGATCGGCTGGGAGGCCGTGCACGGGTCGGAGCTGAAGGCCGCCATCGCCGCGGCGGGAAAAGCTTACGGGCTTGACGACGGGGACCCGCGCGCCGCCCAGCTCGACCCCGGCCCGCACCTTCCCCCGGCTCTCCAGCCGGGCGGCCCGCAGGGGCTTCCGCCGCTCACCGCCGCGATCACGACCGTGGCCGGGACGGACGTCTGCTCGGAGCACATCCCGGGCAGGCCCGGCTCGCAGAAGCTGCTCGTAGTCAGCGGGGCGTTGTCGCCGTCAGCGCTCGCGGGACTCGGCTAGGAACCGTTCAGGCCGAGCGCGCCCGCCAGTGACGCGAGCGGCGTCAGCGGAGGCATGGCACTAATGGTCGCGCAGCGGCACAACGGATGCAGGGGCACGGCGTAGGTGCCGATCGGCTGCGGCCCGGCTCCCTCTGCCGTCCGGCAGAGGTTGCAGACCCTGGTGTCTCCTGCCGTGCTGATCCGGACGAGGCTCACGCCGATCTGCTGGAACACCCACCGGGCGGCCGCGGACTGGGCGCGGGCGATCTCGGTCTGCGCGACCATCTCAGCCCGTGACGGGTTGTCGAGGACGTCTTCGAGCGCGGTGGCGAGCGAGTCAACCGAGTAGGTGACCGGGCCGCTTGTCTCGGGGCTGGACAGGTGCTCAGCCAGGACGTCCCCGAGTTCCTCAAGGCGGGAGGCGGCGATCGACTTGATGTTCACGTCCTGGCTGGCGAGCAGGTCCCGCAAGCCGCTGCCGGCCACCTGGTAGGCGGCCTCGACGTCCCCGGGCTGCCAGCCCGCCCAGTCGACGGCCTCAAGCGCGGCAGACGCTTCCCGAGGGGTCGCGGCTGCTGCCGCCGCGGCGGATGCCTGCGCGGACTGCTGGCCCAGCGCCCATCCCTCAGTCCACGCGCCCGGGAGCACCTTCGCCAGGGCGGCGGTGACCGCCTGGCGGGCGGCGGCGAGGAACCCGGTCACCGGCGCCGGCAGTGCCTTGGCCACGTTGCCGTCAGGGTGCTGCGCTATCCAGTCCCGGGCCAGCTGCCGCGTGTCGACCGCTGACGTGAGCGCCTCGCGGAGCTTGCCCGCGTAGATCCCGGACAGCTCCAGGTCCCGCTGCCATCCCGGCCAGTCCTCCGGGGCGCTCAGGGCTTTTGGGAGCACCGCCGCCTTGGCGACCGCGGGCATCTTGTCACTGACCGACTCGCCGTCGTCGTGACTGATCGACCCGTCAGCGTGCTGCCAGCCGTTCACCTCGTCGTACACGACTGGTGTCCCGCACGGGCAGGTTGCCTCGTCGCCCTGCGCCGGGCCGTCAGCGCCGCAGCCGAGCAGCGGCAGCACGTCGTCGAGCGCCGCGGCGAGCTCGGGCCGCACCGCGGGGTTGCCGGCGAGCGTCGCCGGGTCCCACCAGGCGATCGCCTCGCACTGGTCGCCGTCCGGGTCGTCCGGGTTGGTGATCACGCTGTCCGAGCGGACGGGGATCATCGCTTCGGTCTCGATCGTCCACACGATGCCCTGGTAGATCCCGCTGGCCCACGTGCCGGTCTGGACGCCGGGCGCGCAGGCCGAGCCTGTTTCCTCCTGCCACTCGCGCCAGGCGGCAGCAAGCGGCGACTCGTCGCCCTCGATGTGCCCACCCGGGAACTCCCACGTGCCCGATGCGGGGTCGCTGTCGTCGAGGGCGCGCTGCAGCATCAGGACGCGGCCGGTGTCCGCGGCGAGCACGGCGAGCCCGGCGACGGCGACCTGCCCGGCGTCCTTGCGGACGGTGAGCCGGCCTGCGTCGTTGAGCCGGTGCGCGGTCACGGGGTCGACGGCTGTGAAGCGGAAGTCGCGCCACTCGCCGGCCTTGCGGCGCTTGCGCCGGTACCCGTTGAACGCGGTCAGCTCGGCCTTGGCGACCTTCGCCTTGTCGTCGTCCTCGTCGTCATCGCCGCGGTCGAGGTCGTAGGAGTAGATCCCGGTGTCCGCCGTGATCCCCGCGGCCGGGGCGCCCTCGCCTTCCTTGGCGACAGGCGCCGCTCCGGGCTGGACTGCCTGCCCTGGCTGGAGGACCGGCTGCGGCGGGGGCGCCGGGGGCATCGCCTTCGGGCCGAACTCCCGTTCCGCCAGCGACATGACCTTGATCGGCGGGTTGGGGAGGACTCCCTCGGTGCCGCCGAATACCTCCTCCGGCAGCGGCGCACCCGCAGCGGGCAGTGCCGTCTCCGGGTCGATCTCCCCCGCAACCGCCAGCAGCGACGCGATCGGGATCGGCCCCGCCCTCTCCGTGAAAATGTACCGGGGCACCGGCACCGGGTCCGTGAGGCCGTAACGCATCTCCCGCAGCTCGGAGACCCCGACGGCGCCCATGTCGACGTAGATCTTGTCGGCGTTCGCCTGCTCGGCGCGGTCGTCCTGCTCCTCGCCGAGGTCGAAGGTGAACTTGAGCGGCAGCTTCAGGTCGTCGTGCAGGAAGCCGGTCAGGATCCGCTGCACGTAGCGGATGAAGGGCAGGTCCCCGACCCGGTGCGCGACGTCGCCCTGTGACTCGCCGGACGACTTGTTCACGCTTTCCGTGAACCCGAGGTCGGACGGGACCACGTGATAGGCGGCGGCGGTCTTCCGCATCAGGAACAGGGAGAAGGTGTCGGTGAACTCCTTCTCGTTGCTCCACGCGAACTTCGACCCGGGCGGCAGCCACCTGATGCGGTGCTTCTGCGCCTGGTCGCCGTACATGAAGCCGTCCCAGTATTCCTGGAATGCCTCAATCTGGTCGGGTGTCCAGTTTTCCGGGGAGCTCGCGAAAGCGGCCGGGAGGTTCCCGTCGGTGAACCGCTGGAGGAAATACAGCTGGAAGCGGATATCCGTGTTGGCGGACAGGATAATGCTTTCAATGGGCGCCCGGCCGTACGGTGAGTCATTGTGGAGCCGGTACGGCTCGTAAATCAGGTCGGCCCTGGTGAGCCAGTTCCACGGCAGCCCGTTCACGTACTGGACGTAGGCCTCGGGCAGGTTCGCGTCAGGGATCTTGCCGTGCTCCATCGCACCCGGCGGCAGGCCCCAGTAGTCGAGCAGCGGCGCAATCGACACGACGTCGACGGGCAGCAGCCCGATGCACCGCCCGGCCCGGTTCCGCAGCCGGTAAAGCGGCCCGCACCCGTAAGCGAGCTCATCCCACAGCCACTTGCCCAGCCAGGTTTCGAAGTAATGCACCCGGTCGGGCTTGTCGAGCGCCTTGACGCCCAGGGAGACGTAATCGGTTATGTCCCCCGAGTAGCCGTCCATCGCGACCAGTTTCCAGTCCAGCGACCGGATGGAGTCAATGCGGTGGTTTATGCAAATCTGGGAAACGTCATAGCTGTCAATGAGGCCTTTAAGGGTCTCGAATGACACCCGCTCGTGCGTGCGCGGCCGGGTGGCGATGTTGACGCCGGTGGTGAACGGGGTTGCCCGCGGGGTGCGCGAGTAGCCGTCGTACGGGCCGATCGGCTCACCGGGGCCGAACGGCGACGACGGGGTCATCTGCGCCCGTGCCTCGGCCGCCTCGATCGCCGGGGGCACGCCGGGGCCGAACACCTTGGTCACCGGGACGGGCGCGTCAAGGACGGCAGCGCGGGAACGAACAGACACCTAACCCCGCCCTCTGTGGTCCGGTCAGCTTGCGGGCGGCGTCCAGCCGAGCGATACCAGCGCCTCCCGGGTAGCGTCGGTCACCTGCACCCGCGTCCCGGGGCCGAGCAGGAGCCTCAGCGCCCCCTGGTCGACCAGGCCGAGAGTGACGGCCGGCACGCCGTCGCTTGCCGCGGTGACCGACCAGGACGACACGGAGGCGAGGCTGTGGCCGTTGACCTTGACCGTGCCGGTGAACGGCCACGAGCCGTCAGTCTCAAATACCGGCGGCTGCTCGTCGGGCACGCTGCCCCTTCCAGGTGGATGATGGGCGGGTGAACGGCGACGACTATGGGGCGGTCATCGCGGAACTAAGCCGGCAGATGCTGGCCGCGCGCATGATCCTGCCGCCACGGGTGGGGCCTGAGCCCCTGCCGTGCCCTGTCTGCGGCTTGGGCCGCCTGGCGTGCGGCATGATCTTCAACCGGCACCGCGGGCATGAGATTGAGGCCCGCGAGTTCCTCGCGCGCTGGCCTCTAGGCGGCCCGGCCGCACCCGAACCTCACGTTCCGTAGTGCCACTGAAGTCTCAGCCCGGGAATCGGCGAGACCATCGGTTACCATCCGTTACGGTTGGCCCTGAATGCCGCGTTCCTCGCCTGCCGTCTCGCCTCAACAGGATCGAGCGGCACGGGCGCCGGCTCGGGCTCAGCGGCTGCTTCCGGTTCAGCCGGGGCCGGCTCCGCAGCGGGCAGCTCGCCCCGGGCCCGCGCTGCTTCCTCAGCCTTCCGCTTCGCCCAGTTCAGCCATGCCTGCGCCCCGGTCCCGTCCAAGAACATCTCCGCGAGAGCCTGCGAGGTGGCGTCGACCATGTCATCGTGCTGGCTGTTGGGAAACTGAGCGCTTTCCTCGATCAGCGGCTCAGGGTCGAACAGCCCGACCCCTGGAGCCGGGACGAGCACGTTGCCTGCTTCGAGGAACGGGCTGACCGCCGACGCCCGCGCGTACTTCGACTCACGCGGCTTCACCGGGACGATGCCGGGAACCTTGCCCTTCAGGCTGTCGATCACCGCGACGCCGTTAGCGGCCTGCTCCACTAGCTTCCGCGATGCCTGCGGCCACTTCGCCACTAGCGCAGTGAACGCGGTCACGGTGTCGGTGAAGCCGAGCCGCTTGTGTACCTGGTCAACCAGGTAGGCGTTCGCGCCGCGCCGCACCCAAACCTGCCCGGCGACGAAGTCTGATCCCTTCGTGTCACGGAAACTCATGTCGAAGCTGATCAGCATCTCGTCGCACTCTGGCACCACGTAGGCGCCGGGAATCGTCGGGTGCTGGGACCAGAGCGGCTCGTGATACCTGCGCCACCATTGCCGTTTCCAGACATCACCCTGGTCAGGTGAGGGCCTGCCCTGGTAGAGCGCTGCGAAGACGCGCGACCCGGCCTGTATCCGGATCTGCTCCCACTCGGCAACCGTCCGGCCGCGGGCGGAGACGAGCCACTCGCCCGGTTCCCGGCCGAGCGGGTCAGTCTGGCCAAGCCCGGGCTTATGGTCGGCGAGGGCCGGGATGTTGATCACGCGCCAGCGGTGCCCGTCCTCAGCGGCTTGGAGGCGCCCGGCAAGATCATCTTCGTGCCAGCGGGTCAGGATCACGCAAACAGGCGCACCAGGGGCCAGGCGTGGAGCGCCGACCGACTGCCACCAGTCCCAGACGCGGTCACGGTAGTAGGCGGAACCGGCCTGCTCGGCGTCGGCGAACGGGTCGTCGATCACCAGCATGTCAAGCGGCCGCCCGGTGAGGCCCGATCCGATGCCGACGCACACCACGCCGCCGCGGTGCCCGTCGAGCTGCCAGCGTCGCGCAGACCCGTAGTCCTGGGCGATCCGCAGCCCGATGTCCAGAGTTCCCTCGTCGCCGTTGAACGACGCGATCGTGTTCCGGATGTCCCTGCCGAAGCCTTCGGCGAGCGACTGCGCGTAGGAGGCGATCCCGATGCGCGTTTCCGGGTTGCGGGTCAGCGCCCACAGGGAGCCGGTCTTCGTGACCCTGCTCGACTTCCCTTCCTGCGGCGGAAGAGAGACCAGCAGCCGCGCGCCGCGAGTTTCGTGTGCCCAGACGAGTGCCTCGTCGATGACGTCAAGCGCGGGTGTCTGCACCGTAGCCGGGTCGATTGCCTTGGCCAGCTCGCCAGGCGTCGCCCATTCCGGGCGGCTGGCCCCGGCCTGCTGCTTCAGGTCACGGAGATACCGGAGGCGCTCCAGTTTTCTTTCGGCCAGCGTCGCGGCCAACTTCGGCCTCCAGCGCACGGATCTCGGACTCGATCGCGTCCAGCGTGATGATCTCGGACCTGACGGGAGCGTAGGCACCGAGGATCTTCGCGATTTCCGCGTCGATCCGGGTGATGCGGTCGATGGCCGCGAGTACCGGGCTGTCGTCTTCCACGTCCTCGAACACGGGGATCGTCTTGCCGTCCGGGTCGAGCCGCTCAATGCCGTCATCGTCGCGTTCGATGCCGACGAAACGACGGACAACGCGGCCGTTGGACACCATCAGGTGACGGCGGCGCAGGACTTCCCACGCTTCCCGCTTCGCCTCGTACAAGTCGGCGAGGATCAGCGTCTTCGCCTCGTCGGACGTCTCACGGACAGACGCGGCCAGCGCCCGCTCAACGGCCTTCTGCGCGCCGGAGCGGTTCGCGTAGCCCATCTGATCGGCGATCCGGTCGAACTTCCAGCCCTGCGCCCGGTAGGCGAGCGCCTCAGCATCCCTGGCCGCGTTGGAAGCGGGCACGTTTCCCACCCCTATGCGTATCCGAAGATGTTTCCTAAGTGGCCTGTCATGGCAGCCATGAGTCCGCGACGTCCAAGATCATCGCGAGGCAGGAGAGGGGGAAATACTCCTTGCCGCGCGTCGGCTTCTCGGACGCCATCGCAAGGGCCTGCCGCACGGCCCGCTCAGCATCGGCGGCTACGGTGCCGGGCAGGCTGGTGACGAGCCTGACTACCTGCTTGTATCCGGCACGGGAGTGGGCGCCCAGACGATGCCGCGGGTCGCCGGAGGTTATCCCGAACTTGACGGACTCTGCCGAGGTGACGACGTAGAAGACATCCCATTCGCCGTCGTGCGCGCATGTGTTGCATACGCCCTGTCCATCGCGGACGCTGCCGGGCCACGGGTAGCAGTCATGGCCCTTTGGGCAGCGGACGTGATGCGGGACGCGCGTGCCGCGCCAAGTCTCGTAGAGAGGTGTTGCCTTCAGCGTTTTGAGTCGCCCAAGGAACGCCGCCTCGGCCGTCGCTGTGTCGGAACCAGCGCACTTGCGGCAGATGCCGTCGCCTTGGGTCACGTCGTTGGGGCGCGGATAGCAGTCGTGGCCGTTGATGCAGCGGACGCGGTGCGGGCGCTGGTTGCCTAGCCAGGACTCATAGAGCGGGACGGCCCCCAGTTCGGCGAGCCGGGCAAGGAATGCCTTCTCGGCTGTCGCGGGGTCGTTGCGTGCGCAGACTGCGCAGATTCCGTAGGGCGTCGACTGAAGCGTGTTCGGCATGGGGTAGCAGTCGTGCCCGGCGGCACACCGGACATGGTGGCGCATCTTGCTGCCGGCGTACGGCTCAAGTAGCTCCGCACCGAGTTCTCCAAGCCGCTTGCGGAATGCCGCTTCGGCTGCAAACGATCGCGCGTTGCGGGGCCGCGTCCACTTCGGCGCGTACTCGGGCGCACCTGTAGCGTTGTTCATGTCAGCCTGCTCACATCAGGTTGGCCATGCCCCGGGGCGGATCAAGGGTGTTGGTAGCACCCCCGCTCGCGGGGACCTTACGTCGAACAGCCTATCGGTGCAGGCTGACACTCAGCCCCCCCGGCTGACGGCCGCCCGGGAGCCTAACGGCGCCGTGGCTACATCGGCCGCGGCCGCTCATCAGGATTACCCGCGCAGCACGTGCAGTCGGGGTCGGAGCAGCGGCCGCACTGGCCGCGCTCGCAGCGGCCGCACACCCAGGGCTCGGGAGCCTCGTCGTCGGCTGGCGGGGCGAACCGGATTTCAAGGTCGCTGATCGCCCCGCGGGCTGCTGCATCTCTGCCGTCGAACTCGGTCATGCTGCGTGCTCGCGTAGCCACATGAGCCGCCAGCGGACCTCACGGGCATCGTCGAGGGCCTGGTGGGCGGTCATGCCCTCAAGGGCGGGGATCTGCGGGCTGCGTGCGCGGTCGATCTCCTGGCGGATGTCATTGGCCCGCGCCGGGATTCCCGCTGGGCGCCGCGTGAGCGGACCCCACAGCCAGCACAGGGCCACGAAGTCATAGGAAGCATGATCGGCCCACAGTTCAGGGTCACTGGCGCCGAGGATGAACTCGCGGACCTCGTTCGCGATGACCCACTTAGGCTTGACCAGGGTGGACGACAGGTCGACGTGGAACACCCAGCTCGTGGTGACGTTGGTGTTCTCGCCTGGTGTCGCTTTCCTGACGCCCTTGCTGCTCAGCGGCAGGTGAGGGATCACGTTCTCGCACAGCCAGCGGTGCTCGGCGATCTTCGCCCAGTTCGCGTCCGCGTTGACCGCGTAGTACTCGGCTCCGTCGCTCTCCCGGACTAGGCCGATCGAGATCAGGTCGATGCTGGCGCCGTCCTCGCGGAACTCGGTGTCGAAGCAGACCGCGGTCATCAGGTCTTCCTGCGGTTGCTACTCGGCAGCCGTTTCAGGCGCGGACTCGGCCGGGGCGGGAACCGTGATGTAGTGCGGCTCGACGCTGACCTGCAGCGACAGGGGCACGTTGCCGCCGCCGTGGCCGCTGGCCTTGACGGTGTAGCGGTACTCGCCGCCGTTGTAGGCCACCGCCGCCTCGTGGGTGAAGTGGTTCACGAGCAGGTCGCGCAGCTCCAGGGCGACCAGGTTGAACCTGTTCTCGCCGGCGCCGATGCTCGCGGCGCCGAGCTGCCCGACGATCTCTTCCTTGGTGCCGACGGCGGCAAAGCTGAATGACACGTACCACTCCTTTTGTTACCGGTCAGTACGATCCGGGCAGGCTCAGGCGGCAGCACGGGCGGCGAGCCGTCCGGCCATCTGAGCGGCCCGCTGCTTCGTGGCCGCCTCTGCCTTCGCGACATCGAGGAGCCGGTACAGCGGGCGCCCCCGGCCGTCGCGGATCTCGCTGCCGTGCTCATCGGTAGCGACCGGGAGCCAGCCGCGGTTGCGCCAGTTGACGATCATGCTGACCTTGGGGCTGCCGTCGTCGTTGATGAGCCGGGCGTAGCGGGCGGCCTGCGCGGCGGTCAGGAGCGCGTTCAGGTCAAGGACCGCGTCGTCCACCGGCCACCTCCCGGCACACGAAAAAGCCCCGGAGCTGCGGCTCCGGGGCATAGGTATCCGCCAACAGACTAACTCTGTTTACTCAGCATGCGCCACTTCCCGCCTGCGTGTCGTGTACTCAAGGGTTGCTCGCATCTGGTCAAGGTAAAAGAGCTTGAAACCCTTGTGACACTTGCGGGCCGGATGAGTCAAGGTCACTACCGCGTGCCCCGCTGATCGCTTTCGCCGCGGCCTCAACCTCAGCCTCGTACGATGCGCGGCTCATGATCAAGCCGCAATTAGGGTTGCCGCACTCGACGCGGTCGCTGCCCTCGGTCCAGGTCAGCGTCAGCAGCCCGCAGCCGTGCGGCTTCGGGCAGCGCAGCGGCATCCGCAGCGTGCGGACGCCGGCCTTGGTCGCGCCTGCGAGGACCTTGCGCCAGGCCAGGACGTCGCGGCCGAACTCGAGGGCGTAGCCGGAGCGGAGGATCCCGTCGAGGTGGGAGGTCAGCCAGGCGATCGAGGTGGTGCGGCGGTCGGCGTCGTCGCCCCGCGGCGGCGGGGCGTCCCAGCCCATCAGGTCCCGGTAGCCCTTCTCCCACATGGCCAGCAGGCGGTCGAGCTCGTCGAGCTGGTCCGCGGCCGGGCTCGGGCTGCCGGGCTCGGAGCTGCCGCCGACCTTCTCGGTGCGGGGCCTGCCCTCGTAGCCGTCCGCCTGGCGCAGCAGGAGCGCGACCAGGTCGTCGAGGGAGGCGAGCTCCCGGCGGATCCGGGCGGTGCACTCAGCGCACCAGACCGGGGTGCCGTAGCCGCGGGGCCTCACGTCCGGCTCGTCCGGCCGGCTCGTCGCGGGATCAAGGGGATCGTAGGCGGCCAGCTCTCCGTCGTACGCGTCCCGCGCCTTCCAGAAGCGCGCATTGCAAGTGCCCGGGCAGGGCTGGTCGCCGCTCATGGGAGCAATGATCATCTATCGGGGCGGCTGGTGCGAACGAGGCGCGCGAGCAGCCTGCCTAGTGCCGCGCGTGGCCGAGTGC
>VFSW01007336.1_pt1 | contig 16012 bp, 20 predicted proteins | sample 5358111 | NCBI WGS metagenome assembly VFSW01 (sample SAMN11554181, study PRJNA540505) | mine drainage metagenome | isolation source: sediment from site ElyBrook_90M | place: USA: Ely Copper Mine, Vershire, VT | collected 2017 | reverse complement strand
CCAACGGTAGTTCGAGCATACAAGGCTGCTGTAACCCGGCGAGCAGGAATGCTGCGAAACAATCCTATCTCCGATGTCTGGCAGCGCAATTATTACGAGCACGAGGTTAGGACTGAGAGAGAAAAAGAGCAGATCTACGCGTACATCGTTTCGAATCCTGACCAATGGGATACCGATAGAGAAAACCAAGTAGGCCGTCCCCTTGTGTAGTGGCAAGATACCGTATCCTGGCGGGTATAATATCGTGCCGTTATGTCTTGCGCAGGTGTAAAATATTCTTATGCAGAACTTTGATTCGCTCGGCCGCTGGATCGTCATCGCCGGCATCGCCCTGGTGGTCATCGGCGGCCTGGTCTGGCTTTTGTCCAAAATCCCCGGGCTGAACCAGCTCCCCGGTACGCTTAAAATCCAGCTCGGCGATAGTTTTACCTGCGTTTTCCCCATCCTGGCCTCGATCGTGCTGAGCATCCTGCTGACCATCGTGCTGAACGTCATCGCCCGGTTGACGAAACACTAAACGATCTTAATGCCCCGTCCCTTGATAACGGGAAAGTCCTATTCGCCAGACGGCGATGGCGACCAGTACCAGCAGGGGGCCGGAAAGCGGCGCCCCATAGGCCAGCCAGGGAGAGGCCTCCGCGCGGCGCAGCAGCACCAGCCCCGGATAATAACTGACGAAAGCAAACGGCACGAGCCAGGTCAATACGAACTGCATCAGGTGGTTATAAAGTGTTATCGGAAATTTTCCAAAATCACAGAAATTCTGGATCAGAAATGGGAACGAACTGGAAGCAGAGGGGTCCCAGAAGGCGATACAATTGGTCAACAGGTTGATGGAGCCCATCAGCAGGACCGCGTTCACCAGCGTCAGCCCCAGCAGCAGGACGTCCCATGCGCTCCATGCGAGATGTAAGGTGCGCACCGACTGGATCAGCACCAGCAGGCCGAGCAGTACGCTGCCCAGGCCGTGAATACTCGAAAATTGGGTAATCAACTGCACTAACGGAGAGACCGGCCGGACCAGCAGCCGGTCCAGTTCGCCGCGATTGACCAGCGCTCTCAATTCCCACATCCCATCACACAGCAGCTCGACCAGCCCACGTGGGATGACTACCAGGGCGTACAGCAGCGCCACTTCCCACAACGACCAACCATCGATAGTCGGTATATGCTGGAAGATCGTCCACACAAACACAATCCCTGCGCCTTGAGTCAGCGCTACGCCTACGATACCGATCCAGAAATCCGCTTCATAAGTCAACGCCGTTCGCAGGTGGACGGTTTGCAGCAGGAAGTAGATGCGCAGGTGGAACCACAATCGTTTGCCCACGCTCAACCTCCCTGGATATCCAATGCGCGAATGGCTCTGCCCCAAAAGAGGCGCGCTCCAATCCACAAAATTGCCACCCAGCCTACCTGTACGACCAGGGCTGGGATTAAGGCTGGGCCCTGGATCTGGCCCAGGTAGATCATTACCGGGGTATACACGATGCCCTGAAAAGGCAGCCACTCTGCCAGGATGCGCAGGCCGGCAGGGAAGAAAGCCAGAGGGATCAGCACCCCTGAGAACAGGTTGATAATGGCAGATTGTGCCCACAGCAGCCCGAGAGAATTAATCGTCCAGAAACATAACAGGGTAGTCAGAAAAGTCACCAGGAACTTGATCAGAAAACCCAGGACAATACTGACCAGGAACCAAAGCAGGGCGGTTAGCGAAACCGGCGGCAGCAGGCCGAAAGCCAGGGCACCCAACACCAGGGTGACCAATACGCTCAGCCCACCCTCGATGACTGCCGCGGCCAGGGTCATGGCGAACTGGCTGTAAAGATAATCCAGGGGCCGCAGCAAATCCTGGGCAATTTCACCGGTGCGAATTGGCGCCATCATCCGCCCGGCAGACCCGAAGGAAAGCAGCATATTGATGGCGTAGGATAGCAAAATATAGCTGCGCATCTGCGTCCAGGAAAAGCCCTGAATGACGCCGGTCCCCGCGTAAACTGTCTGCCACAGGTAGTAGAGCATAACCACCCAGATCAAGTTGGCGAGGAAAGTCAGTAAAGTGCGTCCCCGGTACGCCATGGCTTGCTGTAGGGCGGTAACAAACACCGACCAGTATTTTGGCCGTGGATCGAGACGGATCGCCAGCGGGGAGGTGGACGAGGTAGTCGCCATGCGCCTAGGCAGCCTCGAAGCGTAGTTCGCCCGTGTAGAGCTGGCGGATAATTGTCTCGATGTTTGGCTCGTCGATTTGCAGATCGTGAATGGGCAGCGCTGGCAGCAGCCGGCTGGCGATCGCTCCGGCGGTTAGCTGTCCGGCATTAAAGTGGATCGTCAAATGGTGCGGGTCGAGTTGCTGGATAGCTCCGCTGGGGATTTCGGGTAACAGGGCCTGCGCCTGGCCCTCCGCGTTGGGGATGGCTTCGCCAAAAATCAGGTGAACGACTCGCCCACAGCCAAATCGCTGCATGACGGCCTCGATCGGCCCGTCAAAGACGATCTTTCCCCGGTCGATCATAATCAAGCGCTGGCACAGGTCGGATATATCCCCCAGGTCATGCGAAGTCAGCAGCACAGTCACCTGGCGCTCACGCTGAATCTGTTTGATGAAGGCGCGAATACGCGCCTTCACAGCCACATCCAGTCCAATCGTGGGTTCATCCAGGAACAGAATGGGCGGGGCATGCAGCAGCGCCGCGGCCACGTCACAGCGCACGCGTTGGCCCAATGATAACTGGCGGGCAGGGGTGCGTAATAACGGGGACAAATCGAGCAGTTCGACGCACTCCTCCAGGGAACGTTGAAATGCGGCTCTCGGAATTTGATATACGTCCCCCAGCAAGCGTAACGAATCCTGCACAGGCAGATCCCACCAGAGCTGGGTCCGTTGGCCAAAAATCACGCCAATATGCTGAGCATTGGCAATCCGATCCCGGTGTGGAATCCGCCCATCTACACGTACCTCACCGGCGGTCGGAACAATAATTCCAGTTAGCAGCTTGATCGTGGTGGATTTGCCGGCCCCGTTAGGCCCGACATAAGCCACGGATTCTCCTCTGCCAATGGAAAAATCCACATGATCGACCGCCAACTTGGACTCATACTGCGGTCTGAATAAATGCTTGAGCGATCCTGCCAGGCCCCATCCTTTCACCGGGCGTTGGAAGGATTTGGTCAGTTGCTTGGCTTCAATGAGGGACATCCTGCGATCCTTCTGGTTGATTTGAACAGATATAAATTCTTAATGGATAACTACCATTATACAGTTTAAAAAAATTGGTGCTTGACACAGAACAAAAGTTCGTGTATATTTAATTAGGACAAATGAACTAGAATTAGTAAGACAGGAGTTAAAGTTATGGCCAGAAGAACTGCCGGTTTAGGAGATCGCCATCGTAGAATCATGGAATTCCTGACCGAATTCCAGGAAGAAAAAGGCTACTCGCCTTCAATCCGCCAGATTGGAAAAAGTATCAAAGTGGATTCAACCTCTTTGATCGATTATTATCTCAACCAGTTGGAGGAGATGGAATACATCGAGCGCGACGAACACATCTCGCGCAGTATCCGCATCCTCAAGCCGGTGTACGAGTCGACTGTGCAGGGAGGCATGACCTTGCAAAGGGTCCCCAACCCGGGCGACATGCTCGTGCTGCGCCTGGCCGGCCGTATCGTCGCCAGCGCGCCGATGCCCATGCCGGCTTCAGACCTGGCCTATTTCGACCCGGAAAGCAGCGTAGAAATTGCCCGCAGCCTGCTGCCCAAACGCGAGAAAATCAGCGAACTGTTCGCCCTCGAAGTCCAGGGCGACTCGATGATCGACGCCATGGTCAACGACGGGGATATCATCGTGGTGAAGCAGGTAGCCACTGCCGAGAACGGCGAAATGGTCGCCGTCTGGCTGAATGACACCAACGAGACCACCCTGAAGTATTTCTACCGGGAAGGCAGCCGTGTCCGTCTCCAGCCCGCCAACCCCAACCTGGGCCCGATCTACATCGAAAATCCCGAGCGCATGCGCATCATGGGCAAAGTAGTCATGGTTATCCGCCAGGTGAAACCGCCCATGCCCTCGAAGAGCAACCTGATCCATTAAATCTTCTGCGCCATTTTCACCCCACAAAAAAAGGATCGACCGGCAGTTGCACTGCCGGTCGATCCTTTTTTGTGGGGTAGAAAAATCTTACTCAGGCAACTTCGACTACTGCGCCGGCGGCTTCGAGCTTGCCCTTGGCATCCGCAGCAGATTCCTTGGAAACAGCCGTAAGCACCTTGGCGCCGGCAGTCTCGGCCATGGTCTTGGCATCCACCAGGCCCAGGCTGGTCAATTGGCGAATGACCTTGATGGTCTCGATCTTCTTGGGGCCGGCGTCTTTCAGGACGACGTCGAACTCAGTTTTCTCTTCAACGGGTTCGGCAGCCGCGGCAGCAGCCGGGGCGCCAGCGGCAGCCATAGCAACAGGAGCGGCGGCGGAAACGCCCCACTTCTCTTCGAGTTTCTTAACCAGGTCGGAAGCTTCCAAAACAGTCAGCTTGCCCAATTCTTCTACTAATTTATCCAGATCAGCCATTTCTAAACTCCTTGATTTCTATTTCTGATATTTGATTTTTGATTACGTTTGTTACCGGCATACCTAAGCAGCCGCGGGCTGCTCTGCATAAGCCTGGAGAACACGTGCTACCTGGCGTGAAGGTTCAGCCAGTGTGCGGACGAACCTGCTGGCGGGCGCCTGAATGACACCCAACAGCGTGGCGCGCATGACGGGCAGGGGCGGCAGTTCAGCCAACGTTCTGACTGAAGCGGCTGCGAAAGAATGACCGCCCAGATATCCGCCTTTGAGCTTGAATATTTCAGAGTTGCGGGTAGAATCGACCAGTACTTTTGCCATTGCCGGCGGGTTGTTCAAAGCAAAACCGAACAGCAGGCTGCCGGTCAGCTCATCGGTTTTGATCCCAGCCTCTTTCAGGGCGAGCTGCATGACGGTATTCTTCACCACGTGAATCTGACCGCCAACCTCACGCACTTTGACGCGCATGCCATCGATTTCTTTCATGCCCATTTTCGAATACTCAAGCACGAAGACTACCTGGCTGCTCTTGATCCAGGTCACGTACTGAGACATCAATACACCTTTGTGTTGTTTTGAAAAGGCCAACGAGAATTACCTCCTTCCTTCCAAGATTAACCAAAAAGTCTTTGCCTTGTTTGTACGAGGCAAAGACTTTTTTCACCCGCGCTTGCGCGTGGAGCCAGTTTTCGGCTAAAGTCTTCACCTCGGCGGGATATTAAGCCCATTGGATTGGGCACCAGCTTTCTATGGTGAAGTGAGATCAATAAAGCTGTATCTCTCTTCGTCCTACTCCGTAATTTCCATGGTCTGGGCCAAATTTGCATCGACCTTTACGCCAGGGCCCATCGTCGATGTAACCGTGATGTGGCGTAAATAAGTGCCCTTGGCAGCCGCCGGCTTGGCTTTCTTGATGGCTTCCATCAGGGCCGCCATGTTTTCGTAAAGTTTAGACTCTTCAAAAGACACTTTGCCAATGGCAACGTGTACGTTGGCGGTTTTATCCAGGCGGAATTCAACACGACCAGCTTTCGCCTCGCGAATAACCCGCGGCAGGTCAGCGGCAGGGACGACTGTGCCGGCTTTAGGATTAGGCATCAAGCCACGTGGGCCTAGGATGCGGCCCAACCGGCCGGCCTTGCCCATCATATCCGGCGTGGAGATGGCCACGTCGAAATCGGTCCAACCGCCCTGGATCTTGGTGATCCATTCGTCGCTGTCGGCAATATAATCTGCCCCAGCTGCCTGCGCATTGGTGGCGCCTTCGCCCTGGGCGAATACCAGCACACGCACCGTCTTGCCCAGGCCGTTGGGCAGCACGACCACATCGCGCACCATCTGGTCAGCCTGGCGAGGATCGAGGCCCATACGCATGTGCACTTCAACGGTCGCGTCAAACGACGCATATGCCGTCGATTTTACCAGGGCTAAAGCCTGGTGCGGATCATATTGCTTGGTGATATCCACTTTGGCCAGAGCGGCCAAATATTTCTTACCGTGTTTAGACATTGCTTCTCCTTTGTGGTTCGAACGGGCTAAACAATCAGCCCTCCCACGAATGGTTAGTCGACGACCTGCAGACCCATGTTGCGGGCTGTGCCTTCAACCTGGTGCATAGCATCTTCCAGATCGATGGCGTTCATATCTTTCATCTTGATCTCGGCGATCTCGCGCACCTGGCTGCGAGTAACCTTACCCACCTTGGTGCGGTTGGGTTCGGCGGAGCCTTTATCGATACCGGCGGCTTTCTTCAACAGCACCGCAGCCGGGGATGATTTGAGGATGAAAGTAAATGAACCATCCGTGAAGATGGTAATTTCCGCAGGGATGACTTCACCAACCCGGTTATTCGTACGGGCGTTATATTCCTTGCAGAAAGCCATGATGTTGATCCCATGCCCGGCCAGGGCAGGGCCAACCGGCGGCGCCGGATTGGCTTTACCGGCATTGAGTTGTAAACGAACAATTGCCTTTAGTTTCTTTGACACAGTTTTATCTCCTTAGTGGTTATAGCGGGTGATGGGGAAAACCCTCCCACGCAAAAGGTCTTGTCCAGACCTTATTTACGCTTTTTCTACCTGCAAAAAGTCCAACTCAACCGGGGTTTCACGGCCAAAGAAATTGACCATAACCCGGACTTTATTGCGTTCCATATCGATTTCGGCCACGGTGCCCCGGAAATCATTGAATGGGCCGTCTACAATGCGCACGCGCTCGCCCACTTTGAAAGTGACCTTCACGTGCGGAGCTTCCGCTTCCATACGGCGCAAGATCTGCGAAACTTCCTCGGGGCGCAAAGGGGTGGGCTGGTTGCCCATACCCACAAAGCCGGTAACTCCCGGCGTATTGCGCACTACGTACCAGGATTCCTCGCTGAGGATCATGTTTACCAGCACGTAGCCAGGGAAAACGTGGCGCTCTACTACCCGGCGTTTACCATCTTTAACTTCGATTTCTTCCTGGGTAGGGATAACCACGTCAAAAATCTTGTCTTTCATGCCCATGGTCTCGATGCGCTGTTCAAGATTGTGGCGCACCTTGTTCTCGTAACCGGAATAGCAATGAATGACGTACCAGAGACGCTGGTCGCTGGTGACCTCAAGGATCTGGTCCGATCCCTGATCAGAAGAGGAAACAACCGGTTTACTCTTCGGCGCGGTCAGATCACTTGCCGTACCTGCGGCGGGCACACCCGCGGGTGTGGTCTGGTGCTCTGCCGAAATGTCTGGGGTCATATTCTCTTCCTGATAATCATCGTCTCTTGCTTCCATTATTTACCTGATCAACCTTTTATTCCTGCTCCATCCCTTGCCAGGTTACGCCAACAACAGGGTAACCAACTGCGAGAAAATGTAATCGAGCAGGCCTAACACAGCACCCATAGCTATCATTACGATCAGAACAATACGTGTCAGGCGCCAGGCCTCTTTCATAGTTGGCCAACTCACCTTGCGAAGCTCGCCCAGTGTCTCGCGGTACCACTTCTGAAGGGCATTCGGCTTCTTTTCTTTTTCTTTTTCTTTCTTATCTGCCACGCATCGCTCCTTCTATCGGTTTTCACTCAGGTCACATTTCTGCGACCAAAACGTCGCCATCCGGTTATAAAACAGCCACCATGCAGACGGCGTTTCCTTTCCTTGAGGCAGGCCAGGCAGGAATTGAACCCACAACCTCCTGTTTTGGAGACAGGCGCTCTGCCAATTGAGCTACTGGCCTGTATTGGTCACCGGGTGTGGCAGGCCAAATCTGTTGGTTATGCCACACCTGATGGCCAGCGAAAAAATGCTACTTGGTCTCCCGGTGCATAGTATGCTTGCGGCAGCGAGAGCAATATTTCTTCAGTTCCATCCGGCCGGGATCATTGCGGCGGTTTTTCTGTGAAGTGTAATTGCGTTCCTTGCACTCAGTGCAAGCCAGCGTAATGACCGGGCGAATATCTTTCTTCTTAGAAGCCATTTTACCTCATATCCAACCTTAAAGGGTTGGTCTTCTGATTAGTCCAGAATCTTGGTGATCGCGCCGGCGCCAACCGTCAGACCACCTTCACGAATAGCAAAGTGCGAGCCCTGTTCCAACGCCACCGGTATGATCAGTTCCACTTGCAGGTTGACGTTGTCGCCCGGCATCACCATTTCCACGCCAGCCGGAAGCTCGATGTTCCCCGTCACGTCCATCGTGTGGATATAAAACTGTGGCCGGTATCCGGTGAAGAATGCCTTGTGCCGCCCGCCTTCTTCCTTCTTCAACACGTACACCTGGCTCATGAACTTCTTGTGCGGAGCGATCGCGCCCGGCTTGGTGACCACCTGGCCGCGCTCCACGTCATCGCGCTCGATGCCACGCAGCAGCAGGCCCAGGTTGTCGCCCGCCTGACCCTCGTCCAACGTCTTGTGGAACATTTCCACGCCGGTTACCACCGAGTTCATCGTCTTTTCGCGCAGGCCCACAATTTCCACCGGCTCGCCAGTGTGAATGCGCCCGCGGTCTACACGACCGGTCACCACCGTGCCACGCCCTTTAATCGAGAAAACGTCCTCAATCGACATCATGAACGGCATGTCCAGGGCCCGTTTCGGCTCAGGAATATACTCGTCTACCACGCGCAGCAGCTCTTTGATGCAGGCGTATTCCGGCGCATTCGGGTCGGTCGACGTGCTCTCCAACGCCTTCAGGGCGCTGCCACGCACGATCGGGGTCGCATCCCCGGGGAACCCGTAACCGGTCAGCATTTCCCGCAGCTCCAGCTCCACCAGCTCCAACAGCTCCGGGTCGTCCATCATGTCAACCTTGTTCAGGAAGACCACAATGCTCGGCACTTCCACCTGGCGGGCCAGCAGCACGTGCTCTTTCGTCTGCGGCATCGGCCCGTCCGGCGCAGCTACTACCAGAATGGCCCCGTCTACCTGCGCCGCACCCGTGATCATGTTCTTGATGTAGTCCCGGTGTCCCGGCATGTCGACGTGCGCATAGTGCCGCTTTTCCGTCTCATATTCCACGTGGGCAATATTGATCGTGATCCCGCGCGCTTTCTCTTCCGGCGCATTATCAATCGAATCGTACGGCCGGAACTGCGCTTTGCCAAAAAATCCGCAGTATTTCGTGATGGCGGCCGTCAGGGTCGTCTTGCCATGATCGATGTGCCCCATCGTGCCTACGTTCAGGTGCGGCTTATTCCGTTGAAACTTTTGCTTTGCCATAAGACCATTCTCCTTGCAAACAAGTACAAAAACAATTACTTTACTATTCGGCAATCAGAGCCCCCAATGGGATTCGGACCCATGACCTCGCCCTTACCAAGGGCGCGCTCTACCAACTGAGCTATGAGGGCTTGCCGTTATACAAATTCTGCTTCTGCTTTACAGAGCAGTTGGTTTGGTCAAACGACCAATGGACGGTGAAGGATTCGAACCTCCGAAGGGCTTTGCCCATCTGATTTACAGTCAGACCCCGTTGGCCACTTGGGTAACCGTCCCGGCCCGAGCAGTTGCCAGCTCGCAAGTAAGGTTGCTTTTGAAACCTCAACCAACCTCACTCGCCAGCCTTCAACTGAGCCGACGATGGGAATCGAACCCATAACCTCCCACTTACAAGGCGGATGCTCTGCCGTTTGAGCTACGTCGGCGGCTCTAATTTGTTAAGTTGCTAAACAAGCGGACAGAATTATACCAAACCCTACATTTAAAGACAAGGTTTGCTGAAATTGAACGCCCTTCACCGCAGCGGACGGAGTCTATCAGATGTTAGAAGACTCGTCAAGGAAAAGGCCCGCTTTGCTAAAGGGTTTACTTTTTAGATTTAAAAAGCTGCGCTTTTCACATCCAAAAAAGGGATTTCCTCAGCGGGCGATCAAATGGACTGCGCTGGCTTTGAAGCTGGCAGCGACCTCCTGCCCGGCGGACAACCCCATCTCCCTGGCTGACGAGCGTGTGATCAGGGCCACCAGCGAGAAGCCGCAATCGAGCACCACCCGCATCAGCGGCCCCTGGGGAGCAAGTTTCACCACCCTGCCGGTCAGCTTGTTGCGCGCGCTCGAAGCCTGCTCGACCGGCTGCCCACACAGCGTGATGTCTTCAGGGCGCAGGCAGATATAAACCGGCCGCCCACAGGCTATTTCGCCAACCGCCTCAAACTTGAAGCTGCCGGCTTCTACCACCGCCATACCCTGCTGGCAATCGATCACGCGTCCCGCAATCACCGTCTCCACCCCCACAAAGCGGGCGATTTCAGGGTCGGCGGGGCTATTGAACACTTCGGCAGGGGTGCCTACCTGGGCCAGGTGCCCATCCAGCACGACCGCCACCCGGTCGCCCAGCAGCAAAGCCTCGTCCATATCGTGAGTTACAAACACGGTGCTGATATTTACCGAGCGGATCACCCCGTGGAAATCATCCAGCAGGCGGGCGCGCGTGGGGGCATCCAGCGCGCTGAACGGCTCGTCCAGCAGCAGCACGTCCGGGTCCAATGCCAGGGCGCGCGCCAGGCTGACCCGTTGGGCCTCGCCCCCCGAAAGAGAACGCGCCGGGCGTTTTGCCAACCCGGCGATCCCCAACCGCTCGAGCCACAAGTTGACCTGCGGCGCCACCAGGCGGTTGGCCAGGCCGCGAAAGTGCAGCCCGGAGGCGACGTTATCATATACAGATACATCCAGCAGCAGCGGAGATTGCAGCACCAGGCCGATCTTGCGCCGGTAGGCCAGATCGCCGGAAGAATCCATGGCTTTGCCCCGGTATAATAACTGGCCGCGTTCGGCTTTGATCAACCGGCTGAGCACCAGCAGCAGCGTGCTTTTTCCGGCTCCGTTCGGGCCGATGACTGCCAGGGTTTCCTTCTCCAGGATATCCAGCTGCGCCACCTGCAGCACCGGGCGTTTGGCCCGGCTTACAAGCAAGTCACGGATTTCAAGGACAGCCGCCATTCCGCTCAATCCTTTCTAACCGTGCGCTGCTGGATCCAGGTGAGGGTCAGGTTGATCAGGTAGGCCATCGCCAACAGGATGCCGCTCAACGCCAATGCCAGTGCAAAATCACCTTTGCTGGTCTCGGTGGCGATGGCTGTGGTCAGCACACGCGTATGGTAGCGGATGTTGCCGCCCACCATCATCGAGGCGCCTATTTCAGAAATCACACTGCCAAAGGCAGCCATCAAAGCTGCCAGGAGCGGCAGCCGCGCTTCACGCCACAAAGCCAGCACCATCTGCATGCGTGAGGCGCCCAGGCCCAGCAACTGCAGGCGCAGGCGTGGGTCGAGCTGCTGCAAAGCTGAAACGGTCAACCCGGTCACTACCGGGGCCGCGATGATGGTCTGGGCCACCACCATCGCTGTGGTTGTATAAATCCAGTTCAGGTCCCCCAGCGGTCCGCTACGCCACAGGAAGATGGAAACCACCAGGCCTACCACCACCGGCGGCAGCGCCATGCCGGTATTGACCAGGCTGATCCAGAAGCGGCGCGAGGGAAAACTCCCCAGGGCTAATACCGAGCCGATTGGCAGGCCCAACCCCAGGCTGATGGCAGTCGCCAGACCTGAAACCTGCAACGAAAGCAGGGTAATTTGAAAGACTTCCGGGTCTCCGCTGAACAGCAGAAGAATGGATTGCTTGAGACCCTCCCAGAGAAGCTGCACTTACTTACCTACATCCTCATCTTTTTTACCGGCATCCGGGAAGAACAACGGCTGCCCGTATTTGTCGATGCCAAAGGCGGCAATTACTTTTTGGGTATCTGCGCTAACCATGAAACTGGCAAATTCTTTGGCAAGTTTGATGTTAACTTTAGGCCACTTTTCGGGGTTGACCGTGATAACGTGGTAAATATTCAATAGGCTGGGATCACCCTGTACGAGGATGTCGAGTTGCAGGTTGGCTTTATAAGCCAGGTAGGTGCCACGGTCTGAAATGGTATAGGCCTGTTTCTGGTTGGCGACGTTCAACGTGTCGCCCATGGCTCCGCCGGTTTGCAGGTACCAGGCGTCCGTCTTGGCGGGAGTAATGCCGGCCAGTTTCCAGATCGCCAGCTCGGCCTGGTTAGTGCCCGAATTGTCGCCGCGTGATACGAAAGTTTGTTTAGCTTCGACAATCTTCTTGAAAGCCTCGGCGGGCGATTTGATGCCCTTGATTTTTGCCGGATCGGAGGCCGGGCCAAGGATCACAAAATCGTTGTGCATTACCAGCAGGCGTTCCTGGCCAAAGCCTTTATCCATATAGGTCTTTTCAGATGCGGGGGAGTGCACCAGCAGCACATCCGCATTGCCATCCATGCCCATCTGTAACGCCGCACCGGTGCCGACCGCGATCATTTTGACCGTGCAGCCGCACTGCTTCTCAAAAATAGGCAGGAGTACGTCCAGCAGGCCGGTGTCGCGCGTGCTGGTGGTGGTCGCCAGGATCAGTTCATTTTCCGTGCGCGCCACTGCAGTCGAGGTGGGTTTTACGGCAGTCGCTGCTACGGTAGCAGTGGCAGGAACGGCAGTGGCGGTCGCCGCGGCGGTGGTAGCCGTGGCGGCAGCCGGCGTCTCAGTAGCGGGGGCAGCAACCGTATTGGCCGGCGCGGGTGGGACGGTGGCCGGCGCACTGGTGGCAGCCGCCGGCGTAGCAGTTGCCGCCGGGGCGCAGGCCGACAGTATCATCGCCATAAATACCATAACAATCATTATTTTGAAGAACAGTTTATTGGCAGACATTTTTTCCTCCTGAGTAATTAACCATGTCACATTTGGAATAAACCCGATTTTTCAAACAGGCGCGAAGATAGTTGTATGGGTACAATTATACAGATGCGCGCCTTGCCTTACAAGGCTTAGACAAGGCAGTATTTACCCTTTTCGCAAAACAAACCCATTTAATGTATAATCAGAGCGAACCTGGAGGTTGCATGGAAATTATCTGGTATGGGCATTCTTGCTTCCGCATGGCCGAACGCAGTATGGCGACCGTCATCGCCGACCCTTATGATTACCGGGAAGTTGGCCTGGACCCTTTAAAGCTGAAGGCAGACATCGTCACCGTCAGCTATGATTCACCGGCATATAACCACACCAACGCCGTCAAAGGCGACCCTCACTCGATCACAGGACCGGGTGAATATGAGATCGGCGGTGTTTTTATTACCGGCGTGCAGACGAACGGGCAGGCGCGCCACAGCGACGAGCTGCGCAACACCCTGTACGTCTTCGACTACAACGGCCTGACCGTAGCACACCTGGGAAACATCAACCGGGTGCCCACCCAGACCGAGGTCGAAGAACTTGGCCCGGTTCACGTGGCATTGGTGCCGGTTGGCGGAGGGACCAGTTTAAGCGCCTCCAAGGCAGCGGAGGTCATCAGCCTGCTGGAGCCATCCATCGCCATCCCCATGCAGTATGCCATCCCCAACACTTCGCTCAAGTTGGATCCTTTGAGCAAATTCTTGAAGGAAATGGGCTTAAATGAAGTCGAGACCCAGCCTTCTTTAAAGATAACCAGCGCCAGTTCTCTACCGGAAGAAACCAGGGTGATAGTACTGAATTGCCAACGCAGTTAAAGGAGTGAACCTTGGCCATCAAACTTATCATGACCTGGGATATTGCCCCAGATCATGAACAAGAATATTTCGAGTTTGTCGTGCGGGAATTCATTCCAGGAGTCCAGCGGTTGGGTTTCGAGCTCAGCGATGCCTGGGCGACGGTGTACGGCGAACGCCCTCAGATTTTAGTGGGGGCGGTTTTGCCTACCCAGCAAAAGGCGCGCCAGATCCTGCGCTCCACTGAATGGAAAAGCCTTTACAACCAGCTGCAGGAATACGTCCACAACTACTCACAAAAGTTGGTGGAAGCCCAGGGCGGCTTCCAATTCTGAACGGCTCGGATCATTCCAGGCCAATTTTATCTTATCGATGTTGACGGAAATTTCCCGCCGTTTATTGGAATGGTACAGGCTGCAGGCCCGCCAGCTGCCCTGGCGCGGCCAGCCTGACCCGTACGCCACCTGGGTCTCCGAAATCATGCTCCAGCAGACGCGTGTGGATACGGTGATCCCGTATTTTCAGCGCTGGATGCAGCGTTTTCCTACCCTGGAAAAACTGGCGGCAGCTTCAGAGCAAGACGTATTGTCCGCCTGGGAAGGGCTGGGCTATTACAGCCGGGCGCGCAACCTGCACCGGGCTGCCCGCCAGGTGATGTCCGAATATCATGGCGAAATTCCCAACCAACGCGCCGCCCTGGAACGCCTGCCCGGCATCGGGCGCTACACCGCCGGGGCGATCACATCGATTGCCTTCGGCCAGGATGAAGCCGCCCTGGACGGCAATATCCGCCGGGTGCTGGCGCGCCTGTTTGATATGGAAGACCCGGCTTATTCCGGGGCAGGCCAGCGCCGCCTGTGGGAGTTGGCCCGCCAGAACCTGCCCAATGGCCAGGCCGGCGATTACAACCAGGCCCTGATGGATTTAGGCGCCAGCCTGTGTACCCCGCACGCCCCGGCCTGCCTGGTCTGCCCGCTGGCGGAGCTGTGCCAGGCGCGCCAGTTGGGCAAGCAGGCAGACCTGCCCGTGTTGAAAATGCGGGCGCCTATCCCGCACTACACCGTCACCGCGGCGGTCATCCGGCGAAATAATCAGGTGTTAATCGCCTGCCGGCCCTCGAAAGGACTATTAGGTGGGCTGTGGGAGTTCCCCGGCGGTAAAGTCGAGCCCGGCGAAGCGCTGCCGGACGGCCTGGCACGCGAGATTCGCGAAGAGCTGGGCACGGACATCCTGGTCGGCGAAGCCTTTGGGATTTATGAACACGCTTACACCCATTTCAAAGTAACCCTGCACGCCTTCATGTGTACCCTGACCGGCCAGGAACCGCAGCCCCTGGAAGCCAGTGAGCTGCGCTGGGTGGCCCCGCCAGATCTGGCCCACTTCCCGATGGGCAAGATCGACCGGTCGATTTCGCGCCGGCTGGAAAAGGCCGCTTTATAATACTTATTTAAGGGTGATCGAACAATCCACAAATAGTGGAGATGGGACGTGGATGAGGGATTCCGAATCTGGCTCCCTCCCCCGCGCCGCCTTGGGCGTGGGGGAGGGTTGGGGTGAGGGTCTTTGATTTATGGCCGGCCTGCCCGACTCCACACCTCCCTCACCCCACCCTCTCCCTAAGAAGGGCGAGGGATTCAGACCTGCTGTGATTTTTGGCCACATGCCCCACCTTCAAATATTTGGCGCAATACCGTAGGAGGGTCTGGGCCATGAGATATCGACGTTATAAATTGTCCAGACCCTCCCCTACTGACCCGCAAGATTCCGTCAAAGGAAGGAAAGCTGTGTGGTTTTGGCTGACGGCCGATTTCGTGCCTGACCACACATTGGGCTTGCCCCAAGGAATCATGAATCTGTTTCATCCCGGCTTTCTTTGTGGTAAATTAATAGCAGAGGATCGTATTCACAGCCATGGATGAGCGATTCGAGGAAAAGCGCCTGGAAATGGTCTACGCCCAGATAGAGCACCGGGGGTTGACCGAACCGCGCCTGCTGCAATGCCTGCGCAGCGTGCCGCGCCACCGCTTCGTCCCGCTCGACGTGCAGGCGCAGGCTTACGACGACGGGCCCCTGCCGATTGGCAGCGGGCAAACCATTTCGCAGCCCTACATCGTGGCGCTGATGACCAGCCTGGCCGGGCTGCAGGGCGACGAAAACGTGCTCGAAATCGGCACCGGCTCGGGCTACCAGGCGGCCGTGCTGGCCTGCCTGGCTAAAACCGTCCACACCGTCGAGCGGCACCCCGCCCTGGCAGGCTGGGCCAGCAGCACCCTGGAAGACCTGGGGTATAAAAATGTCTCCGTCCACCTGGGCGACGGCTCATTGGGCTGGCCGGAGGCTGCCCCTTATCAAGCGATCCTCGTCACGGCTGCCGCCCCGCGCCCGCCCCAGCCCCTGTTAGACCAGCTTGCCGAAGGTGGGGGGCAGGTCAACCCGGTGGGTGAACGCCTC
>VFSW01007335.1_pt1 | contig 16013 bp, 19 predicted proteins | sample 5358111 | NCBI WGS metagenome assembly VFSW01 (sample SAMN11554181, study PRJNA540505) | mine drainage metagenome | isolation source: sediment from site ElyBrook_90M | place: USA: Ely Copper Mine, Vershire, VT | collected 2017 | reverse complement strand
GCGTTATTGGGCGCGTACAAATCCTGGTAATACTTCTTGAGCATGGCGGCGGTGGTCTTTTCGAACGACTCCCTGGTGCCCAACGCATCGTGAGCGTACGGCGTGCCGGAGAAGAGATCCTCGTTGAGGCGGGTGATGAATTTGTAAGTGGGGTTGGAGAGATCGCGGGAGACTTCCTGCTCAATGGCGCCGCGCTCTTCGTCCCACTGCTCCTGCGAGTCCTCGACATCCTGCATGCACGAAGAATCCAGGCGGAGCGCCACTTCCAGATCCTGGGAGGGCACCGTCACGAAATATTGCGTGATGTTCTGCTGGGTATCGGCGTTCTGGGCGCCGCCCAGTTGCGCATAGATGGCGGCGATCTGATCCGCGGTCAGGCCGGCGCAGCCGCGAAACGCCATGTGTTCCTGGGCGTGGGCCGTACCGGGGAATCCGGCGGGCGTTTCATTGCCGCCGGCCAGGTAGTTTTCTTCCACCGTGACGACGGGGGCCAGAGGATCGCGCACAATCACGACGCGCAAACCGTTGTCCAGTGTGGCCCGGAGCACGTTGTCGCGATTCTGTTCCTGGGGCGCGGCCGCAACCGCGATGATGAGTGCAGTAAGAGCTAATAGAAGACGACGCAGCAAGACAGCACCTCGCTATCTCTACTGTAACGTCTGCCGCCGGTTTTATGCCATGAGGCGATTTACTTCACGCATCACCGCGAAGGCATCGGCAACGTAGAGGACGTCGGCCTTACCGCGCGCCCAGCCGCAGTTGGCGTCCAGGTTGACGGCGCGCCGCTGGGTGACGAAGCGCCAGCCCACCACGTGCGGCTCCTCCCCGTGGCAACAGGTGGAGAGTCCCTTGGCGTGGCGCGGAGTGGCTCCGGTCTGGCCGATCTGGTTGAGGTGCGACATGAAGTTGAGGACCGCTTCGCCCTCGCCGCTCATATCGACCAGCGACTTGCTGGAACCAAGCGAGGCTTGCGCCGCGCGCAGGAAACCCAGGATCAGGCTCTCTGCCTCGGCGCCGTGGACCGCGCCGTCGGACTGCTTCTTGGTCCAGCCCGCGCCGGCCACAAATAGCAGTTTGGCGTCGGGCCGGATGGTCTGCTCGCCGGTTTTCGGCGACTGAACGCCGGTGACCGTGGTGCGGGTGGATGGGGCTTCGAGCGGCACGAGTTCGACCGTCGAGGCGCCTGGCACTCCGCTCCAGGCCTCGCAGCAGCCGGCGTCGAGGAGCACAAACCAGGGACGCTGCGTGCGGTTCAGAACGGCCTCCATGCGCTGGCGGGAGAACCACCGGTTAACGGCGGGGACTTCGTTGCGGATGGCGAGACCGGTGGCGTGGGTATCGACGCGGCCGTTCAGGCGGAATGCTGCACCGGGAATGGCTCGCGCCCATCGCGAGGTGGAGGGCGCCAGCACGAGCGCCGCGCCGGACGCGCGCGCCAGGGCTTCGGCGGCGGCGGCATCGGTGGCATAGCGGGGCGAAGCGAACGCATCGCCGCATACGGCAAGAATGCGGACCGCTCCCGCGTTGACAACCTGGTCGGCGGCTGGTTGTACGGCGGCGCCCACCAAGCCGATGGTGAGTTCTCCGCCCAGGGCGAGCGCGGCTGCCAACGCTTCCAGCGCGGGCCTGGCCAGGGTACCATCGGTTTCGGTGTGGGCCAGAAGCAATATCTTTTCCATGGTTAGTCCTCTTTGACCCAGGCGACGATTTCGCGGGCGATCTCTTCCGGCGACAGGTCCTTCACTATGCGCGTCTCGCGCTGCTGTTTCGGCAGACTCACCGAGGCGAAGCAGAGGCCGGTGGCGGGCAGCGGCGCGGGCTTGGAGCGCTGGAGCGCCGGCATGATGGTCCGCATGTTAGCCATGCCGACCTGCGGATTGTTGCGTGGCTCGGGCAAGTGGCCGGTGGCCCAGCCGAGCGCGGCGGGCGGGGCAGCGCAAACCGAAACCTGGTGCTGTCCACCTTCGATGCGCTCCAGGATTTCCAGGCTGCCATCGCCAGAGACGGTGAGCTGGTCCACACCCTGGAACTGCTCGGTGATGCCGAGACGCTCGCCAATCATTTGTAACGTGGAACCGGCGCCGCGCGAGGCGGATTCCCATCCGCCGAAGAGCAGGAGGCGTGCGCGGTCCAGTCCCGGAATCGCCTCGATGGCGCCGGCCAGCGCCGCCGCCGTTTCGAAGGAATCGCAGAAGCCGGAGGCAGGGCCATCCAGCGCCACCAGTTCGAAGGGCGCTTTCTGGGCCACCATCATCATCACCTGCTGGAGTTTGGCCTTGGGTCCCAGGCTCACCAGCCACACTTTGCTGCCCGGGGTCTTCGCAGCCAGGTGCGCGGCCTCGAACAGGGCGTGGCCGGCCCACGGATCCAGCACCGCGGGCAGCATCATTTCGTTTTTCAAGGAAGGCGCGCCGGAGCCGGTGACGGGTTCCAGCGTCTGGAGCGGGTCGGGCACAATGCTGCCGCAGACCACGATCTGGAAAGGGATGCTCATGGAAGCTCCAGTATAATCGGACTTCACGATCTGGTGGTAGTTTTCTCTACAGGTGTGGATAATGGATTTCCCCTCGGCGACTCATGGGCTACTAGGGTGAGAGCCCTCATCGACCTGGAGCCGCGCGCGCGACAGTTCGCTCAGGAGGCGGCTGATGGTAGGCTGTTCCCGCGGCCAATGTCAAAGGGGACAGCCTGGACGGCTGATATCATAGCAGGATATGGACGAAGTGAAGATTGGCATTGTGGGCCTGGGCAATGTCGGCTCGGGAACGCTGGCCATTCTCGGGGATAATGCCAAGCAGATCGCGCTCAAGTTGGGGTTTCAACTGAAAGTGGTGGCGGTATGCAGCCGCTCGGTGAATACCAAACAGATTCCCGAGGCGCTGGGGCCGGTGATGAAGACCACCGACTGGCGCGAGGTGGTGACTCATCCGGAAGTGCAGATCGTAGTGGAAGTGGTGGGCGGCACAGGCGTGGCGCGCGAGATTATCGAGGCGGCCATTCTGAACCGGAAGTCCATCGTCACCGCCAATAAGGAATTGATGGCGGAATGCGGGCCGGAGATCTGGGACCGCGCGATTCATGCGGGAATCAATCTGGCGATGGAGGCCAGCGTTTGCGGCGGCATCCCGATTCACGCGGTACTGCGGGAAGGCATCTCGGGCGACAACGTGAGGGCGCTGTACGGCATCCTCAACGGCACCTGCAATTACATGCTGACCCAGATGGAGGAGCGCAACGTACCGTTGGCGCAGGTGCTGGCCGAGGCGCAGGCGTTGGGATATGCGGAAGCCGACCCGAGCGCGGACATCGACGGCTACGACGCGCGCAGCAAACTGGTGCTGCTGGCGGCGCTGGCGTTCGGCGAAAAGATCACGCCTTCGGACATTTTCATGGAAGGGATCAGGCGCATCTCGCCGATCGATTTCCGCTACGCGAAACTGCTGAAGCACACCATCCGGCTGATTTGCGGAGCACGCAAGACGGCGGACGGCCTGATTCTTTCGGTGCGGCCGGCGCTGATTCCGCTATCGACGATCCTGGCGGGCGTGCAGGGCGCGTATAATGCCGTGTGGGTGAAGGGGAAATACGGAGAGGACACGTTTTATTACGGATGGGGCGCGGGCGCATCGCCCACCGGCGTCGCGGTAGTGAGCGATTTGATGCGGGTGGCGCGCGAGATTCGCAGCGGCAGTCCGGAGCGCGTTTCACCGTTCGCCCACGAACGGCTGGGAGAGAACAAGCCGGTTTCGGTGACTCTGCAGACGCGGGCTTATTATTTGCGGTTCCGGGTGGATGACCGGCCGGGAATTATCGCCAGGCTGGCGGGCATTCTGGCGGGAAAGAATATCAGCCTGGACGCGGTATTTCAGGAACCGGCGGAAGATCCGCGCGATCTGCCTTTTGTGATTACCGTGGAGCCGACCAGCGAGCAGTCGATTCGTGACGCGCTGGCGGAGATGTCGCAGCTTGATTTCATGAGGGACGCGCCACTGGCGCTGCCGATGGAGACCGCACTATGAAGAGGCTGGTGGAAGGGATGGCGGCGCTGGGCCTGCTGTTGGCCGGCGGGTTGGGCGCGCAGGTGGCGAACGACGCGAACTCGGGATACAAGACTCTCGAAGGACGCAAGGCGGTGGCCCAGGGACTGGCCGATCCGGCGCGCGACCAGAGCGTGCGGCCTGCCCAACTGACGGTGGAGATGGGGCTCAGACCGGGCATGACAGTAGCCGACGTGGGAACCGGTGTGGGCTTCATGCTGCCCTACCTGAGCAAGCGCGTCGGCGCGGCCGGGCATGTGATTGGCGAAGATATCACCGACGATTTTCTGGCGATGGCGCGCCAGCGCGCGGAAAACCAGAACCTGACCAACGTCACCTTCGTGAAAGGTACCGAGACGGATCCGAACCTGCCGGAAGGCAAGGTGGACCAGGTGCTGGTGCTGGACGCGTACCATCATTTCGACTATCCGGAGAAGATGCTGGCGGCGATTCACAAATCGCTCAAGCCGGAAGGGCGGCTGGTGATTGTGGAATATTACAAGCGCGAGAAGGCCATGCCCAACGGGCGGGCGATAAGCCATATCCGCCTGGATATGCCGGATGTGATCAAAGAGGTGGAGGCCAATCGCTTTCACCTGATCGAAGAAAAAGAGAGAATCCGCGACGTCCAGTACATGCTGATTTTGGAAAGAAATTAGGGAACGAATGAAGAATCTTCATCAATACGCAAAGCTGGCGGTGCTGCCGCTTCTTGTGATGGTGCCGTTGAGCGCTCAACAGGCGAGCTCGGGCCTCACCAAGGAACAGGGCGACCAGATCCTCAATGAACTGCGGCAGATCCGGCAATTGCTGGAGAAGCAGGCGGCGGGCAATGCGCCGAAGGGTCCGGCGGAGCCGCTGCGCGCCAAGTTGAACCTCACGTCTTCGGAGATGCTGGGTGATAAGGACGCCCCCCTCACCATGGTGGAGTTCACCGACTACCAGTGCCCGTTCTGCCAGCGTTTCCACGTAACGGTATTCAATGAGCTGAAGAAGAACTACATCGACACCGGCAAGGTACGGTTCTACAGCCGCGACCTGCCGCTGGACACGCTGCATCCGAATGCGATGCGGGCGGCCATGTCGGCGCGCTGCGCGGCCGAGCAGGGGCAGTTCTGGACGCTCCGCAATCTGATGGGGGCGAGCCCCGACAAGCTGGACATGAACAGCATCATGGCGGAAGCCGCCGGCCTGAAAATGGATACCGCTGCTTTCAAGACCTGCGTGGAAAGCGAGAAGTACAAATCGGCGATTCAGAATGACGTGCTGGAAGCCGCTAAGATCGGCGCCGATGGCACCCCGACCTTCGTAATCGGCAAAAGCACCGCGCAGGGCGTGGACGGCGAAGTGCTGGTGGGGGCGCAGCCGTATCCGGCATTCGACCAGAAGCTCAAGCAACTGGAAGCAGGTGGGGAGGCTCCAGCTCCCGCGAAATAGTCGCGCTACCGCGCGGCCAGGTCCTCCAGAAAGATACGGCGGGCTTCCTTGTAATCTTCGGGGAGCATCGGGCCGAGCGTGGCGTAGGAATCGGTAGCCGCGCGCTCTTCGGCGAAGGCGGTCTCCACGGAGCGGAAGGCCAGCAGGCAGACTTCCACAGCCTCGGTGGTGTAACGCTCCGCGGCGTCCAGCATGTGGTTGGCGCGCGTCAGAATCTGTTCCGCCGTGGCGATGCGCTCGCGCCCCTCCGTCAGGATGGTCTGCCGGCGCGCCAGGTGGAGATGGGGACCTAAGGCTCCGACCACGGTAGACCAGCGGTCAATGACGATCAGCGCGCCGTAGCGGTGCTGGTCAAGCGTCATCTCGTAGGCGAAGGCGCGTCCCTTGCCCTGGCCTTCCAAACGGCGCAGGGCCGCGGCGGCGGCATTCAACTCCCCGGAGAGCGAATCCACAAAAGCGGCCACGCAGCCGAAGAACTGCGGCTCGGCGATGCTGGGGAAACGGAGGATGCGCACGGGGCTTTTCAGGCGATGTGTTCACCCAGGGCGCGCTCCACGTCCTGGGGGTCGAGGTGTTCGCCCTCGTTGAGGCGGGCGAGCAGGCTCTGGATGATTTCCTTGGCTTCGTCCTTGCGAAAATTCTTGATGAAGCCGTCGAAAAAATGTTCTCCCGCCAGAGCGTGATTGATTTCGGTTTCCTTGTTGTGATCCTGCAGTTCGGTAAAGTACACGACCCGGTATTTGCCGGAATACTCGGTTTCGCGATAGATTTCGAACATCACTTTATCGGACTCAAACAGCATAGTTTCGAGCGTAGCACAGGAGGGCTTCAATGCATCGCCGCGGCGACGATCCAGCAGAGCCCCAGGGCCACCGCGCCCGCCAGGATGGCGGCGGCGACATTGTGCTCGTGGACGATTTCCTTCCACAGATCGAAGGGCGCAAGCCTGGCCAGGATGGTGAAAGCGACGGCGAACACCAGCACGCCGAGGCCGGCGAAGAGGAGCGCGTTGAGGACGGGAAATCCGGTCATGGCGATAGAGTCTCTTCTCACTTTAGGGTAGAATAGATTGAAACCTGCGGGAGTAACTCAATGGTAGAGTCACAGATTTCCAATCTGTTGGTTGCGGGTTCGATTCCCGTCTCCCGCTCCATCCTCTCTTCGCGCGAGAACCCTGTTACCGCGTCTTGCTTTCGGTGATTCCCAACTCGGTAAGGACCTTGGGATTCTTTTCGTCCATGGCCAGAATGTTGTGGCAGGCGCTGCAATCCTGGGTGATGGTATCTCCGTTTTTGGCGGCGTGGCTGCCGTCGTGGCAACGGAAGCAGCCCGGGAAATCGGTGTGGCCGATGTTCATGGGATACCTGCCCCAGGTCACATTCATGTCGGGGAAGATGTTGCGGTCCCAGATGGCCAGGACTTCCGTGGCGCTGGCCTGCACTTCGGCCTGCCGCTGGCTCCAAATGGCCGGATAGGTGTCCTGGTAATATTTGGCGAACGCGGCGGGAATGCGCTGCGCCGCTTCCTCGCGGGTCCTGTAGTTGACCTTTAGGATTTCCAGCGCCTTCTTCTTGGCGAACGGCAGAGCCGCGGAAAGCGACCCGTTGTCCATGGACTTATTGAGCGCGCGCTCCGGCAGGTCGTAAGCATGGGCCGGGCGATTGTGGCAGTCCATGCAGTCCATTTCGCGAACCTGCCCGTTGGCCTCTCCTTCGGGCTTGGCGCCGGCATTGGCATAGACGGTCTTCTTACCGTTGTTGTCGTATTCCACCCACGGAATTACCTGCCGGGCTTCATCGGAGTGGGCGTAGCGAATCTTGATGCCCACGCCCAGATGGGTCCCGTGAATTCCAATGCCGTGATTGCCGCCGCCGATCTTCATCAGGAGGACGGTTTTGGTGAGCGAATTGGTTTCGTCGTCCGCATAGGTGGGAATAATCTTGATGCGGTCCTCGCCGTACTTCTGCGGCCAGTGGCAGGCTTCACAGGTCTCCCGCGCGGGGCGCAGATTGTGGACGGGTGTGGGAATGGGCCGCGGGTAGGTATCGAACGTTACCGCGAATACCTGGCCGATGCCGGAGAGTTTGCTCTTTACGAACCAGCCGGCGCCGGGGCCGATGTGGCATTGGACACACTCCACGTTGGAATGCGGCGAATTCTGATACGCGGTGTACTCCGGCTGCATGACGGTGTGGCAGGTCTGGCCGCAGAAGGTGACGGTGTCCATGTAGCTCACCGCACCGTAGCTGAGCTGGCTGGCGATTACGATGTTCACTAGCGTCGCCGCGCCGACGAAATAGGCCAGGCGGCGCAGGTCCAGATTGGCCCAGTTCAGCGGCGGGAAGTTGGGCGGGTAGACGCCGCTGCGGCCTTCCCTTTTGCGCTGCAGCCACATGCCCAGCGGGATCAGGATCAGACCCAAAAAGAACGGTCCCGGCAAGACCAGGAACGACAAAATGCCGATATAAGGGTTATGTACGCCGCCACGCAGGGTGGTGGGCAGTAGAAACAGCCAGAAGATGGTTGTGGTCGTGACCAAAACCACTCCTGCCAGGCTTATCCAGTTATTCGATAGGTGAATCAGCGGGGACAACCATCCCCGGGCTTGTGAATTCGTAATGTTCGGCGTCATGCTATGGATCAGTCTCCCACAGCCGGATGACCGGCGTGCTCCCTTGAGTGCTCTTCCTTCTTTACGCTGGTCCCCTTGAGAAATGCTGTGTTGAGCGGATAAACATCGGGATCGAAGATTACCGAATAGAAGTGCCAAATCACGATGGCCAGGGAGGCCAGAACGGCTTCGTAGAAGTGGACGCTGGTGGCCGCGTCCAGCCAGGCTTTGGGCAACAGCTTCATGACGAGATTGTTGGCCCACAGCAGCAGGCCGGTGGCGATCATCACAATGGCGCCCCAGACTACGGCCCAGTATTCGGCTTTCTCGATGTAGCTGTGCGCGGAACGGCCCGGCGGCGTATCGCCCAAACCCAGATTATAGGCGAAGTTGCCGAGGGCCTCTCGCGGGTCATTCCTCCGTGGCAGCATCTCTTTCCAATGTTCGCGCAATTTGCGGTTGACCAGGAGGGACACCAGATGAGTCGCGGCCACAGCCATGAACACTACGGCGGCGCAACGATGAACAATACTGCGGATGGAGTGGCTGCCTTCCATCAGAAGCAGCGGGCGAGCCCACCACAGGTCGGGGTACTTGAGCGCGAAGCCGGTCCAGACCAAGGTCAGGAACGAGATCGCCATGACCGCATGTTGCACTCTTTCGAAAGGCAGCATCCGCAGTTCGCCTTGTCCGGCCGGGGCCGGGGTGCGGCGAACGGGAGCCGGCTTGGCGAATCGCAGACGGATCAGTTTGCGGATCCAATCGCCGCCCTGGTGGAGCAGCATCAGCCCGATGGTCACTGGAATCACCAGCAGGTAAAACTGGCGGATCATTCGCAAGAGGGCCGGTTCGGATTTACCCTCCACCACGTGCACCTGACTGATGGCAAATCGCGTCCCGGCGCCGGGATGGCACTTCCCGCAGGTTTGGGGCAGATTCTTGGTGTTGACAGTACTCTTGGGATCCGACGACGGCAGAATATTGTGAACGCCGTGGCAACTGGCACAGTTGGCCACAGTCTGGTTGCCGGCTTTGGCCGCGAGCCCATGAAAGGAAGAATCGAAACTGACCAGGCGGTCGGCGGGCAGGCCGAACTTGCGCGTTAGCAGCACGTCCCCGTGGCAGTTGCCGCAGGTATCGCGGATGTTGGCGGCGTTGACGGGGGAAGCCTCGTTGGTATGCTTTACGATCTTGTGCTCGCCGTGACAATCGGTGCAGAGCGGGGCCTGGGTGATGCCGTTTGCCAGAGCGCGGCCGTGGACGCTGGCGCGGTATTGGGCTACCACATCGGTGTGGCACAGGCCGCAGGTGTCCGGCACGGAGGTGCGGAAGGCCTGCGACTTCGGCGGCAGCAGTTCGTGGGCGCTGCCGTGGCACAATCCGCAATCGGGGGTGCCTTCGTTACCTGCCTTGCGTGCCAGACCATGCGCGCTTTGGGCATAATCGCCTGCCTGGTCGGCGTGGCAGGTGGTGCAGACCGGTTTGGGAATGTTGGCGGGGTGGGGATAGGTCTCGTGCGATTCGTGGCAGGTATCGCAGGGCAGCCCGGCGTGAGCGCTCTTTTCCAGCTTCTGCCCCTGTTCATGGCAGGAGGTGCACTCCTGCTTGGGTGGATCCGCTGCAAAGAGATTCGCGCCGGCTGCCCCGAGGAACAGGCCTAAAAGGGCAGAACCGAGCCGCTGGCCAGAGAAACGGAATGCCCGGTTCAAAATCATTACTAGACTCCAATCTTGGACATGGCGACCCAACTCTGGTACATGTAAATGGCGCCCAGAGCCAGGCCGAAAACCACCGTGATCGCGGTGAGGATTTTGCCCCACTTATCGATGACATCGAGCTTGTGGGAAACGTTCAGTTGTTGGGAAGCGGCTCCGCCGTCGAGCACGTGGAGGGTATCGTCCTCATGGCTCGAGATTGCTTTGCGCCAGACGATCATCACGATCACGACGGCTGCCAGCACGACCCAAAGAATAAAATACGGCATCAGATTGATGTTCACAGCTCACCTCCAAAGAAAAATCAAATCGGGGATTGCGGGTGAGGACGCACCTGAATGGGAGCGCCCGAATGTAAGTTCGTTCTATCGAAGGTCTTGTCGGTGGCCTCTTCAATCGCATCCACAACCAGCAGGAGATAGGCGTCCAGAGCGCATCGCACCTGCTGGCGGGTCTCGCAGGAGCCGTCCGCGGCATGATCGGCGCATACCGAACAGACGTTTTGCCGGATAGCCTCTATGTACTGCTGGATGTCGTCGCTCTCCACGGACTGGATGGCTTGGGCCACTTGCGGGAAAAGGCGGAATAGCGCGCAACTGGAGGGTTGCTCCAGCCCGCACTCGCCGTTGACGGTACGATCCGTGCAGACCTTACAAATCCGGTTCCGGACAATGGCCTCTAATTCTGCTAAAGAACGATCCATGTCAGCTTCTCCTTTACCGAGTAAAAGGTGATGCACGCCGAAGTCCATCGATCGGCTTGTCTAACTAGTTGCGTTTAATGCGTTTAGATCCGGAATGCGGATTATGTGGGGCTATTGGCGCAGGGACGGAGACAGGATTGGGGGAAATCCCGCTCGAATCGGCAGCCGCGTGGCCTTTTACTACACGCAAAGCCGCCGCCATGATCGCGAGCAGAACGGTATTGATGGAATCTTCCCGCGAGACTACTGAAACAATCCCGGCCTCCCAGGCTTGCGCCAGCAGCAGCGGATCCGGACGGCTGATCAGCACCACCCGTTCGGGATTACATAAAGGGAGAGGCAGACGAGCGAAAGCCAATTCATCCAGAACCAGGACGCAGTGCTGTTCCTGGTCTGGAGAATCGACTGTCTCGACGTGCCATGCGCAATTGCGGGACAATGCTTCCCTTACTGCGGCCACATACCCGGCATCAGTGATCGAAAGCTGAACCGTTTGCATCATGGAACCAACTCCACGCCTCCACCCCGCGCGTTTGCTACTTCTTGTCGACGTACCCGTCCAGGCTTTTGTGCTCCTGGTAGTACTTGCCGGCGTCTTTCAGCTCTTTAGGAGCCTTGACTTGGTCAACATGGCAATAAGTGCAGGCTTTCTTGGTAGCCTTGGTGTATTCCGGCTTGCCGTACGAGGCTGTAGAGCAGACCAGGAAACCGCCCAGCAAAATAGCAGCGGGCACAATTAGTTTTAGATGGGACATGATGCCTCCAAGCGGACAGGAGCAATTCCATCGCCACGTCCTTAATCCTTGTATTCGCAAGTACTTTGCGGAGTTTCCCTACTCCGGATCGGGGCAATTAGCCCCTTCAGATCCGATTTACTGCGCCAATACACGCAGACAGACTGATATAATCGATCCAAGTAGCAACTTAAGTCCGAATGTCCAAACTTACGCCAGGCTGGCAGCAAACCAGCGTCTTGGAATCCGTGTTCGATCAGCTTTCCGACGCTTTGGTTTTGTACGACCCTGAATACCGGATCACCGGCGTCAACCGGGCTGCGGAAAAACTCTTCGGCATGTCGTCCGAGGAGATGCTGGGAAAACATTGCCAGGATGTTTTCAAGTGCTCGTTGTGCGAGCCGGGCTGCGGAGTGCTGGTAGGGTTGAACCAATCGCCAGCCGCACCGAATTGTACCGTCCGTCTGCACACGGACAACGGCAATGAGCGACTGGTGGTGATGCGGACCAACCAGATGCTCAACGATGCCGGCGAACTGGCCGGAGTGGTGGCGACCATCAAGGATATTACCGAGGAGGCGGCGCCGCAGAAACGCGAAGTGATCGCCGAATCGCCGGGCATGCGCGAGGTGCTGAATTTCGTGCGGCGGGTGGCGGCCAGCGAGGCGACTACTGTGCTGCTGGAAGGCGAAAACGGTACAGGCAAAGACCTGATCGCGAAGACCCTGCACTACCAGAGCCTGCGGCAGGCCGAACCGTTCATCGCCATCAACTGCGCGGCGATTCCGGATTCCCTGCTGGAGAGCGAACTGTTCGGCTACGAGAAGGGCGCTTTCACGGACGCGCGTTCGCAGAAGCGCGGCATTTTCGAACTGGCCGATAAGGGCACGCTCTTTCTGGACGAAATCGGCGAAATTCCGCTCATGCTGCAGGCCAAACTGCTGCGTGTGCTGGAAGAGCAGTGTTTCCGGCGTCTGGGCGGCCTTAAGGACATCAAACTGGACCTGCGCGTGGTTGCCGCCACCAACAAGAATCTGCGGGAAGCGGTAAAAGAAGGCGCTTTCCGGCAGGATCTGTATTTCCGGCTGAACGTGATCCAGATTCTGATTCCGCCACTGCGCGAGCGCCTGGAAGATATCGTTCCCCTGACGGGTTTCTTCATCGACCACTACAACCGCAAGTTCAAGCGCAACATTGAAGGCGTGAGCGAAGCCGCCGCCAAGCAGTTAATCACCCACGACTGGCCCGGCAACGTGCGCGAATTGCGGAATGCCATCGAGCGGGCCATGATTCTGGAGGAATCTTCGCTGATCACGCCGCCGAGTCTGCCGATCGCCATCTCGAGGCCGGATCCGAACTATGCCGTGGTTCCCGCCGTAATGACGGAAATCCCCACAGACGGCATGTCTTTAGAGGACAACGAGCGGAACCTGCTGGCGCGAGCGCTCGAAAAAACAAACGGCAATCAAACGCAGGCGGCCAGGCTGCTGCGCGTGACGCGGGATACGCTGCGGTACAAGATGAAGAAGTTCAACTTGCGGTAGCGTCGCAGGGCACCTACTCCGAAGTTTTGACCGGCACAAACACGATACGGGGGGTGGTGGCAGTAGTATCGAGTAGCCACAGGGGTGCGGAGCCCACCTCGTTCAGGCGATAGACATTGCCCATGCCGGTGATCCCGACGGGGGTGCAATCGCACCGGATGGCGCTGCTGGTCCCGTCGGTGAGGTCGAACGCGGTCACTCCCTGGCCGGCGGCGACGGCGACGAAGAGCTTACTGCTGTCGCCGGAGAAGGCCGCGCCCACGGTACTGGGGCCGGCGCCCTCGGCCGCGATCAACTGCTGGGCCGCGGCTCCGCCCACATCCTTTACCAGGGTCACGCTGGCGGCGGCAATGGCGGCGTCGTGAGTTCCAGGGGCGAATGCCACGGCGGCGCCGCGTGCGGCCACAAGTTGTTTCCCGGCGCCGGCGCCCAACAGGTGCACGCCGGAACCCGCGGCGACCAGCACATACGCGCCGTCGTCAGCGACGGCGAACGAACCAGTCAGGGTCTGGTGGCCGCGTCAGCGCGGGAGGGCCAGCAAAGCAGAGATATCGAAATTGTTCCCCGGTTTGGGAGCCCCGGGAAGACCGGTGACCACCTGGATCCGCCCGCCGCCATACAGAGCCGCGGCGGAACCGGTAGGGCTGAAAACGACGCGCTCGGGCACAAAAGGGATCCCGTTCGCGGGCACTTCCGAAGCCGCGCCCGCGTTCAGGGTGTAGATGTGGAAGGTTCCGTCGGTAGCGACGGCGATCACTGAATCCAGCCGTGGCGAGACCGCGCCGGAAGCCAGTCCGGCGCCCAGATTGACAGGGTCGCCCAGGACCGACGCGCCGGGGATACCGAGCACCGGCCGCAACACCTGCGCCTGGCCGTCGAAGACGTAACCGGTGACTGGCCCCTCGACGCGACCCTGTTGCGCGAGCGCGAGCGGCGCCGCCAGACAAAGCAAACTCACCAGCGAACGGTTGCGAATGGTCATATCTATTACCTCGGAGGTCCTACGGATCCCGTGCCAGGCGTGATGGTCACCAGTGCCGGCGAAGTGCCTGCGGTTGTTCCATTGCCGCCGCCGATCGCGCCCGACGCGTAGAGCCCGCCGACAGCGGCAGCCGCGGCTGCGGCCACGATCACTACAATCAACTTGGCGGAGATGCCGGCTGCCGCAGCCGCGCCGGCACCGGCCGCGACCAGGGCGTTGGTTTGCTTGATATTTGTGTTCGCCGACTGGCCGTTGTACGACGCGTTCACGTGGATCTGAAACTGTCCCTGGACGTTGTTCGGGCGCAAACCGTGCGCCAGGGCGCGACCCTGGCTGTCAGTCATGACGGTCAGGGTGTGCGAGCCGCCGGCAAAGGTCCCGCCGGCTCCCTGGGAGGGCAGAGTAAACACCACCGCGGCGCCGGCAATGGGCTTGTGATTCTCGTCCTCCACCTGGACTATGGGTTCACGCGCGGTGCGTTGGCGGATGTTATTAATGGCGCCGTCCCCCTCGACCACGATCAGGTTCAGCTTGGGAGCCGCGTCCTGGGCCTGCGCGACAGTGGGAAACGGTACCGCCAGGATTCCGGCCAGCAGCAGTGAAAGATGTCGCATGCCACCCCCTCAGAGACTTTATTATGTCCACATAACCCGGAAAACACAAACCATTTCGTTAAATTGTGAGTTTTCCCGCGCGCGGGCCCGAGACGCGGGCGCGCAGCCGTTCTTCGCGCCGGAGCAAAGCCGGGGTGTCTTCCAGGGAACGCGCGCTGCGGGTCATTTCGAGGGCCATGACATAATTGCGCTCGCGGTGCTCGTAGTGCTTGGCCAGGGCTTCGAGGGCGCGGGCGCGGAACAGATTACGGCCGGTGGCCAGTTCGGTCCAGATGGCGAGGGCGGCGTTTTCGCGGCCCAGGCGCTTTTCCATGGCGGCGATATCCCAGAGGGTGCGAAACAGCAGGTCGTCCGGCAGTCCCAGGTCCACAGCGCGGCGAAACAGGCGGAGGGCTTCCTCTTCGCGTCCGGCCTGATTGACCCAGCGGGCCAAGCCCACCAAGTCGGCGCCATGACGCAGTTCGGCCTCTTCAGGCGAGCGGAAGGCAAAGGGCACGATGGCGGTCAGGCAGGCCAGGGAAAGAATATCGATGGCGTTGTGGTGGAAGATGGGCACGATTTCGAAGGCCCGCTGGGTACGCAGGAATTCGAAATAACAATAGGGAATCATTTCGCCGGGCAGGTCGCCCTGGCGCTCCACGCCCAGAATGCGATTTTCCAGGTCCACCAGGCGGCAGCTTTCCAGGCGCAGTTTCCATAAACGACGCGCGCCGAAGAGCAGGTCCAGATGCTCCATGCGGTCGAACGGATTGCGGGCGCGGGCCATGCGGAAGCGGGTTTCCAGCAGGGGCTGGTCGTAGGACTTGCCGTTATAGGTGATGAGCACGTCAAAGAGAGCCAGGTATTCCGCCAGGCGGGAAAGGAGCGACGCCTCTTCGCCATAGTCGCGCATGAAAAACTGGCGCAGGCGAAAGCCGGAAGAATCGATGGAGCCTACGCCGATGAGGAAGGCATAGGTGCCGGTGCCGCCGGCCAGGCCCGTGGTTTCGGTATCCAGAAAGGCCCAGCGGGTGGGATGCGACTGCGGAATGGCGTTGGCCGAAAGCTGGTCCAGCAGATCTTCGGGCAGACCTTCAAGGTCGCAGATTCCCACGCTGCCGTGACGGCGGTGGCGCTCCCAGACTCGCTCGGTTTCGAAATGCTCGCCCAGCGGAGTGCGCACGACCTCGCCGGAGATGAGGTCCTGGATGAAGTGACCGGCATCGCGCAGGGTGCGGTCGACGGTTTTGGGGGGAGGAGGACCGCCCTGGTATTTCCGGTCGATCCGCGCCATCCGCCGCCGCAGCGCCGCGAGTTGTTCCTGGATTTCCTCCATTCGCCTTTTCTTTGCCCACTATAAGCTTTATGCTCAGATTTGCGCAAGACCACGCTCTATTTTCTGATGTTGTTGGCGCTGCTGGCAGTCTCGCGCCTGTGCCATGTCCGCATCCTGTGGGAAGGCGATACGTATCCCCTGGCGGCGGCGCAGCAGATGGAGCACGGGCGCATGCTGTATCGCGACATCTGGTTCGACAAGCCGCCGCTATTGCCGCTGTTCTACCTGCTGTGGGGCGCCGGCGCGGGCTGGACTCTGCGGTTGGCGGACGCGCTCTACGCCATGCTGGCGTGTTGGATCGCGTATGGGTTTGCGCGGGAG
>VFSW01007334.1_pt1 | contig 16014 bp, 16 predicted proteins | sample 5358111 | NCBI WGS metagenome assembly VFSW01 (sample SAMN11554181, study PRJNA540505) | mine drainage metagenome | isolation source: sediment from site ElyBrook_90M | place: USA: Ely Copper Mine, Vershire, VT | collected 2017 | reverse complement strand
GGTGGCCGCTGAACGGCAACGCCAACGACTACTCGGGCAACCTCGACAACGGGGCCGCGAGCAACGTCGTTTTTACGAGCTCGTGGACTTCTGGCTATTCGGCGCCATAGTGCTTATTTTTGATGAAACTCTTTTCTAAAGAGTTTCGCTCATGTACTAACAGATACGGCACGCCGAGATGGCTGCAGGCTAAGGTATTTATTGCTTCTTTGTCCATCTTATCCGGATGATTGTCAATGAATCTTAACGTAACCAAGATGCTTCGCGACTTCATTTCCGACTCGCGACGCGTGCTTGCGATAAGCTATAAGCCCGACATGGAGACCTTCAAGAGGACAGTCAAGATCGTATTGATAGGTACCCTGATGCTAGGAGTGCTTGGGTTTATCATAGAGCTGATAATCAACTTCCTTACATAGCCCCAAGGTCTGCGGAGATGGAGCTTGAGATTGACTTTACCAAATCGGCGCAGAAGAACGCTGACGACTTTTTTGAGAGGTCAAAGAAGGCGAGGAAGAAGGCGGAGGGGGCGCAGAAGGCAGTCAGGGAGCTTGAGGAGGCTCTTGGGAGCCTTGGGGAGGAGACCCTGACAAGAAAGGAAGTCAGGATAGTTGAGAAGAGGGAGTGGTACGAAAAGTTCAACTGGTTCTACGCAAGCGATGGAGGCCTTGTTATAGGAGGCAGGAGCGCGGATCAGAACGAGGAGCTCTACTCGAGGCACTTCGACGGCGCTGACCTCTTCTTCCATTCGGATATCTTCGGCGCCTCGGTTGTGCTCCTTAAGGACGGGCTTTCCAAGGCCGCCGACGTACGCGAGGAGGCTGCGCAGTTCGCCGCATCGTTCTCGAGCGCGTGGGAGAACACACAGACAACAGTCGACGTGTACTCGCTGAGGAAGGAACAGGTGACAAAGTCAAGAAATGAGGGATCGCTTGGCAAGGGCAGCTTCTTCCTCAAGGGGGAGCGGGAGTGGTACAAGAGCATGCCGCTGCAGCTTGCCGCCTTTATGGATGAGCGCGTAGGAAAGGTGGAGATAGCCCCGGAGATCACATGCAGAAGGCTCGAAATAAGGCAATTCGTGTCCATATCGGTGGGCAGGACTAAGAAGTCCGATGCTGCCAAGGCGATAGGAAAGGCGCTGGGATACGCCAACATAGACTATATAATGCAGCACCTGCCAACCGGGCCCTTTGCACTGAAAAGTTCTGGCTGACTGCCTCATGCGCCATTATGCGCGCTTTTGGGGATTAGGACTGTAGCAGTTACGCAACAGACCGCGGCATTACGCAATCATGCGCGCCTGGCCTTCTCCTTGCCTATTGCCGACAGGATGTATTCCTCCGCTTCTTTTGCTCCTTTCCATCCACTCAGCTCGACCCATTTTCCAGGCTCAAGGCTCTTGTAGTACATGAAGAAGTGGGTGATCATGCTCATGGTATGCTCGGAGAGGCTCATTATGTCCTTTGTATCTTTGTACTCTGGGTCTACTTTTTCCATAGGGACTGCCATTATCTTAGTGTCTATGCCCTCCTCGTCCTTCATCATCAGGAGACCTATTGGCCTTGCCTGCACCAGCGTGCCCGGGGCGAATGAGGCAGTGCTTATTACCATTATGTCGGAGGGGTCGCCATCGGCGCTCCTCGTTCCGGGTATGAAGCCGTAGTTATACGGATAGAACATTGCCGTGTGTAGTATTCTGTCCACCTTTATGAGCCCGGTCTCCTCGTCCATCTCGTACTTGATGCTGCTGCCCTTGGGTATCTCTATTATCGCATTCACCTTCTTGGGCGCGTCTTTTCCCGGACCTATCTCCATGAATATCGCATTATCTAGTGGGGTTAGAATTCTTATAGTTTAGCGAATCTGGAGGTTTGTAACCGCATACCGGGCCTTTTCCGTACTTGAGAGCGTAATCGAGTTTGCATGTGGGAGGAATAATAGAGAGTTCTTAGCGGGTACTTGTAGCGTGTGGCACTCTGGGCGCAGAAACAGTTTTAATAGTTATTGCCAAATATGGTTCATGCCTACGAAATATGTTGTTGTTTTAGGGTCAATGATGAGCGGCCTTGGCAAGGGTGTAGTCACCTCCTCGCTGCTGAAGATGTTCGATTTCTACAATTATAATGCCCTTCCGATAAAGTTCGACGGATACCTGAATTACGACTGCGGAACCATGAACCCCTACAGGCACGGGGAGGTCTTCGTCCTTGACGACAAGAGCGAGGTCGACATGGACTTCGGAATATACGAGAGGTTCGCTAACAGGAGCCTTACTGGGGATCTCTCGATAACTGGAGGGAAGCTCTTTGGCTCGGTGATTGAGAAGGAGAGGAGGGGAGGGTACCTCGGAGAGGATGTCCAGATAATACCGCACCTGACAAACGAGGCGATAGGCATGATTGAGGGAGTCGAGAAGAGAAGAAAGCCTGATGTGATAGTCATCGAGGTAGGCGGAACGGTAGGGGATATTGAGAACAGCTATTTCATAGAGGCGGTAAGGCAGCTTGCACTGAGGCACGAGACGGTGTTCATAAATCTGACATACGCCCCTTCGCTGGAAGTCGTCGGCGAGCAGAAGACCAAGCCTGCGCAGGTGGGTTACAGACTTCTTCTGCAGGCCGGCATAATGCCTGATTTTGTAGTATGCAGGAGCAGGGAGAAGCTGACGGACAAGGCGAGGTGGAAGCTTGCTCTCTTCGCCAACATAAAGGAGGAGATGGTGATAGACGACTCCGATGCCAATTCCATATACGAGCTGCCGCTGCACTTCATGGAGCAGGGATTTGACAGAAAGCTCCTCGGGAAACTGGGCCTGCGTGCCGGACTTGACAGAAAGAAGCTTGATCTGTGGAAGGAGAGCGTCCAGAGGATAATAAAACCCAGAAGAGAGGTTGAGATAGGGATAGTGGGGAAGTACACCGAGCTTAAGGACTCGTACGCAAGCGTAAAGGAGGCGCTCGTGCATGCCGGCGCGTACAACAACTCTCGCGTGAACATACGCTGGGTTGAGTCGACAGACCTTGAAAGGGGAGATATGGAAGGGATAGAGGGAGTTGACGGAATACTCGTGCCTGGAGGGTTTGGAAACAGGGGCATAGAGGGAATGATAAGGGCGATACAGCATGCGAGGGAGAATGGAATCCCGTACCTTGGGCTCTGCCTTGGCATGCAGCTCATGTCGATAGAGTATGCGAGAAACGTGTGCGGCCTTTCCGGGGCGGGATCAACCGAGTTTAACAGAAATGCCAAGGAGAAGATAATACACCTGCTGCCTACGCAGCGCGGCGTGGACAAGAAGGGAGGCACAATGAGGCTGGGCCTTTGGGAATGCAGGCTCGAGAAGAACTCGCTTTCGCATAAGCTTTACGGCAAGGGCAGGATAAGCGAGCGCCACAGGCACAGGTATGAATTCAACAACAAGTACAGAGATATGCTCAGGAAGGCCGGCTTGGTCATAGCCGGCACTACGCTGGACAGGGAGCTGGTCGAGTTTGTCGAGTGGAAGGGCAGCTTTGGCATAGCGACGCAGGCGCATCCCGAGCTGCGGTCCAGGCTTGAGTCCCCATCGCCGCCGTTCGTCGGATTTGTCAATGCAGCCCTCGGGAGAAAGGATCAGAGGAAGTAGAGAGTATAGTTAAGCAGGTAGCCTAGGATCTTCTCCACGAGTGGTATCCCGCTTACTATGTCCCTAAGTATGAGCACGTCTTTGCGCGAGGCTGCGCCCGACTTCGCTATTATTGGAGGGTAGATTAGCAGCGAGAGGGCTATCCCCGCAAGTATCATGAGTTCCCTGTTTGCCTGCGGGAGGAGTCTTAGGAAAGCGAAGAGAGAGGCTGCGAGGATGATGTTGGAGAAGAGGACCTTCCATAACTGGCCCATCCTGGTCCTGATGCCCATGGCCTTTAGGTAATTCATGAATAGCAGGTTTGTTGCCATGCTCCCTATGTAGAGCATGGCTATTATTACGCCTATCACATGGAGGAGGGGTACAAGTATGAGCAGCGAGATTGTCTCGATGATTCCGACTATCAGAGAGTACTTGAATACCTTTGACGTCTTCCTGGTGCTTATGACAAGCTGCGTTGCGTATGATCCGAATATGCTTAGTAGCAGGCCTATTCCTATAAGCTGCATGTAGAGCACTGCGGAGCTGTATGTGGGAGTGAAGAGGGTTGTTATAAGGTAGTTCGCAAAGATGGTGACATAGGCTATCATTGGCGCGGTGAATAGAAGGCCGAAGTATGTTGCATAGTGGAAGAACTTCCCGATCTTGCCTGAAAGGCCTTTGCTGTGAATCGCCTCGGCGAACATGGGTATCAGAACTATGGCGAACGAGCCGGCGAAGACGTCTATTATGGATCCTATCCTTGAGGCCACCCCATACTGGCCCACGAACGATGGCAGCACCACTATTCCCAGAAGTATTACGGAGAAGTTGGTTACCAGCGTGGTTATTATGTTGGAGTATGTCAGGGGCATCGAGAACGTTAGCATTTCCTTTATCCTAGAGCCCATGTTCTCCTTCACTATCGAGATCCCAAAACTCCTGTGCGCGGCGAGCACCTCGAATATGAGCGAGATTATCAGCCCCGCAGTATACCCGATTATGGCGCCGGCGATGCCGAAGCCGAGTACGACAAGGCCTATGCTGAAGACCGCCTGCGCTATCGAGTATATTATAAGGCTCAGGGCAGTGTTCTTTCCGTCGCTGTAGCTTACGAGTATCAGGTTAAACGTATTGAAAAGGAGCGAGAAGATTATGCTTGACATTCCCAGGATGATGAGGTATGCATAGGAGGCCGAGTGCAGTACATATACCGAGAGAAAGACGCTGAGCGCTGAGCCCACTGCAAAGAGCAGTATCCCGGGAATGGATACTGCCACAAGGCTGTCTCCGAACGCAACTTTTATCTCCGTATGGCGCTTTCTGGAGAGGAGGAACGGAACCCTTTCGTTTAGGTATGTGCCTATGTTGAGCGAGCCGAAGGCGCTGAAAAAGGCGGCTATGCTCAGTATCAGGGTGTATATGCCGTAACCGCTCGGGTTGAGCAGCCTGGCCACCACCACGAACATTATGGCCTGAATGAGAAGGGATAGGATCTTGCCTACTACCAGGAACGATGCCGACTTTGCAGTCTTCTTTGCGAGTCTGGCAGTCATGTTGGAATTTGACTCCGAAATCATTCAATACCCCTTAGCGAGAGCAGAAACCCGAGATACTTTGCAAGCAAAGATACCGGAAGCCTTAGGAGAGGTATCTTCTCGGATATTCCCCTCGCAAGCCTTAGGTCTGAGCCGTCGATTACGCCTAGCGCGGCTATCAGAGCGGGATAGGAGATCAGCAGTATGACGCCTCCGGCGGCGAGGGCGAGTATCTTGCTCTTCAGCAGCAAGGAGAGGGCGAGAGGTATTGTCAGGAGGATATTGCTTGCAAAAAGCAGGAGCGTCTTCCTGTAATCAAGCCTGAAGTTCATCAGCCTCATTGAGAGCCTTATGAAGAGTATGCTCTCCGTTGTGCTTCCTATGAAGAAGATTGCGGCTATAGCCCCGAGCACGCCGAATCTCGGAACAAGGAAGATGACTGCTATGAACTGCAGGATCGTGGAGACCACGAGGGTCTTAACCAGCGGCGTGGTGAAGCCGTTTGATATCAGCAGGTTTGAGATGTAGTACTGGAAGGCGTCTATGAGGCTGCCAAGCGCTATGAGCGAGAAGTAGAATCCAGTATTGTCAAATGAGCCAGGGAGGAGCAGGCCGGCTCCGGGCTTGGCCATCACCGCGATATAGACTATGAACGGCAGGGTGACCATCAGCGAGTAGAGGATTAGCTTGTTGTAGGTCCCGTTTGCCTTGCCCTCCTTGTGCGAGGCCTGCGCGGTGGTAAAGAGGGGCAGCAGGGCTGTGCTTGCCGTGCTGTAGAAGACCGCGATGAACGCAAGGCCCTTGAGCGCCGCCCCGTAGTTCCCCAGAGTTACCTTGCTCACGAAAAGGCTCAGGTATATGACTGCGAAGTTTGCCATGCTTAGGTTCAGCACGTTGTTTAGGCTCATCGGCACCACGAAGGTGAGCGCATGCCTTATCTCGGACTTTGATGGCAGTTTCAGGCTTATGGGCCCGAGCCTTGAGATTACGCGCAGTATCAGGCAGAGGGCAATGACGGCTCCTGCCGCGTAGCCTATGAGCATTCCGGCTATTGCGCCGTCGACCCCACGGCCCGAGAGTATAAGCAGAACGCTAGCTGCCAGCTGTACGATGTCGGTAAAGACACCCACAAACGAGGCGAGCTTTCCTTTTGTGAGGCCGATGAGAGCCTGTACGGCGGTGCTCTCGAATGTCGAGAAGAAGATTATCGAGGACGCAAGCATGAGGGTGAGTGGGGATATGCCAAGGCTCCTGAAGAGCACCCCGGCCACGTACGGGCTTATGGCAATCCCCAGTATGGTGAAGAAAAGTGAGATTGGGATCAGAAGCGAGTACCCGGTCACGAGGGTGTGCACGATCTCGCCGGTATCTTTCCTGTACAGGTGCCTTGCCAGGTTCCTTCCGAAGTATGTGCCGATTCCGAAGTTCCCAACCAGGTCCACCAGGGCCGAGAAGCCGAAAGCAAACGTGTAGACCCCGTAGTTGCTTGCGCCCAGAAGCCTGGTTACCAAAATTAGCGTCATGACGGTTACTATGACGCCTAGCGCCTGTCCCAGATAGAGAGAGGAGAGCAGGCGGGCCGAGATTACACCCAGATTCTCCCGTTCTTCCGCCATCGAACACAGCCAGTATAATCTTCTAGTCAAGGTTTATATAAATGAGTAGATAAATGCTTCTGATTGCATGCGGCTCAAGCTTCCCGAGACAAAGGCGTGCAGGTTTGAAGCCGCTGCGTTCTTGGCCTATCTGATAATGGCCCTGGTAATGTTTTCGAACATATCCGCAGGCATTGGGTCGGTTGTTCCCAACGGAGGAGGGGATGTTTACCAGAGCATGTGGAGCCTTTGGTGGGTCCCTTTCTCGGTCTTTGCGCTCCACCAGTCGCCTTACATTACAGGATTTCTCTTCTACCCGCTCGGGGCGAATCTCGTCTCGGAGACCATGGTTCCGCTCGCCGGCATAGTCTCTGCACCCCTCCAGGCGCTTGCAGGGATAGCGGTAACATATAATGTCCTCTTCTTCCTGAGCTTTGCGCTTGGAGGGCTCTTCATGTTCCTCCTGGCCAAATACCTGACAAACAACAATTATGCGGCGTTCATCGCGGGGCTGATCTTCGCGTTCAGCCCGATGCATATTGCGCAGTCATACTCCCACCTGCAATGGACTATCACCGAGTTCATACCCCTCTTCGTGCTTTTCTTCATGATGATGATCAGGACGGGGAAGAGAAGGTATGCTGCATACTCGGCGATAAGCTTCGTCCTCCTCACATTCATGGGAGACATAGAACAGGGGATAATAATGGCGGCCTTCGCCGTAATCTCCATAGTGATCCTGTTTTTCCTGGAGAGGAAGAACATACTGTGCGTTCGTTTTGCAGCAAACCTGCTGACGTTCGGAGTGGCCGTCCTCCTGTTAGGCTCCCCGTTCTTCATATCCATAGCAGGACATCTTAGCGCCGCCGTGGGCTCGGCGAGCCAGCTATCCGACGTTGCGCACAACATGCTCTACAGCGACAATCTTGCCTCCTTCTTCCTGCCAAGCTACTACAACGGGATCTTCCACGGAATCTACTCCGGAACTCTGCTCCAGTCGGTCTACGGAATGACCTACCAGGGGCTAAGCTACACGCCAGACATAACCGAGAAGGTCTCTTACATCGGATACAGCATAATCTTCCTTGTGCTTCTTGCATTGTACCACGAGCACCGCAGGAACAGGCTAAGGGACATATGGTACTGGATTGCGATACTCTTCGTATTCCTTCTTTTTGCGCTTGGGCCTAATATACAGGTAATGGGCGTGTCTACCGGGATTCCGACATTCTACTCCGCGTACAGAAATATACCCTTCTTCAACCTGGTGAGGGAGCCGGGAAGGTTCGACGTTGTTGTGACGGTTGCGCTGGCTGCGCTTGCCGCCGTGGGCTTTGACCATCTCTCCAAGTCAAGATATGGATAGAATGAGTTTTCACTGATGGCACTTTTCACAATACTCATACTCATAGAGTACAACGGCGCGCCACTTTCACGCGCTTTTGCAAATTCGCTCAGAACAGGCGCGGGCATCTCGCCGATATACGGCCAGATAGGAAAGATACAGGGCAATTTCTCAGTTCTGGTACTGCCTGCGCTGCCAAACCTTACCACTGGCTCCTTCCTTTACCCCGGGATGTCGATGTATTACCAGACCTCATTCGTTAAGCCCCTCTTCGGAGGCTACACCACTAGGGAGAACGCATCGCAGCAGCAGCTGCTTGAGAACGTGCCCCTGATAGTATCTGCAGCCTATCTGCAAAGCGGCCAGGGATTCATCTTCCCATACCCAATAAACGAGAACTACTCAAGCCTTAGCCTCTTCTGGCTGACGCAGTACAGGGTAGGGATGGTGGCAGTCATGAACGGCGCATACGATCAGAACGAGTTCAGCGCCATAATAAATTACCTCTACAGCGTCTATGGCAACCCGGTCTATGAAGACGCGAACGTTACCGTGTTCGATGCGGGAAACATAGAGAACCTCGTGGGGGACAGGACGCTTGTCTCATATCTTTCCGGGACCTGGGTTCCGGGCTACGCATTCTGCGGCTCCTCGCAGCAGTGCAACCAGAGCGTGCAGGCGCAGTGGTTCGGACAGAACGTCAGGGCAGTTACGATATTCTCACCTAATGCGACTGCGGCAAGAATCGGGTTCGAGGGCATGACATACTACCCTGGAGCGCCAGTCTACCTCTACCTAAACAATGATCCCAAGCCATTTGCCGAGTTCAATCTTACTGCGGCGCCGTCAAACCGCTCCGTTGGGGTAAGTCTCCCGGTAGGACTCAGCCAGGTGACCTTTTACCAGAACGTTACAGCCTCGTCCGGACAGAACCAGTACCTAAACTTCGGCCTTGATAACATAACAATCAGGTAACCGACGACTTCCACCTTGGAGAGAGGATGGCGCACTGAGGGAAGGGCAATCCTGCAATGCCGCATAGAGTTTGGATATTATCTCAATATGCACGGCAGGATTAGAAATCCTGTAGATAAGGTTTATATATCCCATCTGCTTAGATATACTTGGAAAGGGGAAGGGCCGCACGCGGAATTCGGTTGCGGCTTTAAGCGAGATAAAGGGGAAATGGGAATGGAAACAAGTAGCCTAGTGGAAGGCGAGATGTATGAGCTTAGGCTCAACGCGAGGAGCCCGAAAGGGGAAGGGATTGGCAGGATAAACGACATTGTCGTCTTTGTCAAGAACGCCAAGGCGAGGATAGGGAAGACGCATTGGGTTAGGATAACGAAGCTACACAGGACCTTCGCTTACGCCGAGCTGATACAGCAGCGCGAAGATAGCAAGTATTTTATAGGTAATGGTAGCTTAATAGTATAGTTCTAGGGGCCTTTTGGGCTTTTTTATTTATTATTTATTTTCTTTTTTATCAATATTAGATTGGTAAGTATTTGGCATATTGATACTTTTTAATTGAGGGATTTTATGGATCAAAAGAATTTTACGGAGAACATAAGGCATGGTACTACAACAGTCGGGATAGTCTGCACTGACGGTGTCGTGATGGGCGCTGACGTAAGGGCAACCTACGGCACGTACATCTCCAGTGGAGAGGCGATAAAGATACACAAGATCGACGACAACCTGGCCATGACGATTGCGGGAGGAGTGGGGGATGCCGAGTACCTTGTCAAACTGATAAAGATGCAGAACGAGCTGTATAGGATGAATGAGGGCAAGCCTATGACTCCGACCTCGGCGACCTCGATTCTCTCGCTGGTGCTTCAGGAAAACAAGATGTACCCGTATATGGTCGAGCTCATACTCGGGGGGATTAACAAGGACAGGCCGGAGATATACGACATTGACCCGGTTGGAGGATACATAAAAGAGTCCAGGTATACATCAACCGGAAGCGGCTCCATAGCCGCGACAGGATATCTGGAGAGCATATACACCGCCGAGATGACTACCCAGGATGCCGCCAGGCACCTTGCAAAGGCGTTGAAGATCGCCATGAAGAAGGACTCGGCGACAGGGGACGGCATGAAGATTGTCACCATAACAAAGAAGGGATACCGGGAACACAGCAGGGAAGAGATAGAGAAGCTCCTGAAGTAGGACGAAGGCGAATTGGCATATTTTCCATTATCATTAGCAGGTTAGTTTTGGATTGAAGTGGTTCTTTGAGCGTAGAGATAAAAGAGAACAAGGAACTCCTGGAAAGGGTTAAGGAGTTGATACCGGCGGGGGCGGGGGTTGCCGACGTAGAGTTTGAGGGGCCCGATATTGCCGTCTACGTGAAGGAGGTCGCGCAGGTTTACAACGACGAGAACGTCATAAAGAATATATCGGCTACGATTAAGAAGAGAATAATAATACGGTCGGAGGCTTCCAAACTCATGGGAGAGGAGGAAGCGGTCAAGAAGATACTTGAGATCGTCCCAAAGGAGGCCGGTATAGACGAGGAGAGGATAAGGTTTGAGAAGGATTTCTCGCAGGTATACATAGAGGCTATGAAGCCCGGGCTTGTCATAGGGAAGGGCGGAAGCACGCTGATCAGGATAATAAACGAGACTCGCTGGCTCCCGAAGGTGCTTAGGACGCCGACGATGAACAGCGACGTCATAAACGGAGTGAGACAGCTGCTTTTCAGGGAGTCGGAGTTCAGGAAGAAGTTCCTCAAGGCAACAGGGGTCAAGATAAACAGGGTCGTTGTAAGGAGCGAGTGGCTCAAGGCCACGGGCTTGGGAGGGTTTAGGGAGGTGGGAAGAAGCTGCCTTCTGCTCGAGACCAACCATTCCAAGATATTGATCGACTGCGGGATCAGCCCGGAGCCGGGAATACGCGGGCTTGACGCAAATGCCGGTAACGGAGACCAGAACAAGGCGTTTCCTTACCTTGACAGCGCCAATATCACGATAAACGACATAGACGCAGTCATATTGACGCATGCCCACATGGACCACATGGGCTTCATACCGTATCTTTACAAGTTCGGATACCAGGGACCGGTCTACTGCACTCCACCGTCGAGGGACCTCGCTGCGCTGCTTCTTTACGATTACGTGAAACTGGTGCAGAAGACCGGAGGTACGCCTCTGTACGGGGAAAAGGACATAAAGACAATGCTCATGCACATGATAACCAGGGACTATGGAGAGGTTACAAACGTCACCGAGGAGATAAAACTTACATACCACAATGCGGGGCACATTCTAGGCAGCGGCATAGTCCACCTGCACGTGGGGGAGGGCCTTTATAATATAGTCCATACAGGAGACATGAAGTACGGCTACACTCGGCTTTTCGACCAGGCGGATACGAGGTATCCGAGAATAGACGCACTGTTCATGGAGAGCACATACGGCGGATCGAGGGATATAACCAAGGACAGAGGCCAGGCGGAGATCGAGCTGATGGACGCAATAAAGAACACGGTGAGCAACGGGGGCAAGGTCCTTATACCGCTCTTTGCAGTTGGAAGAAGCCAGGAGATAGCCCTGGTCCTCGAGAATTACATAACGAACAACCCAAACTACAAGATGGATGCGCCCATCTTCCTTGACGGGATGATACTAGAGGCAAGCGCGATACACACGGCATATCCGGAGTACATGAAGATGAGCCTGAGGAAGCGCATACTCAACAACAACTCGCCTTTTGAGAGCGAGATCTTCGAGGTCGCTAAGGGCGAGAGGAGCGAGATTCTCGATAGGGGGCCCGCAGTCATACTCGCAAGCGGAGGAATGCTTAACGGAGGAGTTAGCCTTGAGTACTTCAAGGCCATGGCCGAGGATCCGAAGAACATGGTAATGTTCGTCGGATTCAATGCCGCAAGCTCGCTGGGAAGGAGGGTGCAGAACGGCCTTCCGGAGGTCGCTTTGCCTAACGAGGACGGGAGGCTCCAGCCCCTCAGGATAAACCTGCAGGTCAGGACTATGGAGGGATTCTCGGGCCACAGCGACAGGGTGCAGCTGATGCGCTTCGTGGAGAAGCTGAGGCCGATGCCCAAGAAGATCTTCACAATGCACGGGGAGGAGAGCAAATGCGACGACCTGGCCAGATCGCTGAACAACAGGTTCAGGGTCGAGACGAGGTCGCCGATGAACCTTGACTCCATAAGGTTCAGATGAAGCCAGCAGGGGCGTGAGGCGCGGGCCTTACTAAGGCACAGATAAAGCTTTTTATAATCCGTTTGCCATATCTGTTTGGTGTATGCATGGTAGAGATTGGAGAACGAGTGCCCAGCGTAAAGCTTGTAGATACAGAACTTGGCGTAGTAAATGTCAGGAAGGATACCAAGGGCAGGTCTGCCGTACTTGCCTTCTTTCCGGGGGCGTTTACAGGAGTCTGCACTTCCGAGCTATGCAAGTTCAGGGACAGCATGGCGGAGTTCAACTCCATGAACGGATCAGTTTATGCGATAAGCGTGGACGGCCCTTTCTCAAACAAGGGGTTCAAGGAGAAGAACGGCCTGAATTTCACTATACTTAGCGACTACAGGAGGAAGGCGGTGAAGAAGTTCGGCGTCGTCCTGGAGAACTTTGCCAACCTAGAGGGCTATTCAGCAGCCAAGAGAGCGGTTTTCGTTACCGACAGGAAGGGGATAGTGAGGTACAAGTGGGTCTCTGATGACCCTGCGGTTGAACCAAACTATGCGGAAATCACAGCTGCACTGGCATCCATAAACAACTCCTAGGCCATATTCCGCCCCTGTGCGAATATTTGGTGCTAAGCCTAGTGGAAGCGTTGGTATGCCGGCGAGGGGAGCCGTGTTGCTTTCAGCCGCGCATGGCAGGCTTTCGGGCTGCTGGCATGCGAACGCAAGCCGTGAGGCTTGAGGTTGCTGCCGCCATAGCTGGCCTGGACGTTGTATTCGCGTTTGGTGAGCGCTGCTTTCGGTTCAGGATTGGGGAATTCTTAGCGCCTTGTGGCGGGATGTCTAGAACTTATATATCCTGCCAAATATCCGGTTGAATATGCCCGCGAAGGCGTTGTTTATCTGCTTGCTGTAGGCTTTTAGCAGCATGGATACAACAAGGCTTATTATCGCCCCGGCTATGATGTCAGTAAGGTAATGCTCTGCGAGGAAGATCTTCCCGAAGAGCAGGAGCAGCACCCAGATTATATAGAGTATCCTCAGGTACTTGTAATTTATGAAAAGCGCAAGCCCGGTAAGCACTGTTGCGTGGTTTGACGGGAAGGAGTATCCGGTGTCGCAGTAGGCCTGTATGTACTGCGCCCCCTGAAGGCTGCATGGCCTTGGCTCGTGTATGACTAGTTTTAGGATGTCGCCTATAAGATATAGGACAACCGCCGCCAGCGCGAACGAGAAGGCGTTCCTGTCCCTCCTGTAAACAAGATATATCAAGATTAACGGGAGTACCACCAGATAGCTTTTCACTACGTATGCCATGATGTGGTATAGGAGCTGGCTTGCCAGCTTCTGGGTGGCTTCGTATGCCGCCAGGTTTATCCCCTGCATTACAGAAGAGAGTTCATTCATCCATTATCGCCTGAGCATGCCGCAACGCAGCCCCACTCTAGCCGGCACCATGCTTGGTAGCGCATGGAGCGCCATCGGGACTAGATGTTTCGGAGTTATAATGAAGCCTGAGTTTATAAAACCTGCGCTTCTTCTGGCCTGCGTATTGCCTGCCTCTGGATTTCGCGGAATCGGACCATTTGATTGTTATCTGCCTCCGGTTCTGATACGGTATGTGGCGTACAACATGTTGCCTGCCAGTAGCGCGATTAGGAGTGCATATGGTATGCCGTAAATGACCAGCGCGGCGGCTGCGGAGGCCACGCCGCCTCCGAAGAGCGCCTGGAGGCCCTTATTGTGAGGGGATGTCTTCGGGTCTGTAACCATCACGAAGGCAAAAAGATAGTTAACGCTTGTAAGTACTGCAAGTAAGCCGCTTATTGACGCCAGTCCTGCGGATCTGCTTATGATCAGGCTTATGATGATGGTTACCGCTACGAATGATAAGCCCGAGACAGCGCGCCGGGCCTCGTATGCGGATATTATGAATATGGGGGTGAGTGCTATCAGCACTCCAAAGACGTTAAAGTTTCCCGCGGCCCACCACTGGTCTCCGGCCCCGAAGGCGGCAAGGCCGATAAGAAGGCCTATTGCCCCGGGATTGAGGATGTTCGTGCTCTTCGCCTTTATGAAGAATTTGGAAAGCATTGCAATGGCCGAGGCGAGCACCGCAAGCAGGATTGGCGCATTTATCGGTGCTACAGAGCCTATTATAAGCCCCGTGATTATGGCGGAATAGGGTATCTTTGGGCTCCTTTTAAGATAAAACCTCGTGATTGCCGCCTCTGCGACCGAAGTTGAGATTACGGCGGCTATAAGCGCAAGCGGGACTTCCCTGAGGGCATAGCTGGATGCGGTGGCGAATATGGAGAGCAGTAATATCATCAGAACGTACATTCTGGCTATATGATGGTTCAGGATCTTCATGCAACCGGAGCCCTACTGTACCACATACCCGTTGGCATTTACAAGAACTATGCCGTCGTCGCCGAGGTTCGATTCCCCACCGAAACTGTCATCACCGAAGCTTGTCTCTATGAAGTATAGCTTGTCTCCGGGCATCAGGTTTACCTCTTGCTTCTGGCCGTTTGCAAGAAGAGTTATTGCCATGGTTATGGTGCCGTTCTGGTTCTGGGTCCTGGTGAGGTTAAACCCGGCCAGGACTGCCTGCGCCTGGCTTGAGAGAGGGCTTGCCGAGACAAGGTATGCAAACTGGGCATATGGAGTGCTGGAAAAGAGCGTAGCCGTGCTGTTTGGCGCAGGAGCGTTCGGCGGGGCGGACTGCGAATTTGTAATGTATGCGCTGCCCTGCGTTGCGGCGGGCTGCCTGGCGCCTAAGAGAAATATCGCGACACCCAAGATTATTAAACCAGCAACTGCTGCGGATATGATCTTTGCTGATGCCATAGAACTCGCTTTTTATATGCGGCTTCGTGTTTATATGCCTTGTCTGCGGGTTAGGTTTTGCTTGCTAGCGTATTTATAGGTTGCCTGCTTTAGTCCAGTAGTAGCTGCGCATTCCAGGATACTGGAGTTGGTGAGATAATGATAAATATTCTGTCCAGCCTGCATTCGCTCTTTGGAGAGGCGTCGGCTTTGGTCACAGTATATGGATATCCGGCCCTGTTCATACTGATGCTCCTGGAATCTGCTGCTCTGCCCATACCCAGCGAGGTAGTCCTTCCTCTCGCGGGGCTTCTTGCGGCGAGGGGGGTCTTCAACGTATATCTGGTTTTTGCCATAGTCCTTATCGCCGGAGTTCTTGGAATGGCAATAGACTATTACATAGCATATTTCCTCGGAAAGGACCTGGTCTATAAACACCTCAGGAGATTTCACATCAGCAAGGAGAGCCTTGGGTCTTTTGATAGGTGGTTTGAGAGGAACGGCGCCTTCACCGTCTTCATAGGGAGGCTTCTTCCCGAGATACGTGGGCTCGTCAGTTTTCCTGCGGGATTTGCGGCGATGCCCAAGAAAAAGTTCTTCGCATATTCCATAGCTGGCACTGCGATCTGGGATGTTGCCCTCATCTCTTTCGGATATTACGCGCTTAATGCGAATAACGCGTATGTCGTCATGGTCGCTGTCGCGGTGTTTGCGATAGTACTATATGCGATATTCAGGATGGCAACAAAGCGTGTTAGAAGATCCTGACTGCACGGTAGGAAGATGGCCCGGATCGTGGTTCCGAGCGGTGCGCCGCGCATCCCGCCGGAGCTGCGGTTGCCGCCTTAGACTCGGTTTGGGCCCAGTGAGATTTGAACTCACGACATCTGGCTCGTGAGTTCCGCTTTTTTCTCTTTTCTCGTTGGTTTCTATTCCCACAA
>VFSW01007333.1_pt1 | contig 16015 bp, 21 predicted proteins | sample 5358111 | NCBI WGS metagenome assembly VFSW01 (sample SAMN11554181, study PRJNA540505) | mine drainage metagenome | isolation source: sediment from site ElyBrook_90M | place: USA: Ely Copper Mine, Vershire, VT | collected 2017 | reverse complement strand
CCAAAACTTTATCTAGGTTCACCCATCAATCGCTATTCTACCACCACAGTAGAACATCAAAATCTGCTCGTTGATTTTCGAGGTAGTCCACGCACAATGGCCGGGATAATAACCACTTTCTTTTTATTTGCAATTCCATTCTTATCTTTACCAATGCCGACCGGTTTGAAATTATAGTCGTAATAACCAAGGGAAAAGTTTTTAAGCCGGTCATCCGGCTCAAGCGGAAAAACCATACCATCCGCAATCTGATCAAGACACAAGTTATTTTGATCATCCCTGTACAGTCTAAAACCGTTAGCAATCATAGTTTCATGGCCTTAATCGCTTCAATAGACTTGGCGAATAACTTTTCAGCTTTCTTTTGCCCCATGCCAAAAGCACCCCTTTTTGAAGGAGTATAAACAAGTCGATATACTTCTGCAAACATTTCCCTGTCATTCATCAAATAATGCTTACAAAAGTATCGATCAGCCTTACTCATTCTAGATGCTTCTTGCGCAACTATCTTTGCAATTTGTGGACCGATCTTATACCCAGTTCTATAATCCAAAGCATGACCTAACTCATGAACTGTAGTTCCCGCTACATCCTTCGAATTGAACCCCACCACTTTATCCGCGATATTAACACTAAGTACTCCAGAGTCATTACGAAATGTCCCACAAACCTCCCTTCCTCCCTCATTTGAACTCCATACCGTAGGCTTGCTGATAATTGGAATGTCTTTAATCAAATTAGCGTGCTCTTTTGGAATAGCTTGAGCACCCATAAGCACTTTATGCTTGTTAGCACCGTTTCCTTTTACTACATATGATAACAAGTCATTACGAGGACCTTCAATTACCGTGTTGATTGCCTCTGAGTTCTCAGAATTTTTTTCTTCCTCCTGAGTATTCTCCGGTTCAGATATTGTCGTTGCAGCTTCTTCTTTCTTTTCTTCGTGGTCCAATTTTCCTTCAGGACCTAATTCTTGTTGTTGTCCTTTCTTCGATTCTTTTGAGGATTTCGCCGCTTCGAACCCCTCTCGATAAGCTTTGTAACCAGCAAATTTTGGAGGAATTTGTTGCCACTTTTGTGCCCCCTTAAAACCTTGTTCCCATCGTGCGTGCATTGCCCCACCAACATCATATGGGTTTTTCGCTTTTTCGCTTCCACCGCTTGAACCAAACTGTCCAGCATTTCCAGGTTGACCGCGTGGATGGTCGGCTTCCTTGAATTCATTATCCTTAGCAATCCGCTTGAAATCGTCACCGTTGGCTTTATATTGGGATTTCAACCCCAAGGAATGCGTCATGCCAGAAACAACGAACGTGATCAAATTCTGCTCATGGGATGGCGAACCCGCCTTATGGGCGCCAGGCGAAGCGTGGGTTTGCCGGGATGGTGAATGGGTCCGGGTCGATTCCGCCTCAGTCGGGATGGAAGCCAAAACGCTATCGAAAGCCGAGTTCGCAAAGAGGTTTTCATCGGTCACCATACCGCCTTTGCCCAGCAAGGCTTTCCACTCCGGTTCCAAAGAACCCGTAACTTTGGAATAGAGTTCGTTCATTCTCTGATCCAAATCTTTGCGGCGTGGATCATCGATCGGGTATTGCTGCGATTCCACGTAAAGGCGATGGCCGCCTTCTTTTTCTTTGGCACGCAGCAAATCCGGGTGCCATATCTGCACTTCTCCCACTTGCCCATTATCGAAACGCACCACGGCTTTGCGATCAAAGTAACCGGCGGGTGTTACGTACCATCCTTCATCCGCAACCTCGAAGTGCTTTGCCAATTCAGCGACGATCTTGTCGCCTTGTTCAGGCGTATCAATCGAAACGCCGCCGCGCACTACATCGGTAATCCGGTTCGGTGGTTTTCCATCGACATTGACTTTGCGTTCGATACGTTCGCGGCTTTTGACGCCTGGATCATGGAAATCCAATCCGAGGCTATCGGCAATCGATCCCAGCACCGATGAAAGCTTTTCCTGGTACTTCGGCGCATCTTTCAAAAGATCATCGACGGTCTTGATCGGAGAGGATGCCGCCCATTCCTTTTTCTTTGCATCGGCCGGGTCCAATCCGGCCGCATGTACGCCGGGCTTGTATTTTGAAGTAGTTGATTTGCCGGATGAACTTTTCTCGTTTTCAGTCTTCTTCGTTTCCGTGGATTTGGATTTGCCCGCACCACCCGAACCAAATTGACCGGCATTGCCCGGCTGGCCACGCGGATGATCGGCTTCGCTGAACTCCTTGTCCTCGGCCAATTCATCGGCTTCGGCCGGATCGAACCCCAACATATCGATCACGTCATCGGGAGTTTCGATTTCCTCGTCATCGTCCACGTCATTGATATCGGCAAATTCCTCATCCCGCCAATCCGGCAAAGGCTTTTCAGCATCACCAAAATGAACATCCGGCATATCCGCTTGCGGGGGTTTTTCATCCTTGGCGATGTTTTTTCCACTCCCAGCAATCCCCGATCGCCACTGTGCAAACACAGTCGGATTTATGTAACTCTGCAGCGCGACCGTAGGAGTATTGCCTAGTATGCTCGAAACCTGTTTGGCGACATCCTTCACGGCTTTCTTATACTCTTTTTCGTTTTTGGGAGCCGGATGATCGTTCACCAAATTGAACGCAGTCGATGTGCCGATATGCGTTCTGAAATCCTTGGTTTTGAAATTCCCACCATCAAGCGTATGAGTATGAGCCAGCAACAACGCATGACTTGTCACAGGAAACAGTTTGCCGCCAGGTCCGGCTTTCGTCGCGCGTTTGAGGATGTCCTTTGCCAACGTTTCGTCCAAGACCGGAATATTCAGCGCAACACCCTTTTTGCCGGTGAAACGCAAGAATACTTTGCCATCGTCCTCGACGACGTGCTTGCCCTCCAAGGTGGTTGCGCCATAGGCTTTTACAGCACCACCTGTTTCGGCAGTCGAACCCGGACGGATACCGGTTTTCATGATGAGGGCCAAACAATCCGCCGCATCTTTTATTTTTGGGTCCTTGGACTGCTGCGCTTTGGCGTTTTGCGCTGATACGCGGTCGTACTTTGCATTCAATTCCTTGATGCGGGCGAATTTGGCGGCAGCTTGTCCTTTGGTGAAGTCGGCCGAATAAATCGCCTGCGAGCGTCCTTTTGCATCCTTGCCTGTTACCTGCAATGCGGATTTGGGATCGGCGCTATAAGTAACATCTGTCCAGGCCGGGGGAATACGCATCGATGCAATATGCGCCGGCAATGGCTTTCCATTTGCGGACACCCGCTTGCCATCGACAACTTTGGTTTGTTCATGACTTTCCTTGGCGGATGATTTCAATTTACTCGATCCGCCGGAACCGAACCTGCCATCGGGAGCGCGCGGATGATCACTTTCCTTGAAATCGACATCGCGGTCATGCCCAAACTTAAGTCTTTCTCTATTAAGACGTGTCGTACCAGAATGTTCCAAATCCTGATGAGGATATAATGAGATCAATGCATTAAAGTAATCAGCACCGGTAAACGACGGATGCTCAAACGCCAAATAACGAGCACCGTTGTAGTCACCTTTCGCTAATTCTTCCTTTATTAGTCTTACAATAACATCATCAAAATCCTCATCTGTCTCTAAAGCTTTTCCTAGTTCAGCGTCGATATCTCTAATCTCCCCAGAAGAAACATAAAAACTATGTACCTGAGGATCGCCTCCTTCACCCCCAAGATGACCTCCTAATGCAAAACCGGATGCTTCACCACGCGATGAAGTCAAATATAAAGGAGTCTTTCTACCGCTAACAAATTTCTGTCCTGAACCGTGATACGCATGCTTTGGTGGACCATTAGCAATTGAAAATTTACCATCGTCACGTCTTGGATGTTCAGATTCTTTGAACTCATTATCATGGCCAAGCGGTCCGGGACCTTTGTCATGCTCGGATACACCGCCGCGCGCCTCGAAACGCCTTGCCTTGGTCGACTGCTGCAACTCTTTACCCGCACCGCCATTTGCAAACTCAATATTGACGGCGCGAGCCGCATTGGCGGCTTTCGGCGGCGGGAATTTGATGACCGATCGCAATTCGGCCGGCGTTGCGACATTGGCTGCTTTAATGTCACCAGCCATCCTGGATTGCTTGAAGTAATCACAATGACCAGTCGGTGAAATCTCACCCTGAACGGCCGTGCATTTATCCGACTGAATGAACATAGTGCAATGCTTGCATGGTTCCTGCTTTACCGGACCATTCACGTAGTTGGCTGTTTCCTTCGATGACTTTGCATCTTGCCCGATGATATCCTCGATTTCATCGGTATCGATGATGCCTTTCAAAGTATTTGCGACGCCGGGATGCAATGGTTCAGGCGGATCGTCTATCGGTGACCACGCCCATCCGACATGCTCGTCATCCAATTCCGGTATGAACGGATTATTGGCACGCAAAACAAAAGTAGTAAAATCCACGCCTTCCGGCGAGACCTCGTTATCGATTTCCTTGATGGGTTCATCGATTATATGACCTGTCTCTTCCCGGCATTCCCAGATTGCGGCCAATTCGGCCGTCTCGCCTTGTTCAATCGCGCCACCGGGGAAACACCATTCGCCGGCATGATCATGCCCAGATGCGCGTTTAAGGAAGAGGACGCAGCGGTCTGGCGTGACAATCATCACACCCGATGCCCGCAATACCGCATCGGTCGATAATTCACGTTCCTTGGTAGGAGGTTTTTTGACGGATGTCTTCCCGACCGGAACCGATGCATTGGGAATTGTGACTGTTACAGGAGCCATTGATCACGAAAATCCAGGAATGACCGGCCGGCTGACACAACGGCACGAAATCTCAGTACCCGGCCATATCCGCTTTTTGATCGCAGGATCGTACCAACCCTTAGCTATATCGAATTTCTTGCCATTGTTTTTGACATGGGTCGGTCGCGGATGCTTACCAGCCCCGGAATGCATCCAGATCGCTTGCTCAATGCCAAGATCAAGTTGTCGAACCCGGGATAACGCGGCCGTAGCCTTGTTGTTCTGGTCCCTAGCAATCAATGCAGCGCGGCGTTTCGTAACACCGAATTGCTTTTGCAAATCCTTGGAAAGGGTGAACAGATCACGGCCTTCCTGCACCGACCGCATCACCATTCCCTCGACCTGATGCAAATACTGCTGGGGAATGGATCTGATCAAAGCCATGTTTGCATTTACCGTCGCACGCATCACATCGCGTTGGGCTTTGGTCAATTTGAATTGCACGCTGATCCCGCCTTGCCGCAGGATGCGTTGCAGCGTGCTATCCGATCGGCGCGACACCGTAGTCGCAAAGTATTTTGCGAGCTTCACGGATGCTTCGTTGAATTGCTTGTTCCATTGGCGGGTGAGTTTCTTTACCGACTTTTTCAATTCGGTTGCCGGCAACGCATCCATGGCCATGCGGATTTCCGGCTCATTAACCCGATAGGAAATCAATAGCCAGTACCGAATACTCCTATCCATGGCTTCGATGAGGGCAAGCAATCGCTTGCGGTATTCAACCTCGACCCCGGCATTGGGATGCAGCGGCCGCAAAACCTTTTCTTTGGGTTTCATCAGAAAAGCATGCGATAAAAGCTTTCAGCCAAAGCGTAAAACGCAGCCCACAAAGCCAAAGCAATCGGCAATCCAATCATGCATCCGCGAAATACTTTCAACGGACTTTACCCGTGCACGGGTGGTCCGTATACTTGCCAGCCCAAAAGCAGGAACAGCACAAATTCCAGAAACGAGTTTGCGATTACACCATAGTGGCCTGCAACACCCAATGACTGGGCTCCAAAGTTGAGAAACAGCGCGAACACGAACCACACGAGCATTAACACCCAAAACACCAGTCCTCTAGACATGATCGTTTCTCCTTGGTTTTACGATACCTTGCGGTACGTATATTTGCCTTTGATCTCGCGATGCAGGAAACCACCCTTGGAATCGGCCGCCATCATTTGCTGATGCTTGGTTTCCTCGACTGCCTCGTATTCGTATGTCGAACCATCCTTGAACCGGACGATCAGCACTTTGCGATCATGATCGTATCCAACCGCATCGATGATATTGGATGAATTGACTTCAACCATTGAACACGCAATTCCAGCCGGATTAGTTTTAGTAATTCTCATTTGCGTTTCCGTTTGCTGTGCGCTCGAACTCATCCAACTTCTGTTGGGCGGCGCGCGCTTTATCCGGGTCACGACCTTCATACCGGCGCACCTGCTCGAGCAATTGAATGATCTTGGCTTGATTTGCCGGCGACATTTTCTTGAACCGGGTCATCTCGACCGATGACAATTGACCGACGCGATCTTCCGCCTCATCCTTGGCATTAGGTGGTGGCTTACCGGGTTCCTCATCAATTTGCAATCCCGGTCCACCACTGGTTTCCTCAGCATCCGGCTCCATCTCACCGGATTCCCCCATTCCAGCTTCTTCACCCTCGCCCGGTTTCTCAGGCAACTCACTCACATCGATCGATGCGTAGGGTGATGTCGGATCGCTGGCAACACGCTTGCGCACCTCCTCTTGTGAGACAGCACCAATATCCATCAACACCTGATCGGTGTCGGCCTCGGTCTTGCGTTTGGTTGCCAGTGCCGCTTCGTCCAAACTCCACAAGGGCTCGAACGCGAACGTTATATCTTGATCGACTTCTCCCCATAACGACAACTGAATGAAATCGATCACTTTGGTCAGATTGGGTCGGAATAGTACCTCTTGATAAGAGTTGATACTATCGTAAAAAGTTCGGATCTCACCCTCCGACGAAGCGTTGAATCCTGCCGGCTGGATATTCAAATATTTGATCGTCGGAATACGCCAAACAGAGCACAAATGTTCCTGGGTCTGTGCCTGCAAAGCATCCAATGATCCCAATGGTGCTGATACATTGGTAAGGTCTTCCGAGTCTTTATCGACCACCATCACATTGCGGTTGTCCCGCAAGCTGATAAACATTTCCAATCGTTCGAAGAACTCGTTGCCGCCATCCTGTAACGATGTGCTCAAATTCGAATGAAGCACGAATACCGAGAACGCATGAATGAGATCGGCAACGGATTGACGCGTGCGCAGCCAATTATCGACGTATGGCTTGCCCATCTGCGATAGTGACAAACCGCCGAATGAATAAGCCGGCTTGAGCAAATCAGGTACTTCATGGCCAACGAATTTAAGGAGGCGGGTCGCATGGATTTGCGTTGCCATGCAATACCACATATCCGGCTCGTACCAATCGGTCCGCAATGGATTGACGGAATCATAATTGGTCGGATAGCACCAAACAGGTTCCACCACTTTCAACCGCTGCAACGATCCTTTTTTGACTTTCAGTCTGGATGTATCGTCGCGGCCGTTGCCGATCGGTGGCTTGAGTTCGTCGAGATCATCAGTCGTACCAAAGTCAAAATAAAGATGCGAACGACCAAAATATTCATTGACCTCAGCCACTTTGCGGAAATGGTTGCGAACCTGCAATCGGTCCAATTCATCAGTCAGTTGCTTTATATGATCGGTCTTATCGATATCGCCAACCGCTTGAAGCTTGATCCATTTACGGGTCATCTCCGTCGCGATAATCTCAACGGCATTGCGATATTCCGGCCGCTGTGCCAATTGAGCCAGGAACGCATATCCGAGGAAGGTCTGGCCCTCCGCAAATACCGATTGGATGGCGTTCTGCGCCCATCCCAATGTTGAGGATATTTCCTCGTCCATGGCCATCGACGGGCCGCCATCATGGCCGGGACCGACGCCGGGCGGATGCAACTTGCTCCAATCCGGTTCGAAGAACGACGACTGCGGATGCTGTGGCCTCTGCCTTGCACGCAACTGCGCCATCAAGGGGATTTTGAATCCCTTCGATTTGCTGCGGACGCGCGTAATAACCTTCTTGGGGGATTTAGCTAACATCAACCCTGAGTACCTACAATGAAGCAACGAAATATAGTATCGAATTGCAGGATGTGGGGCTGTCCGATCATTGGCTTGGGCCGCCGAAGATCAACCACGGAATCATCAACATCCAGAACAAGAGACCGATGGGCAAGGTGAAGTTGCGGATGTAGAGCGGGAGCGAGGACATCGGTCATACGTGCTTTATGAACAGCGCAGCGATCGCGATTGCCGCCATGACGCCGAACGCGAGCCATCCGGTGATATCCTTCGACGCGGTTTGGCGACCGTTCTGGTTGCTTTCGATCGCGGTAAGCCGGTCCTTGATATCGCTGATCTTGTCCTCTGCGTTCTGCGCTTTCGTATCGATCATGGCGACCATGGCATCGATCTGCTTGGTGAATCCGGCCTCGATCTTTGCAGTGGCCTCCTTGGCCGCGGCGAACGCCGCGTCCACCGCCAGCTTCGTGTCTCCGGCGCGCTGGTCAGTGCGGGTATCGCGCTCGGTAAACTGCGCTGCGACGGCGAGGAATTTCTCGATCGTCGACGCAACATGCTGATGCAATTCGTCGAGCACCAAAGCGTGATGCCGCACAATCATTTCCTGCATCAGTTCGCGCAGAGCTCCGACAGCGCGATCGACCTGCGTCGGCACCCGCACCAAGTCCTGATGCGCCAACTCGATCGCTTTTTCGATAGCATTGAAATGGGTATCGACGGCTTCAAATTTGATCGCCGTATCCTGCCGCAGCGATATAACGGGGTCGCCCTTCGCCATCAACGACAAAGCGTTTGACAGCCTGGTCATAACCTCATTCGGGGTGCTGATATCGTCCGATTCTCGTGTGGCCATCGTCACCCCCATGACGGCCGCGCTTGAGATACGCGGCCGCTGTTCGTCAGCGTCTCTACAATCCAGCACCCGGCACGAAGCATCTGATCCTTAGGTTGCCTAGGCTCTGCACGCCGTTGTCAAAATACCACCACACGACGGGCGCGCCGTTGCGATTGGCGCCCCGGATAATGGTTGCGTCCGGGACCTCGACCCATCCGCTGTCGATGCCGCGCGCCTCGAAGCGTGCCCAATAATGCTCGCCCCGAATGTCTTCCCGCGCCTGCGACCCGTCAGCCTCCGAACAGCACGGAACCTGCGTCGTTGGGTTTTTCTGCGAGCGGAACCACTGTCCGAGTTCCGGGCTGAGCTGAGCGTATTCGGGCTTCCATGTGGCGGCTGACGACAGGGATAGCACGAGGGCCAGAATCTTCACCGTCATCGCCATTAGAAGCCTCCCCTCAGCTCGTCGGCGCCTGGAAGTTGATCGCCTGAGTGACCGCCGCCAACGCAAGCAGAATGAGTAACGGTTTCATCGGGTGCGGCCACCCCATCTACCGTCTTGAGCCTCATTACGATGCCAACGCAGGTCTTCTTCGCCCCCATTACCCTGCGGACCACCGCCAGGACCACCATCCTTGGCTTTGCCAACAAACTCTTCACCAACATTCTTTGGTATTCCCAAAGTTGAATGACCAGCAGCAGCGGCAAACATGGCCTTACGTTGAGGCTCGGAAACAGGTGGATCATTGGCCATATCCATGGCCATGTTGCGAGCGCCGGCACGTTCGCTTGCCCGCGCACCCCAACGTCCGGTTGCTTGCGTATTCATGATCGTTGCTCCCTATCCGCTTCCAATGCCTGATGGTAAAGCATGCAAAACTTCTCGCGAAACGCTTCACCAATCCCATTAATTTCGATGAAAAAGTCGGAATCGGCAAATTCATTCCGCTTCAAATGCAAAGCCCATTGGACTTGTTCATTCAAATTCAAACCCTTCGGACATGTCCGGGACGCAATACGCTTCAAACCCATTTCACCGGATTTGACATAGACGATTGCTGAAGTAGGTTCCATTGTGGAAATCGATGGATCGATGATAATCAGGTATTGGCTCATTTAAAACTTCCCCCATCCTGACATGACAACTTGTCGCGGCGGCATCCTGGATTTCGCCAAGATGTCTTTCGTGATGAGCTTATGGATGGCCGGCTTGCTACGTAATCGATGATGGTTGGCCAATGCCAGCGCCATCACGCAATCATCGTGCTCTGATGCTTCACCTGATGAATAACGAACGCCCGTCCGCGTATATTCATACTCGAACGCTTCCAATTCATTTGTGATCTGTCCCTCCGGGAAACTGATGGTGTGAGACTGAATGGCGACAGCCAAGCCTTCCATGAGTTTCTGCTTGGATGAAGATGAAAAATGATATCCCTCATATTTCGATCCGGGGTCTGTCTGCAAGCGTTCAACAACAGGGTCACCGACACCTGTCGAATCCACCAATGCCCGAGTACGACCTGTCAGACCCTTGATGCGGATATTTGTGGCTTCCCATGGCGATTGCCAACGCTCGAACCGGCATAAACAGCCTTGTGCATCCAAACCAATACCAACTGTCCAATCCTTGCTTTTGGCAAGGTCCCATCCCCACACTTCCGGTTTTCCGGTAGTCAGCGGCCTGATGCAAGCCCTGATGTCCGCATATCCGAATGGGTTGCTTTGGTCATCGGATGGTTCTGCAAGAAACAACTCACGAAATACAGCATCCGACAATGTTTGCCGTGCAGCATCGACCGTGCTTTCTGGAAAAATCCCCGCCTCAACCGCATCATATGCAATGAGTTTGTGATATCCAAATTCAGGATCACTTCCAGCCTCCGCTTTTCTAGCGAGGTTGTAGAACCAATTTTTTCGTCCTTTGACGTTCCCAATGATCCTGATCGGACCACCAGTTGCAATAAGCGTGGAATATAAAGCGTACCAAGCATCCTCTTTCATGCGACTGGCCTCGTCGATCACAGCCGCGTAAACATCCTCTCCGAAAAGTGAGTCAGGATTGTCAGCACCAAGGAACCAAATAATGGAACCATTGATGAGTTCGATCGTGTGATTACCGAGATGAACCGTATAAAGATGAGGTGGTATGGCATTCCGCATACGATTGAATGCAACATTTGCTTGGCGAAGGATTGGCGCAATCCACCAGTAATTATGTCCTTTTTTACCAGCCAATGCCTGTTCAAAAATCCATGCAACACACCCCGACGTTTTCCCCGCCTTACTTGACGCCTCAATTATCGATATCCGATGCGGATCAAAAAGTGCGTCACGTTGCTTAGGATAAAACTTTGGCTGTTGATACTCAAGCTTTACCGGTTTATTTTGCGAAGCAATCACGCGACGGATTCCTTTTTCTTGAGTTTGCTTTGCTTGTCGTTATTGAATTTCTCGCGGCACAAACTCGTACAATATTTTGCCGTCTTGTTGCGGTGAGGATTGATAGGCTCGCCGCAACATATGCATTTGCGTTCGCCTAATGCCAGATGAGAAGGAGGCTTAATTGTCATTTTTCACGCGACAGGGTTGGCTTGTGGCAATGATGCAATGGCAGCGGCTTGCACGGCTGGCCTGGTAGCTGCGACCTTCGTGGACATGTCAGTCAGCCCTTGCACGATTGCCTCGACCACGGCTTCCGGGTTCCCCCAATTGGCCTGGACGGCGGCGGCTATTTTCAGACCTTCCTCGATCATTGGGACGATGGCCAGCAATGGCGCAGCGCCCGGAATGAAACCACCGATGAATCCAAAATACTTCGAGGCGGTTTCCAATTCGCTTTCGATCGTGGCGAAGTTGATATTGAAGAGGGATGTGGTGGTGCTCATGCTGGTCTCTCCTTGTTGTTGAAGTCGATAAATCCCGGCGCGTGATATTCCCCCGAGGTGGCATCGATGCGTTGATAACCGATTGCATCAACTGAATTCACCAATCCTTCAGCAACCAAACGATGGAAATGGACCTGAGCATCGCTCATCGCACCCGCTCGATCTGTTTCTTGGGTTGATGTTCGATCAATTTCCCACCCGATCCATCCTGATGTTCAAATATCTCAAGGGTGAACCGATGCTCCATCTTTCCTGAGACATCGATTTCATGCTTATCCCGCCACTTATCCGGCCTGCGGTTCTTCAACCAAATGAAAGCGGCAGCCGTATCGGGTTGTATCCATTCCCTAGTCGGAACGCGGATGACCTCACCATCATGGCAAAAGATTTTCTCTGTATCGATAAAGTATCCACGACCCTTCATATAAAGGGATCGTTCCATTCCATCATCTGGAATACCTTTCGGTATTTTTACGGCGTCCGAAAATTCCGGGTACTGTATTATCCATAGTCTGAGAGTAGAAATAGTGACTTGAAATAAATCAGCCAGTTCCGCGTCAGTCGCACCAAGCCGGCAAACCAATTTCGCTTGGCGGGGATAATCGGGATCATACTTGGATGGGCGGCCTATTTGATTGGAATGTCCGTTTGACTTTCCATTCTTGTGCCCGCTCGATTTGACGCGCTTGACCATTACGCAATTGGCCTCAAATGCCAAGGCCCGGCAGTGCAGCGGCCGTTGCCGTCGCGATCGAACCAACGATTAGTTCCCTACGGTTCATGCCAACATCAATCGAAATCATACTGCAAAGCTTCGAACGTGGTCAGCCATTGTTCCATGAGCGCATAAGTCGAAAAAGACCTGACAAACACCCTATGATCCGCCATTTGATCCCGCGAAGGATGAACAACGAATTCACGGTATTGACTTTCGCAGCGGCAGTACTCAATTTCGTGACGATTTCCTGCTGCTTCAATACCGTTGCAAACGCGCTTTGACTGGACATTGGCTTTTACCACTCTTGAGACTGTCCTACCAACACTGCTGGATCATATATTGGCTTGAATTGTGGCTGATAGCCGGGTGACGTGCTTAACAAATATCGTATTACTCAAGCCGGAATCGCCATATTGAGTGTGAATTGAAAAATCGGATCAAGGTCATGATTTTTCGGCAACGAGGATAATCTTGTTCTCATTACCGAATGCTGTTCTAACCTTCAATTCTGAATCCTTCGGATACTCTTGCAGCTTCACAATAAATTCCGCCACCGTCATTTTTTAACTCCTTGGACGCTACCGCACTGCCGGTTCGAAAAACCAACAGCCAAGAAATGGAAATAACTCGAAACCGTTTTTCAGGCGGCTTCGATGTACCGTGAGTCTATCAATACCGATACTTTGCGACCGAGCAGCGAGATCAACACTTTTTCCCGATCCTTGGAATGCTGTCCTTGATACAAACCGGCATGTCCCTCCAACATACCACCGCTGATGCGTACTTTCTGGTTCTCATCGAAAGTACGCAACGCAGGTAGTTGAATCATTCCATCCTGATCTTCCAGGGCTCGTAGCTTTTCGATCTCGCGCTTGGGGACAAAGCCGGGGTTTTCCCCTTGCATGATGACTGATCGCACACCAAGAGTACCGGTCACGAATTTCCATCGTTTCGACATATCCACCTCGACGAAGACATGACGTGCAAACAACGGACGGATGCTGAGTTGCCTACGCTTGCGGATCAGTTCGGTGATCTTGTGGAAATAGTATGGACAGCCTTGGCGCGCCAGGTTTTCGATTGCCCAGCTTTCCTGACCGGCTTTGGTCGTGACTACGATCCAACGGGTATCCATAGGGCGCGGAATATAATCGGATTGTCCCAGAATTGCAAGTGGGCTGTATTTGCCCAATAAAATGGAGCACTCGGGCTTGCTGTTCCGAGTGCTCCTACCCAACTCAAAAAGCAAAACCCATCCCGCCGCGGTTTTTCCACGGGCCGGATGGGGACCCTATGGCCTTTCGGCATATGCCATGGCGTTCTCGGGTGATTGGGCCATGGACTACGTTCCTCAATAGACGAGAACAATTTGCGTTATGGTTTTCAGGGGTCGGTGAGCCTCCTTTTCGCCGAGATGATTAGCCGGATTCTGCCGGCACAGTTACCTGATGGTTCCCCATCAGGATTGCGAATGAACAGGCTTGGTGCGCGCCAAGATCAAACCGCGTCCTTCATAATTCGGCGCATGAGGACAAACATTGTCCGGGATGGTTCCCCACAAATGACACATTGCCTTGCGACGTGCCGTCGTCTCCGACGTTGCCGCGATGGTGATTTCACTATCCCGGAACGAACCGCTCAGAAACGTGTAGTTCATCATCGGCCCTATTGTCGATCTTACCCGCTCAACCATGTTTCCCTCCCAATACTTTCAAGTAAGCTCGCGTCAGCTTGTCATACGATGCGGCGCGTCCGCGCATTTTCGCGCCGTCATCATCATCCTTTTCCAACATACGCGCAACTCCGCCCGGTGATGAATCCTCCAATCGCATTTTGTAGACCTCGACGCTGAGATCACGGATTTGCTCGGGTGTGTAATCCGTCGCCGGCTTTTTCATGGAAGCATCTCCTGCAATTCGATATCGTAAATAACTTTCGGATAGCCAGCCGGATTATCAGTGGTGTATCCAAACGACATCACTTTGTATTTGCCGCCAAGCAAATCGATAATGGCATCTGCTTTTGCCAACTCCACGTACTCAGCATAAACGGCTTGGCGAGGTGTTTTGATCCTGATGCCAATCGTATTCATAATCAAACTCCCCGCTTGTCACCGAACTGCTCGATATGCAGTCTCGGAGAAAATCGCCATCCTTCCCGGTTCGCCATGTACCGCGCGATCGGCGTGCTTTCTTCTAATTCCTCACGCGTACGACCCATCGGCATGATCCATACGTTTTTCATACCGTAAGTAGAAACTAGTGCCTTGATTTCGTATATGTCCCCGACATCACCGACCACGAATTTGAATGCAACATGGTCTTCCTCGTAAGCCAGTGCTTTCAATACCGATGGCTTGACGCGGAGATGCTCGGGATCTCCTGAATTGCTGAGTTTCGGTGAGCAGTTGACGATGTTGACCAGATCAAACAACCCCGGACGCTTCGGCATGATGGTGCCATTGGTTTCGATTTCAATCCACCAGCCCCGCGCATAGAGTTCCCGCACCAATGGCAGCAACCGATGCTGCTGCAAAAATGGCTCACCACCCGAGATAACGAGCATCTGAGTATTTCCCCCAAGCCCGATCAATCGATTGATGACATCATGAATTGACAAGCGATGGGTTTCCTTTTCCCGATCGTATTTATCGGGATGAAAGTATTCAGTTCCAATCCAATTCCATGTGAAAGCGGAATCGCACCAAGAGCAGTGTAAATTACAGTATGCAAGTCGCAGGAATACGCATGGTCTACCTGATGATGGCCCCTCACCTTGAAAAGGTTGGCCCAAAGACTTCATTTACGACAAGCGTTGTATGGGACATCGGGAACCTCCTTTCTTTCGTTTGAGGTCAAGGCTCAATTCGTCCAAATTTTGATCGCTGCTAACTCGAACTATATGCCACCCATGAGAAAACAAAAATACGTCCCGACGTTTGTCACGCTCAATCTGAGCGGGCTGGCTATGCCAATAACTTCCATCATACTCAACATTCCAATTTTATCGATGGAACAGCAATATCAAGCCAAATCGTTTTGCGAACACCCAGTATTTCATCCGGCCGATCAGAGATCGGCCATCAACTTTTGCAGGTAATCCATCGACATCTGTTGCAGGGATTCGTCCTGCTTCGCCGCGATGATGCCCATGATCTTCTGCTTCTTCTCAGAACGTTCCTTTTCGAGGCGCACAGCCGCATTCTCGGCCAACTTCACATCGATGACATGCTTCACCAAATCAAACCGCAGTTGCACGGTTTCATCGGATTTGCGGGCCGGTTCGACGAACGAAACATCGTCGCCACTTTTCAACTGCTTGTGCAGCATACGTGCGATGTAGTCGAGATTGGGACCGCCAGCACTAGTCAACGGCAAATCCCAAAGATCATCGACGGAAAAAAGACCGCGAGCCGTGTTGAATGTGAGCTTCAATCGGGATGCTTTCTCAAACATTCCATTCCTCCTGTTTCAAATCTGCACTTTCAAAGTGCGGGTGAAGTTTCCTTTTACGCGTACCACGATTTCCTGGCGCTTGGTTTCCGAGAATCCAAGACCGCTGAGTTGGTTCACGGAACTTTCCGTCTTCATCTTGCTGCCGACGATCTCGATCACCTTGCGATGCTTGTCCAAATCATTTCGCAGGAACTCATTGAATAACCCCCGCGCTTGCCCATCATTCAT
>VFSW01007332.1_pt1 | contig 16016 bp, 12 predicted proteins | sample 5358111 | NCBI WGS metagenome assembly VFSW01 (sample SAMN11554181, study PRJNA540505) | mine drainage metagenome | isolation source: sediment from site ElyBrook_90M | place: USA: Ely Copper Mine, Vershire, VT | collected 2017 | reverse complement strand
GCTCGGCAACCGCGCGCTCGGCGTGCGGCCTCTCACCGTTACGGGACCCCACCTCCTCTCGCCCGGGCAGGTCATCGTCGCGGCGGACGTGCCGCCAGGCACGCCGCTGCTGCGGGTCGATGCCGGCGCGGTGACCCGCCGGGTCGAGGCGATTCCCCAGGTGGCATCCGCAACCGTGACGAAGGACTGGCCGGATCGCCTGGCCATCGCCGTCACCGAGCGCGTTCCCGTCATGGCGGTGCGGATGGCGGGCGGCGGCTATGACCTGGTGGACCAGACGGGCGTGATCGTGCGCTGGGCCAAGGCGCAGCCCGCCGGGCTCCCGCTGCTCCAGACCTCGCTGCCGGGCGCCGCGCTGCGCGGCAGCGCCGAGGTCGCGTCGGCCGCCGGCGTGCTCGCCGAGCTCAGCCCCTGGCTGGCGGGTCAGGTGACGGCGGTGCGGGCGACCCCGGCGGCGCCGGGAACCGAGCAGGTGACGCTCGACCTGCGGGACGGGAAGACCGTCCAGTGGGGCAGCCTGGGCGACGCCGCGCAGAAGAACCGGGAACTCGCCATCCTGCTGCCGGGCTCCGCGCACCAGGTCGACGTCAGCGTCCCTGGAAGCGCCGTCACCCGGTTACGGCGTGAGCGCGCGCGGATTTTCGCTGATATACGGCCCGACACGCGCGCTTCGCCGTCCGCGTGGCGAGTTGACCACGCTGCCTCACCACCCTACTGTCCCTATCAATCGTAGGGAAGATAAAACTCTAAATCTCAACCTGAAGGTGAAACCTGACGTCCTTCTGAGTTGCGTTCCGCAATTCCAGGTTGGCGTCGGCCGGGGCGAAATTCCCGTCGAATAAAAGCCCGGAAAACGGTCGGCTCAGACGGGCGTCAGGCGGCAGCCGGAGGGCCGGGACCGGGCCCGGCAGAAGAGCGCCGGACCGGACAGGTAGCAGCGAGCGGAAAGGTACCCTCCTCGTGGCAGCACCGCAGAACTATCTGGCGGTCATCAAGGTCGTCGGAATCGGCGGGGGCGGCGTTAACGCCGTCAATCGCATGATCGAAGAGGGACTCAAGGGCGTCGAGTTCATCGCGATTAACACCGACGCGCAGGCCTTGCTGATGAGCGACGCGGACGTCAAGCTCGACGTCGGGCGGGAACTGACCCGGGGTCTCGGCGCCGGGGCGAACCCGGACGTCGGCGAGCGGGCCGCGGAGGACCACCGCGAGGAGATCGAGGAGGTGCTCAAGGGCGCCGACATGGTCTTCGTCACCGCGGGCGAGGGCGGCGGCACCGGCACCGGCGGGGCCCCCGTGGTGGCGAACGTCGCCCGTTCCCTCGGCGCGCTCACCATCGGCGTGGTGACCCGCCCGTTCGGCTTCGAGGGCAAGCGCCGCGCGGTCCAGGCGGAGACCGGGATCGAGCGGCTGCGCGCCGAGGTCGACACGCTGATCGTGATACCCAACGACCGGCTGCTGTCCATCTCGGACCGGTCCGTCTCCGTCCTCGACGCCTTCAAGGCGGCCGACCAGGTGCTGCTTTCCGGTGTCCAGGGCATCACGGACCTGATCACCACGCCCGGCCTGATCAACCTAGACTTCGCGGACGTGAAGTCCGTCATGTCCGGCGCCGGGTCCGCGCTGATGGGCATCGGCTCCTCGCGCGGCGACGACCGGGCGGTGGCCGCCGCGGAGATGGCGATCTCCTCGCCGCTCCTTGAGGCGTCCATCGACGGCGCGCACGGCGTGCTGCTGTCCATTCAGGGTGGCTCAGACCTCGGGCTCTTTGAGATCAACGAGGCGGCGCAACTCGTCTCCAACTCCGCCGCGGTCGACGCCAACATCATCTTCGGCGCCGTGATCGACGACGCGCTCGGCGACGAGGTGCGGGTGACGGTGATCGCCGCCGGGTTTGACGAGCAGCGGCCGGGCCGCGCGGCCATGTCGGCCAGTGTCCCGCTGCTCGGGAGCCGGCCGGCCAGCGCGACGGGCGGCGGGTCGGCACCGGGCTACCAGGCGGCATCCGCAACGGCGGGCGGCTCCGCCTCGTCCGCCACGGGAAACGGGCACGGCGGGTCGAACAGCGCGCCGCCCGCCTCCGTCAGCACGGCCTGGGGCGGTACCGGCGGCACGGCGAACGGCGCCGCCCAGAGCGCGAGCGGGCCGTCGGCCAGCGGCCCGCAGGACCCGCCCGGCGGCGCGAACGGCTCGGCGGCGACGCCTACCCAGCCGGCCAGCTGGGCCACTTCTCCGCCTTCCCCCGCCGGCCAGGGGGGCACCGCGGCCGGCCCTGGTGCAGGCGCCGCGGGCGGCGGGACGGGCCAGGCCGCCGAGGCGCCCGCCAAGCTCGGGGCGGACGGCTCCTCGGGATACGTGCCCGCCCCGGTCTCATTCGTCTCGCCCGACGAGGACGAGGAACACGGCGCCAGGCCCGGCTACGACGGCTACTCGCGCGAGGCGCGGGACTCCGGCGGCGACGCCGGGACCGGGTGGAAGGACTCCGGGCGCGCGGCCAAGCAGGACAAGGTCTTCGACGTGAATGCGGGCCGCCGCCGTCCCGTGGTGTTCGAGGAGGAAGACGACCGGGACGTGCCCGACGTCCTCAAGTGAGTCCCGCCGCCGACCGGCGGAGTGCCGAGCGCGCGGACCGCCTCGCCGCCGTCAGGGCGCGGATCAGCGCGGCGGGCGCGGCGGCGGGCCGGGACCCAGCGGAGATCACGCTCATCGCGGTCACCAAGACCTACCCTGCTTCCGACGTCCTGGCCCTGGCCAGTCTCGGCGTGACCGACTTCGGTGAGAACCGGGACCAGGAGGCCGCGCCCAAGGCGGCCGAGGTGGCCGCGGCGTTTGCCGCCGCCGGGCTGGCCGCGCCGCCCGTCACCGACGCGACCGGCGCCGCCGCGGGCAAGCCGGTAACCTGGCACTTCATCGGCCAGCTGCAGACCAACAAGGCGCACAGCGTCGCCGGGTACGCCGATGTCGTGCATTCGGTGGACCGGACTCGCCTTGTCCGTGCGCTGGGCGCCGCGGCCGCGACCATGCCGCCGGGCCGCAACGTCGCCGGCGCTGCCCTCAGCTGCCTGGTCCAGGTGAGCCTGGACGCGGACCCGTCCCGCGGCGGCGTTCCGGCCGACCGGGTCCTGGAGATCGCCAAGGCGATCGAGGCCGAGCCCTGGCTCGCCCTGGGCGGGCTGATGGCGGTCGCACCGCTCGATGCCGACCCCGTTCGCGCGTTCGCGCCGCTCCGGCGCCTGTCAGCCGTCGTCCGCTCGGTCAATCCCGCCGCCACGGTCATCTCCGCGGGCATGAGCGGCGACCTCGAGCCCGCCGTCGCGGCCGGTGCGACACACTTGAGAATTGGTACGGCGTTGCTCGGCAACAGAACGCCGCCCGTCCGGTAATGTCCGTCGCGTAAGGCATTTGCAAGCAGTTCGGTACGCGGCGACGCGTGTCTCTGGCGCGACGGAGGACTGAAGGATGGCCAGCGCGATGCGCAAGATGGCGGTCTACCTTGGCCTCGTGGAGGACGATCGCCGGTATCAGGATGGTTACGAAGCGTACGACGAGTACGACGAGTACGACGAGACCGCCGTCGTGATGGAGGCGGTGCCGGCTCGGGCCGATTACGGTGGCTACGTGACGGAGCACCCGCTTGAGCAGGCTCCGCCCCGCCAGGTCGAGCTCGCCCGGATCACGACACTTCATCCCCGCACTTACAATGAAGCCCGGACCATCGGTGAGCACTTCCGCGAAGGCACCCCGGTGATCATGAACCTGACCGAGATGGTCGACAGCGACGCCAGGCGCCTCGTCGACTTCGCGGCGGGGCTGATCTTCGGACTGCGCGGGTCCATCGACAAGGTGACGAACAAGGTCTTCCTGCTCTCCCCGGCGAACGTCGAGGTGACCGCGGAGGACAAGGCGCGCATCGCCGAGCGCGGCTTCTTCAACCAGAGCTAGCGGGCGGCAGGCGGGCCCGGGGCGTTCCCCGGGTGACGATGACGGGTGTTGCGATGGAGATCCTCAAGGTCGTACTTACCTATGTACTGACCCTGTACCTAGCCGTCCTCTTCGGGTGCATGATCCTGTCCTGGATCAACATGTTCGTCCGGCCGTGGTACCCGCCGCGCTTCGTCAAACTGGTCGCTGAGACGATTTTCACGCTCACTGACCCGCCACTGAAATTCCTACGTCGCTACATCCCGGCCCTCTCACTCGGTACAGTAAGACTGGACCTGAGCTTCATGGTCCTGTTCATCGTGGTACTGATTTTGCTGAGGGTGGCTGTGCCGCGACTTTGAACCATGTACCGTGCTGATCAGGTACGGTGCTGAGGAACAACGGTGCTTCAGGAAACACGGTGCTTACAGAGAACACGGTGCTGAGGAACACAGCCAAGCGCGCCGAGGAGACAAGATGCCGCTGACGCCCGCGGATGTGCGGAACAAGCAGTTCAGTACGACCAGGCTCAGGCCCGGCTACGACGAGGAAGAGGTTGACGCCTTCCTCGACGAGGTTGAGGCTGAACTTGACCGCTTGATTCAGGAGAACGAGGAACTTCGGTCGAAACTGGCCGAGGTCCTGCGCGGTGGAGGCAAGCCCGCCATGGCGCTGAGCTCACCACTGTCCGACCCCAAGTCGGACATGATGATGCCCGAGCCGCCCATGGAGCAGCCGATGAGGCGCCATGACCCCATGATGGACCGGCCCTACCAGGTCGAGGACAACATGGACACGGCGGCCCGCGTGCTCTCGCTCGCCCAGCAGACCGCCGACCAGGCCATCGCCGACGCCCGCCGCGAGGCGGACGAGACGCTCGGCCGGGCGCGCCGCGAGGCCGACGAGGTGCTCACCAAGGCCCGCCGCCAGGCGGAGCAGATCACTGGTGACGCCCGGGCTCGCGCGGAGTCCCTCGAGCGCGACGCTCAGGAGCGGCACCGCCAGGCGATGGGTTCCCTGGTGACGCAGCGCGAGGAGCTTGAGCGCCGGGTCGACGACCTGCGGGCGTTCGAGCGCGAGTACCGCAGCAGGCTCAAGGCTTACCTGGAGGGCCAGCTACGCGACCTCGAGGCCGGCGTCACCGACAGCGGCCAGTTCCCCGCTATGCCCCCAGCGGGTCCGCCCGCTCCGCCGCAGCTCCCGGCTGGTCTCGGCCAGCCCGCGCTGCGCGGCGGTCAGGCGGGCCAGGCGCCCACGGCGGCCCAGTACGCGATGCCCGAGCACGTCGGCGGTTTCCGGCCCGACGGTCGCTGACCGCGGGTAGGCGGCATTCCGGCGCTCGCCCGGGACACGAGGAGATAGCCAGGTGATCCGGTTCAGTGCCGCGCTCGTCGCTGTCGCCATCGGGGTGCTCATTGGCGGTATTGCGACCAGCAAGCTGCTGCTCGTCTACATCGCGATCGTGGTGAGTGCCGTCGCGCTGCTGGCACTTGCCATCGGGGTGGTGGTCAAGCGCGAGGAGCTTTTCGGTGAGGGACAGGGGCTCGTGCCAGCTGGTGCGGGTGCGGCCCCTGTGCGGCCGGCCCGCAGCGGTGAAAGTCTGGATCAGCCCAGGCCGATGGCGTCTGTCCCGCCTCCGGCCCCGTTCCAGGGGCCGACGGCGGGTTACGGGTCTCTTTTCGACGGCACCGTCCAGGCCGCGCCGCCCGTGACCGCGGCGCCGCCCGCGGCCACGAAACCGGCCGCGCCGCCCCAGGCACCGGCCGGGCCGGGGCGTGACCGGGTCGCGGACCCGGCGCCGCCGTGGGCAGCCCAGCCGACCCGCGACCCGTGGTCATCGTCCTTGCCTGGCAGCACCACCGCCGCTCCCGCACCTGACTGGATGCTAAGCGGCCGGGGCGCGAGTGACCCCGTCGGCCAGGCCGAGGCCACCGCGCCGTCCCCGTCGTTGACGGCGTCCCCTCAGCCGTCCGCGTCGTCCGGGCCGTCCGCGTCGTCCGGGCCGTCCGCGTCGTCCGGGCCGTCCAGCGCCGGACCGGATCCCGCGTCGCCGAACTGGTTCGCCCCACGGGCCCGGTCGGCCGATGCCGCCTCGTCCGCCCCGCAAGCGCCGTCGGGCCCGCCTGCGGCCGATGAGGACGAGGACTGGCCGGCCCGCTACTCCTGGCTGGACGACAAGGCAGGCGAGAACCTCGACGAGACTGACCTGAGCGGCGCTCCCACGGCAGAAACGGCGGTTCCGGTGGCGGCGGACACCGGGCCGGAACCCGGACCAGGCGAGCCGGGACCAGGCGAGCCGGGACCAGGCGACGCCACGCCCGGGTCCGCGGACCCGGCGCCCGCGTCCGCCGCACCGCCGCCCGAGTCCGCCGAGCGGGGCACCGGGCCGGCCGAGCCGCAGGCGGAGCCGGCCAGCGAGCCGCCGTCCGCGGATGACCAGGACCCGGAGCCGGGGGACGACCTGGTCGCCGTGCTGCCCGGCGTGCCCAGGTACCACCAGCCGGACTGCGTCCTCATCCGCTTCTTGCCCGAGAGCGACGTTCAGCGGCTGCCGGCCGCCCAGGCGCAGGCCGACGGCTGCACCCCCTGCGCCGCCTGCCAGCCCGTCGAGTAACCCGGGCCGGGGATAACAGCGAAAAGCACGGCCCGCGGCTCAGTCGGCGACGGCAAGCCAGAAACGCAGGCCAAGCCCGGCGTCCGCGTACCCGTGCCACGGCCCGGACCCGCCAGCCTCCCCGGCCTCGGGATCACCGGGGCCGAAGGACACCGCGAGGACCTCGCCCGCGATCAGCGGGGCATGCTCGGCGAGCGTCACCGCCAGCTCCTCGTCCCGGGCCGCCCAGCGCACCCAGATCCGGTCGGCGACGTCGAGCCCGCTGGACTTGCGGGCCTCCTGGATCAGCCGGACCACCTCGCGAGCGCGGCCCTCGGCGCGCAGCTCCGCGGTCAACGTGAGGTCGAGCGCGACGGTCTCGCCCGCCAGCGAGGCCACCCCCCAGCCCGCGAGCGGCGTCTGCGTGACCACGAGGTCGGCGGCGGTCAGCGTCACCGTGCCCACCGACGGGACCCGCACGGACACCGACCCGTCCCCGGCCGTCGCGTGCGCGAGCGCCCTGGGATCGGCGGCCCTGATGGCAGCGGCGACCGCCTGGGTCGATGAGCCGAACCGGCGGCCAAGGGACCGGAACTCCGGCTTGACCGCATAGTGAACCAGGTCGCCGCCGGCCGCGTCGAGCGAGTCGACCGCGTGCACGTTCAACTCGTCCGCGATGAGGTCCCGCAGCTCACCGGGGAGCGCGGCGAACCCGGCCGCGCCGGCGAGCGCCCGGGCCAGCGGCTGCCTGGTGCGCACCGACGCCGCGGAGCGCGCCGACCGGCCAAGTTCCACCAGCCGCCGGGTCAGTGCCATCTGAGCCGACAACGCCTCGTCGATCAGTGCCTCGTCGCAGGCGGGCCACGCGGCGAGGTGCACCGACGCTGGGGCGTCCGCGGTCCGCAGCACGCCCCACAGGTAATCGGAAAGGAACGGCGCGACCGGCGCGAGCATGCCCGTCACCGCCGCCAGCGCCTCATGCAGCGTCGCGAACGCCGCTGCGCCGTCGGGGGATTCCCAGGGGCCGGCCCAGAACCGGCGGCGCGACCGCCGCACGTACCAGTTGGACAGGTCGTCGATGAGCCCGGCGAGCCGCCGCCCGGCGGCGGCCGAGTCGAACGCCTCAAGGCTGGACGTCACGTCCCTGACGCACGCGTGCACCTCGGACAGCAGCCACCGGTCGAGCAACGGCCGCGCGCCTGGGGCCGGCGCGAGAGCAGCCGCCTCCGGCGTCCACGCTCTACCAGCCGCATCGGGGCCCGCCGGGCCGGGGCCAGCGCTCACCGCGCCAGCGGCGTTCGCGTAAAGCACCAGGAACGACGCGGTGTTCCAGTAGGTGAGCAGCACCTTCCGCACGATCTCGTCGAGCGCGTCGGGCCCGATCCGCCGCTGCCCCCACGGCGACCCGGAGACGGCGAAGAACCAGCGCACCGCGTCGGCGCCGTGCGAGTCCATCAGCCCCATCGGCTCGATGACGTTGCCGAGGTGCTTGGACATCTTCCTGCCCGCCTCGTCGGTGACAAGCCCGAGGCAGACAACGTTCTCGTACGCGGACCGGCCGAACACCAGGGTTCCCACGGCCATCAGTGAGTAGAACCAGCCGCGCGTCTGGTCGATGGCCTCGCAGATGAACTGGGCCGGGTAGGCCGACTCGAACGCGGCCAGGTTCCGCAGCGGCGCGCCCCACTGCGCGAACGGCATCGACCCGGAGTCGAACCAGGCGTCGATCACCTCGGGCACGCGGGCGGCCGCCTGACCGCACTCCGGGCACGGGAACGTCACCTCGTCCACGAACGGCCGGTGCGGGTCGAGCCCGGACAGGTCCTTATCCGCCCGCCCGCCGAGCTCGGCCAGCGACCCGACGCAGGTCACGTGGGCCGAGGGGCACTCCCACACCGGCAGCGGCGTGCCCCAGTACCTGGTGCGGGACAGCGCCCAGTCGACGTTGTTGCGCAGCCACTCGCCGTACCGGCCGTGCTTGATCGTGGGCGGCTGCCAGTTGGTCTTCTCGTTCTCCGCGAGCAGCGAGTCCTTGACCGCGGTGGTCCGCACGTACCAGGACGGCAGCGCGTAGTACAGCAGCGCGGTGCCGCACCGCCAGCAGTGCGGGTAGCTGTGCACGTGCGCGGCGGAGTGGAACAGCAGGCCGCGCTCGGCCAGGTCCGCGATGAGCGGCCCGTCCGCGTCCTTGAAGAACAGCCCGCCGACCAGCGGCAGTCCTTCCTCGAAGTGCCCGTCCGCGCGCACCGGGTTCACCACGGGCAGCCCGGCGGTGCGGATCGCCGCCAGGTCGTCGGCGCCGAAGGCGGGCGCCAGGTGTACGAGCCCGGTCCCGTCGTCGGTGGTCACGAAGCCGCCGCTCACCACCCGGTGCGCGCCGGGAATATCGAGGATGCCGAACGGAGGCGCGTACGACGCGCCGAGCAGCTCGCTGCCCCGCAGCGTGGTGAGCACGTGCCAGCCCTCACCGAGCACCCGGGTCCACAGCGCCTCGGCGACCACTACCCGGTCGCCGTCGCCGCTCTTGCGCGCGATCACGTAGTCGACCTCGGGATGGACGGCGATCGCGGTGTTGGACACGAGCGTCCACGGCGTCGTCGTCCACACCAGCAGGTCCGCCCCGCTCAGGTGGGCGTTCGCGCCCTCGGGCACCCGGGTCACGGTGAACCGGACGATGACCGAGGGGTCGGTGACGTCGCGGTAGACGTCCGGCTGGCCCATCTCGTGGTCGGACAGCGGCGTGCCGCACCGGGGGCAGTACGGGCTGATCCGGAAGTCCCGGACAAGCAGCCCCTTGTCGTAGATCGCCTTGAGCGCCCACCAGACGGACTGCACGTAGCCGGCGTCCATGGTGCGGTAGGCGGTGGACAGGTCGATCCAGTACCCCATCCGCGTGGTCAGCGCGGAGAACGCGTCGACGTGCCGCAGCACCGACTCCCGGCACCGCTCGTTGAACTCGGCGACGCCGTAGGCCTCGATGTCCTTCTTGCCGGAAAGGCCGAGTTCCTTCTCCACGGCGACTTCCACCGGCAGCCCGTGGCAGTCCCAGCCGGCCTTGCGGTTGACGTGGAACCCCTGCATCGTCTTGAACCGGGGAAAGAGGTCCTTGAAGACCCGGGCCTCGATGTGGTGCACGCCCGGCATGCCGTTCGCCGTGGGCGGGCCCTCGTAGAAGGTCCACCGCGGCCCGCCGTCCGTCTGGCGCAGCGACTCCTCGAACACCTGCGCGCGGCGCCACCGGCCCAGCATCTCGTGCTCGATCGCGGGCAGGTCAGGCCGCGCGGGCAGGGCCGGCATCGGGCCGCCCACCCTGCGCTCCGGGTGTGACCCGGTGCGCTCCGGCTGTGAATGTGACATTTCGCCTTTCGCCAGCGTCCGCGGCGGCCGCCCCCCGTCACCGCGCCATCAGGATAGCGAACACGCCTGGTTATCGTCCGGGAACGACCCGGCGTTCCCCCGATGGAAACGATCCGGCGTTCCCCGATGGACGTCCCGTGGCCCCCGGCCCGCGCGGACCGCGAACTGAGCCGTTGCTGAGGAAACTTTCTGCTCTCACCGAACCGGTTTGCGGGGCGGCGTGCCGCGTCGTATCCTCCGTTGTCTGTCCGAATCTCATGATCGAGGAACCAAGATGACCGCTGCGCCGCACAGTGCTCCCGACCACGGGGCCGCCGATCTGCCGGTGCGGCCCGGCGAGGATCCGTGGTCCGACGCCGAGCTCGCCGAGCTCCGGGTCGAGCTGGAGAAGGAAGCGGCCGCGCTGCGCGCCGAGCTCGGTGAGTCGCAGGCGCAGATCGCCGCCCGCCTTGGTGACGCCGCCACCGAGGCCGGGGACGACGAGGCCGACGCGAGCTCTAAGCTGTTCGAGCGAGAGCATGAGCTCGCGCTGAGCAACAACACGCGCGAGCTGCTCGAGCAGACCGAGCACGCCCTGGCGCGGATCGAGGCCGGAACCTATGGAGTGTGCGAATCGTGCGGCAAGCCGATAGGCAAGGCGCGCCTGCAGGCGTTCCCGCGGGCGACCCTGTGCGTGGCGTGCAAGCAGCGCCAGGAACGCCGCTGAGCCCTGCCGTGCCCTCGGCCGGCCAGCAGGACGCCGGTCCGGGCGCGGGCCCGCCGCGCAGGCGGCGGATGGCCGTGCTCGCCGCGGTCGCGGGGTTCGTGCTCGCCGCCGACCTCACCACCAAGGCCATCGTCGTGGCGCACCTGCGCCAAGACCAGCCAGTCCACCTCCTCGGCAACGTGCTGACGCTGTGGCTGACGCGCAACTCGGGCGCGGCGTTCAGCGTCGGCACCGGGCAGACGATCGTCTTCACCGTGATCGCCTTCGGCGTCGTCGTCTACATCGCGCGGACCGCGCGCAGGCTGTACTCCGTCGGCTGGGCGATCGCGCTCGGCCTGCTGCTCGGCGGCGCGATGGGGAACCTGGGCGACCGGATCTTCCGCGCGCCGGGCCTGTTCCGCGGCGACGTCGTCGACTGGATCGGCGTGGTGCCCAGGTATTACCCGATATTCAACCTGGCCGACTCGGCGATTGTCTGCGGCGGCATCCTGACCGTTATCCTCGCCCTGCGCGGCTACCACCTGGACGGCACCCGCAGTGTCGGCCAGCACGGGGTCGGCCAGCACGGGGTCGGCCAGCACGGGGTCGGCCAGCCTGGGGCCGGCCAGGACGACGAGCCGTCGGAGCCGACGGGGCCGTGAGCGCGACCGGCCGGCTCGTCTACGTCCCCGAGGGCCTGGACGGCGAGCGGCTCGACGCGGCCCTCGCCCGGATGTTCGGCTTCTCCCGGGCCGGCGCCGCCGAGCTCATCGCGGCCGGCGACGTGCTCGTCGACGGCAGGCCCGCGGTCAAGTCCGACCGGGTCATGGCCGGGGCCGAGCTGGCGGTGACGCTGCCGCCGCCACCGGGCGCCGGCGCGGCCGTCATCGCGGAGCCGGTCCCCGGCATGGGCATCTTGTACGAGGACGACGACATCGTGGTCGTCGACAAGCCGCGCGGCGTGGCCGCGCACCCGACCCCCGGCTGGACCGGGCCGACGGTGATCGGCGGGCTGCTCGGCGCCGGGCACCGCGTGTCCACCAGCGGCGCGGCCGAGCGGCAGGGCATCGTGCACCGGCTCGACGCGAACACCACCGGCGTGATGGTCGTGGCGAAGAGCGAGCCGGCCTACAGCGCCCTCAAGCAGGCGTTCCGCGACCGGACCGTGTCGAAGACCTACCACGCGCTGATCCAGGGTCATCCCGACCCGCTGCGCGGCACGGTCGACGCGCCGATCGGCCGGCACCCGTCGGGCGACGGCCGCTTCGCGGTTGTCGCGGATGGCCGCCCTTCGGTCACGCACTATGACACCATGGAGGCGTTCCGCGCTGCGTCGCTCCTGCGCGTCGGCCTGGAGACGGGCCGCACCCACCAGATCCGGGTGCACATGGCCGCGCTGCGCCATCCGTGCTGCGGTGACCTGCTCTACGGGGCAGACCCGGTACTGGCGGCGCACCTTGGCCTGACGAGGCAGTGGCTGCACGCGGTACGCCTGTCCTTCGAGCACCCGTCCACCGGGCGCGAGGTGGTCTTCGAGTCGCCGTACCCGGACGACCTCGCGCATGCCCTCGATGTGCTGGCCGCAGAAAGCTAACTCCCGGAAGGTGGCATGAACGTGCGGATCCAACCCCCGCTGCGTCATTCGCTCGCCGCGTGCCTGTGCCTGGCCGCGGTGCTGCTGGCGGCCGGCTGCTCGGCGGCGCCGCCCGGCGCCACGCGCACCTCGCCCGCCGTCGGCCCGGTGCAGCGGCACCCTGGCATCACCGACTTCCCGCCGTTCCCGGTGCCCGACACGTACAACGGCCTCGGCAACAGCGTGTACACGATGGTGCAGAAGGCGAAGACCGGCACCGCCCCCGGCGGCTTCCACGTCACGGTTAAGCCCTCCATGGTGTTCTGGCTGAACTGCATCGGCAAGGGCACCGCCCAGCTGTCGAGCCCCGGCATCAGCCTCACGTGGAGCGTCCCCTGCGGCGACGGGGGCACCCCGGCGGGCATCACCTTCACCCCGAAGGGCTCCGCCGTGGGGCACGTGGCCTTCGTCCTGGTGACCGCCACCCGCGCGTCCAAGTGGGAGATCCGCGTCGACCAAGTCGCGCCCAGGGGCGTTCACCCGCCTCCGGACCGCATCCCGACCAGGACGACCACGACCGGCTGAGCACCGCGACTGCGCCCGTTTCCCAGTTCCTACCTCCCTGGCGCGGGGACACCTCCCGCCCCGCACCACCTCCCGCACGGACAGGCAGCGCGCGGCGGGACCAGCACCCGCGGGCCCGTGCATCGCTAAGATAGCTAAAACGCCGGGATCTCCCGGAAGGTGACACGAACGTGCGGATTCACCCCCCGCTCCGTCATTCGCTCGCCGCGTGCCTGTGCCTGGCCGCGGCGCTGCTGGCGGTCGGCTGCTCGGCGGCGCCGCCCGGCGCGAGGTACAACTCGCCCGCCGTCGGCCCGGTGCCGACGCACTATACGGCGACGACGGCGCCGACTAACTTCGCGTCGTTCCCGGTGCCGGAGACGTACAACGGCCTCGGCAACAACGTGTACACGCAGGTGCAGAAGCCGCAGACCGGCACCGCCCCCGGCGGGTTCCACGTCAAGGTCAGGCCCGACATGGTGTTCTGGCTGAACTGCATGGGCCGGGGCACCGCGCAGCTTTCTAGCCCGGGCATCGGCCTCACGTGGAGCGTCCCCTGCGATGACGGGATCAGCCCGAAGGGCATCAACTTCCGCGCGAAGGCCTCCGCGGTGGGGCACATGGCCTTCGTCCTGGTCACGGCCACCCGCGGGTCCAAGTGGGAGATCCGCATCGACGAACTCGCGCCCAAGGGCGTCCACGTGGCCCCTGACCGCATCCCGGCCCGGACGACCACGACCGCCTGAGCGCGACTGCCTGAGCACGGGCCCTGAGCACGGGCCGGCGCCCGTTTTCCCGTTGCCGACTTCCCCGGCGCGGGACCAACACCTGCGGCTGCCCGGAGGCAACCCCCCACTACTCTCTCCGGCGCGCCTGGGGAGCGGTAGGCGGAACGTGCGGGTAGCGGTGGGCGGGGCCAGCAGGGAGGGCAATTCGGCCAGGGACCTGATGCGCCAGTCTGCGAGCCGGGCAACGTGGGGGTCGTCTGCCCACAGGTGCCCCCACGGACCGCGGCGGATGTGGGCGGTGCGCAGCCCGGCAGCCTTGGCGGGGACTATGTCGTTGTCGCGATGGTCGCCGACGTAGACGATTTCCCAGGGGTTACCGGGGGCGGCGTCGACAATACGGGCGAAGAAGGCAGGGTCCGGCTTGGCGACCCCCCATTCGGAGGACGTGGCGATGAAGTCCACGGGCAGGCGCAATTCGCGGAAGATGCGGCCGGCCTTGGCAGTCTGGTTCCCGGCGATGCCGACCCACAGGCCGGTCTCGCGCAGCGCGGCCAGTCCCGGACGGACGTCTGGGTACAGGTCGGCCTCACCATAGTCCTCCCCGACGCCGGCCTGCTCCCTGAGCTCGCGCTCGGTGGCCAGGTCGAAGCCCGGACGGAAGTACTGGAACGTGTCCGCGTTGTCCTTGCCGGCCGCGGTCACGGCGCCAAGCACAGCCGAGAAAGTGTGCCGCGGCACGCCGATCCAGTCTGCCCACGCACCGAACTCGCGGCTGTCGTCGAGCAGCGTCTCACCGACATCGAAGACAACGGAGACCACAGACACGGCGCGCTCCTCTCCCGGTACCTGCTGACAGGCTAAGCCGAGCGCTCTGGCCGCGCGCCAGCGTTTACGTTGTCCCCGGCGCGGTACCCACACCCGCGGCCCGTCACCCGCTAAGGTAGCTAAAACACCGGCGCAGCCACCCGCCCGCTCACCCCCGGCACCCACGGGAACGGCGGCGCGGAGCGTGCTCAGTGTTTTCGAAACGCCGACAACTGAAGGCACCTGCAGGAGGCGATGATCGCGCATGGCTGACACCCCCTACGCCCACCTGCACGTGCACACCGAGTACTCGATGCTTGACGGCGCCGCCCGGCTCAAGGAGCTGTTCAAGGAGGTCACGGCGCAGGGCATGACGCACGTGGCGATAACCGACCACGGCAACATGTTCGGCGCGGCCGAGTTCCACCGGCAGGCCAAGGAAGCCGGGATCACCCCGGTCATCGGCATCGAGGCGTACGTGGCGCCCGAGCACCGGGGCAACAAGAACCGCGTCCTGTGGGGCCAGCCGCACCAGAAGCAGGACGACGTCTCCGCCTCCGGCTCCTACCTGCACAAGACCATCTGGGCCAGGAACAACGAGGGCCTGCACAACCTCTTCAAGCTCACCAGCCGCTCCTACGCCGAGGGCTGGCTGACCAAGTGGGCCCGGATGGACAAGGAGATCATCGCCGAGCACTCAGCCGGCCTGATGGCCTCCACCGGCTGCCCGAGCGGGGAACTGCAGACGCGGCTGCGCCTGGGCCAGGAGGCCGAGGCGCTCCGGGCCGCCGCCGAGTACCAGGACATCTTCGGCAAGGAGAACTACTTCCTCGAGCTGATGGACCACGGCCTGGACATCGAGCGCCGGGTCCGGACGGGCCTGCTTGACATCGGCAAGAAGCTCGGCATCCCGCCGGTGGTCACCAACGACTCCCACTACAGCAAGGAGTCCGACGCCCAGGCGCAGGAGCTCCTGCTGTGCATCCAGACCGGCAAGACCCTCGCCGATGAGGACCGGTTCAAGTTCGACGGCACCGGCTACTACATCAAGTCGCCGGCTGAGATGTACGCGGTCCGCACCGACGACATCTGGCGCGAGGGCTGCCGCAACTCCCAGCTGCTTGTCGCCGACCGGGTGGACACGGCCGGCATGTTCGAGTTCGTCAACCTGATGCCCCGCTTCCCGATCCCCGCGGGCTTCGAGTCAGAGGACGCGCTGTTCGCCGACGAGGTATGGCAGGGCATGGCGAAGCGGTACCCGAACGGGATCGACGACACCCGCCGCAAGCAGGCCGAGTACGAGATCTCGATCATCTGCCAGATGGGCTTCCCCGCCTACTTCCTGGTCGTCGCCGACTTCATCAACTGGGCGAAGAGCAACGGCGTGGCGGTCGGCCCGGGCCGCGGCTCGGCGGCGGGCAGCATCGTCGCCTACGCGATGGGCATCACCGACCTCGACCCGCTGGTGCACGGCCTGATCTTCGAGCGGTTCCTGAACCCCGAGCGGATCTCGATGCCGGACATCGACATCGACTTCGACGAGCGCGGCCGCGCCGACGTCATCCGCTACGTCACGCAGAAGTTTGGCTCGGACAAGGTCGCCCAGATCATCACCTACGGGACGATCAAGGCGAAGGCCGCCATCAAGGACTCCACCCGGGTCCTCGGCTTCCCCTACGCCCTCGGCGACCGCATCACCAAGGCGTTCCCCCCGGCGGTGATGGGCAAGGACATCCCGCTCAAGGGCATCTTCGACGAGGAGTACCCCCGCTACGGCGAGGCGGGCGACCT
>VFSW01007331.1_pt1 | contig 16016 bp, 13 predicted proteins | sample 5358111 | NCBI WGS metagenome assembly VFSW01 (sample SAMN11554181, study PRJNA540505) | mine drainage metagenome | isolation source: sediment from site ElyBrook_90M | place: USA: Ely Copper Mine, Vershire, VT | collected 2017 | reverse complement strand
TGCCGCGGCTCAATGGCAACCGGCGGGGCGGGCCCCCCCCCCGCCCATTGTGCGAGCGCGGGGGTGCGTTCATGGTCTGGCGCGCGCTCGCCCGCCGGAGCGCTCTGTTGGCGCTCTTCGGTGCGGGCCTCGGCGCGCTCGCCTGGGGACTGAACCGGCCGGTCACCGCGGTCGCGATCGACGGGCGCTTCCGGCGCGTCACGCCGGTCGAGGTGGAAAAGGCGGTGGCGCGCTATCTGCCGGCCGGTTTCATGTCGGCGAATCTCGATGGCATTCAGCGCGCGGTCGAGGCGCTGCCCTGGGTCGACAGCGTGCGGGTGCAGAGGCGCTGGCCGAACGGTCTGCGCGTGAGCGTGGTCGAGCAGCAGGCCGTGGCGCGCTGGAATGGCTCGGGGCTGCTCAATGCGCGCGGCGAACTGTTCCTGCGTGATGCGGGGGATGCGCCGCCCGGACTGCCCTTGCTGGGTGGGCCGCACGGCAGCGCGGCCGAGGTCGCGAAAGCCTATCTGCGCACCGAGCCGCTGATGGTCGCGTCCGGGATGCGCATCGCCGATCTCGGTCTGGATGCGCGCGGCGCCTGGCGGATGTCGCTGTCGAACGGCCTGGCGGTGCGGCTCGGCCGCAAGCACGTCGAGCGGCGCATGCGGCGTTTCATCCGCACCGCCTCGCGGGTCGTCATGCCGCGCTTGAACGAGGTGGCGTACGTCGATATGCGCTACTCGAACGGTTTTGCCATCGGCTGGCGTGCGGGTGCCAAGCCGGTCACCGGCGGCGCTCCGGCGCCGACGTCTTCGCCCGCGCCGGCCGCGCCGGCCCCCACCCCCCCGCCGGCCCCACCCGCGCGGGCGGCGGCGGGCGGTGCGCGCCTCGCGCCCGCACCGTCCAAACATCACGTGCAGAAAGAAGCCTAAAGGGTCGAATCATCCATGGCCAAGCGTTCAGATCGTAATCTTCTGGTCGGCCTCGACATCGGTACGAGCAAGGTCGTCGCCATCGTCGGCGAGGTGCTCGCCGACGGTACGCTCGAAATCATCGGCATCGGCAGCCACCCATCGCGGGGCCTGAAGAAGGGCGTGGTGGTCAACATCGAGTCGACCGTGCAGTCGATTCAGCGCGCCGTCGAGGAAGCGGAGTTGATGGCCGGCTGCGAGATCCATTCGGTCTACGCCGGCATCGCCGGCAGCCACGTGCGCAGCCTGAACTCGCACGGCATCGTCGCGATAAAGGACAAGGAGGTCGTGCAGAGCGATGTGGAGCGCGTCATCGACGCGGCCAAGGCGGTCGCGATTCCGGCGGACCAGAAGATCCTGCACGTGCTGCCGCAGGAATACATCATCGATTCCCAGGAAGGCATCCGCGACCCGATCGGCATGTCCGGGGTGCGGCTCGAGGCGAAGGTGCACATCGTCACCGGCGCCGACAGCGCCGCCCAGAACATCGTCAAGTGCGTACAGCGCTGCGGCCTCGTGGTCGACGACATCGTCCTGGAGCAGCTCGCCTCGAGCTTCGCCGTGCTCACCGAGGATGAGAAGGACCTGGGTGTGTGCCTGGTCGACATCGGCGGCGGCACCACCGACATCGCCGTCTTCGGCGGCGGCGCGATCCGCCACACGGCCGTGATCCCGATCGCCGGCGACCAGGTGACGAACGACATCGCCGTGTCGATGCGCACGCCGACGCAGTACGCCGAGGACATCAAGCTTCGTTTCGCCTGCGCGCTCTCGCAGCTCGCCAATCCGGACGAAACCATCGAGGTGCCGAGCGTCGGCGACCGGCCGCCGCGACGTCTCGCGCGCCAGACGCTCGCGGAGATCGTCGAGCCGCGCTACGAGGAGCTGTTTGCGTTGATCCGCGACGAACTGCGTCGCAGCGGACTGGAGGAGACCGTCGCAACGGGCATCGTGCTCACCGGCGGCACCGCGAAGATGGAGGGTGCGATCGAGCTGGCCGAGGAGGTGTTCCACATGCCGGTGCGCCTCGGCATCCCGCAGTACGTGAGCGGCTTGACCGATGTCGTCGGCAACCCGATCCACGCCACCGGCGTCGGGCTGCTGCTTTACGCGAAGAGCACGACCGATCTGCAGCGCACGCAGGGGCCGATGCTCGGTGCGGGTGTGAAGAACCTGTTTGAGCGCATGAAGAATTGGTTTCAGGGGAATTTTTGATTCAATAACGATCGGGAAGGAGAATCGGAATGTTCGAACTCATGGATACATTCAGCCAAAACGCCGTCATCAAGGTGCTCGGCGTCGGCGGCGGCGGCGGCAATGCCGTCTCGCACATGGTGCAGGCGGGTCTCGAGGGCGTGGACTTCATCTGCATCAACACCGATGCGCAGGCGCTCAAGCATTCCAAGGTGCGCACGGCGCTGCAGATCGGCTGCAACATCACCAAGGGCCTGGGCGCGGGCGCCGACCCGGAAGTCGGCCGGCAGGCGGCGATGGAGGACCGTGATCGCATCATCGAGCTGATCGAGGGTTGCGACATGTTGTTCATCACCGCCGGCATGGGCGGCGGCACCGGCACGGTGGCCGCGCCGGTGGTCGCGCAGGTGGCGAAGGAACTCGGCATCCTCACGGTGGCCGTGGTCACCAAGCCCTTCGAGATGGAGGGCAACAAGCGCTCGCGCATCGCCGACAACGGCATGCTCGAGTTGTCCAAGTACGTCGATTCGCTGATCACGATCCCGAACCAGAAGCTGCTCTCCGTGCTCGGCAGCGAGACGACGCTGCTCGATGCGTTCAAGGCGGCGAACACCGTCCTGCAAGGCGCCGTGCAGGGCATTGCCGAACTGATCACGCGCCCGGGCTTGATCAACGTCGACTTCGCCGACGTTCGCACCGTGATGTCGGAAACCGGCATGGCGATGATGGGCTCGGGCAGCGCCTCCGGCGAGGACCGCGCCCGCGAGGCGGCCGAGTCGGCGATTTCCAGCCCGTTGCTCGAGGACATCAACCTCGCCGGTGCGCAGGGCATCCTCGTCAATGTGACCGCCGGCATGGACTTGTCGATCGGCGAGTTCCAGGAGGTCGGCAACGTGATCAAACAGTTCGCCTCGGATGATGCGACCGTGGTGGTCGGCACCGTGATCGATCCGGAGATGAGCAACCAGATCCGTGTCACGGTGGTCGCCACCGGGCTCGGCCGACCCGCCCCGAAGACGGCGCGCGAACCGCAGACGGTCGCCGCGGCGGTTGCGCCGCCGCAGCCGACGATACGGGTGGTGCGTCGCACGCCGGCACCGGCCGCCGCCGACTTAGCCGCGCGCGATACGCCGGCCGTGTCCCCGCAGCGCGCGGTCGGCGACCGCTTGCGCACCGATACGGAAGCGGGAGATTTTCTCGACATTCCGGCCTTCCTGCGCCGCCAAGCGGACTAGTCGCCGGCGGCGGGAACATTCCGATATTCGGCGCCCGGCAGGCCGTCCCGAAGGGGCGGCCGCGGGCGCCGGTTTCAGGCTCCGGGGCCCGCTGTGGTACCTTTGTCATCTATTTAATAGAGGCTCCGGTCTTCAGAGCGATGCTGCACCAAAGAACACTCAAGAATTCGATCAGGGCCTCGGGGATCGGCCTGCATACCGGCAAGAAAGTGCTGATGACGCTGCGGCCGGCGCCGCCCGACACCGGCATCGTGTTTCGCCGCACCGATTTGGCGCAACCGGTCGACATCAAGGCACGCGCCGAATTCGTCGGCGACACCATGCTCGGTACCACGTTGCATCGCGGCGAGGTCAAGATCTCGACGGTCGAGCACCTTCTCTCGGCGCTCGCCGGACTCGGCATCGATAATGCGCTGGTCGAAGTGAGCGCCGCGGAGGTGCCGATCATGGACGGCAGCGCGGGGCCCTTCGTGTTCCTCCTGCAGTCGGCCGGCATCGAGGAGCAAAAGGCGCCGAAGCGCTTCATCCGCATTCTCGAGAGCGTGCGCGTCGAGGACGGCGACAAGTGGGCGCGTTTCGACCCCTACGATGGTTTCAAGGTGAATTTCGAGATCGAATTCGATCACCCGACGTTCAAAAAGCATGCCCAGATCGCCTCGATGGACTTCTCGACGACCTCGTTCCTGCGCGAGGTGAGCCGCGCGCGCACCTTTGGATTCATGCGCGATCTGGAGAGCTTGCGGGCGCGCAATCTGGCGCTCGGCGGCAATATGGACAACGCGATCGTGCTGGATGACTACCGGGTCCTCAACGAGGACGGCCTGCGTTACGAGGATGAGTTCGTCAAGCACAAGATCCTCGATGCGATCGGCGATTTGTACCTGCTCGGGCACAGCCTGATCGGCGAGTTCAGCGGCTACAAGTCGGGCCACGCGCTCAATAATCGGCTGCTGCGCGAATTGATCGAGCGGGCGAGCGCCTGGCGCGAGGTCACGTTCGACAGCCTCGCCGAGGCGCCGATTTCCTACGTGCCGGCCGCCATTCAGGCCTGAGTCGCGGGCGGACGCGGCCTCGCGGCGCGCACGACGCGGATGCGCACCTCCTCGATCGCGGTGCCGCAGGCGGTGGCGATCGGTTCCCGGGCGGCATCGATGGCGTAGCGTAAGCGGTTTGCCCATGCGGCACTGGTGACGCCGAGCGATAGCCGCCCTCGATCCAGGCCAGCCGAGGCGACCTCGCCGGCAAGCTCCGCCGGCAATGCGGCCTTGACGTGGGCCAGCACGGTTTCTCGCCAGGCGAGGCGGGCGCCCAGATCATCAAGCCGCTTGTGATGTAAGCGTAATAACTCGCTGATCGCTTTGGGATATTGCATTGCAGTGCTTGTCGGGCGATCGCTTTCGCCCACCCGGAGTGTGCGGAAATCCTTGTTTCAAGTCACGTTTTTCTGCATAGTGGCGCCTCCTGATCAAAAGCAAACTCCCCGAAAGGTGGGGACGCAAAGCTTCCGGTCTACCGCTCCTCGAGAAGGAGCCATGACAGCGGGGTTGCCAGTGAAAAGCGCGACGCAAGCGTTGGAATCGTGTTCCCTATGAACGTCATCCTCGTCGGCCGGCAATCCGGTCGTGTGAAACAATTCGACTTGCAGCACCCGCTGATCATCGCGATCGCGGTGGGCTTGGTCCTGCTCGTCGTCGGCGGGGCGTTCTCGATCGGCATGAGCCTCGGCGCCCGGGAGCACCTGGCGCAACCCTTGCGCCGGCTGGGCGGCTGGTCGGCGACGATCCTTCGCCAGCAAACGCAGATCGCCCAGGTGCGGCGCGCGTTCCAGGACAAGGTCAACGCGCTCGCGCTGCGCGTCGGCCAGATGGACGCGAGCGTGATTCGTCTCGACGCGCTCGGCACCCGCCTGGTGCACATGGCGAACCTCGACGGCAGCGACTTCGATTTCGGCAAGCCGCAGCCGCAGGGCGGCAGCGGCGATGAGCCCGGGCAGCCGGCCGAGATTCCGAGCCTGAGCGCGATGGTCGACCGGGTGCAGCGGGAACTGTCGAGCCGCGAGCAACAGCTCGGTGTGCTCGAGAACCTCATTCTGACCCGGCAGTTGAACAAACAGGTCTATCCGGCGGGCAGCCCGGTGCGGGATGGCTGGATTTCCTCCTATTTCGGCGACCGTCCGGACCCGTTCACCGGTTTCACCGAATTTCACGAGGGTCTCGATATCGCCGCGCCCGCCGGCACGCACGTGCATGCGGTCGCCGCCGGCCTGGTGACCTGGGCCGGCCCGCGTTCCGGCTACGGCAACGTGGTCGAGATCAACCACGGCAACGGCCTTGCCACCATGTATTGCCACAATGAGAAATTGCTCGTGAAAGTGGGCCAACTGGTGCGCAAGGGCCAGTTGATCTCGCTGGTCGGCTCGACGGGGCGCTCGACCGGGCCGCACGTGCATTTCGAGGTGTTGAAGAACGGCCAGCCGGTCAACCCGCTGCCTTACGTCGGCGCCATGCGCTGACCCGGCGACGGCGCCGTCGGCGCCGCGGTGCCGAAACGATTTCCCGCGCCGCGGGTCTACCCGTACAATACCCGTCTTTTTGAGGATTCCTGCGCGTGTGGAAGTTCTTTACCCGCATTTTCGGCAGCCGTAACCAGCGCCTGATCAAGGAGTTGGGCCGCACCGTCGCGGCGGTCAACGCCTTCGAGGCGAAGACCGCGGAGTTGCGGGACGAGCAGTTTCCGGAGAAGACGCGGGAATTGAAGGCGCGGTTCGCCGCGGGCGCAACGCTCGAGGCGCTCGCCCCGGAGGCCTTCGCGCTGGTGCGTGAAGCCTCGCGCCGCAAGCTCGGTCTGCGCCATTTCGACGTGCAGCTGATCGGCGGCCTGGTGCTGAACGCCGGCAAGATCGCCGAAATGCGCACCGGCGAGGGCAAGACCCTGATGGCGACGCTGCCGGCGTACTTGAATTCGCTGACCGGCGAGGGCGTGCACGTCGTCACCGTCAACGAATACCTCGCGCAGCGCGACTCGGACTGGATGGCGCCGGTGTTCCGCTTTCTCGGCCTCGAGGTCGGCGTCATCAAGAACGCGCAGAGCCAGGATGAGAAGCGCGCCGCCTACGCCTGCGACATCACCTACGGCACCAACAACGAATTCGGCTTCGACTATCTGCGCGACAACCTCGCCTTCCGGCTCGAGGAGCGTGTGCAACGCAAGCTGTCCTTCGCGATCGTCGACGAGGTCGACTCGATCCTGATCGACGAGGCGCGCACGCCGCTGATCATCTCCGGTCCCGCCGAGGAAAGCACTGAGCTGTACCTGAAGATCAACGCCCTGGTGCCGAAGCTCGCGCGTGCGCCGCTCGAGGAGGCGGTCGAACGCGGGCTGTTGATCGAGCAGATCGACTCGAAGCGGGTGCGCGGCGATCTTCGCCAGGGCGACGTGATCCTCGGCGTGAACGGCGAGAACGTCGCGACCGTCGAGCAGCTCTCGGCGGCCCTCGGCCGCGGCAAGAGCGCGCACAAGGCGAAGCTCGAAGTCTGGCGCGACCGTCGCGTGCACAACCCGAGCGTCGAATTCCTCGGCGCCGAGGCCGCCGAGACGGCCGGCGCCGCCGAGGGGGCGGTGAGGGCGACGCGCGCAACCGGCGTCGGCGCCCGTCAGCCAACGCCCGCGGAGCGCTACGAACTCGCGATCGACGGCGACTTCTGGGTCGACGAGAAGGCCAAGCAGGCGACGCTCACCGAGAGCGGACACCAGCGCATCGAGGAATTGTTCGCCGCGAGCGGCCTGTTGCGCGACGGCGAGAGCCTGTACGACGCGACCAACATCCGCTTGATGCATCACTTGAACGCGGCGCTGCGCGCGCATGCGATCTACAAGCGCGACGTCGATTACATCGTGCGCGGCGGCGAGGTGATCATCGTCGACGAGTTCACCGGCCGGACGATGCCCGGCAGGCGCTGGTCGGACGGTCTGCACCAGGCCGTCGAGGCGAAGGAGGGCGTGCAGGTCCGGGAGGAGAACCAGACGGTCGCCTCGATCACCTTCCAGAACTACTTCCGGTTGTATTCCAAGCTCTCCGGCATGACGGGCACCGCGGACACCGAGGCGTTCGAGTTCCAGGAGATCTACGGCCTCGAGGTCGCGGTGATCCCGACCCACAAGCCGATGGTCCGCAAGGACCGCGCCGACCTCGTGTTCCTCACCGAGCAGGACAAGTTCCAGGCGATCCTCGAGGACATCCAGGATTGCGCCAAGCGCGGCCAGCCGGTGCTGGTCGGCACGACCTCGATCGAGACCTCGGAGCGGCTCGCCAAACTGCTCGTCGGGGCAAAGATTCCCCACGAGGTGCTGAACGCGAAGCAGCACGAACGCGAGGCGCACATCGTCGCCGAGGCCGGGCGCCCGAGCGCGGTCACGATCGCGACCAACATGGCCGGCCGCGGCACCGACATCGTGCTCGGCGGCAGCCCGCAGATCCAGATCGATGCGCTGCGCAACCCGAGCGCGAACGACCTTGAGAAAATTCAAGTCGACTGGCGCGAGCGGCACGAACAAGTGCTCGCCGCCGGCGGCTTGCACATCATCGGCACCGAGCGGCACGAGTCGCGCCGTATCGACAATCAGCTGCGCGGCCGCTCCGGCCGCCAGGGCGATCCGGGCTCGAGCCGGTTCTATCTGTCGCTCGAAGATAACCTGATGCGCATCTTCGGCGACCCGACCCGGATGAAGGCGCTGATGACGCGCGTCGGCATGAAGGCCGGTGAGGCGATCGAGAGCGGCATGTTGACCCGCCAGATCGAACGGGCGCAGCGGCGCGTCGAACAGCATAACTTCGATGCCCGCAAACAATTGCTGGAATACGACGACGTCGCCAACGATCAACGCCGCGTGATCTACCAGCAACGCACCGATCTGATGGCCGCCGAGGACGTCGCCGAGGCGATCGTCGGCGTGCGCGAGGAAGTCGTCGACAAGCTGGTCGATGAATTCGTGCCGCCGGCCGCGCCCGAGGATCAATGGGACGTGCCGGGGCTGGTCGCGGCCGTCGAGCGCGACTTCGGGCCGCGCTTGCCGATCGGCGAGTGGGTGGAGGCCGAGGCGAGCGGCGACGGCACGTCGCTGAAGAAAAAGGTCCTCGATGCGCTGCAGGTCGCCTACCACGAGAAGGTCGAAGGCGTCGGCGCCGAGGTGATGCGCTACATCGAGAAAGAGGTGATGCTGCGCACCCTCGACACGCACTGGCGCGAGCACCTGGCGGCGATGGATTACATGCGCCAGGGCATCTATCTGCGCGGCTACGCGCAGAAGGATCCGAAGCAGGAATACAAGCGGGAGGCGTTCGCGCTCTTCTCCTCGATGCTCGACCGGATCAAGCTCGACACGATCACGACGGTCTCGAAGATCCAGGTGCGCAGCCAGGAGGAGATCGAACGCGAGGAAACCGAGCGGCAGCGGCGACTCGCGCGCGCCCTGCAGCTGCAGCACGCCGAGGCGATCTCACCGATCCAGGCCGGTGCGGCCGAGGGCCAAGGCATGGATATGGATCCGGGCCTCGGCGTCCCCACGGCTCCGTTCGTGCGCTCGGTGCCGAAGGTCGGGCGTAATGAACCCTGTCCCTGCGGATCGGGCCGCAAATACAAGCACTGTCACGGTGCGTTGCAGCAGGCCAACGGCTGAGGTTTGCGCTCGGAAATTCACGTGGTCGCGGGCGTCGTCCGGGACGGCCCTGATCGGGTGTTGCTCGCGCAGCGCCCCGCCGGCAAACATCTGGCGGGCGGTTGGGAGTTTCCCGGTGGCAAGCTCGAACCCGGCGAGCGTCCGCTCGAGGCGCTGTGTCGTGAGCTCGACGAAGAACTCGGCCTCGTCGTACTCGCCGCCCAACCCTTGATTCGTATCCGACATGACTATCCCGGGCGCCGGGTGTTGCTGGATGTCTGGACCGTGAGCGAGCACCGGGGTGAACCCGAGGGCCGCGATGGCCAGGCGTTGCGGTGGTGCCCGATCGAGGCGTTGAGCGAGGCGGGCATCCTGCCGGCCGATCGGCCCGTCATCACCGCGTTGCGGCTGCCCGAACGTCTCGAAGAGGCGCAGTGCGCCATCTACCGGATCGACGAGGTCGGGGCTCCTCGGCCCGCCGAGATGCCGGCCGCGAGCGCTCACCGGCTTCGTGGCGTACGTTGCGCGAGCCGCGAGGAGGCGGTCGCCGCCGCCGCCGCTGGTGCGGATTTTCTGACGCTGCGCACGGCGCTGGCGGACGATGAACTCGCCGCGCTCTGCGATGCGGTCAACGTGCCGATTTATGCGCGCGGTTTGCCGCTTGCGCGCGCCCGGGCGCTCGGCGCAAGCGGCGGCGCTGGGGCCCGAAGCGGCGGTGGCCGCCACCCCCGGGGGGCGCCCGGAGCGCCGGGGCGTCCGGCGGTGCGCGCTCGGGTTGGCTCTCGCTCTCGTCCTCATCGGCGGGCAGAGCGCGCTGCTCGGCGAACCACGCGCCGAGATCGATCAAGCGGCAGCGCTCGCTACAGAAGGGACGAAACGTGTTGTCCGTGCTCCATGCCAGCTCGCGCCGGCACGTGGGGCATTTGACGATCGTGACCATCGGCCGGAGTGCCGTCGCCTTATAGACAGCAGGTCAGCAGGAAGGCCACGTCGGTCTCGACGTGCACGGGCCGGCGTGAGGCGTCGGTCCAGCAGAGGAAGCGCACTGTGCAGCGATGCTGGTTGCCGCTGATCTCCGGAAACAAGTCGATGTCGGCCGGCATCGTGATGCGTACGAGCTGGCACGGCGTCTCTTTTTCGAACGGCAGCTGGAACACGCCGCCAACCGCGGTCTCGCGTTTGGCACGGGCGTTCTGGCGCGTCAGCCAGAGGATCTCGGCGATGCTGTCGCACAGCGGTCGGATCATCGACAGCCAGTGATCGAACTCGGTGACACGCTCCTCGGTGGGTCGGTTGAGCCAATGCGAGTAGTCCGGCAGGTCGAAATCGCAGGTTCCGCCCGGAATCGCGCTGCGGTGTTTGATCGCGCTCAAGAACTCCGAGTCGCGCAGCGGCGCGAGAAAATTCCCGCCGATCGCCGCCAGGTCGTTGCGCAGCCGCACGAGGTTCGTGGTCAGGGCCTTCAGGCGCCCAGGATCGACACCGCTCTTGGTCTGGAAATCCTTGAGAATGTTGATGTGCCGTTCGAGCTCCTTGAGCACATCGCTGCGCGCATCGCCGCGCGCGGTGATTGCGAGGATCTCGAGCAGGCTCGCCACCGCCGCACGCGCGCTGAAGGCGTTCGCCATCTCGCCGTGGTAGCTCGCCTGGGTATACAGGAAGTCGAGGCGCAGGAACGTGCGCATGCGCTCGTTGAGCGGCTGCTCGTAAATGACCGGCGCGGGTTCCGGTGCGGATTCGGCCTGCGGGCCCGGATGCGGGTTCATCCGCCTATTCTGATCCAGACCTGGGCCCAGGGTAAACCTCGAAAGCAAGAATTATTAGTTCAAGCGGGCGTTGGCGAGCCGCAGGTAGCGCTCGTGGAGCGCATCGACGCCCTCGCGCAGCGCCTGAAGGCCGCTATCGTTGAGCAAGAGGTCGTCGGCGAGCGCGAGCCGCTGCGCACGGCTCGCCTGTGCCTCGAGCATCGCCTGCGCCTGGCGGATCGGGCCGCCGTCGCGCGCCAGCAAACGCTGCATTTGCAGCGCTTCGCTCGCATCGATGACCAGAACCCGGTCCAGGTCCCGGCGGGGTCCGCCCTCGACGAGCAGTGGCATCACCAAAATCACGTACGGTCCGGCCACCGCGGCGGCGCGGTGAGCCATTTCGGCTCTGATGCGCGGATGCAGGATCGCCTCCAAATCGAGCCGTGCGCGCCGCTCGGCGAACACCCGCGCTCTGAGCGCCGCCCGGTCCAGGTGGCCCTCGGCGGTGAGGATCTCGGTGCCAAAACGGGCGACGATCTCGCCGAGTGCTGCTTCGCCGGGCGCAACGAGCGCCCGTGCGATCTCATCGGCGTCGATCACGGCGGCACCGAGCTCGGCGAAGCGCTGCGCCGCGCTCGTCTTGCCACTGGCAATGCCGCCGGTCAGCCCGACCCGCAAGGGCGACTGAGGCTTAGCGGGCGAGTCCGGAGACATGCAGGTAAGAGTCGATCATCGAGCTGCCATAGAGCATCGCGAGCCAGCCGGCCATCGCCAGATACGGCCCGAACGGCAGCGGTGCAGCTCGGTCCCGGCCGCGAAACACGATCAGGGCGATGCCGAGAACCGCCCCGGCGGCCGCCGCGAGCACCAGCACGAGCGGCAGCAGCTGCCAGCCGAGCCAGGCGCCGAGCGCCGCGAACAGCTTGAAGTCGCCGTATCCCATCCCCTCCTTGCCGGTCACGGCGCGGAAGGCGTGGAACACGAGCCACAAGGACAGGTAGCCCGCGGCCGCGCCGAGGATCGATGCGCGTGGGCCGAGCGGCAGCCCGCCTCCCGCCCCGTGGCCGAGCAGCGCCGCAGCGGCGAGACCACCCCACATCAAGGGCAAGGTCAGCCCGTCGGGCAGGAGCTGGTGATCGATGTCGATGCCGGCGAGCGCGATCAGGGTCCAGGTCACGAGCAGCGCGCAGGCCGCGGGGAGCCCGAAGCCGAAATGCCAGGCGACGGTGGCCGAGGCGAGCGCGGTCGCGAGTTCCACCGCCGGATAACGCACCGAGATGCCCGCCCCGCAGGCCGCGCAGCGTCCGCGCAGCCACAGCCAGCTCAGCACCGGCACATTGTGGCGGGCCTTGATGGGCGTTTTGCAGTGCGGGCAGGCCGAACGGGGGGCGAGCAAGTTGAAGGCCGGCCCCGGGTCGGCGGGCAGCGTCGCGGCGTGGGCGGCGTCGGCGGCGGCCAGCAAATCCGCCGCTTCGGCGCGCCAGCCCCGCTCGAGCATCAACGGCAGACGGTAGATGACGACGTTCAGGAAGCTGCCGACGAGCAGGCCGAGGATGCCGGCGGATACCGCGAACAGCGCGCCGCTCCCGGCGTACAACGCCGTCAGTTCGTTACCCATGCGCAATCCGGCTAGCCGACCACCTGGCCGAGCTTGAATATCGGCAGATACATCGCGATCACCATGCCGCCGACCAGCACGCCGAGAACGACCATGATCAGCGGCTCGAGCAGACTCGACATGCCGTCCACCGCCGCATCGACTTCGGTCTCGTAGAACTCGGCCACCTTGCTCGACATCTGGTCGAGGGAGCCGGATTCTTCGCCGACCGCGATCATCTGCACGACCATGTTCGGGAACAGACCAGTGTTGTCCATCGCGCGCTGCAGCCGCTGGCCGGTGGCGACCTCGTCCTTCATCCGGAGCGTCGCTTCTTCATAGACGATGTTGCCGGTCGCGCCGGCGACCGACTGCATCGCCTCGACGAGCGGCACGCCGGCCGCGAACATCGTCGAGAGGGTGCGCGCGAAGCGCGCGATCGCCGCCTTGACCATGATCGGTCCGATCACCGGCACGTGCAGCAGCATGCGGTCGAGCGCGCGACGCATGTTGCGCGAGCGCTTCTTGAAGTAGATGAAGGTGTAGACGGCACCGCCGGCGAGCACCAGGATCCACCAGCCGTTGTGCTGCACGAAGTGCGACAGGTTCACCACCATCTGCGTGAACGCCGGCAGGTCGGCCCCGAAACCTTTGAACAGCGATTCGAACTGCGGGATCACGAAGATCAGCAGGATGACCATCACGATGATGGCGACCGCCATGACCGCGGTCGGATAGAACAGCGCCTTCTTGATCTTTTTCTTCAGCGCCTCGGTCTTTTCCTTGTAGGTCGCGATCTTGTCGAGCAAGGTCTCGAGCGCGCCGGCCTGTTCGCCCGCCTCGACCAGGTTCACGAACAGGTCGTCGAAGTACAGCGGATGCTTGGCAATCGACTCATGCAGCGTGCTGCCGCCCTCGATGTTCGCCTTGACGTCGAGGATGAGCTTTTGCATCGCCGGCTTTTCGTGGCCGTTGCCGACGATTTCGAGCGACTGGACCATGGGAATGCCGGCCGCCATCATGGTCGCGAGCTGGCGGCTGAACACCGCGATGTCCTCGGCCGAGGGCTTGCCACCGCTGAAGGCGCGCGCGCGCTGCGTCTTGACGCGGGTCGGTGCGACACCCTGGCGCCGCAAGTCCGCGCGCAGCGCCGCCTCGCTCGCCGCGAGCGCCCGACCGCGCACCTTGTTGCCGCGCTTGTCCTTGCCCTCCCAGAGGAACTGGACGTCCTTTTTGCTGCCGGCAGCCGCCGTTATCGCCATGTCTCGATCCTCACCCTCGGCTCAAATGTTCAATCGATCGTGACGCTGTTGATCTCTTCCAGGCTCGTCAGGCCGTCCTTGACCTTCTGCAGACCGGCGCGGCGCAGGTTCCAGATGCCGTGCTTGGTGGCTTCATCGGCGATGTTGATCGCACTGCCGCCCTCCATGATGATCCGGCCGATCGCGTCCGTGACCGGCATGACCTGGTAGAGGCCGGTGCGACCCTTGTAGCCGTCCGTGCACTGGCTGCAGCCGGCCGCCTTGTAGATCCGGAAGCCGCCCTGGATGTCGGCCTCCTCGAAGCCCTCGCGGCGCAGCGCCTCGGCCGGCACGTCGATGGGCTGGCGGCAGTTCATGCACAACTTGCGTGCGAGCCGTTGCGCGATGATCAGGCTCACCGAGGTCGCGATGGCATAGGGCTTCACGCCCATGTCCACGAGGCGCGTCAGCGTCTGCGGAGCATCGTTGGTGTGCAGGGTCGAGAGCACGAGGTGGCCCGTCTGCGCCGCCTTGATGGCGATCTCGGCGGTCTCGAGGTCGCGGATCTCACCGACCATGATCACGTCCGGATCCTGGCGCAGGAAGGCGCGCAGCGCCGCCGCGAAGGTCAGGCCGACCTTTGGGTTGACATTGACCTGGTTGACGCCGGGCAGGTTGATTTCCGCCGGATCCTCGGCGGTCGAGATGTTGCAATCCTCGGTGTTTAGGATATTCAGGCCCGTGTACAGCGAGACGGTCTTGCCGCTGCCGGTGGGCCCGGTCACGAGGATCATGCCCTGTGGCTTGGCGAGATAGCGCAGGTAGGTCTCGCGCTGCATCGGCTCATAACCGAGCGCGTCGATGCCGAGCATCGCGCTCGAGGGGTCGAGGATGCGGGTGACGACCTTCTCACCGAACAGCGTCGGACAGGTGCTGACACGAAAGTCGATGGCGCGGGTCTTCGACAGGCGCATCTTGATGCGTCCGTCCTGGGGTACGCGCCGCTCGGCGATGTCGAGGCGCGCCATCACCTTCAGGCGGGCGACGATCTTGATCGCGAGTTGCACGGGCGGCAGCGCGACCTCCTTCAACACGCCGTCGAGGCGGGTGCGGATCCGGAACGATTTTTCGTAGGGCTCGAAGTGGATGTCGGAGGCGCCGCGCTTGATCGCGTCCAGCAGGATCTTGTTGACGAAGCGCACGATCGGCGCATCCTCGACGTCGTCGCGCGCGAGCGCGTCGGCATTCGGATCCTCGTCGCCGCCGGTGACCTCGAGGTTCTCGAGGTCGAAGTCGTCCTCGCCGAGGCCGGTCATCACCGCTTCGGCCTGTTCGATCGCCTTGTCGACCAGCTTTTGAAGCTTGTCGTCTTCGACGACCACGAACTCGATGCTCATCGAGGTCTGAAAGCGGATCTCGTCGAGCGCATGCAGGTTGGTCGGATCGGCGACGGCGAGGAACAGCCGTTTGCCGCGCCTCATCAAGGGCATGACGCGGTGCTTCTGGAGGAGCTTGTCGCTCACGATCCTGAGCGCATCTGTGTCGGGCACGATCGCGTCCAGGTCGAGCAAGGGCACGCCGAATTCGTTCGAAGCCGAGATCGCGATGTCGCGCGCGGTCGCGAGGTTTGCGGCGACCAGGTGGCTCACCAGGTTCAGGTGTTTCTCTTTCGCGCGGGCGATCGCCTCCTGCATCGCCGGTTCGTCGAGCAGCCCGTCCTGGACGAGCCGCTGCGCGAGCCCGCTGAAGGCGGTCCGGGGACCGCTGCCGATCGGTGCCAAAGCGTTGTCGTTCATAGGTTTGAGCGAAGCCGCTCCACGATGCAAACCCCTAGTCTACTACCTGCCGGCGCACGAGCAATTGTCAAATCAAGCGGCATCCTCGCACAGGCGGTCGCGGGGCTTCGTTACAGCGGTCCCAGATTCGCCGAAGCGGGGTGCCGGGGCTGCGGCTGCGGGCGGCTGGAGGCGCGCTGCGAGGAGCTTCGCGCTAATCCTTACCGCAAAAAAAAGAGCCCCTCGCGGGAGGGGCTCCGGTTTGGCCATACCGATGGAAGTCGGCATGGGCCACGTCAAGTCTTAAGGCACTTAGGCGTGGCAGGAGGTCGGCAGGTACTGGGCGGGAACCGTGGTCGTCACCGCAGTAACGCCCGAGGCCGGCGAAGCGCCGCTCGGCGTCGCCGAACTGCCGCAGACCCAGATGATGTCGTTGTTGGCACTCAAGTACGGCGTCATGCCGAGTACTTGGCCCGCCAGTGCCGCGTTCGCCTGATTGCCATACGTGATGGAGATGGCGCCGTGGGAGACAATGACCTGCGTGACGTACTTGCCGGTGGTTGCACCAGCCACCGCGATGTCCCCTGTCGCGCCCGACGAAGAGGTCGTATAGCTTACCGGGAA
>VFSW01007330.1_pt1 | contig 16017 bp, 17 predicted proteins | sample 5358111 | NCBI WGS metagenome assembly VFSW01 (sample SAMN11554181, study PRJNA540505) | mine drainage metagenome | isolation source: sediment from site ElyBrook_90M | place: USA: Ely Copper Mine, Vershire, VT | collected 2017 | reverse complement strand
AAGTCCCGCCAGTACCGCCGCACAGATGGCCGCGCCGCGCGCCTGCCCCAACAACAGAGTCGACTGTGGATTCACGTTCACGAACACTTTTTCTACGACCAACTATTCCGCTCTGTGCTGAGAATTGATCTCGCACAGGGATATCAAAATGACTTAAGTCGTTCCTTAGTTATTATTGCTATCCGCTCCATCAGGATCAACGTCCAGCGTGTCGAGCTTGAACGCCGCGTACTTACTATGTCGATGCTAATCATTTCTGTACAACTCGGAAACATCAACGTAAATCATGTAATCTTTGATTAGATCTGCATCTACTTTGAAGATGTTTGCGAAAGGAACGCTAAGAATGCTTGAATCATGTCTCGTGTAAGTCACTGTGCCGTGGCAAATCACGATGCCTGGATTTTCCAATATTTCGGTCACATTATGATGAAGCCCTTTTATGCTTCCAAAAAATCCATTTACTGTTTCGCCAACTGCCATTTTCCCTCTCACAGGCTCCGCATTCCCGAATTGAAAAAAAACATTGTCTGAAAGGAACGCCACGAATGCTTCCGCGTTCTGGTTGTCTATAGTCTGAAATAGTTGTTTGACCCACTCATCACTCTTCATCATCTCAATCTATTCTTCCTATCTCAATCGCTATTACTTTATACCCTATTCAGAACTTTGTTTTAAAGAAAGTTCACGTATCTAGTGACTTTCATGGTGTTGTCATCTGTGTGTTTACACATATATCTATCCAAAAACGTATGGTGTACCGTCCAAAGCATTCCCTATCAACCACCAACGAGTAACACAGCGTATGCGAATCAACATCACTCCGTAAAGTTGAACGATTGTTGCGTCTTCGATACTCATTGTTTTGTAGACCTCATATTCTACAGACAAACAATCTTGTGTTTGGGGGCGCGATTTGTTTTCCTTGATTTACAACAAGGCTATTTAGAGTGGTGAGTGGAAAATCATTGCAGACAATTTTTTGATTCATGGTTCAAGAGCGAAGCTTTCTTAATTTTATAGTTGACAGGGGGTGTCATGAAACATTTCAGTAAACGAACATTCACGCTGATTCTTGCAGCTGGGATCGGGATTGCAGCTGCGGCTAGCGCTTGGTCGGAGGAGTCTTTGCAAGATGTGATGAAGAGACGCGGTCTGTCGCAGCAGAATCTAATGGCAGCAGCCAAAACCTATGTTCCATCCGGCGGGCGCGATGAATTCACAGCTTTCAGTTCTGGCGGCCAGAGTGGTCAAGTAATAGTGTATGGCATCCCTTCCATGCGCATCCTAAAATATATTGGCGTGTTTACTCCAGAACCTTGGCAGGGCTACGGCTTTGACGAGGAATCGAAAAAAGTATTGCGCGAAGGTAACATTGACGGAAAGGAAATCAACTGGGGCGATACCCATCACCCCGCACTTTCCGAAACCAACGGCGACTACGACGGCCAGTTCTTGTTTATCAACGACAAGGCCAATCCACGTCTGGCTGTGATCGACCTGCGCGACTTTGAAACCAAGCAAATCGTCGTCAACCCGCTTTTCAAGTCTGAGCACGGCGGCGCTTTCGTCACTCCCAATACCGATTATATTATCGAGGCGACACAGTATCCTGCACCATTTGCCAAGAAGTTCGTTCCCCTGGAGCGCTTCAATGAAGAGTATCGCGGCGGCATCACTTACTGGAAATTCGATCGCAAGGCAGGCAAGATCGACCCAAAACAATCGTTCACTATTGAATTGCCACCGTATAGTCAGGATCTGTCCGATGCTGGCAAGTTGGTTTCCGATGGTTGGTCCTTTACCAATTCCTTCTGTACTGAACGCTATGTTGGAGGTATTGAAAAGGGTAGACCGCCTTATGAAGCCGGCTGCTCCGCCAAGGACACCGACTACATGCATGTTATCAACTGGAAAAAGGCCGCTGAGCTGGTCAAACAAGGCAAGGCCACGAAGATCAACGGTATGGATGTGATCTCGATAGATACTGCCGTCAAGGAAGGTATCCTGTATCTGATCCCTGAACCCAAAAGTCCGCACGGTGTGGACGTGACCCCGGATGGCAAATTTATCACTGTGGCTGGCAAGCTTGATACCCATGTATCAGTTTATGATTTCGCGAAGATCAAAGCTCTGATTGACGCTGGCAAGTTTGAGAGCAGAGACCCCTATGGTATTCCTGTGCTGAGCATGCAAGACACCTTGCATACGCAGGTAGCGCTCGGTCTTGGGCCATTGCATACGCAGTACGATTCAACACCTTGTATCGCCTATACATCACTGTATGTCGACTCGCAAGTGGCGAAATGGAACTACTGTGAGGGCAAGGTTCTGGACAAGATCAACGTCCAATACAATATTGGCCACCTGATGACAATGGAAGGAGATACAGAACATCCGAAGGGTCACTATCTCGTGGCATTGAACAAGTTGGCCATCGACCGATTCAATCCGGTTGGCCCGCTGCATCCACAGAACCACCAGTTGATCGACATCAGCGGCGACAAAATGGAGCTACTCTATGACATGCCCATTCCTCTGGGCGAGCCGCACTATGTCGTAGCAATTGAAGCCAGCAAACTGAAGCCAGGCATTCGCTATAAAGTGGGCACCAATAGCCGCACTGACGAGCCTTCCACCGGCGCTGCAAGAGCGGGTGAAGAAAGGGTTGTGCGAAAGGGCAAAACGGTTGAAGTATTTGGCACTGAAATTCGCTCTCATATCACTCCGGAAACCATTGAGGCACAAGTAGGTGATGACGTGATCATTCACCTGACCAATCTGGAACGCGCAGAGGATGAAACTCACGGTTTCGCGGTTGATACATACAATGTTCATGCTTCCGTTGAACCAGGTAAAACAGTCACTGTTAAGTTCAAAGCAGACAGAGAAGGCGTGTTCCCATACTACTGCACCGAGTTCTGTTCTGCACTGCACCTGGAAATGGAAGGCTATCTGTTAGTCAAGCCAAAAGGTTACAAGGAGGTGAAGTTTGCTGCCGACAAGGCCGCCGGCTATACCAAGGCTGATTACGACAAGCAGGTCAAGACCAATGTGGATACTCAGGCCGTGATCGATAGCGTGGTGGGTTACATCACCAGCGTTAATTACAAAGACTTCCCGACGGTCGTGGCTCTGGTTGACGACGCAACCGACCAACTCAACAAGGCCAAGGATGCCAAGGCCAAGGCAGATAGCGCAGTCAAGAAGAATGACTGGCAGAATGCGACACTATGGGCTGGTCAATGGTGGCAATACCAAGTTAAGGCCGCCGACATTGGTTTGCGTGCGAAAACCTATCTGGAAGAGCATGGTGCCAAGAAGACTGGTAAGTAATCAGATCTGACAAGGCTTTTACAATGTACGGGGAGCGAAATGTCTCCCCGTATTTTCTCCGGATAATCACTGAGCTAAATGATAGTAAATCAGATGTGCGAGTCTTTACGGGCGGTGTTGTTATGCATCAACCAACGAAGTTGGTTGGTGATTGTTAAAAAAGTTCCTTTAGGAGTTTAGAAATGAAACTAGTCTCAATAATAATTTTTGCAGCTATGTCTGCATTGACAATGAATCAGGCCATTGCTGACGATGGCGCTAAATTGTTTGCTGAAAAAACATGTACGGCTTGTCATGGCAAGGATGCAAAAACGCCATTGATGCCGGAATATCCCAGGATTGCAGGCCAGAACGAAGCCTATATTGTAAACCAGATGACCGACATCAAGAGTGGAGCACGTGCCAACGGCAACAGCGCGGCCATGAAGGGCGTGATGGTTCTGGTGAACGAAGCGGATATCAAGGATATCGCTGCTTACGTGTCAAAACTTAAGCCCTAATGATGTCTGCTGCTGATCAATAATCGTTGAGTTAAGTCAAGGACGATAGCTGAGGTGGAGCCTAGCATTGTTCTACCAACTGGATTTTAAAGGAAATAAAATGAAAAAAAAATATTTAGCAATTGCATTGGCTTTAGTACTTACCCCGGTTGGCGCCGCACAAGCCGATAACCCGAATGTGGCTGAACAAAAAGCTGGTATCGAGGCCAAGGGCTATGTATGGAATGACCAGACCGGGGGCGAAAAAATCGAGGCTTTGCAAAAAAAGGGTGATGTAGTCAACGGAAAGGATGCATTTGAAATTTGCAGCGCTTGTCACCTGCCTTCTGGCGCAGGTCGTCCCGATGGTACTTTCCCGCAGTTGGCAGGGCAGCACGCCACCGTGATTATCAAGCAGATCGCTGACATTCGAGCGGGCCTGCGGGACAACCCGACCATGTATCCCTTCGCCAAGACCTTGAGCGATGCTCAGGAATTAGCAGATGTGGCGGCCTATATCCAGACGTTGTGTATTCCGGTTGATCACGGCAAAGGTTCCGGAGATGCGGCGTTGCTGGCAAAAGGAAAGGAATTGTACGTCAAGGAATGTACTACTTGCCATGGTAGCAACGGTCAGGGCGATGCCAAGAAATTCTACCCGGTGCTGGCAGGCCAGCACTACAAGTACTTGCTGCGTCAGGTAACCGATATTCGCGATGGCAGGCGCCGCAACGCAAATCCGGATATGGTCAAGATCGTGAAGAAGTATTCCAACAATGATCTGGACTCCGTTGTTGAATACATGTCTAGTCTCTCAATGCCGGGTCATATGTGCAAGGCAGGACCTGCTAAAAAGTATTAGTGCAACTTTCAGCTACGGGGGAACGAGATTCCTCTGTGGTTGCCATGCATGTAATTGAAGCATGAATGCATAAAAGCAGAGAAGGCATGGTGGGGCGAGTTTTCGTCAATTCACTTCCGAGAGATGGCTGCGGACATATGCAACGTTTGATGTCTGATGAAAGTGCGGGACAAAATGAAGAGTAATACGCAAAAAAAAATGTTAGCGATAAGGGCGTTAACTGCTATCGCAATTGTAATGATGGTGGTGGCCTATTTCAGTCCTATTTGGTGGGTGTCATTAACAGCGCCCAACTATCCCAAAGACGCCTTCCCTGATGGGATTCGTATCCATTTCCATTTTAATGGCGTGTTTAATGGTTGCAAGACAGCAATTGTAAATACCGGGCGGCAAGCTGAATTGATGCAGTCCGATCTGGGTGATGACTTGACCGCACGCGAAAATCCCTCGCTGAATATAAAAAATCAAGAGCTGGGACTAAATTGTGTGGATGAGATGAACACCATAAATCATTATGTGGGAATGTATCCGATTGATACCGGGTCTCCGGTGGAGCTGCGCCTGTCGAAGTTCATCTTCGCCTTCCTTGGTGTCATGATGTTGAGCACCATGATGACAAAACGAAAGCAGCAATTACTGATTTTGGGCGTTGGCTTTGCGGCCGTCGCAGTCTGGATGGTGGTGGATCAGATAGTGATGGGTCAGCTTGATGCTTTCGCCGCGCATTATCATCAGGAAGCGGCCAAATTTTTCAATCAGCCAGAAGTTCTGGATGTTTGGGTGGCTAATCTTAAATTTGCAACCAAGATGGCCATTGCCGGGCTGATTGTAGCCATGGGCATTGTCATGGTGGGCGTGTGGAAAGTCCGCAATTTTTCCTTAATTATGATTTTGATTCCAGCTTTGCTGCCTGTTTTCTTCGTGCTCGACTACGCTGGTTGGCTGTGGTTCTTTGGGCATCATCTTAATTCCTGGGGTGCATTCACGGTCAAAGCTTTCATGCCGACCGTATTCGGCGAGGGAAAGGTCGCGCAGTTCAGCACCTATTCTTATCCCTATTACGGCTATGCGATTTTGCTCGGAGTCAGTGTTACGGCCATGCTGGCTTTACTTATTCGTCGTAAATTAATGCGCGAAGATCCGGACATAAGCTAACGCAGATGGGTGGACAAACGCGTATGCGTCGAATTCACTCATCTCCAGCGAATCCCGACTTGGTGCGTTTTATCTACTATGTGGACATTGTCCACGGGTTATCAGGTCATGAAATTGCGTCAGACATTATTTGTTCTGTTGGCTGCAACCGCAACGCTAGCTGGTGCTGCCAGCGTGGAGGATATTCCTGATATCGGTGCTGACGATACCTCTGTACATGCAACGCTGAAAGGTCCAAGTGTAACGGGCGTGGACTTGAGCAACGCACCTCGGGTCGATGTTGATAAGCCGGTGGAACTCATCCCGCTTTATATGCGCGACAAGCGCATTCATGGGCTCGTTTCTTTCCAATCACTGGTTGACGCGGCACCGGTAGGATCTACACTGCACCCCAAGCCTGGCTCCTACGCTGGGCCTGTGCAATTGACCAAGCTGCTGATTATTGACGGTGGAGTCAAGGTCACCATCGACGGGGGTGACAAAGGCACGGTATTTTTGATCAGGACCGATGGGGCCACGGTGCGCGGACTGCACCTTACCGGCTCTGGCCCATCGCACGACTCAGACGATGCTTGTCTCAATGTTCGCGGTAACCGCAATCTTATTGAGAACAATGAGATCGATAATTGCCTGTTTGGTATCGATCTCAAGCAGTCAAACCTCAATATCGTGCGCGGCAACAGTATTCGTTCCAAGCCATTAGAAATCGGTATGCGAGGCGATGGCATCCGCCTCTGGTACAGCATGGAAAATCACATCGAAAATAACCGGGTAGTGGATTCGCGCGACAACGTAGCATGGTATTCGAACGGAAACGTTTTTTACCACAATTACGGGTCACGTAGTCGTTACTCCCTGCATTTCATGTTTGCCAATAATAATGTCGTTGATAGCAACAAGTACTACGACAATACAGTAGGTATTTATTTGATGTACAACGAAAATACGGTGGTGCGCAATAATGTTATCTCGCATTCCAACGGCCCCACCGGCATGGGCATCGGCTTCAAGGAGTCGAGTGAAACCCTGATTGAAGGCAATGAGATTATTTATTGTTCGCTTGGCATATCGTCCGATCTGACGCCATTTCAACCTGGCAGTAAAATTATTATTAAAAATAACCGCGTAGCCTACAACGGCGTTGCCATGTCTTTTAACAGCGATATGACTGGTTGGGAGGTGCATGGGAATTCCTTCGTAGGCAATATCTCGAATGTTTCAGTGGCTGGCACAGGCTCGGAGCAACGCAATGATTGGCGCGGCAATTTCTGGGACGATTATCAAGGCTTCGATCGTAACAATGATGGGCATGGGGATACGACATACGATCTTTATGCCTATGCGGACAGAATATGGATGGAAATTCCACAGGCGAGTTTTTTTAAGGTGGCGCCAGCGCTGGAAGTTCTGGATTTTCTCGAGCGGTTAGCACCTTTTTCCAGCCCGACTTTGATATTGCGAGACGAAAATCCCTTGTTTAATGATCCCTGGAAAAATGTGAAAAATGTGAAAAATGTGAAAAAAGTGAGTGCTGAGCCATGAGCGACGAGAAACCACAATCAGGCAATCCTTTGATCAACAAGCATACTCTGGAAGCGCGGCGGAGATTTTTGCGTTCCATCGTGCTGGGGGCAGTTGTGCTAGGCATTTCCACTCTCGGCTATATACCGGTGGTTATGGGGTGGCGCGGACGTATGCGGCCACCAGGTGCACTGGAAGAGTCTGACTTCCTGTCTTCCTGTATTAAATGTGGTCAGTGCGTTCAGGTTTGCCCGGTTTCGGCCATCAAACTTGACGATATCGATCATGGCTTTGGTGTCGGCGTACCTTATATCGATTCGCGTACTCAGGCTTGTGATTTCTCCTGCGACGCCGTGCAGTGCATTCTAGCCTGCCCAACAGGTGCGCTGGTTTACAAGAAACCCACTTTCATGCTTTCGCGAAGCGAGATGAGATTGCCAAGCAAGCCCATTCTTCTCGCGAAGGAAAAGAGCCCGGAACCTACCCTCAACCTGATGGAACGTAGCGGCTTGGCTGTCTTGTTACGCCCGGAAAAATGCCTCGCACGTCAGGGCAAGGGAATCAAGGGAGCGGCGCGAGGGAATGCGTTCAAGGGAAGAATGCGTTTCATGGAGGTAGATCGCTGGAAGCCAATCCCGTTACGAGATCATCCGTTTGACCTGGAACTGTGCAATCTGTGTGTGCGAGCGTGCCCAATCAAGGGAGCAATATCGATTGAGAGCATAGTGGAAAAGGGCGTCACGCTTAAATCACCAGTCGTGCATGAAGCCTGCGTTGGCTGCGGGGTGTGCGAAATGGTTTGCCCGCCCGACTTGGCGGCAATCGTGGTGGAAGCGCGCAAAGGTTGGAGCATTTGATGAAAAAATATCTTGAATCGGTAAGGGTTATGTTGGGTGCCGCGCCGCGCAAGCCGAGACCCATCGAATATACTGAAGAAGCCAAAACCATTCATTTTTACAAAAAAAATGAGAAGCAGGATTTCGAAGCGCTTAAGCTGGAGGCACGATCACATCAGAAAAAGGCATACTGGCTTAAGCGTCGGTGGATTGTCCTGCTCGCGATCAATCTGCTGTTCACGGTATCCTTCTGGTTCGATATCCAAATACTGGAAGGCGCGTTGACCGCATCGCGCATGTTGGGTTTCCATTTGATCGATCTGAATTCTGCGCTGCAAGTGATGTTGGCGCACAAACACATTATCGTAAACTTGCTGATTGGTACCAGCACGGTTTTTGTCCTGTGGTTGCTGCTGGGCGGACGCACTTTCTGTTCTTGGGTTTGTCCCTACCATTTTCTGGCAGAAAATGCGGAGAGGCTGCACGTGTATCTAGTGGAAAAAAAGAAGATATCTGACCATGCTTTCCACCGAGGTGTGCGCACTGTGTTCTGGTTGTTGTTTGCTGTATTGGCCTGGGTTACCGGCTATACCGTATTCGAAACAATTTCGCCAACCGGTATCGTTAGCAGGGCTCTGGTTTACGGTCCAGGGCTCGCGCTGGGATGGGTGGGACTGCTATTACTATTCGAAATATTCTACTCGCGCCGGGCTTGGTGTCGTTACGTTTGCCCAATTGGTCTGACATATGGCATCGTCGGTGTGTTCTCCCCGGTGCATGTGACCTACAAACTGGCCAATTGTCATCATGAGGGTGAGTGCCGCAAAGTATGCGAGGTGCCACACGTACTGGAATGCATCATTAAGGGGCGGGCGCCGGCTGCCCAGCTGGACATTGGTGCAGACTGTACTCGTTGCGGCATGTGCATTGATGTTTGCCCGAGCGGCGCCTTGTCATTCGAAATCAGTGGGCTGAGAAAAATAATGTAGAGAACTTATGATCAGCCATCGGTTGTCAACTTGAAGCCAACCATTGTCGCCATATATTACTGCTAATTGAAAGCTGGTCGCTATTGATATGATAAAACTCAAACACGTTTCAAAAACATTCAAACGCCATCAGGTTCTAAATCAAATCGATCTGAATATCGAGATCGGAGAGCGAATTGCACTAGTTGGTTCCAATGGTGCTGGGAAAACAACACTCATTCGCTGCCTGCTCGGAGAGTATACCTACGATGGTGAGGTCACTGTGAACGGCCTGATCCCTCGGAACGAGCGTGCCAAGGTGCTACAGAAGATCGGCTTCGTACCACAGTTGCCCCCCCCTCTGAAAATGCCTGTAGGTCAACTGATCGGCTTTGCCGCATCCTTGTGTAATAGCGATCAAAAGCGTATGGAAGATATTGCACTGCGTTTAGGGTTGGATCTGGGCAGGATATCGCGCCTACCTTTTGTCAAGCTGTCCGGCGGCATGAAGCAGAAACTCTTGATCTGCATCGCAATGGGGCGCGACACCAATATCCTGGTAATGGACGAACCCGCAGCCAACCTTGATCCCGATGCACGGCATATTTTTTTCGAATTGCTGGCGGAGCGTTTGGAAAATACGACTATGCTGATCTCAAGCCACCGTCTTGACGAAATCGCTCCTTTGGTTAACCGGGTGCTGGAGATGGATAGTGGAAAAGTTGTACTGGATGACAAAGTGGTCGACGATGCATCACTTTCCCGTAAGCTATATTGCCGTTTGTCGTTACGCCGTTCAGAGGAAGCTATTGCGAAGGCACTAACGGAATGGAGATTTCGAGATACAGGCAATGGAACCGAATGGGAAGGCGTGATTGCTGGTCCAGATCGTCTCCGCTTCCTCGGTATGCTGTCCCGCTATGTTGGTCTTCTGACCATGATTGCATTGGACGAAATCAATCAAGGAAATATGCAATGAATACTTTTAGTTTTATCAGAAAATTGTTCCTGCTGGGCATAGCGCTCATGCTCTTTATCTCCTGTTCTCGAGAACCACAGACTGGTCCAGCCGAGATCAAGTTTGATCGCGATACCTGTGCCCATTGCAGCATGGTAATCAGCGATCAGCATTATGCCGTTCAAATTCGTGGCGGACCCAAAAAGCAGATTACCAAATTTGACGACTTTGGCTGCGCCATATCCTGGCTCAAAGAACAGCCTTGGATCAACGATCCGTCCACGGAAATATTGGTAGCTGACTTTCATAATGGGAAATGGCTAAATGCCCGTACCGCCTATTATTTGGGTGGCAAAACGACTCCGATGGCTTACGGTTTCGGCGCGACCAGTGAGGCGATACCGGGCAGCATTAGTTTTGACGAAGCCAGAAAACAAGTGCTGGCCAATGACAAATAACACACAATGGTCTTCAAATATGAAACATCTCTGGCTAACAGCTAAACTCGATATCGTAGAATCCCTACGTGCTCGCTGGTTCATGATTTATACGCTAGTGTTTGGTGGTATCATCGCGCTACTTTTCGCCTTCGGCCTGACCGAATCGCGCGTACTCGGCTTTTATGGTTTGTCTCGTTTGCTCGTCACCTATATTCAGCTTTCCATGGCGATCCTACCGATATTTGTGTTGATCACTACGGTGCGTTCGGTGGCCGGAGATCGCGAAGCAGGGGTGTTCGAATACCTTCTGTCCTTGCCGGTTTCCCTCTCTGCCTGGTATTGGGGGAAGATCTCCGGGAGGTTTCTTGTAGTGTTCATTCCCGTATTCGCAGCGATGTTAGTTGCCTCCATCTTGGCCATGATCAAGAACGTCGATGTTCCGTGGGCGATGTTCATTTACTACACTGGATTGCTAGCTTCGATATCATGGTGCTTCCTTGGTGTCGGCATGCTGATTTCTACGATTGCGCGTTCAATCGATGTCGCTCAGGGAGCTGCCTTCATGGTCTGGCTTACGATGATTTTGTTTCTCGACTTGATCTTTCTCGGCATCATGATTCAGGGGCACGTTGCACCAGAAGTGGTGGTGGCCTTGGCGTTACTCAACCCATTACAGGTATTCCGTACCGCTGCCCTTATGCTGTTCGACCCCCAGTTAGTGGTGATTGGGCCAGCTGCATATGTAATCTTTGATTATTTTGGCGGGCCACTTTTCAAAGTATATGCCTTGATATACCCAGTGATGTTGGGAACAGTGGCAGCGGCTGGTGGATTTCTTCTGTTCCGCCGTGGCGACTTGCCTTGACAATATTTAGCTTCCAATAAGGGTTGGAATAATTCTGAAATTGCTTGATGTGTATCAGCGCTAATGGGCAATTATAAATGCGAAATTTTGAGAATACATTTGGCTACCAAACTGTTGAGCAAATTGAACGTAGGCGCCGTATTCGCCGGGTGTTTGCAAGTGTAGCACTGCGCTACGACCTGATGAATGACGCTATGAGCCTTGGCATCCATCGTTTGTGGAAGCGCAAGTTGGCACATGTTGCCAATCCTCTTTCAGGTCAAGTGATCCTCGATCTAGCAGGGGGTACCGGAGATGTAGCCAGATTGCTCGCCGATACTGACCGGCAGGTATTAGTGTGCGATCCCAGTCTGGAGATGATGAGTGTCGGTCGCAAGCGTGGCATTAATCACGTTAGCTGGATCGCTGGAAGCGGCGAAGTCATTCCACTGGCATCGGCTTCGGTGGATACCGTCACCATCTCTTTTGGAATTCGCAATGTCACTTGTTTGAAAGATGTGCTTCAGGAGATTTTGCGAGTACTCAAGCCGGGTGGACGCTTTCTTTGTCTGGAATTCTCTCGCCCGTGGGCACCAATCAGACCGTTATACGACCTGTTCTCGTATTTTGTGATCCCACGTCTTGGTGCATGGATCGCACGCGAACCGGAATCCTATGTATATCTGGTCGAATCCATTCGCCGTTTTCCAGATCAGAATTCGTTAAAAAAAATCATGGAGCAGGCCGGATTTCGCGAGTCCTATTTTTGCAACCTGACTTTTGGCATCGCCTGCCTTCACAGTGGAATCAAGCCAGTATTGGATGAAGATTAATTGAATCACACGACATCCAACACTAAACTTTCGATGCCAAAGATCTGGTGGCTTGCAATCCGTCCCAAGACGCTGACTGTTTCCATTGTACCTGTGGTGGTCGGTAGCAGTTTTGCTTACGCCGATGAAGGGAAAATTTCCTGGCTTCTCTTGCTTGCTACTTTGTTTGGGGCAATGCTGATTCAGATTGGCACCAATTTGCATAATGATGTAGGAGATTTTGAGCGCGGCGCAGATGGTATAGATCGACTCGGGCCGCTAAGAGCAACAGCCTCGGGCTGGCTAGAGCCAAGAGCTGTGCGACGCGCTGCCTTTGTATGTTTTGGAATTGCCATGCTGATGGGATGCTATCTGGTGTGGAAAGGTGGTTGGCCAATTTTATTACTTGGACTTTGTTCCATTGCCGCCGGGTGGGCCTACACTGGTGGGCCATACCCGATAGCGTATAGTGCTTTGGGTGAGGTGTTCGTTTGGCTGTTCTTTGGGCTAGGGGCAGTTATAGGCAGTTATTACCTGCAAACATTTCGGTTTGACGGGAGTGTTTTTGAAGCCGCCTCCATGATTGGTTTTCTCGCTGCCGCTGTGATTGCGGTGAACAATTACCGCGATCTGGACAGTGATCGCAAGATCGGGAAAAACACACTGGCAGTATGTCTCGGCCGCACCGCTAGCAAGATGGAATATGGATTATTGATGCTGGCACCTTATCTGATGCTTTTTCTTCAAGTTACTTCGAAGATGTGGTGGTTGCCCGTGCTGACGCTACCATGGGCAATTTCCATGGTTGTGTTGTTTTTCCGCGAAGCACCGGGGCCTATTTTCAACCACATCCTGGCACAAACAGCGAAGTTGCAATTGAGTTTTGGTTTACTTTTAAGCTTGGGGCTACTGGTATGACGAAACATGGATATCTACCTATGTTTTTTTTGGGTTTGATGGCGGCTTCGGCTGTAGCTTCTGAAATGGAAGCGATGCCATCTGCCGCCCCAGCCTTTGCCTCAACCTTTAAAACTCTTGACGACAAGCCTATAACACTAGCGGAATGGAAGGGGAGGGTCGTAGTGCTGAATTTCTGGGCGACCTGGTGCCCCCCCTGTCGAACCGAGATTCCAAATCTTGATGCAGGCCAGAGGAAATATGCCTCGCGTGGTGTAGTGTTCATCGGAGTCGCCATCGAGGATAAAGCTAATTTGGTGCGCGATTTTATTAAGGCTTACCACATTTCCTATCCTATGTTGATGATTGGAAGTGATAATGGCATTGCCTTGCTTCAATCGCTAGGTAACGAGGTGGCTGGTTTACCTTTTACAATGGTACTGGACACACAAGGCAATGTTATTGCCGTCAAATTGGGTATTCTGACATCAACACGCTTGCAACAGATACTTGATGGACTTTTGTAAGTGTTGCTTAGTTTAATGAAAATTTCGGACAAAAAATAGTTTCTAATGCTCAATTCATTCGCGTTTATTTCTTGTGGAGATATTGCTATTTCATATTTCTGCCCTAAATCAATTTTTGGCATGGCGACAACTGCTAGGATGGCAACAAGTTCGACATGAGAAAAATACAAGGAACACACGATGAGTATAGTGACTCTTATAAGTATGGTGGTCGGCTTGATGTTTGGTGCCGATGCTCTAGCAACAGAGTGGCTACCGATTAAGCGGGGTGAAGATACCGTTCGCGAGATTGACAGCACCAGCATAAAACGAAACGACCAACTCGTGGAATTTGTAGTACGTCATACCTTCGTTGACAAGAATGAATACATGGTAGGGCGTCGCGAGACGAAATATCTTTTGATTACTTCTCGCGCCGATTGTGAATTTCGCACTTTGGCCAAACTCTCCATAGCGGCTTACGACGAAAAGATGAATCTGATCAGCAATCATCAGATTCAAGAGTCTCAGGGGAGTACAGTTACTCCGGAGAGTATTGATGAGAGTGTGCTTAACTATATTTGCGCTAATGTCAAAAAGTCGGAGAAATGACACCCACTAAAGATCATCTGTGAACCTCTCAACTCGGTCCAGTTAGTGATAGCCGCTGAATCACGTTGTGCGTCTCAGAAGGAGAAAATGATATGAAGTATTTTACCTTTATGCTTTTATTACTTAGCATTTCGTTTCCTGCGGGAGCAACCGACTCTACCGATATGGCACTGACCGGGGTGAGAGTTATGGGGCATCTTAATGGTCAAGCATTGGCCTGTTCTCAGCACGAGGTCGCAGCCAGAATCAAGGCGCTAATGATTAAGCTCTCGCCCAAATCGCGACTTTACGGTGAAGCATTTGAAATGGCTACTAACGAAGGCTTCATCACTCAGACCAAGAGTGATCAGGCCACTTGTCCGAGTGCCTCATTATTTTCCGAACAGGTAGAGGAGGCGTCAAAACACTTGCAATCGGCTCTATCGGTTGGCGTCCCTAGGTAGAATTACGATATGAAGAGATTTTGTCTTGCCACCTTCGCCGCTATGTTAGTTTCCGTTAGTCCTACATGGGCAGAAATACCCAAGGCTGAACAGCAAGTGCAGCAAGAAACAGGAATCGTCCCTCGTTACCTGCTCATGGATTACCATGGACGTGCGGTTACAGACGAAGATTTTCCTGGAAGTTACCAGCTTATTGCCTTTGGTTATACTTCTTGCCCGGATGTTTGCCCAACCACACTGTCAAAAATATCGTTAATTATGGAAAAACTGGGTAAACAGGCAGATCGACTCCAACCGCTGTTCATAACGTTAGACCCCGAGCGGGATACCCCTGATGTACTTCACCGCTATACCGCTTTCTTCAATCCACGCATCATTGGTCTAAGCGGTTCATCAGAGTTGGTGCGCCGTGCGGCTGACAATTTCAAGGTAAGGTATGAAAAGCACTTGGACATAGGTGCTGCTCCGAATAAATACTCAGTGGACCACACGGTCTGGATGTACCTTTTGGGGCAGGACGGGCGCTACCTTACCAAGTTTGCATATGGCATACCACCAGAGGAAGTGGCTGAACGGATTAGAGTGTTTATGGAGAATAAGGTCAGGAACCAGTGAAATAGCGAAATCGAACGCTTAATTGAGATCCCAAAGGCATAGTCAAATGATGTATCAGGGTTTTAATTTGGTCAGCAAGTTAGCTCGAATTACTCGTCGTAAGTACGCAATTTTGAAACATCCTTTATGCACACATCCTTGCCTTCCACATGGATCAACCCAGCATCCGACAAATTGTGCAAGATTCGAGAAAATGTTTCCGGCGTGATATTAAGATTAGAGGCAATCACATTTTTATTTGCAGACAAACTAATATGAACATCCTGCCCATTCTTGATTTCTTCCAGATCATGTAGCAGATAATCGATTACTCGCTGTTCTGAGGAGCGTAGTGAGAGCGATTCAACATTCTGAATCATACGGTGCAGGCGAATAGAAAGCCCTGCCAGCATCTTGCGGCAAAAAACTGGATCACTTTCTATGCCGCTAACGATAACATTCTTACTGATATGAAGTGCCAATGCGTCTGTCAGGGCCTGTGCGTAAACCGGGTAAGGCTTGCCCATAAACATCACTGCTTCACCAAAACTCTGGCCAGGACCAAATATCTCTAGCACCTTTTCTAAACCCTGAGGTGATATCAATGCCAGTTTGACCTTGCCATGAACGACCACATAAAAGCCGGTGGAATGATCGCCACGTTGAAATAGTACATCCCCGCGTGCCAGATGAAGTTCACGCGTACCTTGGGCAATACGATCGACTTCTTCCGCCGACATTTCACAAAACAAGG
>VFSW01007328.1_pt1 | contig 16018 bp, 12 predicted proteins | sample 5358111 | NCBI WGS metagenome assembly VFSW01 (sample SAMN11554181, study PRJNA540505) | mine drainage metagenome | isolation source: sediment from site ElyBrook_90M | place: USA: Ely Copper Mine, Vershire, VT | collected 2017 | reverse complement strand
CATCCTGAAGTTTGGTTTTCGTCAGGGAGACAATGCACCCATGGCGTTGGTGGAGCTGCTGGACCGTCCTGCAGGTGCCATTGAGGCCGAGAGCGCGCCAGAAGCCTAAGCCGTTTCAGGAATTTTTTAAAAAAACCATCGGATTTTTGCCGATGGTTTTTTTTCGTTCAGAGTGCGCACCGTTATAGCGCATAGGGGAACGATTTATCCTGCAGTACCCTCCAGAAAAATCCATTTTTTAATGTAGCCAATTGATTTTATTATTATTTATATGATTTCGTAGAAAATGGCGCAATTCTTGCTCAATTAAGATCATGAGGCACAAAACAAAAATAGAACGGCTACATTGGTGCGCAAAATGACCCGCGGAGCGAATTGAAATGAAAAAAATGAAACTGGTGCTGATTGGCAACGGCATGGCAGGGATCCGGACCCTGGAGGAGTTGCTGAAACTTGCACCAGAGCTATATGAAATCACGGTCTTCGGATCGGAGCCTTATCCCAACTACAATCGCATTCTGCTTTCTCCGGTATTGGCTGGTGAACAGACAGTGGATGAAATTATTCTGAACAGTCTCGAGTGGTATGCCGAAAACGGCATCCGCTTGCACCTCGGCAAGACGGTTACCCAAATTGATCGCATCAAACGCGAAGTCGTCGCTGCTGACGGAACCACGGAGGCTTACGACCGCCTGTTGATCGCCACGGGCTCGACACCCTTCATACTCCCTATTCCGGGAAAGGATTTGCCCGGGGTCATCACCTATCGTGACATTCACGATACCCGGTACATGATCGAAGCGACTGGCAGTTACCATCATGCCGTCGTTATCGGCGGTGGATTGCTGGGGCTGGAAGCTGCCAATGGTCTTAAATTGCGCGGTATGCAGGTTACCGTCCTTCATCTGGCGGATTGGCTGCTGGAACGACAGCTCGATCCCGTTGCTGCTCACTTGCTGCAGTTGTCCTTGGAAGCCAAGGGGCTGCAATTCAAGCTCTCCACACAGACGACCGAACTGCTGCCCAATGCGGCCGGCACGCGCGTGGGAGCCGTGCGTTGCAATGACGGCAGCCAGATTCCAGCCGATCTGGTTGTCATGGCTGCAGGTATCCGGCCCAGTACAGCATTGGCCGAAGCCGCGGGGCTTGCCTGCCAACGCGGCATTCTGGTCAACGATACCTTGCAGACCTATGACCCCCGTATCTATGCCGTGGGCGAATGTGCCAACCATCGAGGTATGGCCTATGGGCTTGTCGCGCCGCTGTTTGAGCAGGCCAAAGTCTGTGCGAACCATCTGGCATTCATGGGAATTGGGCGCTATACCGGATCGGTCACTTCCACCAAGCTGAAAGTGACCGGCGTCGATCTCTTCTCCGCAGGGAATTTCATGGGCGGGGAAGGGATGGAAGAAATCACCCTGTCTGATCCCGTGGGAGGCGTCTACAAGAAACTGGTGCTGAAAGACGATCACCTGGTAGGCGCTTGTCTGTACGGCGATACCGCTGACGGCACCTGGTATTTCAAGTTGTTGCGCGAGGGCAGAAAAATTTCTGAGCTACGCGACAGCCTCATGTTTGGTGAAAACAATATAGGAGACGCCGGCCACGAAGGGCATAACAAAGCCATGGCCATGAAAGATACGGACGAAGTATGCGGATGCAACGGAATCAGCAAAGGCACTATCATCAAGGCCATTCAGGAAAAGGGCCTGTTTACCCTGGATGATGTGCGCAAGTGCACCAAGGCCAGCAGCTCGTGTGGTTCCTGCACAGGATTGGTGGAGCAGATTCTCATGGCGGTGCTGGGAACGGATTACTCTGACGCGCCCACGAAAAAGGCAGTGTGTGGATGCACGGATCATACCCATGATGAGGTTCGGAAATCCATTCGTGAGCATCATTTGCTGTCACAGCAAGAAGTTCGGGAATTCATGGAATGGCGCACTCCCAACGGCTGCGCCACCTGCCGCCCGGCGCTCAACTATTATCTTATCTCCACATGGCCCCGTGAGGCGGTGGATGATCCGCAATCGCGATTTATCAATGAACGCGCTCACGCCAATATTCAGAAGGATGGTTTATTTTCGGTAGTCCCGCGGATGTGGGGAGGATTGACCAACCCTGCTGAGCTGCGCCGGATTGCCGATGTGGCCGAGAAATTCAATGTTCCCACGGTCAAGCTTACCGGTGGACAGCGCATCGATTTGCTGGGCATTCGCAAGGAAGACCTTCCTGCCGTATGGAAAGACCTCGATATGCCTTCAGGCCACGCCTACGGAAAATCCATTCGCACAGTCAAAACCTGCGTTGGTGACGAACATTGTCGATTCGGCACTCAGTCGTCCATGAAAATGGGTGTGAGTTTGGAGAAGATGTTGTTTGGTATGTATTCCCCGCATAAGGTCAAATTGGCGGTGTCCGGTTGTCCGCGCAATTGCGCTGAAGCCGGCATCAAGGACGTAGGGGTTATTGGAGTGGATTCGGGTTGGGAAATTTATGTAGCCGGGAACGGTGGCATCAAAACCGAAGTATCGCAGTATCTGTGTAAAGTCAGGACCGATGAAGAGGTGAAGGAATATTCCGGAGCATTCCTGCAATTGTATCGCGAAGAAGGCTGGTATCTGGAGCGTACAGTCCATTACGTGGCACGGGTGGGCATGGAGGTGATTCGTGAACGCATTGTGGCTGATGCAGAAGGAAGGCGTGCTTTGTATGAGCGTTTGTTATTTGCCCTGCAAGGTGCGCCAGATCCATGGAAAACACCTGAGGATGCCGGAATTGACCCAAGACAGTTCCGCCCGGTGCAATTGGTAAAAACTTCTGAAAGTGTACTGTCATGAATTCCGTGGCATCCCGGGAGATTTGGTTCGCCGTTCTGGCACTGGAAGAGATTCCGGTGCTGGGTTCACGTGTGCTGCAGGGAGCGGCCATCGGGCCCATTGCCATATTCCGGACTGAAGATCAGCGCGTCTTTGCCTTACGTGATCGCTGTCCTCACAAAGGGGGACCGCTGTCTCAGGGGATCGTTCATGGTCACCGCGTGACCTGTCCGCTGCATGGCTGGAATATCGAGCTCGATAGCGGCGAAGCGGTGGAACCCGATGCCGGGTGTGCAGGCCGGTTGTCAGTGAAGGTGGAAGGCGGGCAAGTCTATCTTGACAAGGCGGAACTCGCGGGTGCTTCATGAATGCGACTACCCCAGTGGCCCAGGGGAACGCGTTGCAACTTACGCGCAGTACCTGCTGTTACTGCGGCGTAGGTTGCGGGATGCTGATTGAATCGGAGCGGGATGCTGCAGGCATCAGAAGGGTGACAAACGTTCGGGGTGACCCCGCGCACCCCGCCAATTTTGGCCTCCTCTGCAGCAAGGGAGCCACGCTTCACCTCACCGCACAATCTTACATTTACGACCAGGTGCGCGTGGCCCGGCCCGAGGTGCGTCACGCCCGAGAAGAGGCTCGCCACGCCGTGGGCTGGGATACGGCACTTGAAACCGTAGCACGACGCTTTAGCGAAATCATTCGTCGCGACGGCCCGGATGCCGTTGGCATCTATGTGTCCGGGCAACTGCTGACCGAAGATTATTATGTGTTCAACAAGCTTGCCAAGGGTCTGATCGGGACCAACAACATCGATACCAATTCGCGCTTGTGCATGTCCAGCGCCGTGGCAGGGTACAAACAAACGCTGGGAGCCGATGCCCCGCCTTGCAGCTATGAGGATATTGACCAGGCTGAAGTCATTCTCATTTCCGGGGCGAACATGGCATTTGCGCACCCGGTCCTGTTTCGACGCATCGAAGCAGCACGTGCTAAAAACCCAGGGCTCAAATTGATTGTGGTTGATCCGCGCTGGACGGATACGGCACAAAGTGCCGACCTGTTTTTGCGGATTGTCCCGGGAACCGATGTCGCTCTGCATCACGGGATGCTGCATGTCATGTTATGGGAAGGCTGGATCGACAGACCCTACATTGATGCGCACACCGAAGGATTCGAGGCCCTCCGGAATATGGTGGCAGAATTTACGCCGCGCATGGTGGCGCAGTGTTGCGGCATTGAGGAGTCGGCCTTGCGCCAGGCTGCGCGCTGGTTTGCGCAATCCGGAGCATCTCTGTCGATGTATTGTCAGGGACTCAACCAGTCAGCGGCAGGAACGGAGAAAAATGCAACGCTTATCAACCTGCATCTCGCAACCGGTCAGATCGGCAAACCAGGAGCCGGCCCATTTTCCTTGACTGGCCAACCCAACGCCATGGGTGGTCGTGAAGTGGGGGGGATGGCCAACCTGTTGTCGGCCCATCGGGAGCTGTCCAATTTACAGCACCGCCTGGAAGTGGCTGAGCTTTGGGATCTGGAATCCGTACCAGAACGACCTGGACTGACTGCGATCCCCATGTTTGATGCGCTGCAAGCGGGTACGCTCAAAGCGATCTGGATTATTTGCACCAACCCTGCACAGTCACTTCCAAATCAGAGGGCCGTGCATGAGGGGCTGGCCCGGGCAGAATTTGTTGTGGTGCAGGAAGCCTACCGCAATACGGCTACGGTGCCATTTGCCGATGTTCTGTTACCGGCAACCACCTGGGCCGAAAAAGAGGGAACCGTCACCAACTCTGAACGACGCATCAGCCGGGTGATTCCTGCCGTCGCCCCTTTTGGGGAAGCACGCCATGACTGGGCCATAGCGGCCGCCGTTGGGCGCCGGATGGAGGAGTTGCTGGGCTGTTCGACGCGCGCCGGAAGCTCGCTGTTTGCCTATGACAGCCCGGAGTCGATTTGGCTGGAACACCGGGCCAGCACTGCGGGGCGCGATCTCGATATCACCGGTTTGTCCTATTCCATCCTCGAGACCCTCGGACCGCAGCAGTGGCCCATGCCCATGGGGGCCTCCGCGGGTAAAACGCGACTCTACGAGGACGGGGTGTTTGCCACCGGCAATGGGCGTGCACGGTTTGTAGCCGCACCCTATCGTGCTGTTGCCGAACCCGTGGATGCACGCTACCCCTTTGCACTCACTACCGGACGTTTGCGCGATCAGTGGCATGGCATGAGCCGCACCGGTACCCTGGCGCGGCTTTACGCGCATGCTCCAGAGCCCGTCGTTGAGCTTTCCCCCGCAGATTGTTTGCGCCTTGGTTTTCAGGCAGGGGACTTGGTTCATATCACCAGTCGTCGCGGCAGCCAGGTGCTGCCGGTGCAACCTTCGGAAGAAGTAGCGCCGATGCAGGCTTTTGTGGCCATGCACTGGGGTGAAGAGTGGGTGGCGGGGAAGGCTGGTGGCAGCCCGGGCTATGGGGTCAATACATTGACCTTGCCAGCTATCGATCCTGTATCCGGGCAGCCCGAGCTCAAGCACGCAGCCGTCAAGCTCCTGAAAGCCGAACTGCCCTGGCGGCTGACAGCTTTTGCCTGGTTGCCGCAGCGGCAGGCGCTTGCAGTCCAGATGTCACTGCGCCCCATGCTACAAGAATTTGCTTTTGGAAACTGCGTACTGTTTGGACACGAGACGCAGGACTCTGTCTCACCGATTGGTGTACTTTTGCGCCTGGCCGACTACGAAGCAGGACAGGAACAACTGTTGTCAAACATCGAATCGGCCTTTGGGCTGCGTGCTGAAGAAACGGGCGTGCTTCGCTATCACGACAAGCGCCGGGGAATCGGACGATTGATCCGGGTCGGTGTTGAAGGAGCGCAGCGTGGAAAACTCACCGCGGTGCTCGTCTCGGGTGAAACGGCCCAGGTGGCCGCAGCGTCATGGCTCAAGAATTATCTCGAGACTGGAGCCTCTGTGGAAGGCTTGGGGCGGGCCTTACTGACGCCCGGAAAGTCTCCACCGGGAATGCCGCAGCCTCGCGGAAAAGTGGTCTGCAACTGTTTCAATGTTTCGGAACAGGCCATTGTCGCGGTTTTGCACGGGTTCCCGGAAACAGAAAATCCGGAGCAGAAACTGGCTGCTTTGCAGATGACGCTCCAGTGCGGCACGAACTGTGGTTCCTGTTTGCCGGAACTAAAGCGCATGGCGTCACGACAGCAGCAGCGAGAGGCAGGCATTTTATAAAACGTACGGATCATTCCAGGAGCAAATCATGTATCGAAAATCATTCTTGCAGGCTGGTCACCTCCCTACGCTTATCGCGTCCTTCCTGTATTTCGATCTGGCCTTTATGGTCTGGGTCATCTTGGGGCCTTTGGGTGTCCAGATTGCCAAAGATCTCAGTCTCGATCATGTGCAGAAAGGGTTAATGGTGGCGACACCGGTTTTGTCGGGCGCAGCCTTGAGACTGGTGTTAGGGATCATGGTGGATCACCTCAACGCGCGCATTACCGGCATTATCGGCCAGGTCGTCGTAATAGTGGCCCTGTTTGTGGCCTGGTGGTGGGGCATCCACAGTTATGAACAGGTGCTGGTTCTCGGGCTGTTTCTCGGTGTTGCAGGCGCCTCTTTTGCCGTTGCACTGCCGCTGGCCTCGCGTTGGTATCCTCCCGAACATCAGGGCAAGGCGCTGGGCATTGCCGGTGCAGGTAATTCGGGTACAGTGTTTGCTGCCCTGTTTGCACCTTCTCTGGCAGTAGCTTTTGGGTGGACGAATGTGTTTGGGATTGCCCTGATCCCGCTCGGCTTCGTGTTGCTGGCTTACATCGTCATGGCCAAGGATGCACCTGGCGCACCCGCTCCTAAACGCCTGGCAGAGTACTTGTTGGTGTTGAAGGACAAGGATGCCTGGTGGTTCATGTTTTTTTATTCGGTCACCTTTGGAGGGTTTGTCGGGCTGGCCTCATCGCTTACGATCTATTTCAACACGCAGTATGGCCTGGACGCTAAAACCGCCGGATTCTATACCGCAGCCTGCGTGTTTGCGGGATCGCTGGTGCGCCCTATGGGTGGTGCGCTGGCGGATCGTTTTGGAGGCATTCGGTTGTTGAGTGGAGTCTATCTTGTTGCCGCAGGCACGCTGTCTATCGTGGGCGTTGGCTTGTCGGATGCATGGATGGCACTGATTGGCTTTGTGATCGCGATGCTTTCCCTTGGCATGGGGAATGGTGCAGTATTTCAACTGGTGCCACAACGTTTTCGTAAAGAGATTGGCGTCATGACAGGACTGGTTGGCATGGCTGGCGGTGTGGGAGGTTTTTATCTGGCTTCAAGCTTGGGTTATTCCAGGCAGATGACGGGCAGTTACATGACGGGTTTCTATGTGTTTGCCACTTTGGCCATCGTTGCCCTGATTGGGTTAATGGCAGTCAGGACGCGCTGGCGCACGACCTGGGGCGCTGCACATCTGACCAGTGCCAGGATTTGAGGACAAGGTTACTGGAGTGATGCCTTCTGCTTTTGCCCTGGGTTTTAGCTCGCTGACCGGTCCGCGGCCACGCAATGAGGATTTTTGCGGAGCCGTGACCCCGGATGCTCACGAACTTGAAAACAAGGGGCTGCTTGCGGTCGTGGCGGATGGCGTGGGCGGGCACAGCAACGCCCACGAGGCTTCAGAGTATGTGGTTCGGGGATTACTCGCGGATTATTATGCTACCCCGGATACCTGGGGCGTTTTTCATGCGCTGGACACGGTCATTCAGTCGCTTAACCGTTGGCTGTTTGCGCAAAACCAGTCCTTGCGTCATAACGCGGGTATGGCCACGACGCTATCAGCGCTGTTGCTACGCGGCAGCCGGTATTATTTTGCGCATGTGGGCGACTCTCGCATTTACCGTTTGCGTGACGGAACTTTTCAGCGTCTGACGCAGGATCATGTGTGGGATCATCCCGAGCTCAACACCGTGCTGTCGAGAGCAGTGGGACTCGATGCCCAGCTGGTAGTGGATTATGGCGATGGCGAATTGGCTGTGGGGGACAGGTTTCTGATTTGCTCTGACGGTGTCTGGAACCGGATGGGTGAGAGGCGCATGAGTGAAGCATTGGAGGCGAATCCGGATCCCCAGGACGCAGCCTCGCACCTGACTTTGACCGCAGTGACCTTGGGCAGTGTGGACAATTGCACTGCAGTGGTGATGCGTATCGATGCCATACCTGCAGCGCGATTACGGGATGCACTGGCGCGCACCAGTCGGTTGCCAATTCCGGATCGATTGAAATCCGGTGATGATCTGGATGGCATAGCCATTGTCAGGGTGCTCCATGTATCGCGGATCACGGTACTGTATGAAGCGCGTGTCCAGGCAACCGGACAACCTTGTGTCTTGAAAACGCTGTACCCGAATTGCGATGCCGCGGATGCAGCTGCCCTGGCGCACGAAGAATGGCTGGCCCGTCGCGTCATCGATGCAGCGTTTCCCCAAGTGATTCCATCACCCGGGCGCAGCTATCTGTACTATCTGATGACCTGGCACGAAGGCGCTACGCTGGGGCAGTGGCTGCGTCAGGGGCGCCATTTTTCTTCGGCAGAGGCCGTGGATATTGGCATGAGGTTGCTCAAAGGACTGGGTGCATTACATCGGCTGTCTATCGTGCATCGGGATATCAAGCCGGACAACATCCACCTGGGTTCGGACGGTCGTTTGCGGATTCTTGATCTGGGCGTTGCGGCCTCCGATGGGCAGGATTTTGGAGAGATCAACAATCCGGGGACTCCCAGCTATATGGCACCCGAGGTGCGCGCAGGACAACCAGCTTCGGAAGCTTCTGACCTGTATGCCTGTGGGGTGACATTGTACGAGTTGCTCACACGTAAATTCCCCTATGGTGAAATCGAGCCATTTCAGCATCCTCACTTTGGGGAACCTGTCAGCCCCACGCGCTATCGTCCGGACATTCCCGAGTGGCTGGAAGCAGTATTATTGAAAGCGGTATCGCGGGAACCCGAAGATCGATTTGGAACCATTGAAGAATTTTTGCTGGCCCTGGAAAAGGGTGCCCATGGCAGACTTCGCGTTCAGCGCAAAATGACGCTATTTAAGCGGGATCCCGCACTGGTGCTCAAGGTGTTGGTGGCGGTGTCTTTGGCCATGAATGTGTTGCTGGTGTATTTGCTTATGGTCAGCTAACGACAACGCTCAATCTTTGGCCAGATCGGCGTGCCGGGGACAAGACACCAGGTGGTCGTTGACAAGGCCAATGGCTTGCATGAAGGCGTAGCAAATGGTCGAACCAACAAACTTGAATCCACGTTGCTGCAGATCCTGTGAAAGTTGTTGAGAAAGGGGCGTTTGCGCGGGAACCTCAAGGAGATCCCGCCACGCACTCTGAATTGGAACGCCATCCACGAATCGCCATAAATAGCGGTCAAAACTGCCAAACTGATCCTGCACCTCGAGGTACGCCCGGGCGTTGCTGATGGCTGCGGCAATTTTAGCCCGATTCCTTATGATGCCGGGGTTGGCAAGCAACAGGGTCGTCTTCCGTTCGTCGAAGGTGGCGATGCGTTTCGCATCAAACCCTGCAAAGGACTGTCTGTAATTCTCGCGTTTGCGCAAGACGGTGATCCAAGACAGGCCCGCCTGTGCTCCTTCCAGCAGCAGAAACTCAAACAGCACACGGTCATCATGTTGTGGTACGCCCCACTCGGTATCGTGGTAGGCCACATAAAGCGGGTCGTCACCGCACCAGGGGCAGCGGGTTTGGTTAGGCATGGCCTATCGCTATAAGCATGACAAGGGTTGGGCCATACTGTTTGTTCAGTTACATGGGTGGCTTCATGCCGTCCTTCCCGACGCTGATGCGCAGCGCTGTCAGGCTCCCATCATCAGCTTGCTGCGAGGTGATCAGGACCTTCGCCCCCGTCGTGAGCAGCGACTTGTCAGCGGGGATAAAGGTGACAATGGGCACGTCCTGCGGCACGATGATCTTCTGGTTGCCCCCCTTGTAGCTTAGTTCCAGCGTCTTGCCATCGTTGGTGTTGACGACGGCGTCAACGTTGGCGTTGGTCATGCTGGAGCCGGGCTCGAGGTCCCAGCCGTAATGGCCTTCCCCGATGCCCCGCATTGCCTCAGGAAACAGATGGACTTCGAGCGCCTGCAGGGAGCCCCCAGGGCCTTTCTGGAGAGCAGTTATGCCAACAAAATTACCTTGTTTGATATCGCTCAGCTTGATTGGTGACAGCACGTAGACCTTGGTATTGTCGGCGACAGTCATCTTTAAATCCCTGCCTTCGCGCGTCTTTATTTGTAATTCATGACCGTCGAAACCGGTGATGGTCCCGCGTACTCTTATGGTGGTAGGTTGCGCTTGCGCGAACGCACTCATCAGACCAAACATCATCGTGGCTATCAACAGCAATGCTTTAATCTTGTTCATGATGACCCCCCTGGGTTAACGCAACTCAAGATAGCGTCATGATAGTACGGATGGACAAGTTCAGGTTGCTGAAGGCCAGCCGCTTATACGGCTAGCCCTGCGGCACTCCCGCTGGCCCAGGCCCACTGAAAATTAAAACCGCCGAGATGTCCGGTCACGTCCACCGCTTCACCGATGAAGTAGAGTCCTGGAACGGTTTTTACTTCCATTGTTTTTGAGGACAGCCCGTCGGTGGCTACACCGCCCAGAGTGACCTCTGCCTTGCTGTATCCCAAGGTTCCCGAGGGACGGACACGCCAGTTGCACAACGCTTCCACCGCATTGTCCAATTCCTTTGGTGTGAATTGATGCATTGGTTTTGCCAAACGATACGCCGCGCTCCATTGCTGGGCGAAACGCTTGGGTAGCATCTGCGCCAAAAGATTGTCAAAGCGCGTCCGACTGGAATGCTGGGAGCCAAGCCAGGCCCGCACATCCCGCCCCGGCAAGAGATTGATCGAGATGAAATCGCCGTTATTCCAATAAGAGGAAATTTGCAGTATCGCCGGGCCAGAAAGCCCGCGATGGGTGAGCAAAAGGGACTCGCGGAATCGTCCGCCATTACACGATACTTCCACATCAAGAGAGACTCCGGACAGATCGCCGAAGCGTGAAAGGGTTTCGGGCTCGAAGGAGAGTGGGACGAGTGCCGGCCTTGGGGGAACGACGTGAAGTCCAAACTGGTTGGCGATATGATATGCGAAAGGTGTCGCTCCGATCTTGGGCACGGTCAAACCGCCGGTGGCAATGACAAGCGCTTGCGACTGATAACGTCCCTGGCTGGTTGCAACCTGGAATACGCCATCCTTTCGTATCACGGTCTGTACCTCGCACGGCATGCGCCAGGTCACCCTACCCAGATCGCACTCCGATTTGAGCATATGGATGATCTGCAGCGCACTGTCGTCGCAAAACAACTGACCCAACGTCTTCTCGTGATATTTGATCCCGTAACGCTCAACCAGCGCGATGAAATGCTGCGGAGTGAAACGCGCCAGCGCCGAGTGGCAAAAGTGCGGATTTTGTGAAAGAAAGTTTTCCTGGCGACAGTAGAGGTTGGTGAAATTGCAATGTCCCCCGCCGGAGATGCGTATTTTTTCGGCAAGTTTTTGGCCATGATCAATCAGCAATACCTTGCGGCCACGCTGCCCGGCCTGGGCAGCACACATCATGCCGGCCGCACCGGCGCCGATGACGATAACATCCCGATTCACCACTGTACTGGGCATGACTTACATCGAGAGTGCTCTGGCACAAGTGTTTGGTTAGTCACCCAGAAATCTCAGATTGTGGAGGCTGGTCTGCACACTGCGTTTGCCTGCCTCGATCGCTTCCCTGGAGCGGTGAAAATCAAAAAGACCGAAGTGGGCCAGTCGGGGCGCTATGATGATATCCGGCGGCTCGCCCGCCATGCGGCTACGCGTAATGCGCACTTGCATGATGTTGATGCTGGAGCCCATGACGTCGAGCATGGATGGAAGTTTAGGTGTGTCAGCAGAAGGCGCTGGCATGAGTGCGCCCAGATTTTTCTGCAGTTTGTGGATCCATTTACCAACCGGGCTGCCCGGTGTTTCAGGTGACGGTTCCTGTGGTATATGGGGGCCCAGCATGTCGGAATTAAGATCAACGGCAATCACGAGTTCGGCGCCCATGGCGCGGGCAAGTGACACCGGCACAGGATTGACAAGTCCTCCATCCACCAGTGTCATGCCGTCGCGTAGCACTGGCGTAAACAGGACCGGCAGGGCAATGGACGCACGCACGGCTTCCACGGTCGAGCCTTCGCGTAGCCAGACTTCGGCCCCGGTGCGTAGCGAGGTGGCCACCGCAGCGAATGGAAGAGAGAGTTCCTCGATAGGCCGATCTACGAAATTGCGTCGGAAGAATTCCATTATCCGGTCGCCTTTGAGCACGCCACCGCTCAAACTGATATCCATGAATGACAGCACATCCGGCACGCCCATGGTGAGCAACCATTGTTCGAAGCGATCGAGTTCGCCAGCCGCGTAAGCAGCCCCCACCAATGCGCCGACCGAGGTCCCGCACACGAGGTCCGGGTGGACGCCAGCTTCTTCCAGTGCGCGAATGACCCCAACGTGCGCCCAGCCGCGTGCGGACCCGCCACCCAGAGCAAGGCCCACACGAGGTTTTCGGGTAGTGCTCATGCCCGTAGTTGCCTTTTCTGTATTTTTGTCATTTGAGTTGCACTATTATGCCACTTCACCCATGAATAACGATCAGGAGCGAGATCATGCTGAAAAGATTTATCTTTAAACACGCAATGAAACTCCGGGGGACAGTGGTCTTATTGGTTTTATGCACCGGCATAAGTGCTTTCGGGCAGGAGCCGGCTGAGATGAAACCCAAACGCTTTTCCCAAATCACCATGGAAAATGTGCCGCCACAGTCACGTGCATTGGCCCAGGAGATCGTGGCCATCTCCAGTGTCGGTCTGGCCGGGCCCTACAACGTGATGCTGCGTAGCCCGGTATTTGCCGAGCGCATGAAGCGTCTTCTCGATTATCTGCGCTTCGAAACGTCGCTTCCAAAACGGCTCAACGAGTTTGCCATCCTGATCCAGGGCCGACTCTGGACCTCGCAAGTCGAATGGTATGCACACTATCCGCTAGCGCTGAAAGCGGGGTTGCCTGCATCGGTGGCAGATGACCTAAAAGCCAATATTCGTCCACGCAACATGCAGCCAGATGAAGCAGTGGTCTATGACGTTTGTATGACGATGAGCCAGCAACATGCCATCAGCGACGACCTGTTCAACCATGCCAAGGCATTGCTGGGCGAACAGCAATTGGTCGATCTCATTGCCGTCAGCGGCACCTACGTGACGGTGGCCATGTTGTTAAGCTTGGGCGAGGAGTCTTCCCCTGCGGACAAGCCGTTGCCATTCCCTGAAAAAGCCCGATAAGAATAGTGCGCCTGTTATAGGCTGGTAAGATGAACCCCTCCGACCGACAACATCGCCGTGCGGTGACCCTCCTGTCTCTCGCCGCATTTGCCAGTGCGGCTTCGGCACGCCTTTGCGATCCCATGTTGCCTGATTTGGCTCGCATGTTCATGGCGTCTCCGGAAAGTACCGCCCAGGTCATCTCATCGTTTTCGGTGGCGTACGGACTATTGCAGGTTTTCTTTGGCCCTTTGGGGGATCGGTTTGGAAAATACCGACTGATTGCCTGGACCACTCTGGCGTGTACCGTGGGAAGCATGGGTGCCGTGCTGGCCAGTTCGTTAAATTGGCTTATCCTTTCGCGCCTGCTCACCGGGGCGTCGGCGGCGGGAATCATTCCACTGTCCATGGCATGGATTGGGGATACCATTCCCTATGAGCATCGACAGGCCACACTGGCACGTTTCCTGGCGGGACAAATTGTTGGGGTGATCGGTGGACAATTTATCGGCGGGCTTTTTACCGATACCCTCGGATTCCGCTGGGCCTTTGGTTTCATGGCCTTCACTTATCTTTTCGTCGGTGTCTGGGTGCTTTCGGAATCTCGTTCCAATGAATCTACCCGACATGTTCACAATGATCAGGCTGCGAAGGTGGGGGTATTCGCTCAAGTGCTCTCTGTCCTCCGCGTCAGATGGGCTCGGGTCATCTTGTTGACGGTGTTCGTGGAAGGAATGGTCGTCTTTGGAGCATTGGCTTTCGTGCCTTCGTACCTGCACCATCGCTTCGGTCTTTCGTTGACCATGGCAGGTGCGTTGATGGCAACCTTCGGCATCGGAGGATTTTCATATATTCTGTTTGCCCGCCAATTTGTCAGCAACTTCGGCGAGGTGGGACTGGCAAAAATGGGGGGGTTCCTCATCGGCGTGGCCTGGCTGCTCCTGGCCCTGGGAGATTCATGGAGGTGGGCCATTCCCGCGTGCGCCCTGGTCGGCCTGGGGTACTACATGTTGCATAACACCCTGCAGACCAACGCAACCCAAATGGCGCCAAAGGTACGTGGAACGGCCGTATCCCTGTTTGCGTCGGCTTTCTTTCTCGGCCAGTCCCTGGGCGTGGTCTTGGCTGCCGTGGTTCTGACGCGTGCCGGGGCCGGAACGCTGTTTGCAGTCGCCGCGCTGGCACTTCCTGGGATTGGTCTTGCCTTTTCGCGGGCGCTGAAAATTCACCATCAGATATCGTCCCTTTCATCAAAAAGCCCCTGAAAACAGGGGCTTTAATCCGAAACGTTACGCTGCTCGTCCCTAGAACGGGATGTCGTCCGGGAAATCGTCAAATTTTCCGCCTGCTCCTGATGGTTTTTGGGAGGCGTCGCCACCGCTGCTTCCTGCGGGCGTATCACTTCCCGCATTGCCTCCCGAGCGGCTTCCCAACATCTGCATGCGATCCGCCACGATTTCCGTGGTGTATTTGTCCTGACCGTCCTTGTCCTGCCATTTTCGGGTTTGCAAGCGTCCTTCCAGATAGACTTGGCTCCCTTTTTTGAGATACTCGCCGGCGATTTCAGCAAGCTTGCCAAAGAAAGCCACACGATGCCATTCGGTGCGCTCCTGTTTTTCGCCTGCCTTGTCCTTCCAGGTATCCGTTGTTGCCACACTGATGTTGGTAATTGCAGCGCCATCAGGCATATACCGGACTTCGGGGTCACGCCCCAGATTGCCCACCAGAATCACTTTGTTAACTGAAGCCATAGTGCACTCTCCCTCGATTTAACTGGCTTTTTTGACCTGCATGGGCCACGCCACCATAAGCCAAATGGCAGTGAGGCCTGCACAAAGGACCGGCACGGCGTCCGGCCCCCAATACTTGGATAGCACGCCAGCCAGAGAAGCTCCGCTGAATGCGCCGAAAAATTGAATGCTGCTGTAGATGCCGGTAGCGGTGCCTTTGGCTCCTGGGGGAGCCACGACGGTGACAAGGGAAGGCAGGCTCGCTTCCAGCACGTTGAAGGCAACGAAAAAAATTGTCAGTGCCACAGCGATGCCTGTGACACTACCCAGTCCCAATCCTGCCATCAGGGCGGGCTGGGCCAGAAACAGCACGGCCACAGAAACCAGAAAGACAGATTTGCGCCATTTGCCGCGGGACAAGACGACTCCGGGAACCATCAGGATGAAAGATCCCAGCATGACCGGCAGGTAGAGTTTCCAGTGCTCGCCTTGAGGCAATCCGTCCTGGACCAGGGCCGGGGGGATCACCACAAAAATGGCCATCAAGGCGGCATGGAGTACGAAAATGCCCCAATTGAGCCGGAGCAGTTCCACGTGGCGCAGCACGACGGCAAACGGCGCGTTGGGTCCGATGTCCTGGGGCTGGGCGGCATTGGGAACGATCCATTGAACAACCGCAATGGCCAGTAAGGCCAGCACACCAGTCATCGCAAAAATGCCGGGCACGCCAATGACGGGATAGAGCACCGGGGCCAGGATCATGGAAGCACTGAAAGTTATGCCGATGGTCATGCCGATCAGAGCCATGGCCTTGGTGCGATGCTGCTCCCGGGTAAGGTCGGCGGTGAGTGCAATGACAGCAGCCGAAATAGCGCCTGCTCCTTGAATGATGCGTCCCAGGATCACCCAGCCAATGTCGGTGGCTGTTGCGGCAACGAAACTGCCCAAGGCAAAAATCACCAGACCTCCCATGATGACCGGCTTGCGCCCGACACGATCGGACAGCCAACCCAACGGAATTTGCAGAATGGCCTGGGTCAGGCCATAGGCCCCCAGTGCGATACCCACCAGCGTTTTGTCGTTGCCTCCGGGCAGT
>VFSW01007327.1_pt1 | contig 16021 bp, 11 predicted proteins | sample 5358111 | NCBI WGS metagenome assembly VFSW01 (sample SAMN11554181, study PRJNA540505) | mine drainage metagenome | isolation source: sediment from site ElyBrook_90M | place: USA: Ely Copper Mine, Vershire, VT | collected 2017 | reverse complement strand
GCTCGATTCGGGAGTCCGCCAGCGGCCCAGCGGGTTCGCGAAGTTGGCGCCCTCGTTGTCGTAGTGGAACTTGCTGCGCCAGACATAGGAGAGGCGCGCACCGACGTCGCCCTTTTCGTAGATCAGGGTGGCGTTGTACGAGAGGTTGGACACGCCGAAGAACTGCTCCGTCAGCTGGCCGGTGACGTTGCCCAGCGGATCGGTCACCGGAATGTTCTGCGACGAGCTGAGGGTCGTCAGGCTGCCCTGGGCGCCCAAACCGTCGAGATACCACGGCAGGAAATCCGGGAAGTAGACGAGGCCCAGTTCGGCGCCTTTCAGGTGGCCCTTGGAGGCGTTCGTCGGCTGGATGATGACGAAGTTGTTGGTGTTATACGCATTGAGAATGGCCGCGCCCGGCAGGGTGACGTATTGGTTCAGACTGACCACCAGCCCTTCGATGTCACGCTTGAACAGCGTGCCGTAAATCGCGCTGTTGGGCGCGAAATACCACTCGCCGGTCAGGTCGAGATTCTTGGAGTGGGTGGGCTTGAGATCCGGGTTGCCGCGCGTTCCCGTGCCATAGTGGATACCCGTCACGTCCGCGTTGAGGACGTAAGTGGGATTGAGGTCGGTGAAATTCGGTCGCCGCAGCGTTTCGCCATAGTTGAGCCGGACGTCGAGGTCGTCCGTGATGTCGAACTGAAGGGTCGCGCTCGGCAGGAATTTCGCCACGTAAGCGCTGCCGGAACTCGCAATATGCGAACCGTCGACCAGGAACTGGGTCCGATCCCAGAAGGTCATGCTGTCCTTGACCTGCACATAGCGCATGCCGGCATTCAACTTGAGCGGTCTGCCAAGGATGTCCTGCTCCAGATCCGCCTCAAGATAGGCGGAGGTGTTGACCTCATCGATCTTGAACGTCTGGAACATCTCGTGCAGCCGCGCGTTCGTCAGGTCCCCGCCCCACAGGGTCCGGATGGCGGCGGCATGGGTGTAGATATACCGGCCATTCACGTTCACCCACGAAGACGGCACGTCGCCGGCGGCGCTGCTGCCGCCGAAGAAATCGTGGTTGTAGTACAGAAGGCCCGGATTGGCCGTGGCATAGGTGGCCAGGTTCTGCCCGTGCCAATTGCTCGCCTGTCTGAGCGCTTCCGTGGCGCCGCGGTCGTCATAGCGGACGCCGAAGCGGACCGTCTTGAAGACACCGCCGATTCCCTCGAGATCGTAAGTGCCGTCGAAGGACAGGGTATAGGCCGAGCCCTTGTTGCGACCGCCATTGTCATAAACCTGGGCGGTGTTCCAGGCCGATGGATCGGTCAAGAGATTCTGACCGCTGCCGAAGTCAAAGGCCAGATAGCCGCCGCCCTTGTTGAAATCGACGTTGATCTCCGGGGCGACCCGGTCGGTGCGCATGGCGAAGAACGCGGTGTCGTAGATGCTGGTCTGATAAGCGGCGTCGGCGGTCAGCATCAGGCGCTCGCCGACGTGCCATTTCGCGTTCGCCGCATAGACGTAGCTGTTGGTCTTGGTCGAGGTCCAATCGCCGCTGTTGAAGCCGTAAACATGGCCCACTTTGCGCGTTTTCATGATGTTGGTGCCGGGGAACAGCGTGAAGCTGGTCGCCGGATTGATGGCGGGCGTGGCCCCGCCAAAGTCGCCCCACCAGTCGACAAAGCTGAAGAACAGATTGTTGAAGGTTTCGTTGCGATAGCCGTTGTACATGGCCTCGAAGGTGTACACGGAGTTGCTGTCGGGCGCCCACTGCACCGCGAGGTTCGCATTCGGCCGCGTGCGCTTGCCGGTGAAGTCGCTCTGGAAGATGGCGTCGCGCGACAGGTAGTACGGCGTCGCCACGCCATTGATGTTCATCGTCGCGCCGGTCGCTTCCGAAAGGCCTTGGGGAAGGCCGGGTTGCCAGATGGGATTTTCCGTCACTCTGGCATCGCTGTTGAAGATTCGTTCGAGCGGGGTCCATCCCGCGGGCGGCGTCGCGGTCATGAACGGCACCAGCGCACCGGGCGTCGCGCTTTCGTCGCGGAACCGCACGACCGAGTAGCTGAGATTGGCCATCACGCCGATCTCGCCGATGCCGGTTTGAAAGCGATCGCTTATGAGCGCGCTGAGATTCGGGTCGAAAGCGCCTCGCTGTTCCTCGTAGGTTCCCTGGGCCTGGGCGGAGAATTTGAAGCCCTCGAAATCGAACGGGCGGTATGACGCGATGTCGAGTTGCCCCGCGATGCCGGTCTCGATCTGGCTGGCCGCACGCGTCTTGTAGACGTCGAGTTGGCGGACCAGGGTCGCCGGCATGTCCTGGACCGAGAAGTAGAGACCGGACGCCGTGAAGATCTTGCGGCCGTTCCAGGTCGTTTCGACGTCGGGCATGCCGCGGATATACAGCGCGCCGACCTGACCTTGGCCGCGGTTGGTCACCTGCACGCCGGAAATGCGCTGCAGCGCCTCGACCACGTTGTTGTCGGGCAGCTTGCCGATGTCTTCGGCAACGATGGACTCAACCACCTGCGTGGACGCGCGCTTGATCTCCAGGCCCTGCTCCAGGCTGGCGCGGATGCCGGTGACGATGACGCTCTCCATCGGCTGCTGGTCCGCCTGCGCATGGGCGCCGCCGGTCACGAGCGTCAATGCGAGCAGCGACGCGGAACCGGCCAGTGCTTTTTTCCACTCCATAATGTCCCTCCCTGGCATCACCGTTCCCAAGTGCCACTCACCTGGTCGATGCCTCTAATAACTCAGACAAATAGAGTATTATTTTTATTTCGTGTCCGAGTACAAGCTTTCCTTGGCGAGAAACCCATAATTGATCGGCTCTGTGGCCTGATAACATCATGTTTGAACTTGCTTTTCATTCTCGAATACTTTGTGAATACTGAGAATGAATATGCGTCTTATTGTATAATGCTATAAAATTGCTTGTCCGAGAATGCGTCTCGCCTGCGCGGATACCGCAGATGGCCGCGCCCCGACAGGATCGCGTCCGTTCGAAAAGGTGGATGGAGCGGTGATCGCCGTAGCGGGACAGGCGCACGCCGGCGCGGCCGAAGGCGGCGGCGCGCGGTCGCCCTACGCCGTCTTCCCTTCTTCCGGACCACGCGGGTCGAGTCCGAGCGAGGTCGGCGAGGCCTGGTGCGGCACCGGTTCGAAGCGCTCGCGAAACACCTCGCCCGGGCCTTCCTTCTGGCGCAGACGCACCACCGTGAACGCCGTCATCGTCACATGCACGGCCGCGGTGAAGAAGAACAGCGCCGGCGTGCCGAAGGCGTCCATCAATCCGGCGGCCAGCGTCGGGCCGACGATGGACGCCAGCGAATTGATCAGCAGCAGCGTCGCCGAGGCTTCGACGAATTGCTGGCGCGGGATGCGGTCGTTGGCGTGCGCCACCGACAGCCCGTAGAGCTGCAGCACCAGCGTGCCGTACAGCGCCATCAGCCACAGGATCAGTCCCTGCCCGTGCCCGCCGAACACGGCGATGACGATGCCGACCACCGCCGCCAGCGCACACACGCCCGCGATGACGTAGCGCCGGTCCATGCGATCCGACAGCCGGCCGACCGGCACCTGCAGCAGCGTGCCGCCGATGGTGAAGGCGCACATGAACAGCGCGATCATGCCGCTGGAGAGCCCGTGGCTCTGGGCATAAACGGGCGCCAGCGTCCACAGCGCGTTGTTGGCGAGCCCCACCGCGATGCAGCCCGCCACGCCGACCGGCGAGATGCGGAACAGGCGCAGCGGCCGCAGCGCCGGCACCGGCGCGGGCGCCGGCTGCTTGAGCTGCGTCAGCCCGACCGGGATCATGCACAACGCGTAGAAGATGGTCGTCAGGCTGAACAGCGTGAAGCTCGTCGGCCGCGACGTGGCAAACAGGAGCTGGCCGATCAGCAGCCCGCCGAAGTTCACGCTGAGATAGGCCGCGAAGATGCGCCCGCGCGTCTCGTTGCCGGCGCGGTCGTTGAGCCAGCTCTCCAGCACCATGTACATGTTGGCGGCGGCAAAGCCGAACAGCGCGCGCATGGCGATCCACGCCGCGACGCTGATCAGGATCGACTGCAGCAGCGTCGCCGCCGCGGCGATGCCGGCGCACACCATGAAGGTGCGGATGTGGCCGACGCGGTTGAGCCAGCGCGGCCCGCTGAAGCAGCCCACCACGAAACCCGCGAAATAGGCGGAGCCGATGACGCCGATCGCCAGCGTCGAGAAACCTTCCAGATGCGCGCGCACCGGAATCAGCGTGCCGAGCAGGCCGTTGCCGACCAGAAAAATCAGCGTCGAGGAGAGGATCGCGGCGATCGAGGAAAACTGCGGAATCATGCGGCTCCCATGCAGATATGGGTACGGCTTTTTCAGGCCGGCCGCCAGACTGTCACCAGCGGCGCGGCCTGCAAAGAGCCGCCGGCTCGATCGCGCCTATTTGACGATGTAGCGCAGCAGCACGAAGCCCAGCACCACCAGCACCAGGAAGACGATCAGCGCCACTTCGAGATATTTCTCCAGGATGACGCGCGCCTGCTCGCCGAAGAAGTGCACCAGCACGCCCTCCAGCACCACGAAGCGCAGGAAGCGCGTGGTCGCGGAATAGAGCATGAAGGCGGCGAAGGGCACGTTGGCCAGCCCGGCCGAGATGGTCACCAGCTTGTAGGGAATGGGGGTGAGTCCCTGGACGATGATCAGATAGGCGTGCTCGGAGTATTTGTGCCGCAGGGCTTCCACCTCGGCCATCGGGAAGTGGAAGAAGTGGATGATCCACAGTCCGGCCGTGTCCCAGAACAGCGCGCCGATGGCGTAGCCGAGCGCTCCGCCCGCCACCGACCACAGCGCGCACCACCCCGCCAGGCGGAAGGCGCGCTTCTTGTCCGCCAGCATCATCGGCAGCAGCATGACGTCGGGCGGAATGGGGAAACAGGAGGCTTCCGCGAAGGCAAAGCCCGCCAGCGCCCACCAGGCATGCTTGCCCTGGGCGTTCTTCATCATCCACGCGTAGAGCCTGCGCAAAGGCCCGCCGCGCGGCGTCACAATCGTCTCTTCCGTCATCCGCTCCACCTGTGCTGGGGCCTTCCTACCAACGGGGCAGCCTTGCGTCCATGTATCTTGCCGTAATGGAGGGCCCGCCTTAGCCTTCCGGCAAAAATCGAGTCAGGTGAGCCCATGGCGACGCGAAAAAAGGCGGGGACGGGCAGGAAAAAACCGGCAAAGAAGCGGCCGGCGAAGCGTCCTCTTGCGAAGAACCCGCAACCGAAGAAGAAGAAACCGCGCAAGCCCGCGGCGAAGATCGAATTGCGGCCGCGCCCGCGCCGCTCTCTGGCGCGGCGCAAGACCGGCGGCCTGCGCGCGATGCCGCACCTGACGCCGAACCGGATCGGCAACCCCTACGAAACCAATCTCGACAGGAACCCGGCCAACCACCAGCCGCTGACGCCCATCACCTTCCTCGAACGCGCCGCGCGCGCCTTTCCCGAGCACACCGCGATCATCCACGGCAAGGCGAAGACCTCCTATGCCGAATTCTACGCGCGGTCGCGCCGTCTGGCCTCCGCGCTCGGCGCCGCGGGCATCCGCAAGGGCGACACGGTGGCGGTGATGCTGGCGAACACGCCGCCGATGCTGGAGGCGCATTACGGCGTGCCGATGATCGGCGCGGTGCTCAACGCGCTGAACACGCGCCTCGATGCGGCCGCCATCGCCTTCATGCTGGAGCACGGCGGCGCCAAGGCGCTGATCACCGACCGCGAATTCTCCGCCACCGTCCAGGAGGCGTTGAAGCTCCTGAAGCGCAAGCTGGTGGTGATCGATTACGACGATCCCGAATTCCCGCAATCCGGCGAGCGTCTGGGCAGTCTCGATTACGAAGCCTTCCTCGCCGCCGGCGATCCGGAATTCCCCTGGGCGCCGCCCGCCGACGAATGGGACGCCATCGCCCTCAACTACACCTCGGGCACCACCGGCAATCCCAAGGGCGTGGTCTATCATCATCGCGGCGCGGCGCTGATGTGCTACGCCAACACGCTGGCCGCGAACATGGGCCCGCACGCGGTGTATCTGTGGACACTGCCAATGTTCCACTGCAACGGCTGGTGCTTTCCCTGGTCGCTGTCGGCGATCGCCGGCACGCATGTCTGCCTGCGCTGGGTGCGCGCCAGGCCGATGTACGACGCCATCGCCGATCACAAGGTCACGCATCTCTCCGGCGCGCCGACCGTAATGTCGGTGCTGATCAACGCCGCGCCGGACGAGCGCCGCGAATTCTCGCACAAGGTGGATTTCGTGCACGCCGCCGCGCCGCCGCCGGAAGCCACCATCCTCGGCATGATGGAGGCGGGCTTCGCCGTCACCCATGTCTACGGCCTCACCGAAACCTACGGTCCCGCCACGGTGAACGAGTGGCACGCGGCGTGGGACGATCTCGACCGCGCGGGCCGCGGCGCCAAACGCGTGCGCCAGGGCGTGCGCTATCACGCGCTGGAAGGCCTCGCCGTGATGGATCCGCGGACCATGGAGCCGGTGCCGGCCGACGGCCTGACGATCGGCGAGGTCATGTTCCGCGGCAACATCGTGATGAAGGGCTACCTGAAGAACCCCGCCGCCACGGCGCAGGCCTTCGCCGGCGGCTGGTTCCATTCCGGCGATCTCGGCGTCATGCACGAGGACGGCTACATCCAGCTCAAGGACCGCTCCAAGGACATCATCATCTCGGGCGGCGAGAACATCTCCTCCATCGAGGTGGAGAACGCGCTGATGAAGCATCCCGCGGTGATGTTCGCGGCGGTGGTGGCCAAGCCCGACGAGAAATGGGGCGAGAGTCCCTGCGCCTTCGTCGAGAAGCGCCCCGGCTACGACCATATCTCGTCCGCCGATCTGATCGCGCATTGCCGCGCGCATCTGGCGCGCTTCAAATGCCCCAGCCGTGTGGTCTTCGTGGAGCTGCCCAAGACCTCCACCGGCAAGGTGCAGAAATTCAAGCTGCGCGACCTGGCGAAAGACGTGGCGTAAGCCCGCGCGGAAAATCCATAGCCGTTTTGCGGGAATTATGGTCCTGCCCGATGCCGCCGAATTGAACCGGATTGCGGCCGGCGTCTTAACCAACGGTTGACGGTAGGCTGTTAGACACAATCGTATGGACGCGCTGCCAAAAACTGGTCTGCCGGAGGTCACGGGCGCAGACCACTTTAACGAGACCGCCAAATGTTACCGGTGGCCGATGTTATGCGACCCCAGCTGCGCCTTCGTCCATGTCCCGCATCGCGAGCTGCTGACGCTGTGGCGCGACGTGGCGGGCCCCAGCGGCATTCCCTACCGCCACGACATGACGGCGCGGCGGCTGCAGCCCCATATGAGATCCCTCATCATCTACGAAGGCGTCGAGGGTGACGGCGGCCGGCGTTATCGCGTGCGGCTGATCGGCAGCGATGTCGTGCGCGTCTTCGGCGAACTGACGGGCAAGTTCCTCGACGACGTCGTTCCGGAAAAATTCCTGCCGCGCTGGTACGGCCTGTTCGACGCCACGCGGGCGGCCAGCGTGCCGCTGCGCTTCCTGGTGCGCAGCGACACCTTCGACAAGGCCCATATGATTGCCGAATATCTGTATGCGCCGCTGCGCGCCGAGGACGGACGGCCGACGCTCTTTCTGGTGGCCGGCCATTACGACGGCACGCGCTCCTGGACCAGTGTGGCCAACGAGGAATGCCCGCGCCTGGGCCTCGACCCGGCCGGGTTCGTTTAGTCCACCTCGCCTGCCTTGTTCACCAGCACGACGTCGGAGAGCACGGCGGTGTCGGGCGTGGTCGGCTGGTGCGAGCAGAAGCCGATGCCGACATAGAACGGCGCCTTGAGATGCAGATGGATGGGCGGGCCGAACTGGTGCATCGGTTCGCCTTCCAGGCTGACGAAGAGCGCGAAGGAATCGCCGCGCTTCTCGATGCCGATGCGCCTGGCGTGGGCGATGACGAGGCTGTCGGGCGTGGCGCCGCCGGGAAGGCCGCCGCGGCTGCCGATGCGATACTCCATGTCCTTGACGCGGGCGTCCGTCTCGGGACGCTCGGCGAGGTGGATCATGCCGCCGCCATGCAGGGCGACGAGCGCTTCCCTGGAATCGTCGGCGAGGCTCTGGCGAATGACGAGCACGGCCTTGCGGTCGCCATAGCCGTCGGGATCCGGGTAGGCGATGTCGGCGGCGAGCGAGACGTCGCCGGACATCTTCTTCCAGAGATAACGGAACTCGTCGCGCGTGTACCAGACGTTATAGCCGGCCGAGGTGATGGTGTACGCCTTGGTCTTGGGGTCGTAGCTGGCGCTGCCCGGCACCAGCGCGCTGCCGACGTCGGACTGGCCGCTGAAAATTCCGATCGGCGTGTCGAAGGTCGTGGTGGGACGGTGGAAGTCCGGCGGCGGCGCCACCTGCGTATGTGTCGCGGAGCCAGGCTGTGCCCAGGCCGGCGCGGCGGGCGTTGCGGACGCCGCGGATTCGTCGGCGGCCTGTGCGCGGAGGAGAGGCGCCACGCCGCACAGCATCAGGGCCAGCAGCGAGGCCTGGCAGGCGCGTTTCGTGGTGACGTGAACGATGCTCATCATGGAGATCCTTGGTCGGGCTTGGCACGCGGCGGTAAACGCCGGGAAGGATGCACATTTCCGGGACCGGTACCAGCTCCATTCCATCGCACTTTTCCGTGCTTCGGTTGACAAGTTCGCCGGGCGAAAAATACAGTCCCCGCGCCGTAATCGCGCGTTACCACAATGGTGCTGCGCAGCAAAGCGCCACGAAGAGGAACCCGGATGCCGCGTGCCTGGCCCCTCGCCTGCGTCTGTCTGGGCCTCGCGCTCGGCGCCGCGCGCGCGCAGGGCGCGCCGCAGGCGCCGGTGGTTTTCTCCACCCTGCGGACGATCGGGATTCAATCCGGCGCCGCCACGGTGATCCTGACCGAGTCCGGCGTTTTCGAATCGCCGAACTGGACGCCGGACGGCAAGGCGCTGCTGATCAACGAGAACGGCCGCTTCTGGAAAATCCCGCTGCTCGATCAGCCGGGCGGCGGCACGCCGGTGCCCTTCGACACGGGCGCGGCGCATGGCTGCTGGGGCGAGCACGGATTTTCGCCCGACGGCAAATGGCTGGCGGTCAGCTGCTCGACGCCGGGCCACAAGGGGCCGGACGTCTATGTCGTGCCGGCGGACGGCGGCGCGGCGCGGCAGGTCACCGATCATCCCATCTCGTTCTTCCACGGCTGGTCGCCCGACGGAAAGACCATCGTCTTCACCAGCATCCGCGGCGGGAACGAAGACATCTACACGATCCCGGCGGCGGGCGGCGCGGAGAAGCGGCTGACACACAGCGGTCTCAACGACGGCGCGGAGTTCACGCCGGACGGCAAGACCCTCTACTTCAATTCGAACCGCAGCGGCACGATGCAGATATGGCGGATGCATCCCGACGGCAGCGGACTGCAACAGGTCACCGACGACAATCACGACAACTGGTATCCGCACATCTCGCCGGACGGAACCTCGATGGCGTTCCTCAGCTATAGCGAGGGCGTCGGCGTCGCGGGGCATCCCGAGAACAAGGACGTGGCGCTGCGCCTGATGTCGCTGGCCGACGGGCATATCCGCACGCTGGTCAAGCTGACCGGCGGCCAGGGGACGATCGATTCCCCCTGCTGGGCGCCCGACGGCAAAAGCCTCGCCTTCGTCAGCAATCAAGTGCTCCCCGCCAGCGACGCGGGCCAATAACCACAGGAGAAACCCGATGAAGCTCTCGTATGCGGCGGCCCTCTCGCTGACAGCAATGTTAGCGTTACCGGCCGCAGCCGCGCCCGTGCGCCCGCCGCTCACCAGCGTATCGCATCTGGCGATCTACACGGCCGACATGGCCGCCACGGATCAGTTCTTCGCGCAGGATCTGGGCGCGGCGAAACGCGACGATCCCGAAGACGCCAAGGGCGTGCGCTATTATTTCAATCCGATCCAGTTCGTGGAAGTGCTGCCGCTGCCGGCCAAGGACACCGCATCCAAAAACCGCATGGACCACATGGCCTACAACACCACCGACGTGAAGGCGATGAAGCGCTATCTCGCGGCGCACGGCATCAAGGCGCCGGGCGGCATCCACAAGGGTTCCGACGGCAGCCAGTGGTTCGACGTCAGCGATCCGGAAGGCAACATTGTGCAGTTCGTGCAGCCGCCCAAGGATCCGCAGCCGGTCGCCGACAATCCGCTGAGCGACCACATCATCCATTTCGGCTTCATCGTCCACAACCCGGATCTGGAGAATACGTTCTACCGCGGCGTGCTCGGTTTCCGGCCCTATTGGTGGGGCGGCAAGGACGGCAAGGCGCAATGGATTTCCGCGCAGCTGCCCGACAGCACCGACTGGATGGAATACATGGTGGTCAGCGGTCCGGAAAAGGAAGGCATCCCCGCCGACATGACGCAAGCCACCGCCGGCGTGCTCGATCATTTCGCGCTTGGCGTGGCGAACATGGAGAAGACGGTGACGCTGCTGACGGCCGGCGACCGCGTGTCGGAAAAGAACGACGGCCCGAAGATCGGGCTCGACGGCAAGTGGCAGTTCAACATGTACGCCCCGGACGGCACGCGCGCGGAGTTCATGGAATTCCACGCGGTGACCAAGCCGTGCTGCTCGCCCTTCACCGCCAGCGATCCGGAAAAGTAGGAAGCCCGTCGGCAGCGCCGATCCGTTATTTTGCCTGCAAACTGCGCACCACCAAGAACAAATCCGGGAGAAGATCGTGGCACAATCCTTTGACCGTCGCAGCGTTTTGAAAACCGGTGCGGCAGCCGTCGCCGCCCCTTATCTGTGGTTGCCGGCGCGCGCCGAAGATGTCGACTGGCACGCCAAGCAAAATGCCGCCTGGGTCACCAGGACGGTCGGCCCCTTCGTCGACGTCGAGATCGCGAGCGGACGCATCCGCGGCGGTCACAGCCGCGGCGCGCTGGCCTTCAAGGGGATTCCTTATGCCGGCCCGGTGTCGGGCAAAAACCGCTTCAAGGCGCCGCCGCCGGTGACGCCATGGACCGGCGTGCGCGACGCCACCCGTCTTGGTCCGCCGGCGATGCAGGGTGCGGGCACCACCTATGGCGAACACGAGCCCGCTTACAGCGAAGATTGCCTGGTGCTCAATGTCTGGACGCCGGCGGTGAACGACGGCCGCAAGCGGCCGGTGATGTTCTATTGCCACGGCGGCGGCTGGACCACCGGCTCCGGCGGCCAGAACATCCAGGACGGCGCGCATCTGGCGGCGGCCTACGACGTGGTGGTGGTGGCGCTCAATCACCGCCTCGGCCTGTTCGGCTTTCTCTATCTCGGCGAGTTGGGCGGCGAGGAATACGCCACCTCCGGCAACCAGGGCATGCTGGACATCGTCGACGCGCTCAAATGGGTGAAGCAGAACATCGCCACCTTCGGCGGCGATCCCGACAACGTGTTTGCATTCGGCGAATCCGGCGGCGGCTTCAAGACCGGCGCGGTGATGGCCATGCCCGCCGCGCACGGGCTGTTCCACAAGGCCGGCATGCAAAGCGGCGCTATGCTGCGCGGCCTGCCCAAAGATGTCGCCACCGAGACCGCGCGGCGTGTGCTGGCGGGGCTCGGCATCGCGCCGCACGACCTGCACAAACTCGACGAGGTGTCGGCGGAAAAACTGGTTGCCATGCAGCTCGATGGCGACAATGGCAAAGGTCCATTGTCGGTGCCGACCAAGGACTGGTCAGCCGGCCATCCCAATCCGCCGGCAGGCATCGCGGCGATCCGCGCCAAGCGTCCGGGCGGCTGGGGGCCGGTGGTGGACGGCACCTATCTGCCGCACAACCCGTTCGATCCGGTCGCGCCGGCGATCTCGGCGCATGTGCCGCTTCTGATCGGCAACATGCGCGAGGAGGCCATCTTCGTAGAGCGCAATAACCCGGCGTTCTTCCATATGGACGAGGCCACCGTGACCACGCTGGCACGCCAGCGGCTGGGCGATGCGGCGGACCGCATCCTCGCGGTCTACCGCCAGGCCATGCCAAAGGCGACGCCGGTAGAACGCGCCATCGCCATCGAGACGGCGCTGTTCATGGGCAACAACACCTTCATTCTGGCCGACCGTAAAGCCGCGCAGCCCGCGCCGGTCTATCGCTACATCGACGGTTACCAGTCGAACTTCCCGATCAAGGGCACGGACTGGACCTACGGCTCCGGTCACGCCAGCGACATCTCGGTGGCGTTCCTCAATACCGATATCTACGACCTGCAGGGCAACGGACCCGGCCTGGCCGCGGCTGCGAAGGCGATGAGCAGCTACTTCGCCAGCTTCGCACGCAGCGGCGTTCCGACCGCCGAGGGGCAGCCCGCCTGGCCGCGCTACGACGCCGAGAAGCGCGCGGTGATGCTGCTCAACAGCACGTGCCATGTGGCGGACAATCCGAATGGCGCAGAGTACAAGCTCTGGGAGTCGCTCGGCTGGGGGTGAGAGCCGCTCAGCCCGCATGCCGCGGGCGAAGCCATTCGTCCTACTTCGCCCACTGCGCCAGCCAGTCGGCGATGGCCTGGGGCGTCATGTGACGAGCGTCCTCCAGCGCGGACATGTCGTCCTTGTTGACGAATGTGCCGTCCGGCTCGGCGACGATGATCGCCGGCACGCCGCCGCTCTTCAGCCGGTCGACGGCGCCGAAGCGCGAGAGAATCTGCAGATTGCGGTCGAAGCGGCCGACATCGACCTTCACGACCTCGAAATGCGCCGCCATGAAACGCTTCATCTCGGGAAGCTGCATCAGATTGGCGAGCACGATGCAGTCGCCGCACCAGTTGCCGCCGAAATCGATCAGCACGCGCTTGCCGCTCGTCCTGGCGCGGGCGAAGGCGGCGGCGACGGCCGCATCGGCATTCGCGCCGGTGTCGTAAGGCGCCTTCTCGACGATCGGAAGATCGGCCAGCGTGGCGATGCCGATCCGGGGCGCCGGGGCCGCGAAGGCCGACGCCGCAAGAAACGGCAACGCCGCGAGCGCCAGAAGCAATGTCCTTGTCGTCATCGATCCCACCCGTGCGGCCATCCCGGCCGGTTTCCGAAAGGATGTATTGCGCCTATCCTAGCGGCCGGCGCTTCGCGCACGCAAACGGTACGCGAAGCGCCGCACCGGGTCGCAGCCCGGACTGCGCCATCCTTGGGGGGATCCATGAAACGCTTCGCACTTGCCGTCGTGCTGGCTCTTGCTCCGCTGTTGCCGCCGGCCCATGCCGCCGAGAAATCCAATCCCGCCTATATGTGGGACCTGAGCGACCTCTACGCCTCGCCCGACGCCTGGACGGCGGCGCGCGACAAGGCCATGGCCGACGCGGGCAAGCTGGAAAGCTACAAGGGCACACTGGGCAGGAGCGCGGCCGACATGCTGGCCGCACTGAGCGCAATCAGCGACGTGCACAAGGAAGTCGACCGGCTCGGCGTCTATGCCTCGCTGAAGGCCGACGAAGACGTGCGCATCGCCGCCAACCAGGAACGCGAGCAGCTGGCGCAGGCCGTGGCGACGATGCTGAGCGAAAAAACGGCATGGCTGACGCCGGAGATCCTGGCGGCCGGCGCCGACAAGGTGACGGTGTTCGAGGCGCGGTCGCCGGACCTCAAGCGCCGCTTCGGCTTCTTCCTCGGCAATGTGCTGCGCGCCGCGCCGCATACGCTGGGCGCGGAAGCCGAAGGCGTGATGGCCTCGGCGAGCAATGTGTTGGCGCAGCCGGACAACATCTACAGCCAGCTGTCCAACGGCGAGCTGCCGTTCCCCACGGTGACGCTGTCCGACGGCACCAAGGTGCGCCTCGACCAGGCGGCGTACAGCAAATATCGCCAGGCGCCGCTGCGCGCCGACCGCAAGAAGGTGTTCGACACGTTCTGGGGCACCTGGAAGAAATACGAAGGCACCTTCGGCGCCTCGCTGAACACACAGGTTCTGGGCGAGGAATTCGACGCCAATGTGCGCCACTATCCGAATGCCCTGGCCGATGCGCTGTTCGCCGACAACATGCCGGAAGGCGTCTACCGTCAGCTGGTGGCGCAGGCGAATGCCGGGCTGCCGACCTTCTATCGCTACCTGAAACTGCGCAAGAAGCTGCTCGGCATCAAGGACGACCTGCAGTATTACGACCTGTATCCCTCGATGTTCAGGCTCGCCAAGCCGCTGCATTTCACGGTGGCGGATTCCGAGCGCATCGGGCTGGACGTCACCTCGGTCTACGGCCCGGAATACACGGCGATGCTGAAGAAGGGCTTTTCCGGGCGCTGGATGGACGTGCTGCCGCGCCAGGGCAAGGCCTCGGGCGCCTATATGAACGGCTCGGCCTATGACGTGCATCCCTATCTGCACCTCAACCACAACGACGATTACGAGTCGCTGTCGACCTTCGTGCACGAATGGGGGCACGCGGTGCACACGCTGCTGGACGACGAGACGCAACCCTACGAGACCTCCAACTACTCCACCTTCATCGCCGAGACGGCCTCGATCTCCAACGAGATGCTGCTCAACGACTACATGGCGGCGCATGCCAAGTCGAAGGCGGAGAAGCTGTACTATCTCGGCCAGGGGCTGGAGCTGATCCGCACCACCTTCTTCCGCCAGACCATGTTCGGCGAATTCCAGCTGGCGATCCACGAAGAAGTGGAGAAGGGCAAGGCGCTGTCGGGCAAGCGGATGACCGACATCTATTGTGACCTGCTCAAGCGCTATTACGGCGACGCCGAGGGCGTGACGAAGATCAACCCGGCCTATTGCATCGAATGGGCCTTCATCCCGCACTTCTATTACGGCTTCTATGTCTACCAGTACGCCACCTCGATGGCGGGCGCCGCGGCCTTCACCCAGGCGATCGAGAACAAGGACCCGGGCGTGCGCCAGCGCTTCATCGCCATGCTGAAGGCGGGCGGCTCGGATTATCCCTACGATCTCTACAAGAAGGCCGGCTTCGACATGGCGACGCCGGCGCCCTATCAGGCGCTGGTGGCGCGCATGAACCACCTGATGGACCAAATCGACGCGCTGGAAGCGGAGAAATAGACGAGATAGCGTTTCCCTCCTCCGTTGACGGGGGGAGAAAGGCGCATTGCTCGCCGACGATAACCGCTAATATTTCTGCACCGAAACGTCCTACTGAATCTGCCAGGTGATGGTGACGTTGGCGGTGACGCTCTGCTCACCGCCGGCGATGGGCGGCGGCGCGGCCGCCAGCGACTTGGCCATCATGGCGAAGACCGGCCGCGGTCCTTCGCCGACACCTTCCTGAATCGACAGGATCGGACCCAGCGTCACGGCGGCGGCCCTGGCAAAGGTCTGGGCGCGGTCGATGGCGTCCTTCACCGCCGCCGTGCGCGCCTGGGCGAGCAAGGCCTTGGTGTCGTGGATGGCGAAGCGGATGTCGCCGATCTGGTTGGAGCCGGAAGAAACCAGCGCATCGAGCACCGCGCCGGTTTTCTTCATGTCCTCGACGGTGACGTCGACATTGTTCGAAACTTCATAACCGACGACACGCTGCGGGCAGGTCACGTCCGGCTGGCAAACCTGATAACGCGGCGACAGCGAGAAGTTGGAGGTCTGGATATCCTTGTCCGGGATGCCGAGCTTCTTGAGCGTGGCGAACACCGCATTCATCGCCTGCGAATTGGCGGCGAGCGCCTGGCTGGCGGTCGCGCCCTGGGTGGAAACGCCGGCGGAGAAGCTGGCTTCGTCGGGCGCGGTGCTGACGATGCCCTGCCCCGACATGGTCATGGTGCGCGGCGCCTGCTCGGCGAATGCCGGACCGGCGCCGGCGGCGACCGCGAAAACCGCACAAAGCGCCAAGCGGCGGAGATTTGAGGCCATGATCTGCTCCCTTTTCCTGAACCCTGCGGCGCACTCTAGTACAAGCCGGGCGGCAAAACTTGGGCGGGCTGTGGATTGCGGCCCCCGATTCCTGATATGCAGCGCGTCCTGAATTGGGGCCTGTAGCTCAGTTGGTTAGAGCTGACCGCTCATAACGGTCTGGTCGCAGGTTCGAGTCCTGCCGGGCCCACCA
>VFSW01007326.1_pt1 | contig 16023 bp, 20 predicted proteins | sample 5358111 | NCBI WGS metagenome assembly VFSW01 (sample SAMN11554181, study PRJNA540505) | mine drainage metagenome | isolation source: sediment from site ElyBrook_90M | place: USA: Ely Copper Mine, Vershire, VT | collected 2017 | reverse complement strand
CATGCTTATCCGGTTAGCGCCCAATGAGTGACGTATTCCGCATAGGCTCGCTGTTCTCCGGGATCGGTGGTTTAGAGCTTGGCCTCGAACGTGCCGGGGTCGGCCGCGTTGCGTGGCAAGTAGAGATCGATCCGAACCGGCGCGCCGTACTCGCAAAACACTGGCCAGATGCCGAGCGATACAGCGATGTGCGCACCTTCATCCACAAGCGAGAACGATCGGAAGTCGAGGTAATCTGTGGCGGTTTCCCGTGTCAGGATCTCAGTGATGCCTCGCGTGGGCGCGGCGGCGGCATCGAAGGCTCGAAGTCCGGCCTCTGGCGTGAGTACGTCAGGATTATTGACGAATTCCGCCCGGTCGTCGTCGTCGTCGAAAACGTCGCGGGCGCCGCAACTCGCAAGTGGCTGCCCTCGGTGCGGGGAGCGCTGCACGTGCTCGGATACCGAACGCGCGCCCTTCGGGTTGACGCGCGAGATGTTGGGGCTCCCCACGCCCGCGCCCGCGTCTTCGTTGTTGGCTACGCCGACGCGCAAGCACAATCAGCTCGCGCCGTCGATGCGGAAATGGCCAGGGTGCGCTCGTTTACAGACCTGGCTAGGCACTGGTGGGAGCCCGTCGCCGGGCGTCTACGAGTGGCTAATGGGTTTCCCGAGCGGATGGACATCGCTCGACTAGAAATGCTCGGCGACTCGGTAGTGCCACAGTGCGCCGAGGTAGTCGGCCGCGTGATCGTTCACGACATCATTAACGAAAGGCGTGCGGCGTGATCGAGACGCGAAAGCCCAACCACATCGACGGCGGATGCAACGCGTGCACGGAGCCCGCTACAGTGATCGTCTATCTCGTACGCGTCGGCATCGGTCGTATCGAGATTCGATTCTGCGACTCATGCAGACGCGAGACCATTTCTGAACTAACAAAGGCGGTCGCCCTGTGAGGGGTGTTAACCGGATAAGCATGGAACGATCAGATCTCCAAGCTGCGTGAGCTGCTCATGACCTACCAAGAACAGCTCGTCAAGTCCGACGAGGATCTCAGCTACTGGAAGAAGGCTCATGAGCTTGCTGCCAAGGAAGCTGGTAAGGCGCAAGCACTCGCGCGGGATCTCGGCCAGCATCTCGAAACGATCCAGCCGCAGCTTGAACTACTCGAACAGCAGAAGCTCGAGCTGACGCAGCTGTGCGACAAGGTTCGTGATCGGATGCGTCGCAAGGAGCTTGCCGAGGAGCAAGCGATCCTCAATCGCAAGGCGGCAACGTTCCAGCCGTTCGCTCCTCGTGCAAATCGGAGGACGTCTTGAAGAAAACGGCTGTACAGATCGTCAAGCAGTTCGAGGCCGACATCCAGACGATCGTTCGCAAGGCGTGGCCCGGTCTCGTTGCTCAGGCGCTGCAGAATCCGAAGAAGCCGAAGCCGAAACGGACGATCTCCGACAGAGAATACCGGTCGACATTGGTCAAGAGAACCGACCGTAAGCATCTATCGCTGGCGCATGCCGTAGAGATCTACGGCTCGAAGCGAGCGGCTGCAGCTGCGCTCGGGCTGGCCGAGACGACCTTCCGCGATCGACTCAAACTCGAGGCTGCTGGTGGCTGAACAGCGCTTCAAGCCTCGAGTCGTACCGATTCAGCCGACGAGCTACGCTCAACAGCAAGCGTGCGATCGGCTCGACGAAGAACTCGAGCACATTCACGAGCCGATCTCGAACAAGGTCGCGTACGTCAAGTCGCAGAGCCAGACGCGCAACCACACGTGCCACTGGATCGGTTGCAATCGGCAAGTACCGCCAGCGCTCTGGGGCTGCCGTCAACACTGGTACATGCTGCCGAAGCATCTCCGCGACAAGATCTGGGCGACGTACGAGATCGGGCAAGAAGCGACGATGTCGCCGTCGGATGAGTACCTCGAAGTTGCCGACGAGGTTCAACGCTGGATTCAGGAGCACTCGTGAGCAAGACTGCGCTCATCATCTGCGACTGCTGTGGTGAGAGACGCGAGCTGGATTCTGTCTACGCTACGATCGGTTCGCCTTTTTCGTCTTCGGATGGTGATTGGGGCGGCCTTCGTTTCGGTTTCAGTGGATACGAAATCGACCTCTGCAGCAGATGCTTAGCAAAAGCCTGCACTGCACTCGGGATCGATCCTAATCGATCGCGAGTTGAAGCTGAGGCGGTTTTGAGTGGCGGCTACATTGCTGGTCGATCGTTACGACATCCGCTCGGCAGGGCAGGTGTCAAGCCGCAACACGTCAAGCTCGTCGAGGATAGCAAGCTTGGACTGACGCCAGAGGATCTGAAGGAACTCGGCGAGCATAGCTATCTCGGGATGGCGACGGGTGGGCCTCCATCGCCTGATGTTGCTTGTAGTCTCTGCGGTAGACCACGATCGGAGCACACGTCATGATCGCAGCGGTCGAACAACCTGGGGCTCTGCACGTGGTTATGTGGACCGGACGAGTAGGTCTTCAGGCCAAAGCGATTACGTACTGTCAACTGCATCTCAATGCAGCCAACGGAGTCGTACAGGTACCTGACAGCGTACTCGAGGGCAAGAAGTGGACGAGCATCAGTGATCCTCGGGTCACGCTCGAGATCTGCAAGTCGTGCGTCGCGCGCATCAGGTAACGACATGTCGAGCGACAGACGTCTATTGCAATTCGGAGATCCTCGACTGCCAGATAGACTCTGGACTAAATCGATTCCGGATCCGAATGGTGGGTGTTGGTTGTGGCTTGGCGCTCTGGGCAGCAAATACGGTCAACTAAGATGGCCCGGCACTACAGCGTCGGATAAAAGGGTCTCCGTTCATATCATCGCGGTGATCGCAGATGGGCGAGACATTCCTGAAGGAATGCAAGTTGACCATAAATGCGAGGCCCACTGCTGCTTCAATCCGCTCCATCTTGACGTGGTGACAGGAGAAGAAAACACAAGACGTCACTTCGTGCGCCATCCTGTCCTGTTTTGTCCGCGTGGCCACGAGAGGATCGACTTATATGTAAGTCCAGACGACTCCGCGCACTGTAGAAAATGTCAGGTGATATTCAATCGAGCGAGCCGTCAAAGAAAGCGGATCAAAGACGGTTCTGCTTAGCCATGTCAATCATCCGTTCACATTGCTTGCTCTGCAATCGGTCTCTCGAACCGATGCCGGGCACCGACTACCAGCAGCATCCGACGGCCGAAGACTGTCTCGTCAAGATCTGCGACCGCTTCGGCATCGCGATCGACTGCGATGTTGCTGAGCCGCTGTCGTTGGAAGTTCCAGCCGACGAGCCGCCAGAGGATTTTGAGATCCAGATCTTCCCGTTCGTCGAGGATGTTCTTGTCGAGATCTTCGAAGCGAGAAGCCTGAAGCGGCTTGGCGGAGTCTCGAGCGGTCGTGGCTGGTCGTCTATCTCGGTCTATCAGCGCTGTCCGTATGCGTTCAAGCGGCGCTATCTCGAACCGTTTCAGGATCGACCGTTCATCATCACGGAGCCGGCTGCTCGCGCGATCGGGACGCTGATCCACGTGTTCTTGGCCGTCTACTACACTCGGATGATCGATCAGAGCTATCCGCTGACTCCGCAGGTAGTACGTGACGAGCTGCTGCTCAAAGCGAATCCAGATCTCGTTCACGAAGGATGGCGCGTCTTCACAGCGTACGCACTCTATCGGCAGAACGACATCATCCAGCCGCTTGCGATCGAGTACGACCTCCGCGACCCGCGAACCGGTGAGAGCTGTCGTTACGACTTGATTGCGTTTCTGCCGGAGAATCAGGGTGAGCTGCTCGCTGGCACGTACGTGTACGAACACAAAAGTACGGACCGTTTCGACGACAATTCACTGAATGGCTGGTCGAATGACGGAGAATGCCTCGGTCAAGTGATGCTCTGGGAGCGACTCGGACTCGACAACCGGTTCGGACCGTTGAAGGGCTTGATCGTCAACCTTCTCGGCAAGCAGAAGGAATGCAAGTTTCATCGGACGCTGGTCGCGCCGCAGTCGTGGCAGACCAAACAGCACAAGAATGATCTGAAGCGTTGGGAAGGACTGATCCAGCTCTCGACTTCGATGAATCAGTTTCCTCGCTCACGAGGGAACTGCATCAACCGTTTCGGCAAATGCGACTACTACGATTTTTGTAGCAGCAGCCCGGAGGAATGATGACAGCGCTAGCCGATGCCCAAAGATTCTTCTGGCTCGAGGGTCTCGTCACAGCCGACGATCCGATCGATCTTCTTCGCCAACTCGCCACCGAGCAGCACCCTCGCTTTGCTGAGCAGCTGGTCAGCCAGAATCGGGCCTTGAAAGCGCAAATCGCAGATCTGGAGTTACAACTCCAATCCGCAAAGGCACATACGAGCTATCTCGAGGTCGCTCTCCAGAACTCGCTCGATCATCCAGCACAACGTCAGACCTCTGATCTAGGGTCAACATCGTCGATGCAGAAGGCACCGTCACCCGAAGCCAGAGTAGATCGGCTCGTCGATCCATCGTTCGTACCCTGTCGAGACGAGCGTTGTCAGCGAGAAGGTTTGCACCAGGAACACAGTCGGCCAGGACTCGGCCGAGGCCCGAGGAAGAGAAAAGAAACCGATGCGTGAAATCGATCTCAAAGCCATCTCGAACACGACGACGCCTGCCAACACGTTCTTGTGCTACGGGGATACTCGTTGCATCTCTGGTGACGCCTTCATCCGTTACCAAGTGAGAACACAGAAGGGCGAACTGCAGAACAGCAAAGGCGGATCGCTCGCGCGGCTGTTCCATCGATTCCATCACCTGAAGTTTCCCGGCCTCGGTAGCTATCAGCGGAAGCAGACGATCGATTCCGTTTTCTGGGCTCCGTCGATGACCGAGGGCGGCCGGCTTTTCCAGAATCGCATCGTCGACTTGATCGATTCAGGCGAGCGCGAATGCGTTCGCGTTCGTACGGTCGGTGGTCTCGAGTTGATCTGCACGCCGGATCATCCGATCGGCACCGATGAAACAGAGTTTGGTTTCAAGCTCGCTAGCGAATTGGATGTCGGCTCGACGGTGCTCACACACAAAAACGTTTGGTGGTCGCCGGAGGCTGAGGAGATCGAGCGTGTTCATCGACCAGAGATCTACGTCAAGTATCATCCGATCGCGAGAACCAGAATTGTGCGTGATCTGGTGCGCGGTTACGAAAACGTCTACAAACGTCTGACGCGTGCTCGTGGCGTGTACGAGGCGAACATGAACGGTTTGACGTTGGATGCGTATGTTGCGCGCCTCAACGATGGAGATCTCAACGGGCTCAAGTTTCTATCGCGTGATGTCGATGTCCATCACAAGGACGAGAACAAGCTCAACGATGTTCCGTCGAATCTCGTCGCACTCTCGCACGCTGAGCACGCGCGAGAACACTTCGTTCTACCAAACGGTCGCCCGCGAATTGGTAGTCATATCGCGGTCAACGACATCGTTTCGTCTGTCGAGTCTGTCGGCAAACATCACACGTACGACATCAAGATGTCGGCGCCATTCCACAACTTCGTTGCCGACGATTTCGTAGTCCACAACTCTGGCAAGACCACGTTCGCCGCGACCTTTCCGCGTCCGTTGTTCCTCAGCGACGTCACCGAGCGAGGCTACGAAGCACTGACCGAGGAGAACTGGAACAACGACGCCACGCCGCTGTTCGAGCCGAAGGTTCGGCCGGTCGTGTGGGGCATCGAGAAGCAGTCCGACATGGCCGAGTGCGTGGCCAAAGCCGAACCACTGATCAAGTCGGGCAGGATCAAGACGATCGCGATCGACTCGCTCAGCTTCTACGCCGACCTCTACATGAACTTCCTGTTGATGAAGCAGGAGAAGCGCGACACTCGCGCCGCGTACGGCGAGCTGGGGATCCATCTTCGCAACCTGCGGATCAGCATCCACGGGCTCGGCTGCAACGTGGTGTGGCTCTGTCTCGCCAAGCATCCCGAGCGCGAGGACGGCAAGCTGCAAGCTCCTGGTGGACCTCTGATCCCTGGTCAGCAGGCCGACAAGTTCTCGGCCGGTGTCGACTACATCTTGCACACCCGGCTCGATCAGCCGCAGCCGACCAAGCCGCCGTCGTTCCACATCCGTACGCGGCGGTACATGGACTACATCGCTGGCAATCGCCTCGGCAGCCGCTCGACTCTCCTGCCCGATCCGTTCGTCGGCAGCTCCGCGGATCTCGCCAAGCATCTCGGCTACGCCGTCGACGCGCTCCGTGCGGCGCTGCCGCCGTGCGGCGGCCCCGGTGGTCGGCAGCCACGTGGCGAACGTCCTCCGCCGGCTGCGGCGCATCTGGCGGAACGGGCCGCCGATCGTCGGCAACGGTGCGGTGAGTGCCGCCGCGATCAAGCCTGTCTCTCCGCCGGTCGCTTCGACCTCCATGAAGGTCACCACCGTCGGCAAGTAACCACTTTTCGAAATCCCTGTTGCGTGCCCAATTCCGGGCAACACGGGGCTCGTCGAAGCAACCAGCAACAAGGAAAAGTCAATGGCAGAGCAACGTCAAGAGTTCGTCGATTTCGAAGTGGAAGCCGATTTCGCCAACGTACAGGAGTTCGGTGGAGGCGGCTTCAAGCAGCTCCCCGAGGGCGAGTACATCTTCGAGGTCTCGTTCGTCGAGCAAGAGTCGTCGTCGAACAACAACCAGATGGTGGTCGTCTACTCCAAGGTCGCCGAGGGCCAGGAGACCGAGGAAGCCGCCGCACAGACCGGTCAGGAAGCGCGTACGAACTACGTGCTCCTGCCGCAGTCGATCGGCCGGCTGAAGAACCTGATGATCGCGTGCGGTGCGCCGCTCGACGACAAGTTCCGTGCGAGTGCCGTCATGGGCGCTCGGTATCGCGGCACGATCGTCCACAGCGAAGGCAAGAGCGAGGCAGGTCCCGATGGCCAGCCGAAGCCGGCTCGGATGTACGCGAACATCACGAACGAGCGTGCGCTCGATTCGACGGTGGCCGCGACGCCTCCGCCGCCTCCGCCGCCGGTCACCAAGGCCGGTTCGACGAAGGTGGCGCCTGCGGCTGTCAAGCCCGCTGGCAACTCGGCTGGCCAGCAGCCGCGTCGAGCGTAGCGGTATGGTCTCGACCACCTAACCAGTGGAAGAGATCATGGAGTGGTGACTCCTCTCCTCGGCTCGCAAGGCCGGATGGGTCGCGGCACGGTTCTAACCCGTGGTTCCGCGATTGAGTTACTAGGGGGTGGTGGTCCCACCCCGACTTTTGGTTTCGCCATCGCTCGCTGTAGCCCAGAACGACCCGCAAGGGCACGCAACCAGCGCTGACTCGATGCTGTCTGGTTACAAGTCAGACCGAAGCCTTCTTCCGTGAGCAGATCCAAGATCAGCACAGAAAGGACAATGCTAGCCGTGGCACGCTTCGGCGTGGCCTAAGCGTTCCCTATCGCAGTCGGGAAAATGTGCAAGCCGAGAACGTTCCATCAGAGTGGCCACTTTGCTCAAGATGGGTTTGGACCGTAGACCACGAGGAACAAGACGGTAACCTCGCTCGGTAGTCAGGACGCGACCGGAACCCAAGACTGCATCTGCTCATTTCAGCGGCTCGAGGCAACTCGGGCCGTTGATCTTTTCGGGAGTTGATCCGATCCCTGTGGATAAGTCTGTGGATCGCTGTGGACGAGATCGGTTCATGAAAATTTCGATCGATCACGCGTGAAAAAAGTTGCGAGATCTCGATCGACTGCGCTATTGAAAATCTCTCGCGCTCGCAACCGTCGTCATCGCGAGCCACCAACATCTAACGCATAGGTCTAACAAGCCCGTCGCCAGGGGGCTGGCCACAATGCTCGAGTGGATCGATCCGTCATCGATTTGTCGCAACGAGTTCTGCGTCATCGAGGAGCTTCACGCGCCTCATCAGGTCAGGAGTCGCAAGGAGCCTAGACCTCGCAGCCATCGACCTCCGTGGGTCTTACCAGCACCGATTGCCCTCGACGAATCCATACTAAGGGCAGTCAGCGACGTCGTGCCTCGCCATTTCATGGCGATCGTCGATCTCGTCCAGAACGACTTCGGCTCGCTGGGAGACAACGAGTATAGTGGCCAAAGGCGAGTCCATCGTCGGCTGCGGATCTTGGCAGACGTCGGGTCGGTTCTGAGGATCGACGTCGGCAAGCGGATGTTCGCGTACCTGAAGCCGACGAGTCGGATCGCTCGCGACGTCGCGTTCATTCGCGACTTGATGCGCGACGTGATCGACGCGCCAGGCGGGTACTACAAGCACTTCGAACGAGCTGCTTGATCCATGAGCCCCCAAGAATCTGATAGATGCGCAGTCGGAATCTACGCCGTCATGGGTCGAGATCCGACAGACGCGCTCGAAATGATAAACGAGTGTTCTGACGTCAGAGTATTGGACACTCTACACAAGATGCTTACCAACGAAGGATCGGCTAAGACCGACAAGGAATTGAACGCGATCATGGCTGGTCCCGTGGCTCGCAGACTCGCGAAAGTCAAAGAGACGATCGAAGCCGGTGGGTGAAGCGCTGCATCGAGGCTCAGCCGAAGGAGCCAACTGCGAGGCCTGCCCGTTCTCGCGTGACGGTCGCCCTGACAACCCCGTCTTCAGCGAATGGCCTGACGATCCGATGTGGATTCTCGTTGCAGAATCACCGGGTTTTAACGAGTGCCGCCAAGGCCGCGTTCTGGTTGGAGCAACCGGGCAAGTAGTCAATCAGATACTACACAAGATCGGTCGGCCTCGTGATCATATCTACTTAGGAAATAGCTACCTTTGCATGCCACAGCAAGGTGTGCCTGTCGAGCTGCGTGAGAAAGCTGCCGAGTGTTGCAAACCAAGGTTGCAAGCCGAGCTAGCTCAGTGGCCCGGCAAGCCGGTGCTCACTCTAGGAGCCGTTGCAGCTCGAGCCCTGATACCTCGCGAAGTGCTCGACGCGATCGATCCGCCGGATGTCCCGAAGAACAAGAAGCGTCAGCAGAAGGACAAGCAGAAGGCGCAGCGCAAAGAGGATCTGAAGAAGGAGAAGACCAAGGGCAGGCAGATCGAGAAGATCGCCAAGCGACGGTTCTCGATGATGATGAAGGTCCGTCGAGACCAACTCAAGAGAGAGGTTCTTCGACGGTATTGCCGTAGGCCTGACCGCGCCTACCTCGATCGCGAGACCGAACGTGACCGAGCACCATTGTGGAACAAAGCTTGGAAAGACGCGCAGCTCGAGTGGTCGGCGACGGTTCAGGAGAGAAGGCTTGCTGACGAGATCAAGAAGGCTCGGAAGCCGAAGAAAGCTGCCAAGAAGAAACCGATCAAGATCACCGACATCGTCGGGACCTTGTTCGACGTCGACATCGATGGCTCTGGAATCAGGCCGTTGGTTCCTGCGATCCATCCAGCGGCGTTGTTGAGAGGCGGAGGCGCGACGATCGGCGGTAGCCACACGCCGGACATGGCGTTCATCAACATCATCTACGACGCGGCCAAGGTCGATGCGCTTGCCAAGGGCAGAGACGTGAGGCTCAAGATCAATGTCGAGTTTGAAGTTGTCGACGCTGATCGAGCTACTCGACTGTTTCTGTCGATCTTGCAAGAGGCATTGGAGGAGCGATCGTGTTCGATCGACCTCGAGACCTACGTCGACGATCCTGATCGTCATCACGCGCTGATGACCTACGTCGCGAAGATCCGCGTCATCGGGATCGCTACTACCAAGCGATCAGTATCGGTTGCCTGGGATCTGTTGCCGGCTTGGTGTTGGAGCTACTTCCAGCTTGTTATTGGATCGATCGAAACGGTTTTTCATCACGGGCTCTATGATCGGTCTGTGCTTAGAGCTTACGGGTTTGTGTTACCGATCGTTGGCATCGATGAGAATGCGCCGGCTTGGCAAGACAGTCTCTTGATGCACCACGCCGCGTTTCCAGGCAACTCGCATCGCTTGCAGACGGTGACAGCTCAATTCTTTGGTGTGGGACCCTGGAAAGCGGAGCACAGAAATCAGGAGGAGACTCCAGACAAGCTTGCAATCTATTGCCTGAAATTTGGCACGCGTATCCAACTCGCAGACGGAACTACAATCCCAATCGAGAAACTAGTCCGGTCTAGATCCAAAGGCCCAGTTTTAGCTTTAGAACATGGTCGAGTAGTCTCTAGAGAGATCACCGGATGGCATAAGAATCGAATCCCGAAGCAGACGTGGATTGAGATCAGAACTGCAGGAACTAGACGATTCGATTCAGGGTTGATCGTTACACCAGATCATCGAGTAATGACCTCGAAGGGTTGGCAGTCAGCCGAGAACATCAAAGCCGGAGATCTTTTATTAGATCATGAGCTGAAGCTCACAAGCGAGGGTAGGGGCGCACTGATCGGGACTCTGCTCGGCGATTCGGTACTGCAGGTGTCACCTAGCTATCGAGACGATCCATTCGTGGCGCCTAGGGCTAGTTTGATCGGTGGTCACACTACAGGATCTTTCTTGGCTCAAGGTAAAGCCGAGATGATTCCGTTTCTCGTTTGTGGTCAGAGCCATATTGACAAGAGGCTTAAATGGATTGGTCGCGGTAAGCCTTTCAGAAGCAAGCCGTTTACTAGTCTATATTCACCGCAGAGACTCGATCTGCGTTCTTTGATGAGCTTGGTCTACGATCGCCAAGGCTCACGACGGATCACACAAGAGGCTTTAGAAGCTCTCGGGCCTGTGGGTTGGGCTTGGTGGTTTATGGACGATGGCTGTCTCCAGAAGCAGTCGTCTAAGCGAGATACACTCACTCTCGCGACCAACTGTTTTCCTGTCGGTGATCTCGAAATTGTACGAGATCATCTTCGTCGTAAGTTTGGTTCGAAGATCCAGTTCTGGAAGGATCATGTAATCAGAATCTACGGTCTTGACGAGGCTGAGGCCTTTGCAACATTCGTGGCCCCGTTCATTTTTGAACGGCAGGCCTACAAGCTGCCTAGACAGCTTAAGAAGCCGGCATACGTTCATTGGGACTGGTCTTCAGGTGGCCCTTCCGAGATTCGTGTGACTTCTGTTCGTAGTCACAAGCCGCCTTATAAGACCAAGACGCACAGATGCAAAGCCGACAACCGCTGGTGTCTCGAGATCGCCGGCACAGGCAACTTTTTCACAACGACAGGATTGGTGGCTAATTGCGCAAAGGATACCGGTGCCACCCATGCGTTGATTCCGGCGTTGGCGATTCACGTCAAGCGGTCCAAGACTGAGGTCATCTACGAACGCGACAAGCGGATGGCCGACATCGCTTCTCGAATGCACCTCGTCGGTATGCCGGTGAGTCGTGAGGTCAACTCGCAGCTGATCGTCACGTTCACGCGGCTGGCGAACGAAGCTCGCCGACTCGTCGACGACAAGGCAAACGATCCGAAGATCAAGGACGCGATCAAGCATCACCTCGCGATCCAGCTCGCTGCCAAGCAGCGTAAGGCCGACTCGAAGGCGTTCGAGGATCGCTACAAGTTGCGGCTCAGTGACCTTCGAAAATCGGACTGGCGGTTCAACGTCAACAACCCGAAGCACATCGCGGCGCTGCTGCAGGGAATGGGCGTTGAGCTGTACAAGCTGACCGACGGGGGGTCTATCAGTACCAAGAAGGATGTGCTCGAGGAACTAGCCGACGTCGGCATCGTCCGCGACATCCTAAAGTACCGCGAGAACGACAAGATGCTCGACTTCGTCGGTCCGATCTTCGATCAAGAGTTCAACGGGCAGATCGTCTCGTACGGCTTCGCGGATCCGTGGGACCGGATTCACCCGATCTGGTCGACGACGAAGATCTCGGGACGATGGGCCGGCTCCGAGCCGTCTGGTATCAGCAACCCGCCACGCGAGAAGGTCAAGGACTACGCACCGACGGTCAACCTGCCGCACGGCACGATCATCATCGACATTCTGGAGAACGGTCGCATCCAGATCGCCGAGCGGCCGACGACCAAGCGGATGTTTGTTGCTAAGCCTGGTCGCGTGATCGTTGGGTTTGATTTTTCGGCCATCGAAGCGAGGGCGCTAGCTCTGATGTCGGGTGATCCATTCATGTGCAAGGTCTTTGCCGAGGGTGGTGACCTCCACAAGGAGTGTGCTCGCGTTGTGTTTCCTGGTTTCGACAAGCTGACGAAGCCTGAACAAAAGACCGCGAGGACCGTTTGCAAAACCTTGGAGTACGCGACGTGGTACGGCGCGATGGACGAGACCGTCTGGAAGGGTCTTCTGAAAGAGGGCTACAACTTCAAGCTCGTCGACGTTCAGAAGTCTCTTGCGATTCTGCGCAACAAGATGAGCGGGATCATTCGCTGGCAACGCGAAACGATTCTGAAAGCCTCGCAGCCGCCGTTCGAACTAAGAGACTTCGTCGACGGTCGACGCCGCGTGTGGCCGATGGGTCAGGTCGAGCAATCACAGGCTCTCAACATTGTTCCTCAGGCCACAGGTGCTGCGATCATGGCGCGAGGAATGGAAAAAATGGATGAGAGGCTCGCGAAGTACAAAGAGGCCTACGCGATCGTCCAAATCCACGACGCCGCTGCGTTCGAGTGCTGGGCTGACGATGGTGAGAAGGTCTTGGCAGATGTTAACGCCTGCTTTCCCCAGGAGTTCAGTCGAGATGGTCTGACGATCCCGTTCCCGATCGAATCTGCAATCGGTGCCTCGCTCGCCGACGTCTAGCGTTTTTGGTTGATCACGTAGCGCTGCCAGAGGTGATGACCCTGTCGGCCGCCGATCACGATCTTGACGTTGCCGGATCTTGCTGAACCGATGATCGAGCACGATCGATTACTACGTCGGCAGTCAGCCGCTGCTGCTCGAACTTCGCTGGCAAGTGCTTTGATCGCCCCATTCTTGGTCAGAAAATACTGATCGAGATAGCCGTTCTGGGTGGCGATGACGTAGCGCTTGGCCATGGGCTCATGATGTCAGACCTTCATTGTAGGGTCTACGGGTGAACCTGACCGATGAGCAGCACGCGATTCTCGCTTACATCAAAGGCGGTAAGGGCGATCTGCTCGTCGAAGCTCTTGCAGGATCGGGCAAGACCTTCGTGTTGATCGAAGGTCTCTCGATCATCCCACAGCGAACCGTTCAACTCACCGCGTTCAACAAACGAATCGCCGACGAACTGGTCACGAGACTGCCGAAACGTAGTGGCTATGTATTTCACGCCAAGACGTTCCACTCGATCGGCCTCAAGGCTGTAACGAGCTACTGCGGCAAGCGACAGCTCGAGATCAAGCCAGAAGCGACCGAATGTCTCATCAACTTCGCGTCCGATGAGCTGTTCAAGGAGCGTACGAAGATCGAAGGCGAGCGCAAGGTTTCCTGGCAGACTCGTCGAGCCGCCGTCAAGCTGTTGCGGACGTTGAAGGAGACGAGGATCGAAAAAAAGCTGAGTCCGACCGCGATCTCGATCGTCGGATTCGAGTACGAGTACCTCGGCAAGCTCAACGATCTAGAAACGAAAGACGCGATCGAGATCACTCGTCGAGCCTACGAAGCTGGACTCGATCTCGATCATCGATCCGTTATCGACTTCTGCGATATGGTTTGGTTGCCGGTGGTTTTGGATCTGCCACTGCCGGCGAGGTATCAGGCCGTCTTCGTCGACGAAGCTCAAGATCTGTCGATGCTGCAGTTCGAGCTTTGCAAGAAGATGCTCGCAATTGGCGGACGGATGATCGTCGTTGGAGATCTGAACCAGCAGATCTACGGCTGGCGTGGTGCTGATGGAGATCGAATCTGGCGCGAGATGAAAGACGCGACCAAGCTGCCACTCACCACGACGTTTCGGTGCTCGAGGGCTGTGGTCGCCGAAGCACAAGAGCTGGTGCCAGCGCTTCAACATCGACCAGACGCCCCAGAAGGCTCTGTCAGCGAGATCGGATTTGCAGACCTCGCACCGACGCTCAAAGCAATGGGCGACGTCTCGACATTCGTGCTGTCTCGCAACAACGCTGATCTTCTTCAGACCGCGCTCGGCTTGATGACCGCCGGCATCGAGTTCCAGTTCACCGCTGGCCAAGAGATCTTCGAGCCGTTGACCGAGCTGATCGAGAAGCTCGACAAGACGACTGTCCCGCGATTCCAGTCGAGTCTCGCAACGTGGTTCGCCAACGAGACGGCTCGTGCTCAAGCCGCGAATGCGACGTCATGGGCCGATCGCGTTGAACAGCAGTACGCGATGCTGATGGCGATGATGAGCTACGCCGAGCCTCGCGAGTTCAAGCGAGTTCTGAGCGATCTGCTTGGCAACACGACCTCATCGATCGTGCTATCGAGCGTTCACAAGATCAAAGGCCTCGAAGCTGATTACGTCTTCCTCTTGCGAGAGACGTTCGCCAGGCACAAGCCGCCGTTGTTTCCTGGCGCCGACAAGAAGGAGCCCGACTCCGAAGAATTGCATCTGGAGTATGTCGCCGTTACACGAGCCAAGCATCACCTGATCTGGGTATCGATGCCAGACGGTGTCGATGTACTGACGCGGATCCTGAAGCTGCAGACCCGCGACGACATCGCAAAGGGCGGCACGATCGGCAAGCTGGCTAAGGATGCTGTCGATCGTCGAGCTGTGTGGTCACGCGAGGCAATTGGTCGATGTCGAACTCACGATCGAGCGCTCAGGCTGACCACCAGCAAAACGCAACGTGTGTGTACCGCTGACGACTGCAACTACTACGAGAAGCTCGTCGACGGTTGCTGGACCACGATCGTCGATCCGCTCAAGAACCTTGAAGCCGATCTTGCTCGAGGGTCTCGTTCTGTTCGTGGCGAGAACGACAGCGAACCAGCCGAGGACTGATGAACGACGAGCTGATCAAGATTTCACTGTCGGCAGCCGTGCCGCTCTGGGTGCTCGAGTTTCAGCGCATGGACTGGTCGAAGCTTCTGAAGATCGCCGAGGTCGCTGGCCAAACCGTCGCGGAGAAGGGCGACATCATCCAGTTTCGATCCAAGAAGAAGGGTGAGACCGCGAAGGCGTTCAACGAGCTAGCAAAGGGCGTCGCGGTTTTGAGTTTCTTTCCGGGTGGCGTTACTTGCTTCGGACTCCACTTCGAGAACAAACACGAGGGTGCTTGATGGTCGCGACGATCGCCAGACGGCCGAAGTCCGAGACGTCGAAGTCTGACTCGACCGTAACTCCGAAGTGGCTCGCCGACATGCTGCCGGAGACGGACCTCGATCCATGCAGCAACGAGCGCTCTCACATCCGATCGCGATGGAGCTACTCACTCGAGAAGAAGCTCGATGGGTTGCTCTTGCCATGGCGCGGCACGGTGTACGAGAACTATCCGTATAGCGATCCGATGCCGTGGATCGTCAAGACGATGTTGGAGCTGCACGGGGGTCGTTGTACTGGCGCGATCGTGCTCGCGAAGCTAGATGCTTCAACTCGATGGTGGCAACTTTTGACGCAAGACGTCTGTTTCCTTGCGCCCGATCTGTGGATGTTCCACGACCGGATCCAGTTCGACGAGCATCCTGATTTGATAGAGGAGCGCAAGCAGGAACGGATCGCGAAGTTGATCGCCAAGGGCAAGCCGATTCCTGCCGGGATCAACGGTGAGTCATCGAACAACTTCTGTTCGGTGATCGTGCATCACCGGGGCTTGATGCCGAGGCTGAAGCTCGAGTCGGTTGCTACCAGGTGGACACGCGAATGAACAGCAAAACGCGCCGCGACAGAGACGGGGCGGTGGCCATGAAGCCCAAAATCTTCGTCTTCTGCCAAGGCTGCCAACCCGGCTGGCACTACCACACGGCGCTCGCCGAGGACGGCACCGCGATCGCAGGCCACGTCTGCTCGCACCACGGCTTCGCGATGCACGACATGGGCGTCGACGAGAACGGATGGAAGCGCGACCTCTACGCGAAGCACTACCCCGACGGTTTCGAGGTCGTCTACGTCGAGTTGAACAACGCCAGCAAGCTCGCCGACTACCCCGAGTTGGCCGAGGCGTTCCGGCGAAACAAAGAGAAGAACCCCGACGAGGCGAAGGCCGCTGAGGAGGTTGCGCCATGAGCGCGTATTCGATCGCGATGA
>VFSW01007325.1_pt1 | contig 16023 bp, 19 predicted proteins | sample 5358111 | NCBI WGS metagenome assembly VFSW01 (sample SAMN11554181, study PRJNA540505) | mine drainage metagenome | isolation source: sediment from site ElyBrook_90M | place: USA: Ely Copper Mine, Vershire, VT | collected 2017 | reverse complement strand
CCCCTGTCAACCGCCATTTCAGCTTTCCGGGCTTGACCCCGTTCCACGGTTATAGGTTTCGAGGAAATGGTGATAGAAAAGTGATGGATTAACTACCCTTCTTGGCATTGACGTAGGCAGCCAGAATCTTGTCATCCAGCCTAATCAGAGGTCCGTAAGCTCGCACGCCCAATTCGCTAAGTGGAATCTCCACATTCAGTCGCCTGTATTTGTTTAGTTTGACGCGAAGTTGAAATCTGGAAGCCTTTTCTTGCTGATCTTGCTTGTAATTTCCGCCTCTGCCTCCCCAAAAATTTTCTGCTCGTAGGCCATCAAGAGTGTGTGTGAACCATCTTGTTTCATGGGATACCGTAACTTCCAGTGCCATAAATGACCAGGCTTGTATTCCGTTGCAAGTATATCTTGAGGCGGTTGATTAGGAAAACGCTCGGGCTTGTGGATCAATATCCACCCCAAGGTACCCTTATCTATGGCGGACGGATGCTTTGGCAAATTCACCGATCCCCCGAAGCGCTTTCCAGACTTCATCTGTTGCGCTGGCTTCGGAAGTTTGTCGTATCCATCCAAAGTCGCTTTTGAGATTGCTTTCGATTGCAGCCACAGCGTTTCAAATTGCCCGATTAACTCTTCAACAATGTGGCGATCACCGACCATCATCCCCATCTCGACATTGGAATTCAGCCCTCTGTTTGTCAGGTTCGATGAGGTCACAACCGCGCCATCGTGATCTTTAATGAGAACTTTGGCATGAAGGTCTAAAATAAATTGGACGCTGCATTTTTTATCCTTCAGCAACATTTTTATGGCGGCTGTTGACTGAATTCCTGACTTGACCCCGTTTTCCGTCAGCGCAAGCAGGAACCGTTTGGACACATCTTTTCTTGCTTTTGTGAGGATGAACTTGACCGTATCCCTGCTGTAAAACGGCACCAATATCCGCAATTCGTTTTGGGCGGATGAAACAAATTGCTCGAATATCGTGCGCCACGGTGAGGTTATGAGTTTGGATGCCATAGATTGCACAGCCTAGCCTACGGCATTCGGCATTTGCCAGCGTTTGATGCTTGCTCGCCATTCCGGCAACGAGCATCGTTTCATATATTTCTGATGATGGTATTATTGTTTCTTCTGACTCACCATCTAAACCACCTGTCCAGTTTTCGGGGAGCACTATAAGGTATGGGCGCATCAAAGAATCCTGGATGCGAGGCACGGCGTCGGGACGTACGCAGGCATCATGGTTCTGTTCGCCGAAACGAAACTGGACTCGAGGTCTCGCGAGGTGGTCGAGATATGCGTTCCGGAGCAGTGGTTTGTTTATCAGTCCCTGCTTTCGCGGATGGAACGAATTTACTATTTCGACATCCCGGATCGCTATCTTGCGCTGGCAGCAAAGCACCCGACCCTCTTCCACATCAAACAATTCGCGCACTTTTTCAACGAAATAGATCGGGTTCTTGGCCGTTAGCCTTCGGCGCCAACGCGCGCACCGGACGATTATGGATCGCGGATCTTTGCGAAGGCGCCAAACCCGTCCACCGCCTTTTGCCCTTTGGTTTTAAAAAAACCAGAAAATAGGAGTGGTTCTTTCGCGCGTGCGCCTGCTGAAGCATGGTGCTGACACCGGGCCTGCCATTACGAACAACGACGAACAAGTCCTCGATTACGAAACCGTATGCATTCAGCTCATTTATTAATTCAACGTGAGTCAATCTTTGCCGATTCGCGCACACTTCATCCTGGCATTTTACTATATATATGCCGCCCTCCCGCAGGACGCGCCAAGCCTCTTTCGCCGCGGCAAAATATAAATCAAGGACGGCATCGTGGTACTTTTTTTTGGAGCTGGCGGCATTGTTTTTGTAGTACGCCTCAAAGTTCTGGTGACCGACGTGCGCGCTTCCACCGGGCGTATGCATGTATGGCGGGTCAAACACGACAGAGTCAAGTACAGCGGATTCGTACGGCAGACACCGACAGTCCACGCCGGACCCGAGGTCTGTAGCCAGGAGGTTGTAACTGTCTTTCGGGACGCATCGCCAGAAAACGCCATTGCCGTGGGTGACGTCGGCAACGGTGCTGCCAACCGGAACGTAAAGCGAGAGGACGTGTGGAAAAACAAAATCATTCGTACCCACGTAAGCACTCAGGACCAGGTCGTTTGTTGGAAACCCCGCGGGCGTCTTTCGTTTTCCGCGCGGTCTTTTTTCGACAACTTGGCTTGAGTCTTGCACTTGTCCGTTCATTTATAGTCTCACTAGCAGACAAAGAACGTCGATTCAAGCCCTGGATTTGACCCGATGGCATTGACATGCGCACAGGCCCGCTCATTTCGTATTGACAACCTTAAAATCAAAAGGTCTCGGGAGGCGGCCATAAACCCACGACAGGCTTTCGGCGGCAGCGCGCGCCCGTGCGCAGAATGTTGACTGAGCCTCCTTTTCCGGGTATTTTTCGATTATGAGCAGGGAAGAAATCATCGCTGAAATCCCGAAGTTCTCGCACGAGGACAGACGGGAAATTATGCGCTGCATCATCGAAGCGGAGGAGGAGGCTGCAATGCCGGCCGATTGTGATCAAAGGGCACTTGAGCGGTTTCTAACGCACGACGCCATGGAAGCCGACGATGAAAAGAACGCCGCCGGGTGAAGTGTGGTTCAACTTCTTTCACTCGCGCGCTTCGAGGCGCGGCTTGGAGCGTTGACGGTGGAGGAATTCAAAAGCGTCAAGGAAACTCTAATACGCCTGCTGAATCTCCATAGTTAAGCGAGCGTATTGCTCTCTATTTCGCCCAAATTGGATATGCCAGGTGGCGTGGTTTCCAAGGTTTGAATTTACCGGCCCGATCCTCCCGGCGGGAGGCGCGCAGTTCGGCAATGATTTTGGGGTTCTGCGCCGTCAGCCAGTCCTGCGGTTCATCAAGCGTCTCCACCGAGCAGGGCATAGGGGGCGGGATTTCAACAGTGTCCGTTTTCATGTCAGCAACTTACAGTAATCGCCGATCCCGTAAAAATAAGAATTTTAGCCTTTAGCCTTCTCTCGCCAGCCTTTAGCTTCTGCTCCGTGGAAACGCTGGATCCATTGGATGAATTGCTGAGTTGCCGGCTGGATTTGCGCGGGCGCTCTGTCAAGCCTTGCACGATTATTATCTTCGGGGCCAGCGGCGATCTGACGGCGCGCAAACTCATCCCGGCCCTCTACCATCTTTATTGTGAAAAACAATTGCCGGAACCTTTCCGCATCCTGGGTTTTGCGCGACGGCCCAAGTCGGATGCCGAATGGCGGCAGGAATTGCATCTGGCGTTCCTGAAATTTTCCGCCGGCGGGCAGCCCGATTGCGGCAAGTGGGAGGATTTTGCCGCCAATATCGGTTATTGCGCGGGCGAGTTTGGGGAGGCGACCGCCTTCAAGAATCTGGAGCGGCGCCTGACGGGATTTGGCATTGAATCCTTGCGTCGCAACCTGGTTTTTTATCTCGCCACTTCGCCCAGCCAGTTTGGCGAGGTGGTCGGGCAGCTGCACAACGCGCGGCTGCTGGTCAAAGGCGAAGGGGCGGGATTCGTCCAGCGGCTTGTGGTGGAAAAACCGTTCGGCCGCGACCTTGCCTCGGCCCGCCAGCTCAACCAGGAATTGACGCGCTTCGCGCACGAAAAACAGATTTATCGCATCGATCATTATTTGGGAAAGGAAACGGTGCAGAACATTTTGATGTTCCGCTTTTCAAACGCGGTCTTTGAACAACTCTGGAGCCGCCAATCCGTTGACCACGTCCAGATTACCGTCGGCGAGAAACTGGGCGTGGGCGGGCGCGGCGGTTATTACGAGGAAGCCGGCGCCTTGCGCGACATGGTGCAAAATCATCTCCTGCAAGTGCTCGCTTTAGTGGCCATGGAACCGCCGGTAAGCCTGGAAGCCGAGTGCATCCGCGATGAAAAAGTCAAACTGCTCAAGTCCATCCGCGGTTTGGAGCCGGCCCAGACTTCGTTCTACGCGGTGCGCGGCCAATACGGCGCCGGGCAAATCGATGGGGAAACAGTTCCGGGCTATCGCGACGAAGCGAAGGTCAATCCGGCGTCAAACATGGAGACTTACGTGGCGCTGCGGCTGCTGGTGGATAATTGGCGCTGGGCCGGCGTGCCCTTTTACCTGCGCACGGGCAAGCGCCTGCCCGTCAGCGCCAGCGAGGTTCGTGTGCAATTTCGCCCGACGCCCAACGTGCTGTTCGCGGCCCAGTGCGGCCCGAACCTGGACGCCAATTCGATCACATTGCGCTTGCAGCCCAAAGAGGGGATTTCGCTGCGTTTCAACGGCAAGACGCCCGGCGCCTCGATGGAAATCCGGCCGGTGCGAATGCAATTCGATTATCAAGCCGAGTTTGGCGCATACACCCCGGAGGCTTACCAACGGCTGTTGTTGGAGGCCATTGCCGGAGACTCGACTCTTTTTATTCGGCGTGACGAAGTGGAAATGGCCTGGAGCGTCGTGGATCCCATTCGGCAGGCCTGGACGGACCGGCCGCTGAGCGCGGAGGAGTTTTATCCGGCGGGCAGTTGGGGGCCGGCGGCCCCCGATGAACTGTTGGCCAAGCGCGGCCACAAGTGGCGCATGATGACGACCGGACTTTAGTTACTCGTATGAAAAATGTTGAAATGCAATTTCTTTCCGGCGAGCTGGAAGTGGCGCAAAAGGCGGCCAGGGATTGGAGTGCCCTGGCGACCAGTTCCACAAATCCGGATCTGGCGGCCTTTTCCGGCGGACGGATTGCGACGGCGTTTTTTGAGGCCATCACCCAAGAGGCGCGACGCTCCGGGACGACTCTGAGCAATGTGCATTTTTTTTGGGCTGATGAACGATGCGTGCCGCCGGATAGCGCGGACAGCAACTTCCGTCTGGCGCGCGAGTCCCTGTTTGAACCGATGGCCATCGCGCCGGAAAACATACATCGTCTTAAAGGCGAGTTGGACGCAGGGGAAGGGGCGGCGCAGGGCAACCGTGAAATTGGCCGCATCGCGCCAAAAAATGCCGGCGGCATCCCGGTGTTGGATGTGATATTTCTGGGACTGGGGGAAAACGCCCACACCGCCTCCCTCATGCCCAATGCTCCGCCACATGTCAACAATTGCCAGGATGCCTATGTGCATGTTGACAACTCTCCAAAACCGCCGCCGCGTCGAATTACTCTGACTTACGCCGGCATCGCCGCGGCCAAGGAAGTCTGGGCCTTGGTTTCAGGGGTCGGGAAGGACGAGGCGTTGCGCGAATCGTTGCGGACAGGTTCCACCGCGCCATTTGCCCGCGTGTTGCAATCGCGCGCGCGAAGCCGGATTTACACGGACATTCGCCTGTAGCGGCGATGGGCTGGAAAACGCCAAAGTCAAAAATCAAACTTCAAGACTGGAAACAACGGTCGATCAAGCGCAAGGAGCGCGGACAATCCGGATGCCGCGAAACGCGTTCAGCACGAGAAGGTCGTTGTCGCCGGTCACGATATAGTGAGCCTTTCCTTCAAGGGCGCATTCGAGCACCATGTTATCGTCCGAATCGCGCGGCACCGCAGCCAAAAGTCTGGGAATCCTCACCATCCGAAGGAATCCCAAATAGTCCGCCAGCGTGTCGACGGATTGTTCCGGAGAAAAAGGCAGCTTTGCCTCTAATTTCTCGGCCAATTCCTCCATCAATTCCCGGCAAGTCACGGCTTGAATTTCTCCGTCCCGCGCCCGCTCGACGCATTGAAATGGGTTCCCCCGCCAGACCGTCGCGGAAAAAAGAATGTTCGTATCGAAAACGGCTGTAAGAGCCACGGCTATTTCTCGCGCAGCAATTCATTCACGAAGGTTTCGCGCTCGCCTTCTGACAAATGATCCCAGTCCAGCCCACGCTCGGCGCATGCGCGGCGCAACTGCGTCTCGCCAAACCGAATCCGTTCCTCGCGGCGGCCTTGCGCGTCCAGCGCCAGGGCCAGCAAAGCTGTGCGCCTGCGAGCGGCTGGCAACTGCCGGACAATGGCGATCACCTGTTCATCATTTAATTCCAAGACGCTCATGGGATCCAAGAATAACCTGGAAGCCTCGTTGCTTCAATCTCTTTAGAGTTCGCTGTTTTTTCGTTTCCCACGCGGCTGGTTTAAGATTTAATCGCCTTGTGACCACCAAAGTCATTTCCGTGGGCAATCAAAAGGGCGGAGTGGGCAAGACGACCACATCAATCAACCTTGCCGCCTGCATGGCGTTGGTGGGGCATCGGGTGCTGTTGCTGGACCTGGACCCTCAAGCCAACGCGACCAGCGGGGTGGGCGTCGAAAAGCTGGAGGGGCGGAGCGCCTATCGCCCGTTGCTGGGACAGGGAGGGCTTTTGGATAAGATCCGCCCCACGCCGTTCGAGCGATTGGAAGTCATCCCCAGCGAAGTGGACATGTGCGGGGCTGAGATCGAAATCTCGCAAATGGACGATCACTTGCATCGCCTCAGGGACATACTGCAACCGGTGCTGGAACGCGGGCACTTCGACTTTATCGTGATTGATTGCCCGCCGTCGCTGGGAATTCTCACCCTGAACGCCTTCGCCGCCTCGGATTTCTTGGTCATCCCGCTCCAGTGCGAGTATTATGCGTTGGAGGGAATTTCAATGAGCCACCGCGTGCTGGACCAGGTGCGGTCCAATGGAATCAATCCCAGGCTCAAATTGCTGGGAGTGCTGATGACCATGTTTGACATTCGCACACGGCTGTCGGCGCAGGTGGTGAGCGATGTGCGCGACCATTTCGGAGAGGCGGTGTTTGATACCGTCATCCCGCGCACGACGCGCCTGGCCGAGGCCCCGAGCTTCGGCAAACCGATCATTCATTATGACAAGTACAATTCCGGGGCGGCCGCGTACGAGGTGCTGACCCAGGAATTGCTCCAACGGATAAAAAGCCAAAACTGATTACATTTGCCATGCCCAAACAGATTGCCGAAATGCCCGTCGAGACGGCCACGATGGAGTTGGCCGACACCAAGACTTTGAAATTGAAATGGCCCGAGGGCTATGATATCGAGTTCAAAACCGGCCAGTTTATCACCCTCTACTTTCCCGACACGCCCGGTTACAAGCGCGCCTACTCCCTTTCCTCCTGCGCGTTGGACAGGGGGTTCTTCGAGGTGACCATCAAACGCGACGGGAAAATGGGAACGCGAATTGTTGACTGGGTCAAGACGGGCGACAAATTATGGGTGATTCCGCCGACCGGACGGTTCCTGCCCGTGCTGGAGCCTGACAAACATCTTATCTGCATCGCCGGCGGCTCCGGAGTCACACCGTTTCGAGGCTTCGCGCGCGAGGCCACGCGAAGGGGCCTTTCCACGCGGATCACGATCCTCTATAGTGTGCGGACGGACTGCGATATTATTTTTCATCAGGAATTCCGCGCGTTGGAACAGGAAAACCCCAATTTCAGATTCCTTGTGACATGCACGCGACTTCCCTTGGAACACGCCTGGACGGGCCGGCGCGGGCGCATTGAGGCGCATTGGATTCGCGAGCACGTCGCCGAGTTGTCCAACACGTTTTTTTACGCCTGCGGCCCGACCGCGTTGGTGGAGGCAAGCGAAAAACTTGTGCTTGAGGAATTCAAAGTGGCCAAGGAACACATGAAAGTGGAAAAATGGGGATAGCCTGTGGTCACACGCGCCCAAAACATTCATGCTCAAACGAACTCCACTTTACGCGGCGCACCAGAAATTGGGCGCGCGTTTGATTGAATTTGGCGGCTGGGAAATGCCCGTCCAATATACGAGCATTGTGGATGAGCATCAGGCCGTTCGCACTGCGGCGGGCCTTTTTGACATCTCGCACATGGGCGAAGTCACCGTTCGCGGCCGTGCCGCCGTGGACTTTCTCAACGGCGTGTTGACCAACGACGCCCGAAAACTCCAGACCGGCCACGGCCAGTACACCTTGATGTGCAACCAACGCGGCGGTGTTATTGACGACCTTTACCTTTATCGAATTGAGCCGGAAAGTTTTCTGTTGATTATCAATGCTTCTCGCATCGAAGCGGACGTGCGATGGCTCGAAGAGCAGGCGTCCGTTTTTTCGGAACGCGCTTGGGTTCAATTGAAAAATGCGTCCGACGATTTTGGCGCAATCGCCGTGCAAGGGCCACGGGTGGCGCAATTTATCAACGCATGTTTCCCGTCGGCTGTTGCCGAGGCATTGCCGGCGGACTTGCAAAAAAATCAGGTTCTGCGCCTCGATGTGTCCCGTGAAACTGCGCTTATTTCCCGGACGGGCTATACGGGGGAAGACGGTTTTGAAATCGTCGCCCCAGCCAGTTCGATCGAGGCCATCTGGAATCGGGTGCTGGAAACCGGGCGCGCGTATGGATTGAAACCCGCCGGCTTGGGCGCGCGCGACACCTTGCGCACGGAGGTCTGTTACCCGCTTTACGGACATGAATTGGACGAGAATACGACGCCCATCGAAGCCGGCTTGGGCTTCTTTGTCGCTCTCAATAAAGGCGATTTCGTCGGCCGTTCCGTTTTGGCCGCGCAAAAAGAGAAGGGGCCGGCAAAAAAACTTGTCGCCTTTCAAATGACCGGAAAATCACCGCCGCCGCGCGCGGATTATGAGATTTGGAGCGCCGGCCACAATGGCCGCGCCATTGGCAAAGTGACCAGCGGCATGCCCAGCCCAACTCTCGGAATGGGCGTCGGGTTGGGGTACGTCCCGCCCGAGTTCTCGTCTGTCAATACTCCGGTTGAAATCCAAATCCGGGCGGCCCGCGCGCCGGCTCTCATTGTCTCAAAACCCTTTTATAAACGCCGGTGAAAAAGGCGCGATGCGCCAGCCTTGGATCATCCAAGGAGGGTAGGGCACTGCCCGTGCCGCAATCAGCACTGACGCATAAAAAAAGATTTTCAATCGCTCCACCCCGCGTAATCTCCATCGCACTATTATGAGCTCGCAAATTGCCGAGGATTTAAAGTACGCCAAAACCCACGAGTGGGCGCGGCTGACGGGTGAAGTCGCCACCGTCGGCATCAGCGACCACGCGCAACACGAATTGACGGACGTCGTCTTCGTAGAATTGCCGCAAGTCGGACGCCAGGTTAAGGCGGGCGAAGCCTGCGCGGTCGTCGAATCGGTGAAGACGGCCAGCGACGTTTATTCGCCGGTCAGCGGCCAGGTGGTGGCCGTCAACCCGGAACTGGCGGCCCATCCTGATTTGGTGAACAGCGAGCCTTTCGGCAAAGGATGGTTCTTCCAGGTCAAACTCAGCCAGCCGTCGGAACTCGAGCAATTGCTCGCGCCGGCTGATTACCGGACGCAGGTGGGCGATTAGCGGAGAATCTCAGAATCCCGGCGCGACCACGGCCCTGTAGAAACCTTGTTGGGCCGGCGCTTGAATCGTCAATATGCGATCCGGGGCGGTGCTGTAATTAGTGGCCACGACGGCCCAATTGACAAGGTCCGGCGACTCTTCGACGAGATACGCCACATTGCTCTGGCCTTGAAGCGTCAATTGCAGAATTTGCGCAACACCTGTCGGATCCACGCCCATCGCGGGATTGCCGAGCGATGGCGGGGTGAATGCCTGGTAAACTTGCATGACGGGCAGCGCGGCAGTCGTTGACTCATTTGTGCCTGGCGGAGAATAGACCCGCCAAACAGCATCGTAAGCATCCGCCGCGTAAAGATTTCCAACCCTGTCCCAAGCCACATCCCAGCATTCCATGCCGCCGCCGCCGTTGGGGTTCTGGGAAATATTCGTAAGCAGGATGCCGTTTGTAGCATAAAAAATGCTCACCCCGCCGTTCCCGATTCCCCCGCCGTGAGCCGCCACCGCGACGTATGTGGCAGTGGGATCAACGGCGATCCCGTACGCAAGGTCAAGGGAATTGGAAAAAGCTCCGACCTCCCAAATCGCCTTCGTTTCAAGCTGGCCGGAATACGGGGGAAAACAAAACACGCGCATGAGCGGGGCCACGCTCGGATTGTCCGCGCCGTCGACGCTTTGGATCGTGTAAATGTTTCCATTGGTATCAAGGGCCACATCGTAGGGCGCCCAATTCAAATCCGATCCCTTTATAACGGGGATAACTTCCGTGCCTGTGTCGTTTGAGGCAATTATTCCGCCCGGGCCGAGGTTCCAAAAAACGATGCCGACGCCGTTGGTGGTATCGTCCGCCATCCAGATCTGCGTGTTGGTTCCCGCGCCTTGCACGAAAGGTCCGCTAAGCTGGGGGGTTGGGTAGGGATAGTTGTCAGGGCGCAGCACATCGAGATAGTTGGTCGAGATCACTTCATCGAATGCCATCACCACCCCGGCGTCGCTCCAGTCGTTGATATACACCGTATCCTCGTCCGAGATGGAAATTTTCCAGGGACTGTAAAGAACGGCCGGCGAAGAACCCATCGCCCCCCATGTGTAGCCCCCGGCGCTGAAACCGCCCTCGTCGGCGGGGCTGCCGTCTGCGTTATACTTGAATATCCCGAGCGGCGCGCCGCTGGCCGGAGCCGGAGCGCTGCTGATAAAAACCCGCCCATAAAAAGGGCTGTTGGTGTTTTTATTGACGGCGATGGCGGAGGGTTGCGGCACTTGGAACGCCGGGCCGTCGTCGGTGGTATTGGTCCACGTCGAATAGCCGTCGGCCGCGGCCGTTATCCGGATTGCATAGACGCCTGGCGTCACATTAGAGCCGGTCTGATTTTTGCAATCCCACGCAAACACATTGGAGCCGGCCAGTGCGCCGGGATTTCCAGGAGTTGCGAGGAAGGTTCGCACCGCGTTCGTGCCCGAATAAATCCGCGCCGCAACCCCTTCGGTGGCTGGTTCGTTGAGAATATACGAAATCTGGACCGTCTGCCCGAAAACGACTGCGGCGTTGTTGGTCAACCCGTTAAGCTTGATGTCCGTGGCATAAACATTTGCCTTGGCCGACAGTTGGAACCACGCCAAAAAGCACACGGCCAGCATCGTCAGAAGACCGGGGGCGGCGCGCCTGTTCCCATCCCGCATGCCAACGGCATTGCAGGTCCCAATCCGGCCATGTTTGCAAGGAATCAAAGTCTCGTCCCCCATTTTAGCCAACTATCGCCAAAAACTTCTTCATTGACAATCTAAAAAGGATCAATCAATTTATCCGCATTCGTTGATATAACGAATCTCATTGAGAGTGGTGGAGGGACTGGCCCGACGAAACCACGGCAACCGGCGGCAGCGGTTTTCTGCCGCGTCAGGTGCCAATTCCAGCCAAAGGCGGCCCAACGGTGGTTGCCGCTTTTGGAGAAGATGAGAAGAGCACGGTGATTTCCTCTTCTCACTCACGGGAAGGGGTTTTTTATTGCCCCGCCCCAATTGACTTGTGATCGCCGAAGATAATTATATGGACAAACATACAGGCTTCATGAAGGCGCTCAAATGCCGCGAGTGCGGCCGCGAATATGCGTTGACGGCCACCCACGTATGCGAGTTTGATTTCGGACCGCTGGAGGTCAGCTACGATTACGCGCGCATCAAACAGTCCCTCACGCATTCAGCCATTCAATCGCGCCCCAAGAGCATGTGGAGGTTTCGCGAGTTGCTGCCCGTCGCCGGCGAACCCACCGTGGGCTTGGAAGTGGGCGGGACCCCGCTGATTCGCGCCGACCGCCTGGCCCGCCGCCTGGGTGTGCGCGAACTCTGGATCAAGAACGACACCGTAAATTATCCCACCCTCTCCTTCAAAGACCGCGGCGTCAGCGTCGCCCTCAGCCGCGCGCGCGAATTGGGCTTTACCACCGTCGCCTGCGCCTCGACCGGCAACCTCGCCAACTCCGTGGCCGCCAACGCCGCCGCCGCCGGGCTGAAGGCGTATGTATTTATTCCCTCGGATCTGGAGCAGGGCAAGGTGGTCAATTCCCTCATTTACGCCGCCAACGTCATTGGCATCAAAGGCCATTATGACGAAGTCAACCGCCTTTGCGCCGAGATCGCGGGCAAATATCCTTGGGCATTTGTCAACGTGAACATGCGCCCCTATTACGCGGAAGGCTCCAAAAGCATGGGCTTTGAGATCGTCGAACAATTGGGCTGGCGCATCCCTCCGCACACCGTGGTTTGCATGGCTTCCGGCTCGCTCCTGACCAAGATACACAAGAGCTACCAGGAAATGATGAAATTGGAACTGGCGCCCGCGGGCCCGTACAAAATCCACGGCGCCCAGGCAACCGGTTGTTCCCCCATTTCCACCGCCCAAAAAGCCGGTCTGGATTTCTTCAAGCCCGTCAAGCCCAACACCATTGCCAAATCCCTGGCCATCGGCACCCCGGCGGACGGCTTTTACGCCTTGAAAGTCATGAAGGAGACCGGCGGCTCGGCCGAGGACGTCACCGATGATGAAATTCGCGAAGGCATCAAGCTCCTGGCCCAATGCGAAGGCATTTTCGCCGAAACCGCCGGCGGCGTCACCGTGGGCGTGGCCAAGAAACTCATTGCCAGCGGCGCAATTCCGGCCAATGATGCCGCGGTGCTTTGCATCACCGGCAACGGGTTAAAGACCTTGGATGCCGTCGTCGGACACGCCGGCTTCACGCGCGAAATCAAGCCCAGTCTGCGCGAGTTTGAAGTGTTGCTCGACGCCGACACACGCCGGCAAACCAGCGTGTAGGGCGGGCTTCCAGCCTGCCGGTCATTTAAAAATTAGCCATTGGCTCAACAGCAAACAAATAGATATGACAGTTAAAGTTCGCATTCCAACTCCCCTGCGAAAACTCACGCATGACGAAGAAGTCGTTCAAGTCACCGCCACCACTGTGGCCGGGGCCATCGCCGAATTGCAGGGGCGTTTCCCCGGCATAAAAGAGCGGTTGGTGGACGAAGCCGGCGGCGTGCGCCGGTTTGTCAACGTGTACGTCTACGAGGAAGACATCCGTTTCCTGCATAACCAGGAAACCAAGCTCAAAGACGGAGACGAAATGAGCATCATTCCGGCCATCGCCGGAGGTTGAAAAGGAAAACTTCAAAATCCAAAATCCAACCTTCGGATAAACTTCAATCTCCAAAATGCAAACTTCAATCAATGCGCCAAGGCTCGGCAAACCGGGGGCGTTTATCAATCGTCGAACCTGTGAAACGCATGGCCGCCAGTAAAACCAAGCCAACCGCCGCCGAACCCCAACCGGGGCAAATGCGCTTGTGGTTGATGTACCCGCCCAAACTCATCACCACCCCGCTGATTTGGGAATTGGGCCGCAAATTTCCAATTGTCACCAACGTGCGCCAGGCCAGCGTCACCGATGAAATCGGCATCGTTTGCCTGGAAATGAGCGGTCCCCGCCCCGACCTCAAGGCCGCGATCAAATGGATGGAAGAGAAGGGCATCAAAGTCGAGCCGGTCGAAATCGGCGTCATAGAAAGCTAGTGTTGCGACAATAGGAATTGGACCTTGGACATGGATTTTGATTATTGACTATTGAAGTTTATCTGAAGCTTGGATTTTGGATTTTGAAGTTCTCTCAAAATGCTCTCCTCCAAACGCATCCAGTCGGCGTATAAACTCGCCCGCCAATCCTACGCCGACGCCGGTGTGGACACCGAATCCGCGCTCGCTCGCTTGCGCAACATTTCCATTTCCCTCCACTGCTGGCAGGGCGATGACGTTGGCGGCTTTGAAAATCCCGGCGGCGCGCTTGGGGGCGGCTTGGTCGCCACCGGCAATTTTCCAGGCAAAGCGCGCACGCCCGAGGAATTGCGGGCGGATTTGGAAAAAGCCTTTTCCCTCATTCCCGGCCGCCATCGGCTCAATCTCCATGCCAGCTATGCGGAGACCGGCGGCAAACGTGTGGAACGCAACGAACTCGCCCCGGAGCATTTCAAGAACTGGATCGCGTGGGCTAAGTCCCGCGGCTTGGGCATGGATTTCAATCCCACTTACTTTTCCCATTCCAAGGCGGCGGACGGCTTCACCCTTTCGCACCGCGACAAAGACATCCGCGAATTTTGGATCGCGCACGGCATCGCCTGCCGCCGCATCGGCGCGGCAATGGGACGCGAACTGGGCGCGCCGTGCGTGACCAATTTCTGGATACCAGACGGTTTCAAAGACATCCCGGTTGACCGCAAAGCGCCGCGCCACCGCCTCAAAGAATCCCTCGACGCCATTTTTGCCCAACCGATCAACCCCAAACACAATCTGGATTCAATCGAACCGAAACTTTTTGGCATCGGTTCAGAAAGCTACGTCGTCGGCTCGCATGAATTTTATCTCGGTTACGCCCTTGAACACAAAAAGCTCCTTTGTATTGACAGCGGCCACTATCATCCCACCGAATCCATCGCAGACAAACTTTCCGCCGTCCTGGAATTCCTGGATGCGATTCTATTGCACGTCAGCCGCGGAGTCCGCTGGGACAGCGACCACGTCGTAATTCTTTCGGAGGACCTGCAATCCATCGCCCGCGAGCTGGTCTGGAACGGATACCTGGACCGCGTCCATTTGGGCCTGGATTACTTCGACGCCAGCATCAATCGTGTCGCCGCATGGATCATCGGCGCGCGCGCCATGCTCAAGGCCCTTCTCATGGCGCTCCTGGACCCCATCGCCGCCCTGCGCCGCGCCGAACTGGAAGACGACTTCACATCCCGCCTCGCTCTATTGGAGGCCGGCAAATCCCTCCCCTGGGCCGCCGTCTGGGATTTCCATTGCCTGGAGCGCGATGTCCCCGCCGACTCCGACTGGCTGCCGGAAATAAAACGCCACGAACGGGAAGTGTTGTCGAAGCGGCGGCAGAAGCTTGCGTGATCCACGCAATTTTGATTTCCTTCTCCACCGCTTTGAACTCCGGATCGCCGGTGACGAGGTGAGCGTTCTTTTCCTTTGCCAGCGCGGCGGCGAACGCATCGGCCAGACTCATTTTCTGCCGGGTTTTGAACTTCGCCGCCACCTTTCATGCGTAGAGGGGAAGTCTGGTTGCTCCATCTGGATCCGATGTTGGAATGCCCGGGCTTCTGGTCAACCCGAACCTCCCAGTATCTTCTGAGCCGCGCGGCGGACGGCGGCGGCAAGTTCGGGGGGTTGCTCCACTATTGCGTTGCCGCCCCAGCTTAAGACCCAGCGTTCCACTTCGGTGAGACTGGAAAGTTTGAGGCGCAATTCCACGCAGCCGCCCTTAAGCTCCCGCAATACCTGCGATTCGTGCCATTTCTTTTCGCGAATGTAGTCGCCGGCCAGTTCGTTGAAGCGGATGACGACGTCGTGCTGGCCGTGGCCCGATTGCACGCCGAAACTGTCGCGCAACCGCTTCTTGAGCGAGAATTTTTGCGGGCGGACGAATGTTTTGCCGGTCATCTTGATGCCTTGCATCCGGGCGGGAACAAAGGTGCGGATGTCCTTGCGCAAATGGCACCACGCAAAAAGAAACCATTCGCCATTGATGTTGGCCAGATGATACGGGTCCACCAGGCGCAACTCGGTGTCGCGCCGGCCCGGTTTGCGATAGGTCAATTGAAGCTGACGCCGTTGGGCGGTGGCCTTGGCCAGTGTGTCAAATGTTTCCAGATTGACGATCGGCTCGGCGCTGGTGCGAAAGGAAATGGTCTGCTGCCAGTCGGCAAGGTTGAGCGAGACGGTGTCGGGCAGCGATGCGGCCATCTTCTTGAAGGCGCTCAGCAGCGGACGCTCGAAGGTGGTGCCCCGATATTGCTGAAGCGCTTTTTCAGCCACCAAAAGGGCGAATAATTCTCCTTCGGTGATCTGGAGGGTGGGAAACGCGCTGACTTCCTCGGTGTAGAAGTAGCCCTTGCGGCTGCTGTTGTAATCCAGCGGCAAATCCAGGCGGTCGCGCATGAATTCCAAATCACGGTGAATGGATTTTGCGCTGACCTCCAGGTCCTTGGAAAGACTCGAGGCATTGGGAAAGTTCCCGGCTTGAATGGCTTGGTGAATCTTCAGCATTCGTTCCACCGGCGGACGGGAATGGAGAATTCTTTCGGATGCGGCGGTCATGGCTTGCCCTTTGGGCGTAACGGCGGGCAGGGAAGTGCCGGCGCGGATTTAATTTCCC
>VFSW01007324.1_pt1 | contig 16023 bp, 10 predicted proteins | sample 5358111 | NCBI WGS metagenome assembly VFSW01 (sample SAMN11554181, study PRJNA540505) | mine drainage metagenome | isolation source: sediment from site ElyBrook_90M | place: USA: Ely Copper Mine, Vershire, VT | collected 2017 | reverse complement strand
CGGCTGATTGCCGACGAACCAGCTGCGCGCATCGGCATGCGGAAACAGCCTGGGCAGCTTTTCGTAGAACTCGTGGTCGGTGGCGATGATCGCAGTCACCGGCGCCTCCATCGTCTTGGCCCGGTTGCCCTCGGACAGGAATGGCTCCAGCGTGGCCTTGGCCTCCGTCGACTTCACGAACACCACGCGCATCGGCGAGGCATTGGCGCTGGTCGGGCCGAACTTGGCCAGGTCGTAGAGCTGGTGCAGCTGCTCGTCGCTGACATCTCGCGGCAGCCACGCGTTGAACGTGCGGGCGTGGCGGAACAGCTGGTCGAGGGTGGCCTCGGAAAGCAACTCGTTCATGGGTATTCCTCTGCGGCATCGACGCGCCGACAATGGCGCTGGATCGTGCAAGTGTATAGGCGGGCGCTCAGCGGCAGATCAAGGCTACGGGGAACGTACTGTGTTCATTGGCGAAACAATCACGCGCCACCTGCGCCCATGCTGAAGCGACACGGCGAATGCTGGGTGATCACCGATGCCGCCACCGGCAACCAGCGCCAGGCGCTGGCGCTGGCGAGCCTGATGCAGATGCCGATGCGCCACCTGATACTGGAGCCGCGCGCGCCGTGGTCCTGGCTGGCACCGCGACTCAGCCTGGGCGGCCGACTGGCGCTGCCGCCCGCCCAGCGCCCGCTGTTCGCGCCGCCGTGGCCGGCGCTGGCGATCGGCTGTGGTCGCGCCGCGTCGCTGTTCACGCGGCTGCTGCGCCGACTGTCCGGGGGCGACTGCTACACCGTGCAGATTCTCGATCCGCGCCTCGACCCGGCGCTGTGGGACACCGTGATCGCCCCGCAACACGACCGCCTGCTGGGCGCCAACGTGCTGCAGCCGATCGGCTCGCTGAACCCGGTGGATGACCGGTGGCTGGCCGATGGCCGGGAATCCTGCCCCCAGTTCGCCGAGCTGCCGCGGCCCCGGGTCGGCGCCCTGCTCGGTGGCCCGCGCAAGGGCATCGCGATGGATCTCGATTACGCCCGCCAGCTGGCCACACAACTGATCGAACGCCAACAACAGGAAGGCGGCAGCTTGCTGGCGGTCGCCTCACGGCGGACGCCGACCGTGATGATCGATGTATTCCGTCAGACGCTGGGAGACCTGCCTGGCTTGGTCTGGGCCGGCCGTGACGATGGCAGCAACCCCTATCCCGGCGTGCTCGGCTGGGCCGACCGGCTGGTGGTCACCCCCGACTCGGTCAACATGCTCAGCGAAGCCTGCGCCGTCGGTTGCCCGGTACAGACGTTTGTCACGTCGCCCTTGCCGGCCAGGATCGAGCGATTCCACCAGTCGCTGCGCGCCGCCGGTTTTCTGGAACAACCCGGGTTCCCGCCAGACGCTGAACCCGCCGTCTCGCCGCTGCGGGAAACCACCGCGCTGGCGGCCATCGTGCGCGAGCGGATCGATGCCCGCCTGAGGTATCGCTCAGGCGCCCCGGCGTAACCAGCGCAGCCGCCCCGAGGCCAGCAATCCCTTGAGCTGCGGCGCCAGCGACGCACCCAGAATTTCGCCGGTCAGCGGCTGGGTGGCCACCAAGCCGACGCAGGCATTGCGCCCATCCTGCTTGGCTCGATAAAGGGCCAGGTCGGCCAACTCCAGCGCAGCATCAAAGGTGGTCTTGTCAGCATGGGCGGCCAGTGGATGCATGCTGAAGCCGATCGAGCAGGTCAGCGGAATGCCACCACCGCGGCCATCCGCAAAATGCCTGACAGCGATGTCGTGGCGCAGGCGCTCGGCGATGAGTTGCACGCCGGCGATGTCGACGTCGCGCAGCAACAGCAGAAACTCCTCACCGCCCCAGCGCACGGTGATGTCGCTGTCGCGCCGTGCTTCCGAAAGCAGCCCGCCAAGTTCGCGCAACACCGCGTCGCCCACGGCGTGGCCGTAACGGTCATTGATGCGCTTGAAGTGGTCGATATCGATCTGCAGCACCCCGACGCGCTCGTCGCCCGACAGCACGGCGGGCAAGTGCGACAGCAGATAGCGGCGATTGTGCAAGGCGGTCAACGCGTCGGTCTGGCTTTCTTCGGCCAGCGCCAGGTTGCTGATGCGCAGGCGCTCCAGTGCGCGCGCCAGTTGCTCGGTACGCTGATCGACCTGTACTTCCAGCCAGGCATGCCGGCGGCGCTGGCGGCGCACGACCCAACCGACCAGCAGGATGAGGGCGATGCCCATGAGCATGATGGCGGCGACGCGGACCAGCTCCCGCTCGTACCAGAGGGGCTCGACGCTGATCAGCAAATCAGCCTCGGGACCATAGCCGTTCGCACCGGCAAGTACCGCGGCAACGCGAAACCGATAGTCGCCGGGCGGCAGATGGGTATAGAACGCGGTGCGTCGCGTGCCCGCATCCTGCCAGCCCTTGTCGTAGCCCACCAGCTGGTAGTGAAACGCCAGCGTGCCTATACGCAGGTAAGGCGCCGTGTAATTGATCGCCAGGTCGCGCTGGCCCGGGTCCAGCACAAAAGTTCGCTGAGGAATCTGCCGCCCACCCGGTTCGACGGATTCGATCCTGGCCGGCGGTGACTCGGGCGCAGCGCCAAGTGCGCGGGTGTCCACGCCGAGCGCACCATCGGTGGTGGCGTACCAGATGACCTTGCCATCGACCAGGCTGCGCGCACCGCCACCGCCATTGCAACATTTCGCGTTGCGCAGGCTGGTGGCACGATCTTCCCCGGCCAGCAGTTGCGGCGACACCCGGCGCAGCGGGGAACCCGGCAGCGGCAGCTGCGCCAGCGGCAGTCGCCAGGCCCCGGCGATCGAGCCGACGTAGAGCTCACCGTCGAGCACATCGAGGGTCCAGGCATTGTCACTCGGCAGGCCATTGGCCTGGCCGGTCATACGCAAGCGTCCATCGCGCATGAGGCCGATACCGGCATCGCTCGTGGCAAGCGCCAGCACGCCAGGCTCGAGCATGACCAGGCGGGAAATAAAGTGCCCCGCCAGCGGCCTGGCCCATGCCGGTTGGCTCAGCTTGCCATCACGCCATTCGCGCACGCCGTCTTCCGTGCCCAGATAGAGGTGATCCGGTGTCAGCGGCAGAATCGCGCGGATGATCGCCGCCGCCCCCGAGACACCCGTGTCGATTCGGGTGAGGTGGCCCTGATGCCAGCGGTAGATGCCGCCGCTGGTACCGATCCAGACATCACCATCGGCCGATTCGCGAATGACATTGATCTGCCACCGCGCCAGCACGGACAGCGCCACTGGTGTGACATCTCGTGCTGCGTCGAACACGGCGATGCCCGCTCGGGTGCCTACCCACAGTCGTCCGCGATGGTCGTAGTACAGCTCGTACGCCGACGGATTGGGCAAGCTGCTGCCCGGAATGAGCACGTGTGTGCTGTTGCCGTCGACCCTCTCCACATCCGAGTTGGTCCCAATCACCATCTGCCCGGCCGGCGCGCGCACCACGCTCCATACCAGCGCATCGGCCAGACCTTCGTGCCTGGACATACGTCGAGTCCAGCCATTCCAGACCCGGTAAAGCCCCGCCACATGCGTGCCCATCCACAGGTCGCCGGCGCGATCTTCAAACAGTGCCTGGATCCATGGGTGGCTGGAGAGGTCGTCGTCGCCAATACGCTCCAGACCCGCCTGGAGCGAGCGGCGGTAGAGTGCCTGTACGGTGCCGATCCACAGGCTGCCGTTGCGGTCGGTGAGCAGGCTCTCGATCGAATGGGTATCGAGGTCGGCACTGAGGCCTGCGTCAACGATGCGCTGGCCATCCAGCCGCAGCAGTCCCTTGTGCGTGCCCAACCAAAGGCTGCCGCCGGCTGCGGCAAGGTGGGTGATCGGCGCCAGTTGTTGCTCCGGCAGGTCCTGCTGCACGCAGGTGCTCATCGCGGTGTTTCTGTCCGCCGCCCGATGGCAGACACGCCCAAGCCCGCCGATCCACAACGTCTTTCCATCGCGCAGCAGGCTGTAAGCCGCACCCGCGTAGCCAGTCAGCGGCACGATCTTGCCGTGCTGAATACGCGCCAAGCCCTGCGCTGTCGCCAGCAACGGCTGGCCATCACCGGCATCGGTGATCGCATGGACTGCCGGCCCGCCAAGCATCGTGAATTTGCCATCGCGCTCGCGCAGTAGCCCATGCGCCCCACCGAACCAGACCTGCCCGCTCGGATCAGCCCAGACCGCGGTCAGCATGCTGGTATCGACGCCGGTATTGCGCCGATCGAAGGTGACGAATCGATCGCCGTCGAAGCGGGCCACGGCGATCTGCGTGTTGATCCAGAGAAACCCGGCCTTGTCCTCGGCGATGCCCAACACGGTGATCTGCGGCAGACCCTGCTCGACGCTCCAGTGGTCGAGCACAAAGGAATGGAACGGGATCTGCGGATCCAATGCCGCCGCCGGCCGCATGGCCAGCATGCAGACGGCTACCGCAAAAAGCATCTGGTAAGACCTTCGTGCCATCGTATTCCCTGCCGGGAGCTGGAGGTATCTCGGCGCGCAAGCCCTGCCATTTCTTTGCGATCTTGCACATATGACGCGCGTATCGACAAGTGTGGTGCATCCGCGTCATGCCTTTTCGGCCGATGGCGACCAACCTCGATACAGGCGCATCCGAGGGGCCGGTCTTCCAGTCTGCGCGGTGACCATGCCGCTCCCTCGAACCGGAAGCCTGCGCCAGATGGCGCCATGGCCACTCAGCCCGGAGCCACCGAGGTGGCTAAATGAAAGCCGAGCGCATCGGTGACCCCGCTTACGCCGGCGCACAGTTGCTCCAGCGCAGGCTCGCGCGGTGCGATGCGCGAGCGCAGATCCAGCGTGCAGGCCAGTGCCCGCTGCAGCAAGTTGGCATGCGCCATGGTCAGGGTCGCCGCCTGTGCGCCATCGAGCAAGCCCGCAGTACGGCAGGCCTCGATCAGACCGGCATTGGCGGTAACCCCAAGCAAACCGGGCTGCTGTGCCGCATGCGCCAGCACCAGCCCCTGCAGCGCAAATTCGATGTCGAGCAGGCCGCCATGGCCCTGCTTGAGATCGAACCGGCGCACGTCGGAGCGATAGCGCTCGGCGCGCCAGCGCTGGCGCATGCTGCTGACCTCGGCCAGCACCGCCGCACGCTCGCGCGGCACCGCCAGGGTCGCGCGGCGCACCGCCGCCAGTTCGACATTCAGCGCCGCGTCGCCGGCGACCGGGCGCGCGCGCAGCAGCGCCTGGTGCTCCCAGGTCCAGGCGCGGCCGCGCTGATACGCCTCGAAGGCATCCAGGCTGCTGACCAGCAAACCCTTCGAGCCGTCCGGCCGCAGTCGCGTGTCGACTTCATACAGGCGCCCGCCGCGGGTCAGCACGGTGAGCCAGTTCATCACCCGCTGGGCCAGCCGCTGATACCAGCGGAAGCCTTCCAGCGGACGCGCGCCGTCGCTCAGCAGCTGCGCGCGGCGGCTGTCGTAGACGAACACCAGATCCAGATCGGAGGCGAAGCCCAGTTCCTCACCACCGAGACTGCCGTAGCCGAGCACGCCAAAGCCGGAGCCCGTGCCGGGCAGCCGTCCGTGCTGCGCGATCAGCTCGCGCTCGGCCAGCGCGGTCACCGCCATCACCACCGACTCGGCCAGCGCAGCCAGCCGGCGCGCAGTGGCGACCGCGTCGGCGCGGCCATCGTTGAAGGCCAGCCCAAGCCGGAACGCGGTGGAGGCCTTGAACTCGTTGATCCGTTCAAGCTCCGCCTCGGCCTCGCGCTCCTCCAGCGTGGTCAGCACGCGGGCGAGTTCGGCAGTGATGTCGGCGCGCTTGAACGGCAACTGGTCGATGCGCGGATCGAGCACGTCGTCCAGCAGCAGCGGCTGCGCGATCACGCGCTCGGCCAGAAACGCGCTGTCGCCGAATACCCGCACCAGCCGCTTGCGCGCGGTCGGCTGCTCCTCCAGCAGCGCCAGGTAGGCCGAGCGCCGCGCCCCCCCCTGCATCAGCCGGCACAGCCGCAGCAGGCACGGCACCGGCGCGGCGCTGATCCGGGCCGAGGCAAACAGCTGCGGCATCAGGTGATCCAGCCGCTCGCGCGAACGCGCCGACATCGCGCGCACCGGCACCGACTGCGGCAGCTTCAGCAGCGCCTCGGCCAGCTCGCCGCCCGGCACGAAGCCGGCGGCTTCCAGCATGGCCGCGTCCAGCGATTCATCGCAGGCATGCTGCCACAGCACGCGATCGGCCGGCGGCACGCTGGCCGCGCGGCCGCCCTGCGGCATCAGCACGGCGGCGAACTCCTCGCTGACGATGGCGCGATGGGCGGCCAGCGCCGCGGCCAGCGTGTCCCAGTCGGGATAGTCCAGGCTGAGCGCAATGCGCTCGCGGCTCAGCGCATCGTCGGGGATGTCGTGGGTCTGCGCGTCGCGCAGCATCTGCACGCGGTTCTCCACCTGCCGCAGCAGCACGTAGGCCGCGCGCAGCATGCGCGCGCGCGCACCGTCGATGTGCCCGCGCGCCTCGCAGGCCACCAGCGCGGGCAGCAGCCCGCGCACGCGCAGGCTGGGTTCGCGGCCGCCGCGGATCAGCTGGGTCAGCTGCACGATGAACTCGATCTCGCGGATGCCGCCGGGGCCGAGCTTGAGGTTGTCGGCCAGATCCTTGCGCGCGACTTCCGCATCGATCAGCCCTTTCATTTCGCGCAGACCGGCGAACGCGGTGTAGTCGAGGTATTTGCGGAACACGAACGGCCGCAGCAGCTCCTGCAGCTGCTTGCCGGCATGCCGGTCGCCGGCCACCGGACGCGCCTTGATCCAGGCGTAGCGCTCCCAGTCGCGCCCCTCGCTCTGGTAGTACTGCTCCATCGCGGCGAACGACAGCGCCAGCCGGCCGGCGTTGCCGAACGGGCGCAGGCGCAGGTCGACGCGGGCGCAGATGCCGTCCATGGTCGGCTCGTGCAGCAGGCGCACCAGCTGGCGCCCGAGCCGCACGAAATACTCGCTGTTGTCGAGACCACGCGCGCCGTCGCTGTGGCCGCTGTGCGGATAGGCCAGCACCAGGTCGATGTCGGAGGAGAAGTTCAGCTCGCTGCCGCCGAGCTTGCCGAAGCCGATCACCAGCAGCCGCTGCAGCTGGCCCTCGGGATCGCGGCTGTGGCCGTATCGCGCGGCCAGCGCGCGCTCGGCCCAGCCCAGCGCGGCGCCGAGCAGCGCCTCGTACAGCACGCTGGTGGCGGACAGGATCTCCGGCAGTTCATCCAGTCCGTTGACGTCGCGAAACACCAGCCGCAGCGCCTCGGCGTGGCGAAAGCGGCGCAGCGCCTGCATGCAGGCCGCTTCGTCCTGCGGCAGTTTCAGGGCGTCGATGCGCGCGCTGGCGTCGCTGCCGGAGCGCAGCCGCTCCAGCCCCTGCGGCGACAGCAGCTGCGGCTGGCGGCTCCACACGTCAAACGCGAAATCGCTGGCCAGCAGCGTGCGCCGGATGCGCTCGGCCACGCCGGCGTCGTCGTGCAGCGGCACGCCGGCGGCGCGGCAGCGGGCGACCAGGTCGGCGTAACGGTCGTCGATCAGCGCGCGCAGCGCGGGGGATTCATGGGCAGCCATCGCCGCATTGTGCCGCACTGCGCGCGCGCTGTTGTCCCGCAGCCCGCCGCGCGGTGCACCGCTGCCGCGCCGGCGCGTTGAACTGGCTGTGCCCAGGCCCGAGACTCGCCGGGCGACGCCCACCTCGGGTTCATCTGGACTTGATTACATTCCAGCGTCCACCCCCATGACTGCTGCCACAGGACTGCGATGCCGCTGAATTCCCCCCGCCGCGCCGAGCGCTGGCGCCCGCTGCTGCGGCGCAGCGCGCTGGTGTCACTGCTGGCGCTGGCCTTCGTGCTGCTCACCGGGATGCTGGATGGCGGCGCCGGGGTGATGCCGTGGCGGGTGTTGGACCAGCCGCGCTTCCCGCTGGCCAATGCGTGGCCGGGCCTGCTGCTGGCCGGCGTGCTGCTGGTGCTGAGCCGGCGCCTGCTGCTTTCGTTCGGGCTGGCCTTTCTGCTGCAGGGGCTGCTGTACGCCGTCAATTTCCTCAAGCTGGCCAACCTGGGCACGCCGCTGCTGCCGGCCGATTTCCGCATGGTGGGCCAGCTGCGGCGCGGCGGTGCGCATCTGCTGGTCGGCTACCTGCCGCACAGCCCGTGGCCGTACCTCGCGCTGCTGACCGCGGTGCTGCTGGTACTGGCGATGTGGCGCTACGAGCCGCCGCTGTTTTCGCGCCGGCCCCGCGGCAAGCGCTGGCTGGCCGGCGGCGCGCTCAGCGCGGGGCTGCTCAGCCTGCTGGTCGGCCTGCCCGCGTGGGGCACGCTGTACAACGCCCGCGTGCTGTGGCTGGAACCGTGGTCGGCCGCCGCCACCAGCAACCACGCGGGGCTGATCAGCTCGCTGATGATGTTTCATCTGCAGTACGGCCGCGCCAAGCCGAAGCCCGACCGCGCTGCGGCCAGCCGCCTGATCGCGCAGTCCGCGCCGGCGCTGCGCCAGGCCATGCAGGCGCCACCGGCGCCGCGCGTGCTGCCGGACATCGTGGTGGTGCAGAGCGAATCGTTCTTCGATCCACGCATCCTGCGCGGCTACGAGGACAGCGACTTCACGCCCAATCTGCAGCGGCTCGCCGCACACGGCATCAGCGGTCCGCTGCACGTGCCGACTTTCGGCGGCGGCACCATCCGCACCGAGTTCGAAGTGCTCACCGGCCTGTCGCTGCGCTATTTCGACGACCTGCAGTTCCCCTACCTGCAGATGAACCACAAGACCGTGCCGAGCCTGGTGCGCACGCTGAAGCAGCACGGCTACGAGACGATCGCGCTGCACGGCAACGACCCGGCGTTCTGGAACCGCACCACCGCGTTCAAGGCGCTGGGATTCGACCGCTTCGTGTCGCAGTCGTCGTTCCCGGCCGACGCCGCGATGGACGGCAAGTACATGGCCGACAGCGCGATGACCGACGAGATCCTGGCGCAGCTGAAGCAGGCCGGGCCGCCGCAATTCATCTTCGCCATCAGCATCGAGGCGCACGGCCCGTACGACGTCGAGCCGGCGCATGCCGCCGAGCGCGACGCCATCGCGGTGCCGGCCGGGATCACCGGCAAGGACAAGCTGGAGCTGCAGAATTACCTCTATCACATCGGTCACGCCGACGCCGAGCTGGGCCGGCTGGTGGCCGCACTGGCCGCCCGCCCGCGGCCCAGCCTGGTGCTTTTCTACGGCGATCACCTGCCGGGCCTGAGCGACAGCTACCGCATCGCGGGCTTTGTCGATGGCCGGGACATGCTGAACCAGGCCGGCGTCTGGCTGCTGGTCGATCCACACGCTCCGCAGGCCGCGCCGCTGCGCGAGGAAACCGCGGCGTGGCTGCTGCCCGGCAAGCTGCTGGCGCAGGCCGGCATCCGCGACGACGCCTATTTCGCGCTGACCGAACTGGTCGGCGCGCCGCTGGCGGCGCTCACCGCCGCCCCCGGTGCGCCGCCAACGGCCGAGGGCAGCGAGCAGCAGCGCATGGATCGCGCGGTGGCCGCCGTCGAACAGCTGCGCATGAACGGCAAACTCGACCCACTGCTGCCGAACACCGCCCCGCCCGCCACCGGCCGCGCCCGCGGCGCAGCACTGCAGCCACGCACGCCGACCATCGCGCCAGCCCACCAGGCCGAACGCTGACGCAGGCCAGCAGCGCTTCGCCGCATGCCCGGCCGTCGCGCATGCCTGCAAAGAAAAACCCCGCCGAAGCGGGGTTTTTTGTGTGGCTGCGCGAAGAGGCGGACTTAGAAGTCCATGCCGCCCATGCCGCCCATGCCGCCGCCCTGACCACCGCCGTGACCGTGGCCGTCGTCCTTCTTCGGCAGTTCGGCAATGATCGCCTCGGTGGTGATCGCCAGACCGGCCACCGACGCGGCGTGCTGCAAGGCCGTACGCGTCACCTTGGTCGGATCCAGGATGCCCATCTCGACCATGTCGCCGAACACGCCGGTGGCGGCGTTGTAGCCGAAGTTGCCGGTGCCTTCCTTGACCCGGTTGACGATGACCGACGGCTCTTCGCCGGCGTTGGCGACGATCGCGCGCAGCGGCGATTCCAGCGCGCGGCGGGTGATCGCGATGCCCAGATCCTGATCGGTGTTGTCACCCTTCAGGCCCTCGACTGCCTTCAGCGCGCGGATCAGCGCGACGCCGCCGCCCGGCACCACGCCCTCTTCGACGGCGGCACGCGTGGCGTGCAGCGCGTCTTCGACGCGGGCCTTCTTTTCCTTCATCTCGATCTCGGTGCCGGCACCGACCTTGATCACCGCCACGCCACCGGCCAGCTTGGCCACGCGCTCCTGCAGCTTCTCCTTGTCGTAGTCCGAGGAGGTCTCCTCGATCTGCGCCTTCACCTGGCTGATGCGCGACTGGATCTTCTCCGCTTCGCCGGCACCGTCGATGATGGTGGTGTTTTCCTTGGTGATCACGATGCGCTTGGCGCGGCCGAGATCGGCGATCGTGGCCTTCTCCAGCGACAGCCCGACTTCCTCGGAAATCACCTGGCCGTTGGTGAGGATCGCGATGTCTTCCAGGATCGCCTTGCGGCGGTCACCGAAGCCCGGCGCCTTCACCGCAGCGACCTTGACGATGCCGCGGATGGTGTTGACCACCAGCGTGGCGAGCGCCTCGCCTTCCACTTCCTCGGCCACGATCAGCAGCGGCTTGCCGGCCTTGGCGACGGCTTCCAGCACCGGCAGCAGCTCGCGCACGTTCGACACTTTCTTGTCGTGGATCAGGATGTACGGGTCGTCCAGCTCGACCTGCTGGCTCTGCTGGTTGTTGATGAAGTACGGCGACAGGTAGCCGCGGTCGAACTGCATGCCCTCGACCACGTCCAGCTCGTTCTCCAGGCCGGAACCTTCCTCGACCGTGATCACGCCTTCCTTGCCGACTTTCTTCATCGCGGTGGCGATGATGTCGCCGATGTTGGTGTCGGAGTTGGCCGAGATCGTGCCGACCTGGGCGATTTCCTTGTCGTTCGCGGTCGGGTTCGACAGCCGCTTCAGCTCGCCGACGGCAGCCGCAACGGCCTTGTCGATACCGCGCTTCAGATCCATCGGGTTGATCCCGGCGGCAACCGCCTTGAGGCCTTCCTGGATGAACGCCTGCGCCAGCACGGTGGCGGTGGTGGTGCCGTCACCGGCGACATCGGAGGTCTTGGACGCGGCTTCCTTGACGATCTGCGCGCCGAGATTCTCGTAGCGGTCGGCCAGCTCGATTTCCTTGGCGACGGAGACGCCGTCCTTGGTGATCGTGGGGGCGCCGAAGCTCTTCTCGAGCACGACATTGCGACCCTTCGGGCCGAGGGTGACCTTGACCGCGTTGGCCAGGGTGTTGACGCCCTTGAGCATGCGGGCGCGGGCGTCTTCGCCGAAACGTACTTCTTTAGCTGCCATAAAATTTTTGCCTCAAAAATTTTGAATAGGAATGGGGTTTTGCTTTTCGATCGGTAACGCGGAAGATCAGAAGCCGGGGAAGATCAGTGCGCGGACGTACGCGCTCTTGCCTCCCCCACCGGGAGCCATCAGCCTTCCAGCACGGCCACGATGTCGTCTTCCTTCAGGAACACCAGATCCTCGCCGTCGATCTTGATTTCCTGGCCGGCGTACTTGCCGAACAGCACCGTGTCGCCGGCCTTCAGCGACATCGGGCGCACCTTGCCGTCGCTCATGATGAGGCCGGTACCGGCGGCGACGACCTTGCCGCGGGTGGGCTTTTCGGTGGCGCTGTCGGGGATGACGATGCCGCCGGCGGAGACGCGCTCCTCTTCCAGGCGCTTGACGATGACGCGATCATGCAACGGACGCAGTGTGCTCATGGGTGGCTCCAGCTGTGAAGTGTTGTGGGACAAGGCTTTGAGGACCGGGATCGGCGCTGTTGCTAGCACTCAAGGTCGACGAGTGCCAATTTTAGCCACGCAAGAATTCCTTGCAAGAGGCGCGAACCGGCGACCTCACCACTTATTGGGTGAGTACGGCCAGGTTTCAAGAGCGGCGGCGGCATCCGCGGCGACCATCGGCATCGGCGACGCCCCCATCCGGCCCGTCGTCACAAGGTCGCACGCCGCGCCGCAGGCGCAACCCGCTGGGCCATAATGCCGCTCCACCCGCGACAGGCGCGGGTCAATGCCGTGACGGAATGCAGATGCGATCAAAACTCCCTGGCCGGTTTGCCGCCGCCCTGCTGGTGTTGCTGAGCCTGTCGATGGGCGCGCGGCCGGGTTTCGCGCAGGGCACCGACAACCTGCTGCCGGTGACCCAAGCCTACCGGCTCAGCGCCGACGCCTCCACGCCCGGCCTGCTCAAGCTGCACTGGACAATTGCGCCGGACTACTACCTGTATCGCGGCCGCATGCAGTTCAAGGGCGGCGCCGGCGTCACGCTGGGCACCGCGCAGCTGCCTGACGGCGACAAGCACCACGACGAATACCAGGGCGACATGGAGACCTACCACCACGCGGTGGACGCCACGCTGCCTTACACCGTGGCCGCCGGTACCCGCCGGCTGCAGCTGAGCGTGCAGTACCAGGGCTGCCACGAGGTGGATCCGAAGATCTGCTACCCGCCGCACACCGAGCAGCTGGATCTGCCGCTGCCGGCGGACGCGCCGACCAACGTGCCCGCGACGGCCGCAGCGGCGCGCAGTGCCGGCGCGCTCGGCGCCGCGCTGAGCGCGCTGGGCCAGCCGGCCGGCGACCATCCGGCGGCACTGCCGCCGGAGCAGGCGTTCCGGCTGGACGCGCTGGCCAGTGCGCCGCATCAGCTGCTGCTGCGCTGGACGATGCCCAAGGGTTACTACCTGTATCGCGACAAGATCACGCTGCAGCTGCAGGACGCCGCCGGGCTGACGCTGCAGCCGGCATGGCCGGTGGGCGTGCTGCATCACGACGGCCAGTACGGCGACGTCACCGTGTATTTCGATCAGCTCGAGCTGCCGGTGACGGTCGCCGGCGAGCTGGCCGGACGCCACCAGCTGACGGTGCTGGCGAGCTTCCTGGGTTGCCAGAACGGCGGCGTGTGCTACCCGCTGATGCATCGCACGTTGACGATCCCGCTGGACGGCAGCGGCGCGTCCGCCGCCACCCTGCCGGCCGTGCAAACGCCACCTGCCGGCAGCGCCCCGGCGCCGCTGCAGGTGAGCCTGTTCGCCGCCCTGCTGCTGGCGCTGGGCGGCGGCCTGATTCTCAACCTGATGCCGTGCGTGCTGCCGGTGCTGTCGATCAAGGCGGTCGGCGTGCTGGAAAGCGGCGGCAGCCCGGCGGCGGCGCGCCGGCACGCGCTGTTCTACACCGCCGGCGTGCTGGCCAGCTTCGCTGCGCTGGGGCTGGGCATTCTTGCCCTGCGCGCGGCCGGCCATGCGCTGGGCTGGGGCACCCAGCTGCAGCAGCCGCTGGTGGTCGGCGTGCTGGCCCTGGTGATGCTGGCGGTGGGGCTGTCGATGTCCGGCGTGGTGCAGTTCGGCGCATCGCTGGGCAACACCGGCGCCGGGCTGGCGTCCCGCGCCGGGCCGGCCGGCGATTTCTTCACCGGGGTGCTGGCGGTGGTGGTGGCCAGCCCGTGCACCGCGCCCTTCATGGGCAGCGCACTGGCCTATGCGTTTGCCGCGCCGATGCTGTCGGCGCTGCTGGTGTTCCTGGCGCTCGGCGTCGGGCTGGCGCTGCCGTTCCTGGCTGTAGGCTTCGTGCCCGCGCTGGCCCGCCTGCTGCCGCGGCCCGGTCGCTGGATGGAGACGCTGAAGCAGGCGCTGGCGTTCCCGATGTATCTGACCGCGGCGTGGCTGGCGTGGGTGCTGGCCAACCAGCGCGGCGCCGACGCGGTGGGCCTGCTGCTGGTGGCGGCGGTGCTGCTGGCGATGACGCTGTGGTGGTTCGAGCGCAGCCGCCAACGCGGTTCGCTCAGCCGCGCCGCGGTGCTGGTGCTGGCGCTGCTGACGCTGCTGCCGGTCTATCTGCTGGCCCAGGTGCCGAAGCCGCAGCGCAGCGCGGCCAGCGTGACGGGGGTGGTCGCCTACAGTCCGCAGAAGCTGGCCGCGCTGCGCGCCGCCGACATCCCGGTGTTTGTCGACATCGGCGCCGACTGGTGCATCACCTGCAAGGCCAACGAGCACACCGTGCTGGACACGTCGGCGTTTCGCGAGCTGCTCAAGCGCACCGGCACGGTCTACATGAAAGGCGACTGGACCAATGTCGACCCGACCATCAGCGCGTTCCTGCAGGAATATCACACGCCCGGCGTGCCGCTGTATGTGGTGTTTCCGAAACACGGCGGCCCCGGCCGGCAGTTGTCCACCGTGCTGACCCTGTCGCTGGTCGAAAAAGCACTCACCGCGGCGGCGCAATAGATCATGACCCGCAGCAACTGGCTGATCCTGGCGCTGGCGGTGCTGGCTGCCGCCACCGGCGGCTATGTGGAACACCGCCGCGGACAACTCCCGCCGAGCGACTCGGCCTCGCTCGGCCAGCCGCTGCCCGCCATCCGCCTGCCCGATCTGGACGGCCGCATGCACCGGCTGAGCGACTACCGCGGCCACCGCGTGCTGCTGAATTTCTGGGCCAGCTGGTGCGGCCCGTGCCTGGACGAGATGCCGGCGCTGAGCCGGGCGCAGGCGCGCTTCGGCGGCTCCGGTTCGGCGCCGATCATCGTCGGCATCGCGATGGACGAGCCGGCCCGCGTGCGCGCCTTCGTGGTCGCCCACCCGCCGGGCTATCCGGTGCTGCTCGGCCAGCTCGCGGCACCGAGCACTTCGCTGCTGCTCGGCGATGCACGCGAAGTGCTGCCCTACAGCGTGCTGGTCGACGCCGACGGACGCATCCTGGCGACCCACGCCGGCGCCCTCAGCGCGGCGCAGATCGCGCAGTGGCTGGCGCCTCGCGGCGCGCCTTGAGCGCGGCGCCGACATACGCTGGCGCACGGCATTTCGGCACTTCTCCGCCAAACATCGCCGATCTGCGCTGAACTGGACAACATTCCCGACTGCGTGCACACTGCGCCGGATTTCCGGGATCGCCGGAGAGACGCGGGGGCTGCATGGCGAAGATCCTGGTCCTGCACGGGCCCAACCTCAATCTGCTGGGCGCGCGCGAGCCGGACATCTACGGCCGGCAGACCCTGGCCGAGATCAACCGGGAGCTGGCCGCGCAGGCGCAGGCCGCCGGGCACGAGCTGGGCTGGTTCCAGTCCAACGCCGAGCACGAGCTGATCGGGCGGATCCAGCAGGCCCGCGACGACCTCACCGCGATCATCCTGTTCAACCCCGGCGCGTTCACCCATACCAGCATCGCGCTGCGCGACGCGCTGGCGGCGGTGGCGATCCCGTTCATCGAGGTGCACCTGTCCAATGTGCATGCGCGCGAGCCGTTTCGCCGGCATTCCTACCTGTCCGACATCGCCATCGGCGTGATCTGCGGCTTCGGCGGCGACAGCTACCGGCTGGCGCTGGAGGCAGCCACCCGCCGGCTGCAGACCGCCACGAACGCGGCGCCCTGAGCGGCACCCCTTCCCATCCCGGCCACCACCCGGTGGCGTGACTGACCAAAGGCTGATCCGATGGATTTGCGCAAAATCAAGAAACTGATCGACCTGCTGGAGGAATCCAACCTCGCCGAACTGGAGATCAAGGAGGGCGAGGAAGTGGTGCGCCTGTCGCGCGTGCCGCGAAGCACCGCGCCGGCGGCGCCCGCGCCCGCCGCGGTGGCTGCCGCGCCGGTGGCGGTCGCGGCGCCCGCCGCCGTCGCCGCGACCGAAGCCCCGGCCGCCGATGCGCTGCCCGCCGGCCACGTGGTGAAGGCGCCGATGGTCGGCACCTTCTATGCGTCCGCCACGCCGGGCACGCCCGCCTTCGTCAAGCTCGGCCAGCAGGTGCAGGCCGGCGAGACGCTGGGCATCATCGAGGCGATGAAGATGTTCAACCAGATCGAGGCCGACGTGGCCGGCACCGTGCAGGCCATCCTGGTCGAGAACGGCCAGCCGGTGGAATTCGACGAACCGATGTTCGTGATCGCCTGAGCCACCACGAC